>Ga0209390_10000654_pt1 | contig 69256 bp, 69 predicted proteins | sample BON01_FD_187212 | JGI IMG/M metagenome (GOLD analysis project Ga0209390, IMG submission 187212) | Freshwater microbial communities from Lake Bonney liftoff mats and glacier meltwater in Antarctica - BON-01 (SPAdes) (version 2) | ecosystem: Environmental > Aquatic > Freshwater > Ice > Glacier...
CACTTCTTGCAAACGACTCCCGCTTTTTCTCTCATTTCCCTGAATTTTACCCGGCATGACTGCTCGTCTGGGAACACTTTGAAAAACTCTATCAGATTCATAATGCTAAGATAGGTATATTAGCGGACACTCATAAAAGTTAATTAAAGACCCGGCCAAAGCAAACGCTTACGGCAAATCAAAAACCTACTCCAAATCAAAATCATACTCAGCGATGTCACCAAAATGCTCATTTAAGAAATTGAACGGCATGAGTCACCGCTTTCGTACCACTAGGACTTATTTTTTTAACATAAATCAATCACTGATGCTTTTTTGATCCGCCTTCGCTAGCGCTATGGCGGACAGGCAAGGCAAGGCAAGGCAAGGCAAGGCAGAGGGCATAGAGCAGAGGGCAGGGGGCAGAGGGCAGGGGGCAGAGAGCATAGGGCAGAGGGCATGGGGCAGAGAGCATAGAGCAGAGGGCAGAGGGCAGAGGGCATGGGGCATAGAGCAGAGGGCAGAGGGCAGGGGGCAGAGAGCATAGAGCAGAGGGCAGAGGGCATGGGGCAGAGGGCAGAGGGCATGGAGCATAGAGCAGAGGGCATGGGGCAAGTGGCAGAGGGCAGAGGGCACAGAGGGCACAGAGGGCAGGAGTAAGTAATAAGAAGAAAAAAACGACTTTGTAGGTAGGCGATTTATCGGGTACTTCATAATCAACCAAAATCCCAGTCATATCGAGGCTCTCGAGAAGTAGGGACAGCGCAGTTCGGCGAGACACCGACCTGCATGAGGAAAGTATTTCGCAAATCAAAATCTTACTCAGCGATACCCAGTGCGGCAGGGGGTCCACGCAAAGAGCGAAAGAGAAGAAACGGAATTTTCACTCCGTTATTACGTTCTCACTTTAAAGAGCGCATCCGTGAATTTTGCAAACTCCGCATGGAAATATGCAAGCATCACTCCTTAAGCAGCACCCATCTTTGTATGCTGATAATTTCAGCACTAATAATCAAGTCATGAATTCAGGAAAAGTAGTATTAGGCTTATTGGCAGGAGTAGCTGCAGGAGCAATTTTGGGTATTTTGCTAGCACCAGAGAAGGGCAAAGTAACGCGTGGAAAAATTTCGAAAAAGGGTCATGATATCAGTGATGACCTGACCGAAAAATTAAAAGGCTTTAGCGATATGATTACCGACCAAATAGAGGCAATCAAAGAAGAGGCCTTGCACCTTGCAAAAGACGCGAAGCGTACAGTAGAAACGACTGCTGAAGAAATTACTTCAGAAGCGAAAAAAAAATAAGCTAAGAGTATGGAAGGCCCGGTTAGTTCAATAGAATCGCTGTTTGAGCGGATAGAAGTGTATGTTAAAACCACCTTGGAACTCTCCAAGCTACGATTGCTCGAGGCGAGCATTCGGGTTATAACCGCAGTCGCAGCTCGCTTAACAGTTCTTGTGTTTATTTTCTTATTTGCTTTGATCTTTAACCTGGGCATTGCCCTCTGGTTGGGCGATTTGCTTGGGAAAGTGTACTATGGCTTTTTTATCGTCGCCGGGTTTTACTTGCTTTTTGGCATTATCTTCCACTTTTTTCTTCATGGATGGATAAAAGGCTCAATTAGCCGTCTCATCATCAATCAGGTATTGTATAAGTGATTCTATCCATGTCGGAAATACACTCAGAGAATTCATTGCACTTGGCCATTTTAGCGATGGAAGTGCAACAAAAGCAAGATGGAGCAGACCTGAAGGCCGCAGTGGCAAAGGTGCATGAAAGCATCAAACCGGTAAACATCATAAAAAATGCCATTCACTCAGCTACGCATATCGAAGAGTGGGAGGAGAATACGGCACAAAGGGCCCTCGTTATGGGAATTGGCTTTTTAGCGAGACGTGCCATCATAGGGAAAACGAACAATCCTGTTAAAAAGGTTTTGGGAATAGCCATTCAATTTGGTATCAATAACCTCCTCACCCAAAATCCGGTGGCCATTAATGTGCTCAGCGGCCTCTGGTCAAAAATAAGGAGCAAAAGAGAAAGTGAATGATTAAGCAGCTAGGGCGAGAATCACTGCAATGAATAGCGCGATGCAATCATCCGCCTAGCAATATCATTGGCACCTCTGAATGAGTTCTTAAAAATCCTTGCGCTTGGCTTGGCGAACAATTAATAGCATGGGCAAAATGCACCAGAGTAGGAGCAGAAACAGACTACTGATCATACCCAAAGAAGTACCGAAGAATTTTTGAAAAACAGCACCTGTATAACCCAGGAGCACCGAAATATCGAGTTCGAGTATGATTAGGATACGCGATAAATCGATGGGGTTCAACATGCTGGCAAATAGGCTGAACTTGTCGATGGGATAGTCGTCGAACATAACCAGGGAAATGAGAAAAAGTCCATCATAAATAACGGCTAAAAACAGCCAGAGCAGGATGGAAAGCCCGAATCCTTTGATTTTATTGGGATTGGCCAGTCCGATATTAAAGGCCATAGCTACAAAGGTGAAAGTGAGTAGATTAGCCACGGCCAAAAGGAGTATGAAGCTGGTAGCCGAGCTCGAACTAAAGATGCCGTATAGGGCAAAGGGAATTCCTAAACCAAAGGTTAAACTGATGCTGAGGGAAATAGCCAGTCCCAGATATTGACCCAGAAAGATGGAGCTTCGTTTGAGGGGCTGCGCGAGTAAAAGTTCCGTAAATTCTTTGGAATTATAATAGTACATCACCCCAAATAAAGTTCCGATTAAGGGAGTCAAAACCACGATGATATTCATGATAGTGATGATGGCCTTGGATACGTCGTTATTGAGAAATAGCAAGGCACTGCCGAGCAAAAGATAGAAGGCAAAGTACACGTAAGTCCAGCGGCTACGTATAAGGTCGAAAAAGCTGTATTGGATGATTTTAAACATTTTCTTCTTCTAATATGCGTGCTATGGCGTGTTCTAAATCTGCTTGTTCGGTCTTGGCTAGTACTTCGGCTACACTGCCTTTGAAGTATATTTTTCCATCGAGCAGGAAGACAATCTGATCGGCCATTTCTTCCACAAATTGCATGATATGGGTGGTGATAAGAATGGTTTTTCCCGCCGCCTTTTCTTGATGGATGAGGCATTTGAGATGCAACATGGCAATAGGATCGAGTCCGGAGGTGGGCTCATCGAGGATGATGAGTGGGCTGTCGAACATAAAGGTTAATATGATATTGACCTTCTGCTTGGTGCCTCCGCTAAGTTGTCCGAGTTTTTTATGGAGGTAAGGTTCAAGTTTAAAAAGTTTGATCAGTTCTTCTTCTCGGGTTTTGACGCTGCGTAGTTTCTGAATCAGGCGAATCATCTCCAACACAGTGAGGTTCGAAGGGAAATTGGCAATCTGCGGCAGGTAGTCGATTTGTTCCCGGTAGGCCCATGCTTTGCGTATGGATTTTTGCCCGATGCGGATATCGCCCTTATCGGGAATAACCATGCCTAATATGCTTTTGATGAGGGTTGTTTTTCCGGAACCGTTCGGCCCAAGGATCACAAAAATCCCTCCTCCTTCAATTTGGAGGTTGAGCGCTTTGAGCACCTGAAGTTTGCCAAATGATTTATGGATGTTTTCGATCTGTATCATGGAATCATTTTCATTGAAGGATGCGTATCCACGAGGTCGTCGGGTGTAAATACGGGCGATACTTTCTCTGAAAAATTGAGGATATCGATAAAGAGGCTACGTAGCAAAACGATGCTTTCTGGGGTGCGGTTAACCACATACGAGAAGAGTTTTACCGGCCTATAGGGGATATCACCAACGCCATCTTTATCTAAATCATAGCCCGCATATTCGCTCCAATAGTTTCCCCGAAAGTGGTTATCGTTCATCTTGCTATCATAGGTAATATCGAAGGCATTTGAACTGAAGTTATTCTCCTCGAAGAAGTTGGCATAACAGGCACCCGCAATCTTTACCGCCCAGCCATTACTCTGCAGCAGGTTGTTTTTATAGTTGATGCGAGTCGAACCTTCTACATTGATAGCGATGGTATTGCCAATGAATTCATTTTCAATGATATCGGCATCATAAATTTCTTTGAGCAAAAGCCCATAGGAGGCAGTTCCCCAGTTTTTTATGAAGCGGTTGCAGCGCATGGTTATAAATTTAGAGAACATCACTGCCACGCCGGCACCGTTTTCCTGAAACACATTGTCGGAGTATGTGTCGTTATTGCTGAACATAAAATGCAATCCATAGCGGAAGTTTTGATAGCTCACATTTTTGCTCACCGTACACTGGGTGGCAAATTCGAAATAGATGCCATCGCGCAGATTCGTGAGATAGTTGGATTCTATTAGCACATCATGACATTGCCAGAGGTGAATTCCATTTCCGGCGGATGTTTCTCCTTGCGCATCGCTGCTTACCTTGTTTTTTCGGATGATGCCGAAATTGGATTTTTCGATGAGCATGCCAAAGAATACGTCTTCCAATACGCAGTTTTCAATCACATAATGATGGGCTTTATACAGGTGAATGGCCGCATAGTCGGTGGTATGACTGTTTCCCACATTACGGATAATCAAATTAGAGAGGCGCACCCCCTCGGCCGTAACATGAAAGATGCTGCCGATATGTTGTCCATCAATAACCACTTTCCCTTCTCCTTGAAGGCTTATAGGTTTATTGATTTCAAGGGCTGTTTCTGTATAGATTCCTTCCTTAATAAGGAGCATATCGCCACTATCGGCGGCTAATACGGCTTGCTTCACGCTGGTATAGGCACAGCTTGCACAAACAGGAATCTGCTTGGACAAGGCTATGGAGGGAATACCCATTAGGACAAAAATCAGTGTGCTTGCCTTTATCCGCATCAATGCTTCTCTTTGAATTTTTCTAGCAATTGAGTCCATGTAAAGAGTTCGCCGCCTTTTTCACCTTGCTTAGTTTCAGCCACTTTTTGGTCTTTGAAGGCGCTAAGATAGGCTCCCATAGGGCTTGCAATTTTATTAGAAATGAGGAAGGTGGCCGAATTGGCGTCGCATAATTCTCCCGGTTGTGAATAGTCGCAAACGAGGAGAAGTTCAATGGGTGCTTCTTCAAAGGTTTTCATTTGATTGACCATGCATTCGATCGCGTCGAATTTATAGACCTTGCCTTTGCTGGTTACAAACTCGGAGGCATGTTGGTTGTCTACGATGTTCATTTTGCAGTAATGACAAGCATCTTGACCATAATTAATCGGCTCTGGCTCTACCTTACAGGAGCTAAGGGCCGTTAAAAATAATACAGAAAGGAAGCTATATATAATGCGCATAGCGATTAAAGTTGAGGAAATGAAAGTCCCGCTTCGAGTCTACCTCTATAATAGGCGAAACCAGAAAGCAGTATGCCCGCTGCAAGGAAATAGGCGCCCATGGCAGGGAGTGAGGTAGCTTGGAAATTGAGAATATGTTCGGTACCGAAAAGGGGTGGCTGGTAGGTGAGAAGCTTGCCTGTTTCATCCATAAATTTAATGGCTGCCTTAGGATTTAAGCTATGACCATAGTCGTATTCCCAGCGATAGAAATCATACATTCCAGCCATTCCAACAAAGATATAGGTCCAAAACCAGGTGAGGTAAAGAATTCTTTTTCCTAGAAAGGCGAAGAGGATGCCTATCAAGCTAAGCCCTATGACAACATAAGGGAAAAGGTCGAATTCAGCCATATGTTCTGGAATTTCTTTCATACCCACATAGTGGTTCATGAGGTTAATGTTCTGGAGATCGCCTGCTTTAATTCCAGCGATTTTCGTAATCCATATTTCCATACCAAGTGGTTCTGGATATTGAGGAGCGCCGAGTTCAATGGTCCATAATGGCATGATGAATAAAGCCAAGGGGAGCAGGGCCGCAAGCAGCATGACTACTTTTGAAATAGGTATATTTTTCATGGTAGGGGTTGGAGTAAAGGATAAATAAAACGGGCAGTGTATTACTGCCCGTTTTGCTCTTATTGACTAATCGTGCTTACTCGCCATCAAGCGACCACGACAACCCAAGAGAGGAGCTTTTAGGTGAAACACGCACATACCCTTGCATTTCTTGATGCAGTGCCGAACAGAAGTCGGTGCAATAGAAAGGCCATACTCCCTCTTGTTTGGGTTCCCAAATGAAGGTTTCAGTTTGTCCAGGCATAATGAGTAGTTCCGAAGTATTTGCGCCAATCATAGCCACGCCATGCGGTACATCATAATCTTGTTCGAGGTTAGTGACGTGGAAATACACTTTATCTCCCACTTTTACTCCTTCAATATTGTCGGGAGCAAAATGACTTCTGATTGTAGTCATGTAGATATGTACTTCATTGCCTTTCCGAGTCACCTTAGCGTCTTTGCCGCTGCGGGTAACATAGGGATGATGATTGTCTTCGAGTTTATAGATTTTTTGCGAAGTAGGTTCAAGCAGTTCAGCCGGACATCCTGCTGCGTAATGCGGCTCACCAATGGTTGGAAAATCGAGCAGCAGCTCCATTTTATCGCCAGAGATATCATATAGCTGGGCTGATTGACAAACTTCCGGCCCTGTTGGCAAGTAGCGGTCCTTGGTGATTTTGTTCATGGCTATCATGTATTTGCCCCAAGGTTTTCTTGAGTTTCCACCAGGAATCATCAAATGGCCTACAGAATAATAGGTTGGTTTTCTATCCAAGACTTCCCAAGTGCCTAATTTCCATTTTACTACTTCAGAAGAAATAAAGAAGGTGGTATACGCATTTCCCTCGCCATCAAACTCTGTATGAAGAGGTCCTAAACCTGGTTGTTCAACAATACCAGCAACCACATCATCAAAATTGATAATAGGAATACCATAGGCTTCGCCATCGAATTTTTTTCCTTCAATAGCCGCAAGCATTTTAGTGAATGAATGGACTGTTAGTGAGGCGGATAGTTTTCCGCTTCCTACGATGTATTCACCAGATGGGTCTACGTCGCAACCGTGAGGAGATTTAGGAGTAGGCAGGAAGTAGACAAGACCCGGACAGTCGGCAGGGTTTAAAATGCGAACTTCTTTGCCCATAGTGGTTGTGGCAGACTGGGTAGATTCGTTATACACGTTGTGTGCATAGTTGGCTGGCATGGTTGTAAACTTTCCAGCTTTGATGTATTCTTCTGCTTTTTTCCAGTTTACCGCCGCGATAAAATCTTTATCGTTCTGCGAGGAATTTACTTCCATTAAAGTATTTGCTTCTTCGGTATTGTAGGTTGAAAAGAATACCCAACCGTGCGAGGCACCGCGTCCTGGATGTGCAAGGTCGTAGTTGAATCCTGGCATCATAATCTGAAAAGAAATATCCATCATGCCGTCGTCTGCTACCTTGATAAAGGATAGGGAGCCTTTAAAATTTCCTTTATAGTCTTTAATGGGCATGTCTCTTTGAGGAATAGGCACAGAGAATCGAGTTCCAGCCACGACATATTCCGTGTTTTCGGTTACGAAGGACGAAGAGTGATTTCCTGCACTATTCGGAATTTCAAGGATTTCGCTGGTTTCAAAGGTTTTCAGGTCAATGCGTGCAATACGTGGGGTATTATTTCCATTGATAAAGCACCAGCGGCCATCTATCACCCCATTTGTTTGCGACATATCCGGATGATGGGCATCATCCCATGGAACGAATCCATAGGAAGTGTTCAGCATCGGTTTGGTTTCTTCATTATAGCCATAGGCTTTCTCAGGATCTTGTGAGAAAACGGGGATCACTTTGAATAAGCGACCAGAAGGCAAGCCATAAACGGCAAGTTGGCCACTAAATCCTCCAGAGATAAAGGCATAATAATCGTCGTGCTCACCTGGAGCTACGTAAACTCTTTCTGCATTGTTTTTGTTTAGGGCACCATCATTTTTTCCGTCGTGCGATCCACAGCCCGTCATCCCCGCTATCAGGGAGCCGAGGGCGATGATTGAATAAAGCGTCTTTTTCATGATTATTATTGGTTAATGGGTTCGGTAATTTCATTCGGTAGGGAACGGAAGTATTCAAGCACGTTTCGCGCTTCTTCTTCCGTTAGGTTTTGGTTGGCCATAGGCGCGCTGTATTCCATAAGGAGGTTTTTCGCGGTTTCATTTTCTTTGACCATTACGTCTGGGTTCAGAATCATATTCATGATCCATTCTGGCTCACGTCTCTCTGTAATACCAGCTAGAGCAGGCCCTACAAAACGTTTTTCTATCTTATGGCAGGCGGTACATTTTGCTTCAAAAATCACGAGACCTTTGCTTACCATTTCTTGATCGATGGTTTCTGAGAGACTTATGCTCTGGATAGGACCTACACCGATATCCTTCCCAGGAGTTTCTGTTTGCTCCCTATTCGCTGCGGGTTCAGTGCTTGTTTCGCTCTCCGTGCTCTCGCTGCTGCTACAGCCAACGAAAAATAGAGCGATTAATAAAAATAAGTGACTATACGTTTTCATGATTCAGGTTTCTTTTAGTGTGCTGTAAGGATGACTTGATCTACTACATTGATGATTCCATTGGTGGTTTGAATGGTTCCAATCACTTTGGCACCGCCTACATAGATATCATCTCCTTCAACTTTTACAGTGAGGTAGTCGCCATTGGCCATATAAATTTTCCTTCCTTTTCTGGCTTCCTTTTTCAATCCTTCGGCATCGAAGGAGCCCGGAGCAGCATGACCGGTTAAAATTCCGGCAAGTTTCGCCTTGTTTTCAGGCTTCAATAAGTCTTCTACCGTTCCTTCTGGCAGTTTGGCAAAGGCAGCGTTGGTGGGTGCAAATACCGTTAAGGGGCCTGCATTCACCAGAACATTTTCAATTTGTGCGGCCTGAACAGCTGCTACCAAGGTGGTATGATCCGGAGAGCTAATGGCTACCTGCAGAATATTTGCATCGGATACATCATCCTTAACAGAAGCTTGTCCGAGCGGGGTGTTTTGTTCAGCAACATTCGGTGTTACGGAGGTGGAGGCATTTTTCTGGGTGTCTCCCGTACCACAGGCAAAAATGCCAGTCAGCGACATGATTGCGATAATTACTTTGAATCTAGGTTTCATACTATTCATATTATAAAGTCAACACCTCAGCGTGAGTCTTTGTATGGTTCAAAGTAAGAACTATTGAAATCCGTATAATATGATGGTAGACAAATAAAAGTATGATTTATATCATATAATTAACCGGTAGAGTTGCTGTTTGTAGGCTATGAAAGGGATTGATTGATAACCAAGAGTAGGATTATTTTTTAAAGTGTCGAGGGAAGTCGCAGCGGGTGCTATATTTGAGACCAGACAGAATGAACTCGGCCGAACTCAAGCAACTAGCAGATTTAATTACCAATTATTGCACACCAGCATGGCAAGAAATTCTTTTCCAGAGTGCGGTGCTTTTGGAGTATAAACCTGGAGAAATCATATTCAAAGAAGGCCAGAAGGCGGATAGTGTATATATGGTAAAGGAGGGACGGATAAAGGTGTTTTCCAATTTTACCGAGAAGATTGAAATCATTGCCCGTTTTTCCAGTGATGGACAAGTGATTGGTCATCGAGGTTTTGGAGAGAACTTTACGTTTTCGGTTTCGGCGAAAAGTTTGTCGCGCTCATCCATCTATATTTTTCCAATTGAGGTTTTTCAGAATATGTTGATGGCCAATAATATGTTCTGCTATTATTTTCTACTCTTCTTTGCGGAGGAACTGAGAAGGACAGAGCGCATGCAAAAGAACCTACTCAATATGAGTGTTAAGCAACGGGTTGCTATGGCCATTAAAATCAACCAAGAAAGCTTTGGCTATAGAAAAGGAGAGCAGGGATTATTTGCATTTACCCTTTCCAAGAAGGATTTGGCTTTTTTGGCAAATACCAGTTACGAGTCGGTGGTTCGTACTTTAAAAGAATTCGAAAAGGAAGCAGTAATCCAGCTTGAAGGAAAGCAGATTCGACTGCTCGATGAAGCCGCTTTATTGGCTTATGGTCTGCCAATTCTTTGATCAAAAAATCACATCCCTCCCGATTGTTGTCGGGAAGCTATCGGGACATAAATTGGTCCTGACGCGTGTTGTATTAGATTTTACGCCTTAGTGGTATTAAAGCGGTGAGTCGTGAAATATTTAGTATCAATAGTGGATGTTTCTGTCCGGAATTAATTAATTCGTCATTTCAATTTTCCCAGTGTTTGCTGTGTTTTTGTTATTCTAAATGACGAGTAACCCGTGAATTATGCAAAAGGGAGGGATTATTATATAATACTTCATCAGGGGCTTGTGCCCACCTTTGTAGAGCCGTGAATACTGTTTCACAGCATACCAATATATGAGAATAATTAATTTTGTAACCCTCAGTGTAATTGCGCTGATTGTTTTTTTCGCGTCTTGTAAAAAAGACACCTTTGAGGAGACTCCTGGACTGCTTTGTCCAGAAGTAATCGCAACGAGTCCAATTCGCAATGAAACGAAAGTTCCAGTTGCCAAAGTTATCACTGTTACTTTTAACAAAGAAATGAACCCCGCTACGATGATTTGGGGAGTATTTACATTACGTGCTGCAAACGAAATTCCAGGAGTGGTTTCTTATGATAGCACGAGCGCTACATTAAGCTTTACCCCAACGAATCTTTTGGATCCAAACACCACTTTCACCGGTAAGGTGACAACCGGTGCCAAGGATCCAAGAGGAAGCAGACTCCAGCAAGATTATATCTGGACCTTTAGTACCGGCGACACACTTACGCCAATGGTTATCGTGACCGATCCAAAAGACAATGCTTTTGGTGTTCCTTTCAATAAGGTAGTCACCGCTGGATTTAGCATGCCTATGGATCCTTTAACGCTGGATGCTTTAACGTTTATAATCGAACAAGGAGCAAACCCTATTTCCGGACAAGTTAGTTATGTGGATAGCACAACATCGTTTGTGCCTACCAATGCACTTTTGCCGAACACCTTGTACAAGGCAACTATTACCACCGGAGCAAAAACGCCTTCAGGAATTGCCTTGGCCAACAACTATTCATGGACTTTCCGTACGCAGGACACTCTGCAACCGGTAGTTATTTCAACAGACCCTATTGATTCTGCTAGAAATGTTCCCTTCACTAAAACGGTGAGCGCAACATTTAATCAAATCATGGATCCGCTTACAATCGATGCCAATAGCTTTTTGTTGAAACAAGGAGCAAATACGGTTCCGGGTGCTGTAAGTTATTCAGGATCAACAGCTTTCTATAACCCAACTTCCAACTTAAGTGCGAATACCGACTATACCGCAACCATAACCACTCTGGCTAAAAACCCCGATGGACTTACTTTGGCAAAGGATTATGTATGGACATTCCGCACCTTGGATACACTGAAACCAGTTGTGATTGATACAGACCCAAAAGATCTGGCCACAAATGTACCCTTCAATAAAACGGTAACAGCCACATTCAACCAAGTGATGGATCCGCTTACCATTGATGCGAGTAGCTTTTTGTTGAAAGAAGGAGCGAATACCGTTCCGGGTGCAGTAAGTTACCTAGGCATAACGGCTTCGTATAACCCAACTGGAAATTTGAGTCCGAATACTCTGTATACCGCAACAATCACCACCTTGGCTAAAAGCCCAACTGGAGTAGCGATGGCAAATGATTATGTATGGACATTCCGTACCTTGGATACTCTTACTCCAATTGTTATACTTACAAGCCCACTTGATAAAGCAATTGGGGTAGCCTTTAATAAAACGGTTACTGCCACCTTTAATCAAGTGATGGATCCACTTACCATTGATGCAAGTAGTTTCTTATTGAAAAATGGCGCGGTTACCGTTCCTGGATCAGTGAGTTATTCTGGATCAACCGCTTCGTATAATCCATCGTCAAACTTGGCTCCGAAGACCTTATATACAGCAACGATTACCACCTTGGCTAAGAATCCTTCAGGAATCGCCATGGCAAGTGATCATGTATGGACATTCACCACACTCGACACAAATTCAGGACCCTTTATTGACCTTAAATCAGCCTTAAACTTCGGAATATTGGCAGGTGTAGGAGTTAGTAATAACGCTGGATTCAGTGAAATTCATGATATGAATGTGGGTATCTCTCCAGGGGTTCGTAGCTCCGTTACCGGATTTCCACCGGCCATTGTAGTGAATGGTGCCATCTTTGCTTCTGACGATGCTTCGCCAGCAGGAGTGGCCGCCATGTTAACTCAGGCGAAAACTGACCTAACAAATGCTTACTTGGCTGCAGAAGGAGCAACTTCTCCTGCACCAACTACTGTTTCGGGTGATCAGGGTGGACTAACCCTTGCACCAGGAATTTATAAATCGACCTCTACCTTAAAGATTCAGTCAGGAAATTTAACGCTCGACGCCAAAGGTGACCCAAATGCTTTCTGGGTATTTCAGATTGCGTCTGGCTTTACCACAGTGGGTGGTGCAGGAGGAAGTGTCATCCTCACAGGTGGAGCTAAAGCTAGCAATATCTTCTGGCAAGTAGGTTCGTCTGCAACTATTGGAGACGGAACAATCTTTAAAGGAAATATTCTCGCACTTACATCCATCACCATGAACTCCGGCGCAGTTGCCGAAGGACGAATGCTGGCCAGAAACGGATCAGTGGTAATGACCAATACTAATACAATCACAAAACCTTAATTTAAGTTCAGATGCGAACACAAATAAAACAGGGACTAATGTCCTATTATAAAACACTAATTGTGCTAGGAGTAGTCCTAGCAGTAATGACTACCAGCGTTCAGGCGCAAACCGTTCCCTATTCTCGCCCATCTTGGTGGTTTGGAGTAGCAGGTGCTGCTAACCTTAATTTTTACAATGGATCAACTCAAAAGCTGAATGCTAGTTTAGAGCCACCTGTAACCTTTAATAAAGGCTTCGGAGTAGGACTTTTTGCTGGAGCGCTTATTGAATATTACCGTCCTAATACATACTGGGGCTTCATGCTTCAAGGAGGATATGATGGAAGAAGTGCTAAGTATGGTGAGAAAATTTCGCCTTGCAATTGCCCAGCGAACCTTTCCACGCAGCTAAGCTATATCACCATTGAACCAAGCTTGCGTTTGGCTCCTTTCAAATCGGGTTTTTACCTTTTTGCAGGACCACGTTTTGCCTTCAATATGTCGAAAAGCTTCACCTATAGTTTAGGCACCAACCCGGCATTCCCGGAACAAACACCTAACCCAGATGAAAACGGTGATTTTAGTGAGATCAATGCAAGTATAGTGTCTATGCAGATAGGGGCTGGGTATGATATTAATCTATCATCTACCGAGCATCCTACCCAATGGGTGCTGTCTCCATTTGTGTCATTCCATCCTTATTTCGGACAAAATCCTCGCTCGGTTGAAACGTGGAATATTACCACTGTAAGAGTGGGAGCAGCCATTAAATTCGGACGCGGTCATAGACCAGAGGAGATTGTAAAAGTGCCTCCTGTTATACCACCAGTAGTGGTAGTTGCACCCGTGACTACTTTCGCGGTGAATTCGCCAGCGAATATTCCGGTTGAGCGCCGAGTTAGGGAAACCTTTCCTTTGAGAAACTATATTTACTTCAATTTGGGCTCTACCGATATTCCTGATCGCTACGTGCTACTAAGCAAAGAACAAGTTTCAGCATTTCGTATCGATCAGTTAGAAACCTTTGCCCCTATAAAATTATCGGGACGTTCTGACCGCGAAATGATTGTATACTATAATATACTGAACATTTTAGGTGACCGTATGATCGCAAATCCATCCTCAACAATTACGCTTGTAGGTTCTTCAGAACTTGGACCAGCAGATGGAAAAGAAATGGCTGAATCAGTAAAAACCTATTTAACCTCTGTATGGGGAATTAGCCCATCACGCATCACTACCCAAGGTAACGACAAACCGAAAATCCCTTCTGAACAACCAGGCGGTAAATTGGAATTGACCTTGCTTCGTGAAGGAGACCGAAGGGTTTCTATCGAAAGTGGTTCACCTGCTTTATTGATGGAATTCCAGAGCGGACCAGATGCGCCATTGAAACCAGTAGAAATTGTTGGGGTGCAAGAAGCGCCATTGGATAGCTATCTATCATTTAATACAAATGGCGGAAGTCAACCTTTCACAACTTGGTCGCTTGAAGTAACGGATGATAAAGGAACGAAACAATATTTTGGACCTTATTACCAAGAAAAAGTAAGCATACCAGGAAAAGTCATTATGGGCAATACACCAGAAGGAACCTACCATGTTTCAATGACCGGCACCCGTGAAGATGGAAGCACAGTCACCAGAGACACCACCGTTCATATGGTATTATGGACTCCTCCAACGGAAGAAGAAGGAAAACGTTACAGTATTTTGTATGAATTCAATCAATCGAAAGCGATTGCTATTTATGAAAAATACCTAACTGACGTTGTGGTACCAAGTATCCCTAAAGGGGCTACGGTGATCATCCATGGGCATACTGATGTGATTGGTGAGGAAGTTTATAACCGTCAACTTTCTACTGCTAGATCTATGGACGTAAAAAGCATCATCGAAAAAGCCTTGGCAAATGCGGGTAGAACAGACGTGAAGTTTGAGGTAATCGGATTTGGTGAAGACCAAAACCGTTCGCCATTCGAGAATGGATCTCCAGAAGAACGTGCATATAACAGGACTGTAATTATTGATATCATTCCTGCGAAATAGAAGATAATTCTCAATATAGTGAAGGGCTGCTCGGAAAGATTCTGGGCAGCTTTTTTTATGGATGATATGTGAATTGTGCAACATATTCATAGAACCATGCAAGCAAAGGCTTAGCATGTTAAAGCATCTTTGTAGTGTGGATTAACCGATGCACAATTTAATAGTATGATTATGAAAAAGTATTTGCTAATAAGTTCGCTGATGTTTGTTTCTTTATGGACAAAAGTTGGAGCGCAAGATGACATGAATTTGCGCGAAAAATTAACCTTTGGAGTGAAAGGCGGGGTGAATATTTCCAATGTATGGGATGAACAAGGACAGGATTTTGAAGCTGACCGAAAAGTAGGTTTTGCAGGAGGTGTTTTTCTTGGTATACCCTTAGGACCAGTATTTGGTTTACAACCAGAAATAATGCTTTCACAAAAAGGATTTCAAGCAACCGGAACCCTTTTGAGTTTACCTTATTCTTTTACCCGTACAACTACCTATCTCGACATTCCTTTGCAGTTGCAAATCAAACCAGTAGAGATGATTACTCTTTTGGCTGGCCCGCAATATTCGTATTTATTGAAGGAACGGAATGTCTATACTTTTGATGCCAATAGCACAGCACAAGAAGAAGAGTTTAATAATGATAACCCACGCAAGAACATTCTGGGCTTTATCGTTGGTGCCGATATAAACATTTCACATTTGGTGCTATCTGGAAGAGCGTGTTGGGATTTCCAATCAAATAATGGCGATGGAACTTCTTCTACTCCTCGGTATAAAAATCAATGGCTGCAATTTACTGCAGGCTTTAGATTCTAGGCAAAAAAGCTAGTTGAAAAGTCCCGAAATCTCTGAAGGCTAAGCAATAGTTTAGCACAGGAGGTTGCGGGATTTTCTTTTCTCCTACATTTGCGGCATGAAAAAGTTTTTTCCCATTGCATATGTACTCCTGGTTGTGCTGGGTATGATTTGGGGATCCTCTTTCATTTTAATCAAACGCGGACTACTTACTTTCAGTCCCGTTGAGGTAGCTAGTCTGCGGCTCTTTATTGCCGGAATGGCCCTTTTACCCATTTTTATCTTCAACCTACCGAAATCGAAACGAAAAAATTACGGCTGGTTTTTCCTCTCAGGCTTGATAGGAAATGGCTTACCGGCTATCCTCTTCTCGGTGGCCCAAACACATCTTAGTTCTTCGGTAACGGGGGCTTTAAATAGTCTAACGCCCATGTTTGCCTTGATTGTAGGCGTAGTAGTATACCGCTTACCCTTTGATCGCTCCAAGATTTTGGGGGTGGTAATAGGACTCTGTGGAGCACTTGCTTTAATAGTATTAGGCAATAAGGCGGAATTCAGAGGAGACATAGCTTATGCAGGCCTTGTGATTTTAGCAGCCTTTTTCTATGGCATCAATGTGAACCTCATCAAGGAGAAATTCGCACTCAGCCGCCCCATGGTCATCGCCGCATTCCCTATCGTATTTATGGCTATTCCTTCCTTTTTCTTCCTGCTGCTTTCTGGAACCTTTCAAACCATGTCATTCGAAGGACAGGCCTTAGAAAGTCTTTTGGCCATTGCAATTTTAGCAGTGATAGGAACGGCCTTATCATTGGTGGTATTCAATCATTTGATCCAAATTACGAACGCCGTTTTCGCATCCTTAACCACCTATATCATTCCAATCGTGGCTCTGATGTGGGGTGTATGGGATGGAGAGAGCCTATCAGCCTTCCAAATAATGGGCATGGGATTTATCCTGCTCGGCGTGGTCTTGGTTAGAAAGAAGAGAACCCTCAAAACAAAATAGCACCCCGAGAGGTGCTATCTTTTTCTAGTCAACTTGTTTCATAGGCTATTTCATTACCCAAAACGAATATAGCACAGAATTTCTACGAATTATTGTGCTAAAATTTTAAATAATTGAAAATGGATAATTTTTTTTAAAAGATATTAATATACATTCCCAAACTTCCGTACCATTCGAGGAAAAAGAAATGATGATCAATGCGGTGGGCATCATCATTTTGCACCAATACATTTGGTAGGTTCACATAGCCCGCACGTGATTCAAGCTGAAAAAAGCCGTTGCGCAAAAATTCGAAACGTAAACCCGTTTTCGCATTTACGTGATACCCAGAAATATGCCAATGGTTGTTTAATCCAACACCAACCACGCGTACATCGCTGCGGGGAATAACGAGGCCGGTTCCAGCGCCGGAAATAGAATGGAGTGAAAAACGATTTTTCTTCGTTGACCAAAGTTTAAAGCGGCGTTCAATATCAACGGAAGCCACATTTAAGCCATCCGTATGTTCAAATTTGAGAAGGTCGCTCGTTATTTCTGTAGGCTGCCTTAGATAGGTGCCATTGTATTTTTTATTTTCTGGGTGATTGATAAAGCCAGAGATTTCCGCAATCTGATTCTGGTCCATCACGTACTTCATATGATCCCAACCTAGAGAAACCGACCATTTACTGTTCACTTGATAGCCAATGCGGAAATTAAATTGAGGGATGGTGAGCAGCTTAGGGTTATAATAGGCTTCATCTCCAAAAGGGGTCTGACGGTCGTGGGCCGTAACATCGTATACGGTAAATTCATATTCCGGGCCATGCACATGCAAATCACTTTGAGTGTAGTAGGCACGGTTATATCCCCAGAAAAAGCTGAATTGCCCGTCACGACTCTCTCGGTTGCTACGTTGAAAGAATTTCTCCTTGCCAGCATCTTGAGCTATCAGCGCCATGCTGTTCAGCAAAAAGAAGAGGAGAAGGGCTTTTTTCACTTAGCGGTAGGTCACACTCTTCACTGCCTCAATTACCCGAGCAGGGTTCGGCAAGAAAGCTTCTACAAAAGTAGGAGCATAACCCAAAGGCGTATCACGTGTGGTCACGCGGCGAATAGGAGCGTCGAGGTAATCGAAGGCTTCTTTTTGCACCATATAGGCCAATTCTGAAGAGATACTTGCCAATGGCCAGGCTTCTTCAACAACTACCATGCGGTTGGTTTTCTTCACACTTTCTATCAAAGTAGCGTAGTCGATCGGACGCACTGTGCGAAGGTCAATTACCTCGCAGCTGATTCCGTCTTTGGCTAATTCTTCGGCAGCGGCCAAAGCTACTTTCATGATTTTTCCAAAAGAGACAATAGTTACATCGCTTCCTTCTTGAACAATATGCGCTTTGCCGATTTCCAGGAGGTATTCTTCCTCGGGCACTTCCCCCTTATCGCCATACATCTGCTCAGACTCCATAAAAATTACCGGATCATTATCGCGAATGGCACTTTTTAATAGTCCTTTTGCCTCGTATGGATTTGATGGAATAACCACCTTCAACCCAGGGGTATTGGCGTACCAGTTTTCAAAAGCTTGTGAGTGTTGAGCCCCAAGCTGACCAGCACTGCCCGTTGGTCCGCGGAAGACCATTGGAATTCCAAACTGACCGCCACTCATCTGGTACATCTTTGCTGCTGAATTGATTATCTGATCGATAGCCACCAGAGAAAAGTTGAAAGTCATGAATTCGATAATAGGACGAAGCCCATTCATGGCTGCACCCACACCGATTCCACTAAATCCTAGTTCGGAAATTGGGGTATCGATAATACGTTTAGCGCCAAACTCATCTAACATACCTTGGCTTACTTTATAGGCTCCGTTATATTCGGCTACCTCTTCGCCCATCAAGAATACGTTTTCATCTCTACGCATCTCTTCGTTCATGGCCTCACGTAATGCTTCTCTATATTGGATTACTCTCATGCTTTTTCCGCTAGTGCCGCAAAAATATGGAATTCTGACGGAATCGAAAGATGATTTCTTTATTTCCCATCTCTCAATCTCGACAAGCTCGAATTGACTCTATTTTATCTGACAATCTGATCGTCTCTCCGTCTGGCAATCTCCCTTCGATCGGCCATATCAATTGGAGTAGCGCGGCATATATCATTAAGCCGCTCAGGGACCGGTTAACTCTCAATCTCTCTAATGCACTTTGACATAGTGCTGAAAATAACTACACTCCTTCAGCGCCATTTTATAGAATTCAGTCTGAGCATATTCCTTTCTAAGCTTGCTGAAATTCTTGCGGTACTCCTGGTTTTTCACTGGATTACAGGGTTGATCTTCCCCATAAAAGCTAGAATAGCCCACTTCGGAGCCTTCCGAATCAAATTGGTTTTGCTCGCATTTGGCCATCATAAATAAGCAGATAGCTTTATTCTCTTTGCTCGGAGCATACTTAAAGGCACGTTGATAAGCCGCCATAACGGGTTCCATGCGGTAATAATTATCTTCCGTAACATTGCCTCTCAAAGCATCATTAAAGGCATCCCGACTATTTCCAAAATAGGTACTATTATAAAGCCCATTGGCATAATCGAAGGCTGCTTTTCCATCTCCTTTTTCCCCTTTGGCATTAAGCTCAGCCATCTTTTCACAAAAACCTTGACGGGTCAGCGTGCCAGGCACATTTCGGTGGTCGCAATCATGACAATCTCTTATGCGTGAAACAAAGGGGTCGGTTTGAAGCGAATGGGATGTTCCGGCTTTTTTATAGCAGATAACGGCTTCTTCAAAACGATGCATGATGAGCAACATATCGCCTTTCCATTCATTAATTTGTGCCAGATTGATGGGATAATGTTTCCATACCCAACGCTCAATCACATTTTTTTCTTTTGATTCAAGGCTCGCTTCCAACATAAGCATGTCGGGGTAACTAAGCTCTCCTTCAATGGAACGGTACATGGCGGCAAAGAGCAAGCTTTCCTTGCGCATCTGTCCGTTTTTCTTCGCCAATTCTTCTAGGCGACGGAAGGTATATTCGCTCAATTCACTATGATTGATAGCCACCACCTCGTTGAGTTGACCTACTAATAAATGCCCCTGAGCAATATTTTTTACGTTCCATGTTTCTAAGTCGAGCAGGCTGCGTAGAACGCGCTGTTGCTGCTGTAATAGTGGGTTTTCAGCTCCTGGCAAAAGAGCGGAGTTTTCTAGTTGTTCTCTTGCTTTATGGTATTTACCACTGATATAGTCGAAGTAGGCCAACATGAAGGCAAATTGCGCACGGTCGGTGGCGCGTTTGTCGATAGAGGCTTTTTTCATCACAAACTGAATTTGATTCCATTCTTCTGTAGCAAAATAATCAGTTAAAGTCGACTCATTACGCACGAAACGTTCCTTCTGAGAGTATTCTAAAATATTGTCCATCAATGACCTCACCTCTGGGGCATTGGGGTCGATGGCTATTATCTTTTCAAGGGCTACATGACGCGGAATACTGCGAATAGAAGCCAATATCCATAAATCAATAAGGTCTTGGGGTTTGGTGAGCACCTTGGAGGCGTCGAAATAATCTTGGGCGTTAAAATAGTGCAGGTCCTCAAATTGCAAAAGAGCACAGCTTTCACAGTTCTGGAATGTTTTGGAGAGCTTAAGAATCAAGGCTGCTTTTTCTGGTGTGCTCACTGAATCTTTTTGCTTGGCTAAGCGATAACTGGCCCCAAAATCATAGTTGAGCGCTTGGTATTTGAGCTTATTATTCCAGTCATGTTTTCCAAATGATTCGGCATAGAATTCATTTACCTTATCGTATTCACCGAGGTAGAAATGGAGGCGCAGAACCTGATATTGGTAGCGTGCTTTTAATTCTTTGTCTCTGGTCTTTTTAATTCGCTTAGTTCCTTCGGCAAGCAAATTCTGAATGCCAATGCTATCGATCGGTTCGCGCTCGTCCCACCAGGTATTTTCTTGACGGGTAGCATGAACTTCACTGCGTTTGGCAAAACTGAGGTAATCTAAAACAGCGGCTTTCGGTTTATTATGAAGCGCTTGAGCGAGGGTATTGTTTTTCCATTTTTCAGGCAGCGCTTCTTTGTTTTGTATGGATTGGATGAGCGCGAGTAATTCGCTCGATTCGCTTTCAAAAATCAGTGCTGAGATATCCTGCCTTTGTTTGGTATTGAAATATTTTTCCCAAGCTTCCATATTGCTGGGCACCAAAATATCCGGATCGTCTGCTCTGCCAAACATGGAATACCCAGAAATATAATAGGGTGCATAAGGATCCCAGCTGGCCTGCTCTTGAGGAATAAGGGAATAGGAAGACTCTTCGTCCCAGCCTCCAGCACAGGCAATTAGCTGAACATATGTGGAGCAAAGAATGGCACTACCGAGTAGCAGCGCGGTAGACTTTCTCAATATTTCGGCAAGCGTAATTTTCAATTTCATAGGGATTATAATGGAATAGGCTCAGGGTAGCAGGGGGCGATTTCCATCGTGAATATAAATGATTTATTGCATCAATATCCAAATTCGGATGAATTTCTTCAATTCTAAAGCGGTCATTCTTAAGAATATACTCCCCTTTAAAAAGACCGTTCTCCTGCGCTATAAACCAATTATCACCGCTGGGCGCAAAGAGTGTATCTCCTTCGAAATCTTGCCGATTCCACGAAGAACGTAAGGCCTCTAATTCGTCAGCTCGAAATTGAACAACCCAAGAAAAGAGGGGCAGGGCCAAATCGAGATCCAAGGGGTACTGACTTAAGTCGCTGGTATATAGCTGGGCCTTCTCAAGATTTAGGATAGAGTTGCTTTCAAGCGGCGATTTCAGATCACCCATATTATAATACATGAGCATGCCACGGTCTACAGGAGGAATGCCGGTATTAGTAGCGAATTTTACCTGATGCAGACGAATCGTTGCCGACAAAATCCATCCATTACTTTCACAAAGGGTATGAAGGGTTTCTAGAAAATGGAAGTATTTGTCTTTGGTTTCTAAAGTCCAGTCACAATCCATTTGTATTTCATGGATATCGCGTCCCAATTGTGCATTGATCTTTTGAATCTTACTAAAAACATGAATCGCCAAGTTCTCAGTACCAGTATCTGGCAAGAAACGCATGGCTCGGTTGGTGATATAAACACAAGGGATGATGTCGAGATGCCCAGGGGGTAAGGTTTTCCACTCAACCACCCCAAGCGGAGTTAATTTATCCGCATATTGATCGATATCAAAATAACGAATATAAAGGCGATCGATGCCCAAACTGTCGAGTTTAAGGCTATCGCTTTCGTTCAGGGTTACCGCTGTTTTCCAATGATAGAAGGCTCGTTTAGGACCTTTATTTTGGTCGTCGGAGCAAGAGTTAATAAGCAGGACAAGCAGAAGGAGCTTAGTCCAATTCTTCAAAATACCCCGTTTGCTTATTCTTGCGCACATTGTTCCAATTGAAATAGCGACCATTCATTGCAATATACACACCCGGAGGCAAGGTTTGCACATAAGCCAATGCGGAGCCGAGGTTAAATAATCCATCTGAACTACCAAATCGAATCGGAATCATGGCTCCAGTCAATACAATAGTTTTATCAAGATTTTCTGCAGCAATTTTCTCCGCGGTTAGGCATACCGTATCGGTTCCATGCGTGATAACAATTTTATTTTCCATAGAGCGGGAACAAGACTCCACAACAATGTTTCTGTCTACATCCGTCATCTCCAAGCTATCAATCATCATTAAGGTACGCACCTGAATATCCAAGCGGCTACGTCCCATTTTCAATAACTCAGGAATCAAGGTATTCTGAAAATGCAGCTGACCATTTAATTCATTGTACTCTTTATCAAAAGTACCCCCAGTAACAAAAATGCGGATAGACATAGCGCAAATATAAGTTTTCACTTCCTTGTCTTCTATTTCATTTTTAGACTGGTCGACTAGTCGCAATGTCTATAAGTTGACCAGTCGATTAAGAACAATCCCCACAAACACCCTGAAGCAACATATTCCATTCTGTTACTTGGTATCCAGAAGGAAGTTGAACAGAAGGCATCGGAATCTCATCCAAGCATTCCGTCTTTCCGCAAACGGAACATTTAAAATGAACATGCTCATCATGATGATGGTGGTCGGAGCAGGCGTCGCAAAGGGCGAATTTTTGGGTACCATCGAGGTCGGGAACCTTGTGTAATATGCCGTGCTGCAGGAAGGAATCGATGATGCGGTAGATGGTTACCCGATCGCAAACAGCTTCGAGCTCTTTTTCTAAATCCGGTTGGGTGAGGGCATGACGGTGTGCTAAAAAGTAGTCTATCACCGCTTTACGTGACTGCGTGATTCGAAGTTTTTTATCAGATAGAATGGATTCGGCCGCTCCCATGGGGCAAAGATAGGAATTAAGCAGGATGAAAGGTTTTTCCTAAATTTGCAGTCTAAGCGATTACCATGAATATTTACGATATCAAAACTCCGACTGGTACCAAACTCACCACCAAAGGCTGGGTACAAGAAGGTGCTTTACGCATGCTCATGAATAACCTGAACGATGAAGTGGCCGAAAAACCAGAAGACCTCATTGTTTATGGAGGTACTGGGAAAGCAGCTCGGAATTGGGATTCGCTCGAATTGATAGTTAAAGCCTTAAAAGATTTGAACGAGGATGAAACCTTGCTCATTCAATCAGGTAAGCCGGTAGGGATTCTTCCTACCCATAAAGATGCGCCACGTGTGCTAATCTCCAACTCCATGTTGGTTCCACATTGGGCCACTTGGGAGAAATTCCGCGAATTGGAGGCGAAAGGATTGACCATGTACGGACAAATGACCGCCGGCAGCTGGATATATATCGGCTCCCAAGGCATCGTGCAAGGAACCTATGAAACCTTTGCGGAAATGGCCCGCCAGCATTTTGGTGGAACGCTTAAAGGAACGCTGAACGTAACCGCCGGACTTGGGGGTATGGGTGGCGCTCAGCCATTGGCCATCACCATGAACGAAGGAACCTGCCTCGCAGCAGAAGTAGAAGAATGGCGGATCAAAAAACGTCTGCAAACGCGTTACCTCGATAAAATGTTTCGGAATATGGATGATGGGATTGATGCGGCACTCGAAGCAAAAGCCAAGGGCCAAGGAATCTCTATCGCCATTGTGTGTAATGCGGTAGATCTCTTGGAGCGCCTTGCCGAAAGGGGTATCGTTCCAGATTCATTGACCGACCAAACCTCAGCACATGATCCTTTGGTAGGGTACTTTCCCCAAGGAATGGATACTGAAGCAGCTGACCGTTTGAGAAAGAAAGACCCAGAAAAATACATGAAGATGGCCTACGATACCATGGCAAAGCATGTGCGTTTGATGCTTGACTTCCAAACAAAAGGATCCATTGTATTCGACTATGGAAATAACCTTCGTGGACGAGCCTTGGAGCATGGTGTTGAAAATGCGTTTGACTTTCCAGGATTTGTTCCCGCATTTATTCGTCCGCAGTTCTGCACAGGCCGCGGACCTTTCCGATGGGCAGCCCTTTCAGGAGATCCTCAAGATATTTATGAAACAGATAAACTCATCCTCGAACTCTTCCCGGAAGACGAAGGATTGAAGCGTTGGATAAAGATGGCGCAGGACCGCATTGCCTTCCAAGGATTGCCAGCGCGTATTTGTTGGCTCGGACAAGGTGAGCGCGAAAAAGCAGGATTAGCCTTCAATGAATTAGTAAGAACAGGAAAGGTGAAAGCACCGATTGTGATTGGTCGCGACCATTTGGATACCGGCTCAGTAGCTTCTCCAAACCGCGAAACCGAGGCGATGTTAGACGGTTCTGATGCCATTGCCGATTGGCCAATCCTCAATGCCTTGATCAATACAGCAGGTGGAGCTTCTTGGGTTTCTGTGCATCATGGGGGTGGCGTAGGCATTGGGTATTCTATCCATGCAGGAATGGTGATTGTAGCTGATGGTACCGAAGATGCAGCAAAACGTTTGAAACGTGTCTTGCATAATGACCCTGCAATGGGCGTTATTCGTCACGCGGATGCTGGCTATGATATCGCCAAAGATACCGCCCGCAAACACCGTTTAGATATCCGTGCGCGCCTCGAAGGAGAACGTGCTCAAAGCGAACAACTCTAGTCAATAATTCAAATGAAAAAGCTATTCTTTCTAATTGTAAGTCTTGGTTTCTTGGTGCATGCTTCCGCACAGTCTGAAGAGGTGGAGCCTTGGGACAAGAACTATATCGATACCGCCATTTTGGGCACTTGGAAATGCGAGGACGCTGCGATGGTGAAAATCATGAGCACTTCCCGCGACTATTTCTTACGTCAGGTTATTGTTTTTAAAGACCGTGAAAAGTACGAGGTAGAGCGAGAAGCCCATGCTTGGAGCTGGAATTTTAGTCAGAAGAACCAGGAAGTAGAGATTGCGGATATGGAAGAGTTACTCTTGCAAAGCTATAAGGTCAAGCAGCTCGACGAGTATACCTTGATATTGATGATGGGTAAGCAAGAAATTATTTTTAAGAAAGTGCAGTAAAACGAGAGAAATCTGCTACTTTTCGGAGAAATCCTGCTAAAAACCTATGCCTCAATTCCACGGAAGCCTTTCCTCTAAATTACCCAAAGTTGGAACCACCATTTTTGCGACGATGACCGCCTTGGCTCAAGAGCATGGGGCATTAAATATGGCGCAAGGATTTCCCGACTTTGCCTGTTCGCCCATCTTGATTGAACGGGTGAATCATTATATGAATGCTGGCCTGAATCAATATGCGCCAATGGCCGGAGTGATGGCTTTACGTGAAAAGATTGCCCAGAAAACAGAGGAGCTTTATTCTGCTATATACAATCCCGAAACAGAAATTACGGTGACCCCGGGTGCAACATTGGCCATTTATGCGGCTATTTCTTCCGTGGTAAGAGAGGGTGATGAAGTCATTATTCTTGAGCCAGCCTATGATTGTTATTTACCGGCTGTTGAGCTAAATGGCGGTCGTGCAGTATTTGCCGAATTGAAGTTCCCAAACTATCAGATTGATTGGGATGAAGTGAGAAAGTTGATCACCTTTAAAACAAAAATGATCATCATCAATACCCCGCATAATCCAACAGGAATGACCTTTTCAGCCTTGGATATGCAAAAGCTTCAGAAGCTTACCGAGAATTCAGACATACTGATTTTGAGTGATGAAGTCTATGAGCATATTCTCTTCGACGGTTTGGAGCATCAGAGTGTGGCGCGCTACCCGAAGTTGGCGCAGCGGAGTTTTATCATAAGCTCTTTTGGAAAAACTTACCATAATACGGGATGGAAAATGGGCTATTGCTTGGCTCCTGAAACCATGATGAAAGAGTTTAGAAAGATTTTTCAATTCATGGTATTTAGCGTCAATACCCCAATTCAATATGCTTTGGCTGATTTTATGGGGGACAGGGATGAATACCTCAAACTCCGAGATTTTTACCAAGCAAAACGTGATCTATTCCAAAAGGCTGTGAAAGGTTCCAAGTGGAAGATATTGCCTTGTCAGGGTTCCTATTTTCAGATGTTGGGTTATGAGAAAATTACGCATGAAACGGATCAAGAGTATGCAAGAAGATTGGTCCGTGAGCACAAGATAGCGGCTATTCCTCCTTCTAGTTTTTACCGCAAGGCCAATGATAATCATGTATTGCGTTTCTGTTTTGCCAAGGAAGATGATACCTTGCTGAAGGCGGCAGAGATTCTGCACGGAGCATAAAAAAAGGCCACTCCGCATAGCAAAGTGGCCTTTATATAATCTCTGGCTTGTACGGGTTAGACTCCATAAACGTTGCCCGCGTTGCCCCAAATGCAAAAGAAAATAGGAGTGAATTCATTAAAATGTTGAAAATCAGGTGAAAAAAGATACTCTTCAGGTACAAATAATTCAATCATCCTTAGTGTGGGAAGATGCTGAGGCTAATTTTGAGTCCTTTGAAAAACATTTAGTCGAATTAGGTCCTGGCGACTTAGTACTCCTTCCTGAAATGTTTCCTACAGGATTTACTATGAATCCGGAACGCTTGGCGGATGGACAGGGCAGGGTATTAGTATGGATGAAGGAAATGGCTAATCGTTTTCAAAAGGCACTATGCGGATCGGTGGCAGTGCGTGAGGCTGGACAGCATTTTAATCGCTTGTATTTTGTGCAGCCTGATGGGGTTTCTTATAAGTATGATAAAAGACATCTCTTTACCATGGGCGATGAGCCGAATCATTATTCAGCTGGCAAAGACCGTATAGTGATAGAATACCTCGGATGGAAAATCCTTCCTTTGGTGTGTTATGATCTACGCTTCCCGGTATATAGTAGGAATGATATAGGGTATGATATGCTGCTCTATGTGGCAAATTGGCCCGCAAAGAGAGCCCACCATTGGAAATCTCTATTGATGGCACGGGCAATTGAAAACCAATCGTATCTAGCAGCCTGCAATCGGGTAGGGGATGATGGAAATGCAGTGGCGCATAGTGGCGACTCATGCCTTATCAATTATAAGGGAGATATTCTGGCTTCCCTCAGCGAAGAGGAAGGATATCTATCCGCTGAGTTTAGCTATGATGAGCTGGTCGAGGCCAGAACAAAATTCCCCGTGCTTCCCGATGCTGATTCCTTTTCAGCAGAATGGAAATAGGGCACATTTAAGCCTTCCAGAATCTTCTCCGGATTTTCATACTTGAATTGAAAACCTTCATTTAATAAACGCTCAGGAATCACACAGCGGCTTTTCAAAACCAACTCTGCTTCCGTACGAAGCACTATGGCTCCCAGCTTAATCATCCATGGCGTTTGACGGAGTTGTGGCAATTGGTGTTGGTAAGATGCCAGCATACGCATAAAGTCTTTGTTTCGTATAGGCTGTGGAATGCAGAGGTTATAGGTTCCCATACAGCGGTTATGAATCACATGCTCAATGGCTCGCGTAAAATCGGCTTCATGCAAAACACTCATATATTGGGTGCCCGAACCTTGTTTTCCGCCAAGGCATAGTTTGGCCAGTTTTTCTAAAACAGGGTAGGCACCTCCTTTTTTGCCAAACACCAATCCGGAGCGAAGAACCACCTTTCGTGTACCCGGAATATGGGCATCATAAAAGGCCTTTTCCCAGGCAAGACAAACCTCTTCCGAGAAATTACCCCCCGGTGTAGCAGAGCGTTCGGTTTGTACTACTTGACTATCAGGATAGATCGTTGCGCTAGAAAGATTGACCCAAACGCTTGGAGGAGTTTTACAAGCGGCCATGGCTTTCCCTAGGTAATTGGTGGTGTCAACACGAGAATGCAGTATCGCTTGTTTATTCTTTTCCGTATAGCGGCAGTCCACCGATTTTCCGGCAAGGTTGATAAGCGCTAGGGCACCGTCAAGATGAGGAGCAAGTGCCTTCGCATCTTTAGGATAGGGGTGATAGGCTGTTTTTATGGATGATGATTCTGCGCGTCCGAGTACTAAAAATGAATAGCGATCTTTTAGCGATTCAATAAGCAGGCGGCCCAGATATCCTGAGCCACCTGCGAGTATGAGCAAGGGTTTATAAGCCATATTGTTCCCGTTTACGGAGTTTGAAGAAAATGAACAGATTGAAGAAGTGCATGGCGCCAAGAATCAAAATGATCACGCCAATCTTTTGACTGAGGACTTCCATCAGTTCGCGGTTGTCGCTAATTTGTGAGTTAACGATCATGGCATTCACGGCAAAACCAATGTTCACCAAATAATAGCCAACCAATAGCAGCTTATCGACTGCTTCTGCCAGTTCGAGGTTGCCATGGAAGATATCGCGCAGGAATACTCGTCCGTTGCGAAAGAGTGTACGGCCAACAAAAACAGTAATGATAATGGTGACCGTCAAATAGATGCTGTAGGCTAAAACATGTTTGTCCATGATCTTCGTATTTATGATTTGTGATTTATGATTTATAATAGGTGATACGGTACTTTTTCTAAATCAGATGCGGTTTATTAAAGGAGATGACTTCCTTTATGCTAAGGATATAATTATAGAGGGCAAGGCCCAAGCTGATTATCATTAGTAAGTTTCCAATTTGATAGGCATATTCCTCATTTTGTGTGTATATTATTGGCATTAGAATACCAAGTCCAGCCATCACCAGTAAGCTATAGTTATAGTATTTTCTTAGGGCTGTTAGTCTATAGTCGGCTATAGAATGAATCAATGTGAAGATGGGCTGCCAGATACCTAAACCGATATAGATTAGAATTAGATAAGAATGATCATCTTCTAGAATCATACCTCCGATGTATAGGATGATGATTAGTGATTGTCCGATGACGTCGAAATAGTGTAAGCTTTTCATAGTGTGGAAGGTTTTAAAGTTTCTGATTAAATAATATCCCACACATCGTGTTCGCTCTTTGCGAGCTGAAATTCGGAGTATGTGATGCTCATATTCCAGATACCCATCACAAAACCGACAAAAATCATAATTACGCCATAGATCATTAGTGCAGGAGGGAAGAAGGCCAGTATCATACCGATCACTGCCACGGCAAGCAGAATTCGTTCGTACATTATTCGTCCGCTATCACGGTATTCCGGGGCATCAAAAGCAAAAAGAATGGCCATAAGTACTTGCCATCCACCTATACCGAATAAATAGCCGAGCACAACATAGTTGGGTTGAATCAACATGCTGGCGAATGATCCAATCAAGATCAGCATTTGAACAGGGAAGTCGATTTTGTGTAGAGCTTTCATTTTATTTTTATTTTGGTACTTTCAGAAAAATATGAAAGTATAGGGTAAAAAAAAGGGGACTTATTTCTTTATCAGTTTTAAAAAGTTATTCATGAACCAGCTCTCGTCGGCTTTCACCAAGAGGTCCAATGTTCGGTCGGCTTTGGCAATTACGCTATCAAGTTCAGCAATGGTTGATTCAAACTGTTGTCCTTCCGGGCTATCGTCTTTCACTTTTTTCAATTCAGACACTGTTCCTAGAATAGGTTCCAATTCACGTTTTCTTCTTTCTTTCACCACTTGCATGGCTACTTTCCACATATCTTTTTCTGCATAGAAAAATTCCCGACGTTCTCCCGCTTTGAGTTCTTTGAATACCAATCCCCAATCCATTAAGGCCCGCACATTCATATTGGTATTCCCACGAGAAATTTTGAGTTGCTCCATAATCTCCTCAGCAGAAAGCGCTTTCGGACTAATCAATAGGAGTGCGTGAATCTGCGCCATGGTGCGGTTGATGCCCCAGTTACTACCGAGGGTACCCCATGTTTGGATGAATTTTTCTCTTCCTTCTTGCAGATTCATAGGTCAAAGATAATTGTATTTTTTAAACTTTCAATACTTTTTGAAAGAAAAGAACAAGGATAAGGGTTCCGCCGTCACTTGAAAAAAGCTATGGCGGACGGAGAAGGGTAATCTTGATAAAAGAAAATTTTATGTAACGTCAAGAGCCTCCATGATGGAGCTCGAAGGCCAATTAGATTATGCCGTTGCCGTCGAATATGTAATTACGGAGGACGCTAATGCCATCTATTCCGCTTTACCCGGTTGGTACCATTCAATTAACAAATTAATAAAGCGGATGAGCTAGTATTCTCATGCTCGATTTTTTTCCGCAAACGCAATCCCTTTTTTCAAGCTTTCTTACCTCAACCTCTTTTTCTTCCTCAGTCTCTTTTTCAACAAAAAAATCCCGAGCTCTTTCGAACCCGGGATCTTTAATTTTTTTGTTTCTCTTATTTTACGGAACTGACAATCGCTTTGAAAGCTTCCGGGTGGTTCATGGCCAAATCAGCCAAAACCTTACGGTTGATTTCAATATTAGCGGTTTTCAATTTACCCATCAAAACAGAGTAACTGAGTCCTTCCATGCGGGCTCCGGCGTTGATACGCTGAATCCATAGTGCACGGAAATTGCGTTTTTTCGTTTTACGGTCACGGTAAGCATATTGCAAACCTTTCTCGATAGCGTTTTTCGCAATGGTCCAAACGTTTTTACGTGAACCGAAGTAACCCTTCGCAAGGGTTAACATTTTCTTTCTTCTCCTGCGAGAAGCAACGTGATTGACTGATCTAGGCATTGTATGGTTAATTTTTGCCGGTGCGCTCTATTATTACAAGAGACTTAGCTGCAGGCGACAAGGTTAAACTTGATTATTTTCCGATGCAGAGCATGCGTTTAACGTTGCCCATATCGGCTTCATTAACATAGGTACCATCCGTAAGAGCTCTCTTTTGTTTGGTAGTCTTTTTCGTCAAAATGTGACGTTTAAACGCATGATTCATTTTTATTTTTCCTGAAGAAAGAAGTTTAAATCTTTTCTTAGCTCCGGAAACTGTTTTCATTTTAGGCATAGCTCTAACTATCTATCTGTTAATCCTTATTTCTTTGGTTTTGGAGACAACATCATAAACATTTTCTTTCCTTCCATCTTCGGCATTTGCTCTACTTTACCGTACTCTTGAAGTTGTTCGGCAAACTGCAGCAAAAGCACTTCTCCGCGCTCTTTGTATATGATGCTTCTTCCTTTATAGAATACGTAAGCCCTTACTTTGGCTCCTTCTTCTAAAAATTTGATGGCATGCTTAAGCTTAAACTCAACATCATGCTCATCGGTATTCGGGCCGAAACGAATTTCCTTAATAATGGTTTTCACCGTATTGGCCTTCATTTCCTTCTGCTTCTTCTTCTGCTCATACAAGAACTTACCGTAATCGGTAATCTTACAAACAGGTGGAACAGCAGTAGGCGATATTTCTACGAGGTCTAATCCTTTTTCGTCTGCAAGTTTCCTCGCATCTTGAATCGAGTATACACCTTGTTCTATACCAGTTCCAACCAGACGGACCTCCTGCGCACGAATGCGGTCGTTGATCCGATGTTCTGGTTCGTTTCTTCTTATGGGTCCTCTTCTGGGCCTATTCACAGGTTTAGTTTATTTCCTTTCTTCTTTTAATGTAGTGAAAAAATTCAGAAAAGTTTCCCAATCCATGCTGCCTTTATCGCCTTCTTGATGAACGCGTAACGACACGGTGTTATCCTTTGCCTCATTCTCTCCGACTATCAGCATCAATGGGATTTTCTTGATTTCCGCATCGCGGATTTTCTTCCCAATTGACTCGCTTCTGTCGTCAACAAGGCCGCGAATATCGTATTTTTTCAGATACTTTAAAAGTTTTTCAGCGTAATCTTGATACTTATCACTCAGGGGTAAAATAGCCACTTGCTTCGGACATAGCCATACCGGTAGATTCCCCGCATAATGCTCCAATAAGAATCCAATGAAACGTTCATGGGTACTAAGTGGGGCACGGTGTATAATGAGTGGATGTTCTTTCTCATTACGCTCATTTGTGAAGGTGATATCAAAGCGCTGAGCTTGGGCAAAATCTACCTGATTGGTGGCCAAAGTAAACTCTCTTCCAATGGCACTATAAATCTGGATATCGATCTTCGGTCCGTAAAAGGCGGCTTCGTCTTCTACTTCCACAAAATTCACACCCAATTCTACCAATACATCGCGCACCATTTTTTCGGTTTTGATCCACATCGCTGAGTCATCAATGTATTTCTGTCCGAGTTTGGCTGGATCATGTTTCGAAAAACGCATCACATATTTTTCAATATTGAAGGTCTCGAAATATTTGAGGTAGAGGTTATTTACGTTTTTAAATTCTTCAGCAAACTGTGCTTCTGTGCAGTAAATATGGGCATCATTCATCTGCAAGGAACGAACGCGCATCAATCCAAATAATTCACCGCTTTGCTCGTACCGATAGCAGGTTCCGTACTCCGCATAACGGGCTGGTAGGTCTCTATATGATTTATGGGTCGCGCCAAAAATCTTATGGTGATGCGGACAATTCATCGGCTTGAGATAGTATTTCTCATTGTCAATGACCATAGCAGGGAACATGCTGTCTTCATAGTAAGGCAAATGCCCACTCTTTATATACATGGCCTCTTTGGCAATATGCGGACTTTTTACGCGCACATAGCCGGCTTCGTCTTCTGTCTTTTTAGCAAAGGTCTCAATGGCTTCAATAATGGCCGCTCCGTTTGGAAGCCATAAAGGCAATCCCGGACCTACATCATCATCAAAGGCAAAAATCTCGAGGTCTTTTCCGATTTTCCGGTGGTCGCGTTTTTTCGCTTCCTCCATCATTGTTAGGTAATCATCCAATTCCGTTTTTTTCGGGAAGGTGACACCATAGATCCGAGTCATCTGCTTGCGGCTCTGATCGCCTCTCCAATAAGCACCGGCCACACTGGTGAGTTTTATGGCCTTGATGGTTCCAGTTGCCGGGATATGTGGTCCGCGACATAAGTCGGTAAAGTTCCCTTGGGTATAGAAGGTGATTTTTCCATCCTCCAATCCATCCAGAAGCTCGAGTTTATATTCGTCGCCTTTTTCTTGGTAGTAAGCGAGGGCATCGGCCTTCGAGATATCACGACGTTCGAAGCGCACATTTCTGCGAGCCAATTCCGTCATTTTGGTTTCAATCTTTTTAAAGTCTTCGCTGGAAATGCTATGGTCGCCGAGGTCGATATCATAGTAAAATCCGTGATCCACAGGAGGTCCAATGCCGAGCTTTACGCCTGGGTAAAGTTCTTCCAAAGCCTCCGCTAAAAGGTGGGCAGAAGAATGCCAAAACGTTGCTTTTCCTTCTTTATCATTCCACGTCAATAAGCGCAATGTGGCATCACTCGTTATTGCACGGTTTGCATCCCATACTTCTCCATTAACCTCCGCCGATAATACGTTTCTGGCGAGGCCTTCGCTGATGCTTTTGGCAATATCCATCGCGGATATACTTGCATCATACTCCCGAACACTTCCGTCGGGTAAGCTTATGTTAATCTTGTCTGCCATAAAAAGGACTGCAAGTTTAATCAATTGTGATTTATAATTAGTTAGAAGCGAATTTATAATACGCAAACTAGTGCTTATACCGTTTCTACTATAATTCGCCTAATTTGAAACCAAATTACGACCCTATGAAACTACTAAGCACTTTCCTCATTGTTTCTCTAACCCTTATTGGGTTCGGAAGTTTTTCATCGATTTCCGATATTGAGCCTATACCCAAACTAACCCTCGTTGCAGCAAATGGGGAAAACCGCGTTATCGATTTAGCCGACATGAAAATTAGCGATTGGCAAGACGAAATTGCCTTCGTTGAATTTTGCCAAGGAGAGGAGTTAGTTGTTATGACTGGTATATTGGTTTATGCTCCTATAGATGGGGATGCGATTATAGTTACATTTAATGATGGCGAATCCTTAACAAAAGCATTCATTCATGCGCAAGAAACCTTCAAACATTCGTTTAATGATCGAATCATTCTTGATAATCTGAAATCCGCTGAAACCAAAAAGCACTTTTCACCTTTACTCTATACGGTAAGAGATTAGTTACTGATTTCATTTTAATATGCTAGCCTGGATCCAATGGATTTGCAGCCTTATTGTGCCGCATCCAGCCGAATTAAGCGCAAAGCCAGCGCTGATTGTTACTCCCTATATTACCTTTATTGATAGCCTCGGAAATTCCCGGGAACTCCCGCTGAATTCGACCGCTTTAGAGGATTGGAACGATTCAGTCGCGTTTGCTGAATTTCGCCCAAACATTCCTGGAGATGCTATTAAAGGCTATATTTCCTACGCTCCATCTAAAGGAGATGCGTTTATATGGCGTTATGCCAATTCGCAGGAACTTACCGATGCCTTTCGCAGAATCCGAGCCATTCCAAATAGAATTCGTGGCGATTATTTTACCCTCTGGAAACTCAGCTTCGCCAAATCCGATGAAAAGATTCCGAAGATTCAACATTTTCTTGAGTTATTGCTGTCAATCGCTCGATTTCGATAAATCCTTAACCCTTCGGCTCCACTAGCGTTTCGCTTCACCTTCGCTAGCGCTATGGAGAACGCAGTCCCTTTTTTATTTAGCCACCTATAATCAGCGCTAACATTTCCTTAGCCAAACGATGATCTGGATTCACCTTCAAACAGGCTTCATAATTTCTTTTTGCTTCGGTATTATTGCCATTGGCTTGATAAGATAAGCCACGCATATAATAGGCATCGGCGTATTCTTCATCAGCCTTAATGGCTTTATTAAAATAGGAAACGGCCTCTTCAAATTGCTCAACACGGAAATTTATCCATCCAACATTATAATAAGCCGCGGCATAATCAGGGTTAAGGGTGATGATTTGATCGTAGTCTTGAACAGCTTTTTTATAGATTCCTAAATCTTGGTAAAGCTTTCCGCGAGCATAAAGAGCTTCGGTGCTTTGGTCATCTAAACGAACGGCATTATTCAAATAATCGATGCCTAGTTCGTCTTTTTGTGCTCCGAGTATAAGTCCCAATTGCATGTAGGCGTCGTAATAATCATTGTTCATAGCCACCACTTTTTGGAAATTTCCAATAGCAGAAGCAGTATCGCCAATTTCTTTTTTAATCAGTCCGAACAAGAAATACGACTCGGGCAATTCGCCGACGGCTTTGCTCAGTTTCTCTAAGGTTTTATTGGCAGATTCAAAATCCTTTAAATCGAATTGCATGCGGGCTAGGCGCAAATAGGGGGCTTGTTCCTTTGGAAGCAGCTCAATCGCACGACGCATGGCTGTTTGGGCGTCTGCAATATCGTTGAGCCTATAGGCGATGTTTCCATACAAGAAATAGTAGAGACCTTGCTCTTCTTTAAGTCGAATGGCCTCTTTGATATCCCTGAAGGCTAGGGTATCATTCCCCCCTTCCAAGAGCTTTTGTGCGCGTTCATAGAATAAATCGGAGGCAGAAGGATCGGCGAGTATTTGTTGGCTCAAATCAGCCACATACTCAGGATAGACAGTGGTTTCTGTTGCGTTTTCAGTATCTACCTGCGCATCGCTGCAGGCCATAATTCCGAAAACAAATAGAACAAGAATATAAAAGCTGATATTTCTCATAGAATGCAAGCCGCGAATTTCACTAATTTTGAACACAAATAGGGAACGAATCCTTCATAGCTTTCGTTGCCTCAAAAAATCGACTATGCCAGTTTATCAAACAAGAGGGGAGATTCCCCATAAAAGACATACCGTTTATAGAAAGCCAAACGGAGAATTGTACGCCGAAGAACTCGTTTCTACCGAAGGATTCTCGAGTATTTATTCGCTGATCTATCATGCGTATCCTCCTACCTTGGTAAAGGATATTGGTGAAGCTTATTCCGTTGAGCCAAAAATAGCGATGCCGAAGAATATGCAGCATAGAAGCTATCTGACATTTGGAGCCTTCGAAGCCGATTATATTAAAAGTCGTAAAATCCTATTAATGAATAGCGACGTCCACCTAGGCACTCAAGCGCCATCTGGGAACATGGATTATTTCTTCAAGAACTCCGATGCCGATGAAGTGCTTTTCATCCATGAAGGAAGCGGAACCTTACACAGCATCTACGGCGATTTGAAATTTGGCTATGGCGATTATATCGTAATTCCTCGTGGCACTATCTATCAGATGAGTTTTGATACCAAAGAGAATCGTCATTTTGTGGTAGAATCTCCTACACCGATTGATACCCCAAAACGCTACCGTAACGAACACGGACAGCTCCTTGAACATTCTCCTTTCTGTGAACGCGATTTGCGCACGCCGAAATATGTGGAGATGAAAGACGAAAAAGGAGATTTTGTGGTCATGATTAAAAAACAAGGCGTGATTTATCCGTATACTTATGCCACGCATCCCTTTGATGCCATAGGTTGGGATGGATGTGTCTATCCGTATATCTTCAATATCGAAGACTTTGAACCAATAACCGGACGGGTGCATCAACCACCTCCTGTACACCAAACTTTTGAGGGAAGAAATTTTGTTATTTGCTCTTTCTGTCCGCGTTTATTCGACTATCACCCAGAGGCAGTGCCAGCTCCCTATAACCATAGCAATGTAGATTCGGATGAGATTCTCTACTATGTAGATGGTGACTTTATGAGCCGCAAACATGTGGAAAGAGGGATGATCACCTTGCATCCAAAAGGAATTCCTCATGGACCACATCCTGGAACTGTTGAGAAGAGTATTGGAGCTAAAGAAACCCAGGAACTAGCCGTGATGATTGACCCTTTCTATCCATTGATGATAACGGAGGAAGCAGTGAAGATGGAACAAGAAGGCTACTGGAAAAGCTGGGTAGAGTAAAAGGGTTATTGGCTTTTGACTCTTGACCATTAACTTTGCAGTCGATTTTTGAATCATCCACCTCCGCAACACTGTACATCGTTACGCATTGCATCGGCGGAGAGGCATCCCGATAGCTATACGGGACACAATTCATAAATCATAAATCATAAATTAGCATGATGAACGATACTTTAAGCAATCAAAAAATAGAAACGATCGAAGATTACCTTCCATTGAACGGTACCGATTATGTAGAATTTTATGTGGGGAATGCCAAGCAGGCTGCTCACTATTATAAAACGGCATTCGGCTTTCAGAGCTGCGCCTATGCAGGACCAGAAACAGGAGTGAAAGACCGTGTTTCTTATGTATTGACGCAAGATAAATTGCGTTTTGTCCTTACAACGCCTTTGCATCCAGAAGGAGAAATTGCCGACCATATCTATAAACATGGAGATGGAGTTCGTGTTATTGCCCTCTGGGTAGATGATGCAACCATGGCATGGGAAGAAACTACCAAACGTGGTGCTAAATCCTTTATGGAGCCTCGCACAGAAGAAGACGCGAATGGTAAAGTAGTCCGTTCTGGCATTCATCTTTATGGAGATACCGTTCATGTTTTTGTGGAACGTAGCGCCTATGATGGTCCTTTTTTACCTGGCTTTGCCAAATGGGAATCCAAGTATAACCCGAGTGAAACTGGTCTCCTTTATGTAGATCATTGTGTGGGGAACGTAGATTGGAATGAGATGGACGTATGGGTGAAGTTTTATGAAGAAGTGATGGGATTCAGAAACATCCTGTCCTTCGACGACAAAGACATCTCCACCGAATATTCGGCCTTGATGAGTAAGGTAATGAGCAATGGTAATGGCTATGTGAAATTCCCAATCAATGAGCCAGCTGAAGGAAAGAAAAAATCACAAGTAGAAGAATACCTTGATTTCTATAAAGGCCAAGGGGTTCAACATATTGCGATTGCCACCAAAGATATTTTGGATACCGTTGGCCAGTTGAAAGCCCGTGGGGTAGAGTTTTTAAGCATTCCGTCTTCTTATTATGATGATGTCCTAGAACGCGTAGGTGCTATTGATGAAGATCTTAGCGAGCTTGCAGAAATGGGAATCCTCATCGACCATGATGATGAAGGTTATTTACTTCAAATTTTCTCTAAACCAGTGGAAGACCGTCCAACTTTATTCTTTGAAATCATACAAAGAAAAGGAGCAAAATCATTTGGAAAAGGAAACTTTAAAGCACTTTTTGAAGCGTTAGAGCGCGAGCAAGACCGCCGCGGAAACCTTTAGTCCGATTTTTGCGCATAACTTATTAACCTTAGCAAATCCCCCTCAATAAAGGGGGATTTGTGTTTTATTTCCAATGTATGACAGACAATAAACCGAAATCAGAAGAAGAATTAATCCTCTTAGAAGGACCCCGACCTCGTATCACTGAATTTTTTCTCGCTTTCAAAGTATTCATCGAATTCATTCGTGGATTTCGCGTGCTTCATTTTATTGGTCCATGTATCACTGTATTTGGTTCAGCCCGTTTTAAAGAAGACCACCCTCACTACCAGTTAGCTAGAGAAGTAGGAGCAGGTATCGCCAAGCTGGGGTTCACAGTCATGACAGGTGGAGGCCCAGGAGCCATGGAAGCCGCAAACCGCGGAGCCAAAGAGGCGGGTGGTTTATCGGTAGGATGTAATATTGAACTTCCCCATGAGCAATACCCAAACCGTTGGCTCGACCGTTGGGTAAACATCAAATATTTTTTTGTACGAAAAGTACTCTTAGTGAAATACTCCTATGGATTGGTGGTATTACCCGGTGGTTTTGGCACCTTGGACGAGTTTGCTGAAGTAGTCACCTTGATTCAAACCAAGAAAATCACCAATTTCCCAATGGTATTGATGGGCAGCAAATACTGGGAGAAATTTTTGGTTTTCGTGGATGAAATGATTGCTGAAAAAACAATTGACGCGGATGATCGGGATATCTTCTTTATAACAGACAGTGTCGAAGAAGCAATGAAGCATCTGCAAGAACATTCCATCGACCGCTTTGGTCTGAAGCCTGCCAAGCTTAAGAGAAATAGGATATTCGGAGAGCGCTCATTTTGAGCTTCTCGTAATGACCTTAAAAGACCATCCATTTGCGGTGGTCTTTTTTATTTTTTCCGGATACAGTGCCCGAATGATGGTATAGCTCAATAAGCCCGTTCCAAGGCTAATTAAAATGGCAGGGCCAGCTGCTATCGAAGCGGGAGCCACCACAGCATAATAGAAAATAAGGTTCCCACCTACTAGGCCCAACTCCAAAAGCGACTTGCTTAAAGTCCGGGCGGTACTGTAGCCACGAAATCCTAGGATGTCCTTAACAGCAAGTTGAAATTTAGCTGGATGGCGCAATTTCACTTCTTCCATAAAGAGGCTATCATCGCTGATGGAGACAATTCGCCCTTTGAATTCTTGTACTTGTCCGGAATAACCTACGTATTGAAATTTGATTACCGCACCAGGACTAATCAAGGTCAAAATCGTTTCTCCCTCAGCACTGGCCAGAAGCACCTTTTGAGAAAATGCAGACAAGCCAAGTCCGAGACTCAGAAAGAGTAGAAGAAATCTATTTAAAAATATTTGCCTTAACACGGACACGAATATCGCTGCTAATCTTGACTTCTTTGGTAGTGAGTTTATCGGTAGTAGCCTTCAATATAAAGGAAACATTATCGGTCTTTAGGTATTCATCCAAAGCGTCTTTGGTCACTTCTAGATTTAACTCTTGTCCAACAGTATCTGCCACATCGTATTTCCAAGCGACCAGTTTTGGTCCTAGGCCATCTTTATCGAGACTCAATTCTACGTCTTTCAAAAAGGTAAAATCTTGGCCCGCAGGTTCCTTAATCGTTAGTGTAATATACTCTAAAGTGATTTCTTTAACGAGGTCGGCCCGTGTATTATTTTGCTCAAAAGTTTCCGAAGAATTATAGTCCATAGGTATGGATGGTAAATTAAACGGGGTATTGATGGGCAAATTTGGAGGAAGGCTGAAATCATTTTGCAGATTGAAGCCAAAGGTGAAAAGGTCTCCCACTTTCTCGCAAGAACTAGAAAGTAGAATTGTGGGTAATACAAGTAAGAGATACAGTTGTTTAATTTTCATTATCTAAGAATTGTAAGGGTTCCTTTTTGAGTATGAGTGGTTTGGTCCCAACCGGTATACACAACATACCAAATCACTACATTATCGTGCGGTTGGTCGACGATAAAATAACCATCCCATTGGAAATTTTTGTTATCCGTGTCCAAAAGTTTTTCTCCCCAGCGGTTGTACACTAAGAGGCGGTAGTCTTTTACGAAGACATCGCTGATGCCCCAAACTTCGTTTAATCCATCTCCATTTCGTGTGAAAGCATTTGGCACATGGAGCAAAGGCGATTGTACCAAGTAAATTTCATTTGATTCGCTTTTGGCTAAATTTCCATTGAGTTCCGTGGCAATTATTTTGTACCAATACCCACCCCAATCGTAGTCAAGCGCAGTATCGATGGTTTCTACGAACTGATCATCACCTTGCTGAAGAAGCGTATCACGTTGACGATCATCGTGGCGGTGTAAATCATATTGCTGTACGCCCACCGTCCACTGTGAATAAGGATTCCAAAGCAGATTATGTTGGAAAGGTTCAGAGCTTCCTTGCAAGAGGATGCTGCACCCAGGATTACTTTTCGCACTATTATTTCCGCATTTATCCTTCACGGCAAGGGCATAGCAATAGGAGAACTCTTGAACCTTTACTCGGGTATCAAGGTAAAAGGTATCTGACTTTTCATCAAAGTATTTGACAAACTCAAAAATACTCTTCGTCTCATTCTTCTTTTTATAGAGAGTATATCCTTGAAAGTCGGGTTCTTTGGATTCGAACCAGGTCGTATACAGGTTTTTATTTGAAACAACGGTGGTGGTAACAATCTCTGTTCCTTCAATGGGTTTATTATGTTGATCAATGGAGCAGATAGTATAGGATTCAGGTCCTTCTACTCCACATAGATTCACTCCTACCATCTTATAGCAATAGTCGATTTGGGAATGATTTGGAGCATTGAGGTCGACAAATTCTTGCTGCGATCCATTTTGGAGGGTATCAATTGCTTGAAAGGCTCCTCCATTCACACTTTTATAAAGAAGGTAATGCGATAGATAGCCACTTGTATCACTTAATGACCAAGTAAGTTTTAGGCGGCCTTCATCCAAAAAGGTCATGCAGATAACTTCTGGCGGAAGAGGCACTGGCGGCGGCAGAACCACAATAGAGATAATTGCAGAATCTGATTTATGGGTAGGACACCCGATATCACTCAGGTTGACCTTGATGCGAATCGTATCGCCAGAAACGTGGCTACAATTGCTAATCCATTGAAAATTTATTTGAAGCTTATGGATGGCTCGGCTTGTTTTCTGACTTGGCTGAACGGGTGGCGTCGGGAAATTAGGATCGTCGATAGCTGGTCCACTTACCACCATCACGAGTGTGTCAAATTCATCTGGATCTGTTGCGGTATAGTTGAAGTTGATGGTGTCAAAGGCCATGATAGTAATAAGCGTATCGGGCACAAAAGGCGCAGAATTCAAGTTCTCAAAATCCAGTTTGAATAAAGCATTATTGCAGTTTGAGCTATTATTCGTTTGCGAATATGCGCCTGGTGTTGTCGGAAAATCGGGAGTGCTTCCACCGCCACACCCCCCGCAAACGCTTTGGTAAACAATGCCTTTTGGATCAAAGCGACTTGTTCCTCCATCTACATGCTCGCCGAGCCTGCCTGTTGCCGTATTGGTCCCCCCACCAATAAAAGTGGCATAGACCAATTTTGTGAGGTTCTTAGAAAATACGGCAAGGTAAAAATCGGACCCGTCGGTCGTTTTATCGTAGGCATCCGTGGTCGTTTCCATATTAGCGGTATAGCCACCGTTTCCAAGTGGGGGAACATTTTCTTCGCCTCCCCAGCCGCTCACAAAAATCCGCTCACATTCATCCACCATAAAAGCCGTTGGAGAAATTTGTGGTTTCACCGTTCCATCTCCATAGGTGGTAGACATAAGTCGCGTATTTAGGTCGGAGGAAAGTTTATAAATGAATTGGCCACCTGTCGCACTCGAGTAAACATTATCTGGGAACGGTGCAATATTTCCAGCAGTTTGTCCCGTTAAATATACCTGCCCGTACTTATCGACTTTCACAAAATAACTTTGGTCATAGGCATTAGTTCCTATAAAAGTTCCACCTTCTATTTGACTACCATCGTTTTTAATTTTAATTACATAACCATCCGCTTTCCCTCCAAGATAGTTTGGGTGTAGGGTAAAAGGACTAAATTTCATGGTACTGGAGTTGGTCCCGCCAGCCACAAAGACACTTCCATTTTGATCGATGTCTAAGCTGAAGCAGGTCTCGTAATTCGGGCCGCTGACATAAGCACCCCAGTTTAACTGCCTGAGGTTGGGGGAAAGTTTAAAAACGCAGCCATCTTGAAGTCCTCCAAAATTATCATTGAAACCATTGATGGCTGGGAAACCGCTTCCATTGCCCGATTCGGTGCAGGACGCCACGTAAATATTATCGGAAGCATCCACAATGACTTCCCCACGAAATTCGTCACCAAAATTATAAGCAAGCGGGGAGGTATTAGCCACAAAGCTACCGTTCGGGCGCCGTCCGTTTAATCCATCTCTTCCTGAACCCCCCAAATAGGTCATGCCTAAAATGGCCGTTCCATCTTCCTTCAGTTTAATAACAAATATATCACTCTGGCCGCTGTTCTTTGTGGAATAGCCTTGCCCGTCATTGGGAAAATCGGTACTAAAAGTACTCCCCATCACAATAAGGTCATTTTGTGAATCCACCACCATACTATGTGGTTGTTCATTCCGGGTTCCTCCTAGATAGGTCGCCCAAATTTTATTCTGTCCGTTCGAGCTAAGCTTCATAACCGCACAATCACGGGGTTGATCGCCCAAAACATCATCCATATTAGTGGTGCCATAATGAAAGTCAGCCTGAACAATACCCGGATCCGTTGGATATCCTTGTCCACGCACGTCGCCGCCAGCATAGCCATGGCCGAGAATATCATAGGTAGCGGTAAATCCGAAATTATCTGAAGTAGAGCCGGTATAGGTGGAGAAAACCACCACAGGGTCGATGATTAACGCTTGAGAAGAATTATATTTTCCGATTTTAAAACGCAAACGATCGCCTGTCAGCTCATACTTGACATCTATATTCGGATTGTTTTTCGCCTGCAACTGATATGCAAATGGGGCTTCTTCAATGATTGCTCCTATGGCCGTTTCAATATGCAGGGAACCTTTCTTTAAGGAAAGGGATTCTTGCCCAAGATAATGCAGCTGTATTGTATTCGGGTCGGCCCCGGCATGCACCACCAAATCATATTTAATGGATTTTGCGTCGCGCCCATAAACTTCTAAGTCAATGCCTGGATAGAGGTCTTGTACCCTGACTTTATCATAGAGTCCCACTTTGCTTGCCCATTTAGAAGGGTCATTGCCAATGAAGTAGTTATGGTATTCGCTGCGTTTTTTCTGTCCTATTCCCACTGCCGCTAAATTGGCGCCCTCAAATTCAATGCGCTCATTATGCACCATGAAAGTATCGCCTATGGCTGGGCCGTGATGAAAGTATTCGATATTATTGGAATAAAGCCGGGTATAGACCAGCGCATTTTTTTCGATAGATAAATATCCGTCAGGAATATCAGCACGGAATAAAACCTCCGATGGCCATTGTCCGCCATTCTCCACAAAGTGAATTTGTGCCCAAACCTGTCCTTGCAGCAGACAAATAAGGCCAATAATACTACGTAGTAGAAATTGGAAGGCTCGGGACATCATTGTTAAGAGTTGGAAATTAGTTCAAAAGTTGCTCCACTAAGTTAAATTTGCTGTAATTCTGAGAAAATTTGACAAAAAATCAACTTAAAATCGTCTTTATAGGTACCCCAGATTTTGCGGTTGCCTCTTTCAAAGCAATTCTTGATGCAGGCTTTCAGGTAGTCGCTGCGATTACTGCGCCAGATCGTCCTGCTGGTCGTGGTCTCAAACTCCAAGAATCAGCCGTAAAGAAATTTGCCGTAGAGCAAGGAATTTCAGTTTTACAACCGACCAATCTAAAGGCCCCTTCCTTTCAAGAGGAGTTGGCCAGTTATCAAGCAGATATTCAAGTGGTGATTGCTTTTCGCATGCTGCCCGAAGCGGTATGGAGTATGCCGAAATACGGAACCTTTAATTTGCATGCATCGCTTTTACCAGCCTACCGGGGTGCCGCGCCCATCAACCGTGCTATCATGAATGGCGAGAAGGAAACGGGTGTGAGTACCTTTTTTCTGCAGCATGAAATCGATACTGGGAATTTAGTATTCAGCGAAAAGACCACGATAGGGGAAAGTGAAAATGCGGGAGAACTGCATGACCGATTAATGAATTTAGGGGCCGGCTTGGTGGTGAAAACCTTGGAAGCTGTTCGGGAGGAAAGCTATCCTCAAGTTGCTCAAGGTTCTGCTGAAAATGTACCGAATGCGCCCAAAATTTTCAAAGAGGATTGCCAACTTAATCCTTCTTGGAACCTTGAAAAATTGTATAATCATATTCGGGGCTTGTGTCCTTATCCGGGTGCATTTACCCAGTTTCGTGAGAAACAGCTAAAGATATTTTCGGCAGAAAAGCGAGAAAAGGATCCAAGCAAAAGTGCCGGCGATTGGGAAATCATCCCGAAGCAAGAATTGATTTGGCATTGCACCGATGGAGCATTATCCATCACTGAACTTCAAATGGAAGGCAAGCGTCGTATGAAGGTCGAAGAATATTTACGCGGACTGCAAAGCTGAGGCATAAAGGGGTTCCTATCAGCTAAATCCATAGCGAGAACGCATAGGCTAATAGTCACCTATTCTTGAAAATACCTTAATATTGCAGGATGAATAAAATACTACTTGGCGCTCTTTTATTCTTTTTGCCCCTGTTCAGCTTGGCTGGCAATGGAGATACCATGATTGTGCGCTCTCACAGTCGTGTGCACATGAATTGGAATGGCAACTACGATCAAAAAGTTTTTTTTCCAACGGCCGGAAAAACCTATCAAAGGGTAAAAATGCACTATACTTTGGGCTGTCCGGATAAAGGATGCTCGGAATGGGATTATACCGTTTTGGCCTCTTTGCGTCAGCCTACTGGAAATATGGATTCTACTTTGAGAACAGCACCCAATTTCAAAGCAAACGGTGCTACGCCAGATTCCTTTTTATATAACATGGATACGGTTTATTCCTATTTCTACAATGCCATGCTACCTGGGATTGACTCAAGTGCCGATATGCCTGTTCAGCTCATCTTGTTTTCTGATGCGCAAAAACCAAACAAAGCAACAGATACCTTGGAGGTTTGGAATGCCATGCGTTACCGTCCAGTTTACGATATGAACGGCGCTCAAACCGACTCGATATTAATTGCGAATGATCAAATCATCTATAAAATGCCACACCAGTGGTATCAGGTATTTGAGGTAATCAATAATCTTGAATTGGGAAGGTTAATTACTCCCTATGCAGCGGATAAAGACAAAACTTGGGAATTCACTTATACCTACGATATCACAGAATTCGCTTTGTTATTGAAAGATTCGGTGACGGTTCGTAGTCGTTTTTCAGGCTATCAAGATGGCTTCACCTGCACCATTGACTTTGAATTTGTAGAAGGTGAACCGGCCTTAAAATGTGTCGATATTATTCCTTTATGGGATGGAGCTTTTCCTTACGGCGAAAAGAAAGGAATTGAAGAATATCTAGTTGAAAAGGATTATACCTATGCCAAGACAGCCAATTCCCGCGTGAAACTTCGGGTGATTCAAACGGGTCATGGTTTTGGTGGAAATGAGAATTGTGCAGAATTCTGTGCCAAAGACCATTATGTAAAGGTTAACGGTGATCAGAAGTATAAAACACGTGTATGGAAAGACAATTGTGGAAGCAATGCCATCTATCCTCAGCCAGGAACATGGATCTATGATCGTTCCAATTGGTGTCCAGGAGAGGCCATTACTCCCTATGAATATTGGATAGATCAATACATGGTTGATGGCGCAAATACCATTGATTTAGACATGCAGCCCTTTACCGACATCAATAACAATAATAATTCCTATATCATTAGCGGGTTATTGTTCGTATACGAAGAAAATCCGGATGCAATCGTGGATATTGCCTTGGAAGACATTATTGCTCCGAGCAGCAAAAACAATTTTGTCCGTTTTAATCCAACATGTGGCTTGCCAAAGGTCTTGGTAAAAAACACCTCAATGAAAAAGGTGGAAACCATAGTCTTCAAATATGGAGTAAAAGGAGGGAATATGATATCTTGGGGATGGAATGGAGAAATTCTCCCCTATGAAAGCAAAGAAATTGAATTGGCTTACCCTGATTGGACTGGAGCAAGCACGGGCGAGTTTGTGGTAGAGATTGAGTCGGTAAACGGAACGGCTGATGGAAATGCCTTCAATAATAAACGCGAATCGCAATTCGAATTGACTCCAGAATACCCAGACGAAATTCAGATTTGGTTTAAGGCCAATAATAAAGGCAGTGAAACCACATTAAGCGTTCATCAATTGGATGGAAGAGTGATTTGGTCGCGTGATAACTTTACGAGTGGAGCTCTCACTAAAGATACCGTGCGCTTCGTAGAAGGGTGTTATTACTTCAAGGTGACAGACGAAGCAAGGAATGGATTTAAATTTTGGGCCAATAATGATGGAACAGGCTCATTAACATTACGCCATAATACCGGCCAATTGATTAAAGTTATTGATGGAGATTTTGGCACATCATACATTCAGCATTTCACTGTAGGTCATCCATTAGGTATGGAAACAGCCACCTTAGCTCCCTCTTTAAAAGTGTATCCCAACCCGAGTAAAGGAAGCTTCACCCTAGAATTTGAGGCACAAGGCAGTGGAACTATCCGCATCGTGGATATTCAAGGAAAAACAGTTCAACTAAAAGCATTTGAAGGTCAAGGCCTCATGCAAGAGGAATGGAACCTGCATGTTCTGTCGGGCGTTTATTTTGTGGAATACAGCGGTCCGAATGGCCGAATTATAGAAAAGGTTATAATCGATTAAATGGAGAGGCGGGTTCATCACCCGCCTTTTTTATTTCAATCTCACGTTTATGCCATGGGGCGCTTCTAAGGCTACCTTCAAGATTTTTAATTCCCTGCACTGCGGGTAGCTTTTCAGTTGCCGCATACAACGTTGGTGAAGGATGCCAGAACCTTTTCCATGAATAATAATAAGTTGACTGCAGCCTTGTTGTAAGGCCTGGGCCATGCGTTCCTGTAAATACTGTAATTGAGATTCAAGCGCTGGGATTTGAGGCCCTTTTAATCGGGTAGGGATTTTCTCCAAATGCAAATCAATACGCAGCTCTTGGGGTCTTTTGGCGCTTGGAGCCCCCTTATCTTTTTTGGGAACCACCCGGTAAAAGTCGATGGGATTGAGCTCGTCGAACACCACTTCGCTTTGGTGCACATTCAAGTCCATGTCAAATTCTTCTTCATGCACCATCAGGTAGCCGGCATCTAGAACCTTGACGACAATGCCGACTAGTTCCGAGTTTTTTCCTCGAACGCGATCTCCTTCACTAATTTGATGTTTGTCATCCGCCATTAATGCATAAATTTGAGCTCGAAAGTAAGCATGCAATACGATATAATCATTGCCGGTGGCGGAATCGTTGGTTTGGCTACGGCATACCGACTTCTTGAAAAAAATTCTTCATTAAAAGTAGTAATTCTTGAGAAGGAGGGAAAAGTGGCCGCCCATCAAACGGGCCATAATAGTGGGGTTATTCATTCAGGTATCTATTATAAGCCAGGAAGCTTGAAGGCGCAGAACTGCATACAAGGGTACCATGATTTGATAGATTTTGCTAAGAAGCACGCTATTCCACATGATATCTGCGGAAAGATTATCGTGGCCACTACCAAGGCGGAAGTTCCAGCCATGGATATGGTAATGGAACGTGGAATTGCTAATGGCCTAGAGGGATTGAAGCGCTTGTCGCAAGCAGAACTAAAAGAACATGAACCGAATGTGCGTGGGGTAGAAGGAATTTTTGTGCCGCAAACTGGAATTATTGATTATAAGGTGGTATCGGATAAATATGCCGAGGAATTTGAGCGAATGGGGGGGGAAATCAAACTCAATACCCTCGTAATAGGTTTGAAAAGAACAGCGAAATCTACCGAAGTGCAAACGGAAAATGGGAGCTATGAAGCGCGTTTATTCATCAATTGCGGTGGATTGCTTTCCGACCGCATTGCCCGCCTAACTGAAAAGAACCTCGACGTGCGGATTATTCCATTCCGTGGAGAATACTATAAAATCAAAGAAGAGCGTAAAGGACTTGTTAAAAACCTGATTTACCCGGTTCCAGACCCGAATTTTCCTTTCTTAGGGGTACACTTTACCCGAATGATTGATGGAGCCGTGGAGGCTGGTCCGAATGCCGTTTTTGCCTTTAAGCGCGAAGGATATCACCGTTCGGATTTTAATTGGACAGATTTTCAAGAATCCATCTCTTGGAAAGGATTTCGCATGGTAGCAGCAAAATATTGGAAAACGGGAATCGGCGAATTCTATCGTTCTTATTCCAAGGCTGCCTTTACTAAGGCATTGCAAGCTTTGATACCGGATATCCGCGAAGAAGATTTAGAACCAGCAGAAGCAGGGGTGCGTGCACAGGCATGTAGTCGTGATGGTGGTTTGGTGGATGATTTCTTATTTTCTGAATCGGAAGGAATCATTCACGTATTGAATGCGCCAAGTCCGGCTGCTACTTCCTCTTTATCAATTGGAGCTACGGTTGCAGAGAAAGCCTTGGCTCAGTTGAAGGCATAAAAAAAGCCGACTGCATAACAGTCGGCTTCTTTCTCATTCCTTAATGGGTTTCTATCTAGTAGGTTTTGGTAGAAATCAAGTTTCCAGAGGCATCCCATTGATTCCAAGTACCACTGCGTTCTCCATCAGTATAGTGCATTTCAAAGAGTTTATTTCCAGCGTTGTCGTAGATAAGCCATTCGCCATCTTTCACGCCATCTTTAAAGCTAGCTTTACCGATTATTGTTCTTGTTTTGCTGTATTTGGTCCAAATACCAGATTTGGCTCCATCTACATAGGTGCCTGATTCCATAATCTCTCCACTTTCGTAGAAAAATTTAGCCTGACCGATAATACGGCCATTGGTAACATTAAAGTCGGATTGTACCGCTCCGTTATCGAAATGGGTTATATATCTACCTGTATATAGGTTTCCGTTAGCATCGTAAAATAGCTTAACGTCGTTTCCACTAGTGGTAGCCATCGCTGTCAGAGCGAAAAACATGAATAGAAGTGTGAATAGTTTTTTCATGGCTTGTGCATTTATTAAGGTCAAAGTTAACAATTAATTTGGTATAAATTAACAATTCCTTAACATTAGTTCATATAGCATGCCAAAACATCTCCCGAATAGGGAAATTTTAAAAAATAATCAAGAAATTTTAAAGGGCTGATTGAGGCTCTAAGGAAATAGTAAGTTTCTTTGAAGCCTTGTTTTGAGAAGGGTCTAGCTGAATTTGCTTTTCCTTATATGAAATGGTAGACACCGAAAGATTCACTTTTCCGTTTTTGGGAAATGGAATTTCAAATTGACCGTCTAAATTGGTATAAAACACAGCTCCATAACCTTGAACACGCACAGCGACTCCTGCTAGTGGCTCTCCACTTTCGTCAAGAATTACTCCTTCAATTTGCGCAGTTTCTTCTTTATCATTTCCTGCAAAGCTTGGCGTAATTGCCAAGATGCTTAGTGAAAACAAACAGATAAATAGGCGTTTCATTGTCATATCTTGGAACAAAAGTATCGGCGTAATATTAAGCGAATGTTAAGTCTGTATGATGCAAAGATGAAATATTATAAGAGCTTGATATTCATGTTAATAAAATTTTAGATTACTGAAAATATAAAAGAATCTAGTTGTGGCAAGACTGACATAGATAAAAAAAAGACAGCCCAAATGAGCTGTCTTTCTTCCATAGATTTCTTTTACTATTAAATATCAATTTTTGCATAGCGTGCATTGGCTTCAATAAACTCACGGCGAGGAGCTACCTCATCTCCCATTAACATAGAGAATACATGATCCGCTTCTGCAGCACCGTCTAAGGCTACTTGTTTCAAGGTACGCGTAGCAGGATCCATGGTAGTATCCCATAATTGTTCTGCGTTCATCTCTCCAAGACCTTTATAACGTTGTACACCAACGCTTTCTATTTTCCCATCGCCTGCCATCTCTTTAATAGCAATATCGCGCTGGTCATCGCTCCAGCAATATCGCATGTCTTTCCCTTTTTTCACAAGGTATAAAGGAGGGGTCGCGATATAAACGTGGCCACACTCGATAAGTTCCTTCATATAGCGGAAGAACAAAGTCAAGATCAGTGTACGTATATGCGATCCATCCACGTCCGCATCCGTCATAATAACAATCTTATGGTAGCGTAGTTTGGTAATATTTAATGCTTTGTCGTCTTCTTCGGTTCCAATGGTAACACCCAAAGCGGTGAACATGTTCCGGATTTCCTCATTTTCGTAGATTTTATGCTCCATGGCTTTTTCTACGTTCAAGATTTTTCCTCTTAATGGAAGAATGGCCTGGAAATTACGGTTACGACCTTGCTTGGCAGTACCACCAGCCGAATCTCCCTCGACAAGGAAAATTTCACATTTATCAGCATCTCTTTCGGAGCAGTCACTCAGTTTACCAGGAAGTCCTACACCGCTCATGGCGCCTTTACGTTGAACCATTTCACGCGCTTTACGTGCAGCATGACGGGCATTTGCAGCAAGAATAACCTTATCTACAATACGTTTGGCTTCTTTCGGATTTTCTTCCAAGAAATTATTCAGGGCATCGCCAATACATTGGTCAACAGCACCCATTACATCGTTATTTCCGAGCTTGGTTTTTGTTTGTCCTTCGAACTGTGGCTCTTGAACCTTCACGGAAATTACTCCAGTCAAACCTTCACGGAAGTCATCTCCGGCAATTTCGAATTTGAGGTTTTTCAAAAACCCCTGCTTTTCAGCGTATGATTTTAGGGTCCTTGTCAAAGCACGACGGAATCCTGCAACGTGCGTACCCCCTTCAATTGTGTTGATATTATTCACATAGGAATGTAGGTTTTCTGCATAGCCAGTATTGTACTGGAATGCAGCTTCTACTGGAACTCCTCCGCGTTCATTATCTACATAAATAGGCTCTGGAATTAATATTTCACGCGTTCCATCGATGTATTGAACAAATTCTTTCAATCCACCTTCTGAAAAAAACGTTTCGCATTTTGCAACGCCTTTTTCGTCGATTTCGCGCATGTCAGTTAAGGTCAAGCGGATGCCCTTGTTTAGGTAGGCCAATTCACGCATCCTTTTTTGAAGCGTATCGAACCTATAAACGGTAAAATGAAAGATGGTATTATCGGGCAAGAAATGAACGATGGTACCTCGCTTATTGGTTTCGCCAATCACGTCTACCGTGGTTTGCGGAAATCCTTTAGAATAGGTTTGTTGAAAGATTTTGCCCTCCCGGTGTATCGTAGCAGTAAGCTCAATACTCAATGCATTCACACAAGAAACACCTACGCCATGCAATCCTCCAGAAACTTTATAGGTATCCTTATCGAATTTACCTCCGGCGTGCAAAACGGTCATTACAACCTCTAATGCAGAACGGCCTTCTTTGGCATGGATCCCGGTTGGAATTCCACGTCCATCGTCTTCTACTGTAATCGAATTATCCTCTTCAATAACTACTGTGATGTTTTTACAATAGCCAGCAAGGGCCTCATCAATGGAGTTATCGATTACCTCGTATACCAAATGGTGAAGTCCGCGTTCGCCGATATCACCAATATACATGGCTGGGCGTTTTCTTACCGCCTCTAATCCCTCTAAAATCTGAATATTGTCCGCACCGTAGTCCGACCGATTTGCTTGTCCTGAATCACTCATTGCTTCACTCAATTTTTCAAAGTGTAAAAATAGCTTAATCCCTTGTTAAATCTATGCTTTCAAGGGGTTTAAAAGGCTTACTTTTCCACAAAAAACGGTGGATTAGTCGTGAAGCATTTTTGTCGATTCTTCGAAAAAATCTGGACGGTCTAATCGAACATTCCAAGAGCTCCCGTCAATAGGGTGTTTGAAGCCGATAGAGGCGGAGCAGAGGTATAATCGTTCGGCTTCTTTTCCTCCATATCGTTGATCGCCAAGAAGGGGAGCGCCTACCGAAGCCATATGAATGCGAACTTGATGCGTTCTCCCTGTTTCGGTAAAACATTGATAGAGTTGCATGCCTTCATGTTCTTCCACCCATTTATAGCGGGTGCGGGCTTCTTTTCCTCCTTCTATTATGCCTATATGGAAGGGGTTTTCTGGATCTCGTCCGAGCGGGGCATCCACCAAACCTTCGTTTGCACTGGATCGAGAAGCACTCGCCACAAAATAGCTGCGTTTTATTTCCCCATCGCGCATCTGTTGCATAAGACCATCGTATGTCGCCTTGTTTTTGGCGCAAAGCATTAAACCGGAAGTGCCACGGTCGAGTCGGTGGATGAGTCCGTTTTTTAATCCTACTTGATTCGTCTCTTGAAAATGCCAAGCCAAAGCATTCAATAAGGTGCCGTAGAATACGCCTAGCCCGGCATGACAGGCCATTCCGCTTGGTTTATGAAGGATAAGTAGGTCTTCGTCTTCATATGCAATGCGCAGGGGAATATTCTCGGGGAATACCTTGGCTTGGTCAAAATGCGTGGTATCCACTTCAACAAGATCCCCTGTATGGAGGGTATGTTCCGCGCCAATAATTTCTCCATTAACACGTACCATTCCTTTATGAAAGGCTACATCGAGGCGCTGCGGAGTCATCTTGCGGACCCTTCCTTTTAGGTAGCTATTGGCTGGCTTACCTTCTGCTGTGGAGGGAATATGGTAGCTATGAAAACTCATCGCCAAGGACGATTTAATATTTCCTCGTTCACTTGAATACGGCCTGTTTCCCATTTATTAAAATTGCGAATTGTACTGGATAGATAAGGTTGTAGGGGGGCCAATTGTTCTTGGCTAAATAACCCCGACTGCTCCACCAGTTTCTGGGCGACATTGTATTGCGGAAGCATTTTTCCGTCATCAATCTTGATGCAGGCCCCCAAAATTTCTTGATGGAAACTCAATGAATAGATCCCTTCAGCACCGGTTTTGCCAATGAGCTGCGATTCGCACTGTTGAATAAGGTCGCTGCAATAACGTCCGCTTCCAGCAATCAAGAAGGGGTGCTTTCTGGCGGCCTGGATGAGACGTAGGCAAGCAGTACTTGTGGCCTCATCGGCAAAATCTGGATGAGATAAACGCATATAGGCCAAGGCTTGTTCGTATACTGGGATGGCATAGATAGGAGCAGAGCATCCATCCAAAGCCACCTGCATTTTTGTTGCATCCATCGAATGGAATTGAGCCACAATACGTCGAATTTCTATTTGAGTAGGATGATTTGGTTTGAGGTATTCTTTGATATCAGCGCCAAGAAACAGGGAATAAGCCAAGAAGCCGGCATGTTTCCCGGAGCAATTATTATGAATCGCCTCAGGCTTTTTTCCGGCAGCAATAAGCGCATTGGCACTCCTTCTATCACTGGGATATTGAGCTCCACAAAGCAGCGCACTACTGTCCAACCCAATTTTATTTAAGATGCTATTGACCACTCGAAGGTGTTCTGCCTCGCCATTATGCGAACCGCACATTACCGCCAGTTCTTCCTCCGTAAACCGGAAAGCATCAGCAGCACCCGAGCTAATTAAAGGGATCTGCTGAAAGAACTTAAGCGCGGAACGGGGATAACAGAGTTGGTGAATATCTCCTTGTTCATAGATAAGCTTACCATCGCGATCTACTACGCAAATCACACCCCGATGGAAGCTTTCTAAAACCTCTCCTCGGTATATTTCAACGAGAATGGGGTTCATGAAATACTCCTTTCGTCTAGAAATTGGCGCATTTTTTCCAAAGCACGTCCACGGTGACTGATGGCATTTTTCTCCTTGGAGTCCATTTCTGCAAAGCTTTGGGTATACCCTTCAGGAATAAAGATAGGATCATAGCCAAATCCATATTCGCCTTGACGTGCCTCGCTAATTCGGCCTTCCACGCTTCCTTCAAAGAGGTGTTCTTCACCGTTTAAGATAAGGGCAATCACTGTTTTAAAACGTGCTTGGCGCTGGGATTTGCCTTCTAGTTCTTTTAGGAGCTTATCGATATTATGATCCGAGGTGGCATCCAGACCAGCATAGCGTGCTGAATAGACGCCAGGTGCGCCATTGAGGGCATCCACCTCCAAGCCAGTATCATCAGCAAAGCAGGAGAACTCACTATTTTCAAGCACATAACGTGCTTTCAAGAGGGCATTTCCTGCCAAGGTGTTTTCGGTTTCTGGAATATCTCCAGCACATCCAGCATCATCCAAATTGAGTAAAAGGTAGCTTTCAGGTAAGATGGCCTCTGCTTCCTTTAGTTTGTTTTTATTATTCGTAGCAAAAACGAGTTCAATCATGCGAGTAGGTTGTTTTTTATGAAGAGCCAAAGTTTCATCTTTCCTTCTTTTTCCATGTAGGTATCAGGGTTTAGCAATTTATAGATGCTTTGTTTGGCGCTCATTTTTTTCTCAAATTCCGGCATATGATCCACTTCAGGCTCGTTGATGGAGCCCCATATAACAACTTGCGTGGCTTGAAAATAGGCCTGTAGCTCTTTTAAGCTAAAGGATGGGTTGGCTTGCATATTCACCAAGGCAATATCTTCTTGCTTCATATTCATGGCTTTTTCGTTGTAAAGCAGGCCGCTAATCATCTCTCCCCATGCGCCTTTCATAGCTTTGTCGCCATCATGCGAAAAAAGAAAGAGTAAAGCAGGATTTTTTCCGCCTTCAAAAACAGGTATGGCAGGGTTTTCGTTGGAAGGGCTAGCAGATGGAGAAACGGTGTTCTCAGCGCTTATTGGCGACTCTTCCTTAGCAAGGTAAAGAGTGTCTTTTTCAAAAAATAAGCGCAAGGCAGCATTATTTGGTCTTAATCCGTCGTTTTCGTTCATATCAAATTAGTAGCCTTGGTGGTGAATAGTTAAATTTGTGCAAAATTATGGAAATGACATTGGATATCGCTGTCGAAACTACATCAGCTTCCCGGATTCATGAGGTAGATTTTGATAATATACAATTTGGAAGGATTTTTTCCGACCACCAGTACATCGTAGATTTTGACGGTGAGAATTGGATAAACCCGCGTGTGGTACCTTATGGCAAGATAGAAATGAGTCCTGCGATGTCGGCCATTCATTATGGTCAGTCGATTTTTGAGGGCATGAAAGCCTATAAAGACGGCGAAGGAAATGCCCAATTATTTCGTCCGCTGGAAAATTGGAAGCGTTTAAATAGGAGCGCTCGCCGCATGGGCATGCAAGAAATTCCTGAAGAGTTTTTTATGGAAGGACTTCGTACATTGATAGACGTTGATAATCAATGGATTCCAACTACTTCAGGATCATCATTATATTTACGACCCTTCATGTTTGCAACGGATGATTATATCGGCGTTCGTCCTTCAAGCACCTATACCTTTATCATCTTTAGTTGTCCGGTTAACGCCTATTATAACCAGCCTTTGCGGGTAAAAGCGGAAACAAAATATATCCGCGCTGCCGAGGGGGGTGTTGGTGGAGCGAAATGTGCCGGTAATTACGGTTCGGTGATGATGCCAGCTAGAATGGCACAGGAAGAAGGTTTCCATCAAGTGATGTGGTTGGATGCACGCGAACATCAATACATTGAAGAAACGGGAACGACCAATTTGTTTATTCGTATTGGTGATAAATTAATCACCCCGTCAACTTCAAAGGGAACTATCCTCGAAGGGATTACCCGCGACTCTATTATCCGCCTGGTTAAACATTGGGGATGGGACTTTGAAGAAAGACCAATCAGCATTCATGAAGTGATGGATGCCTATAAAAAGGGAACACTTAAAGAAATATTTGCATCAGGCACCGCAGCCACAGTCGCACAGATTGAATTGATTCACTATGAAGGCGAGGATATTAAATTAGGCGGACTTGATTCCTGGGAATGGTACAGCAAAGTGCGAAAAACCATGGCAGGCATTAAAACGGGTCAGCAAGAAGACCTTTTCAATTGGATTTATAAGCTCTAAGTATGAGCATTCATCTGGAAAAAAGCTGGCTTGAACTCCTCCAAGAGGAATTTGGGTCAGCTTATTTTTTGGAGCTCGATAAATTCTTAGCAGCCGAACGTGCTGGGAGTATACCTATCTATCCACCTGAGGAAGAAGTTTTTTCGGCCTTTTATTTATGCCCCTTTAAGCTAACGCGGGCAGTTATTATTGGCCAAGACCCTTATCACGGACCGAAACAGGCTAAGGGCCTTTGTTTTTCAGTAAATGAGGGGATTGCTCACCCGCCATCCCTGCGAAATATTTTCAAAGAACTTCATCGAGAAAAGCTATTACATTTTTATCCCGAAAGCGGAGATCTTACTCCATGGGCTAAACAAGGGGTGCTATTGCTGAATGCTACACTAACGGTTCGTCAAGGTGAAGCTGGTTCCCACCAAGGTCAAGGTTGGGAGCAATTCACCGACAAGGTCATCAAACTCTTAAATGCGCATCCATATGGCTTGGTATTTTTCCTTTGGGGTGCCTTTGCAAAGAAAAAGGGCAAGAACATAGATCGCTCAAAACATATAGTGCTCGAATCCGGCCATCCATCCCCTCTCAGTGCCAACCGAGGTCATTGGTTTGGAAACGGTCATTTTGCCGCCTGTAATGCCTGGCTAGAAGAGCAGGGGCAAGCACCGATTGATTGGCGATTGTAGTTTTTCTCCGTTCTCCATAGCTTTTTTGCGAAAGCGGAAGTTTTAAGTGTTCAGTCAGTTCGAGCTTGTCGAGAATCTGTGCGGCATCTGGACAGGCTCGATGTGACTATACGTTTTTATCCTTCAGTCTTATTGTCTCTGTGTCTTGAAGTCGATCAGTCTAAAACAAAAAAAAAAGCCCCAACTTTCGTTGAGGCTTCTCTATTTTATATATTAAGGCTTAGCGCAATGCATTTTGGAATTCTGCACGCTCTTTAATTCTTCTGAACTCAAGATCGTTTTTCGCCATGTCGCGCATTGAAGCGTCAAGTTGGATAGAACGGGTTAGGTTAGAAGTAGCCATTTCAAGGTTGTTAGTACGTGCGCCTAATACAGCGTAAAGGTAGTAGTAACGTGCGTCACGGTCTTCTAATTTGATACAGTCAAGGGATTCTTTTGCTTTTCCGTAATCAGCTTTCATCAAGAATGAAAGTGCGGTATTGAATTGGCAAACTGCATCACCAGTCAAGTTGTCAACTGCTTGTTGGTAATGACCTTGACGGTATTCCAACATACCTACGTTATTGTTAACGTTGGCACCAGCGGCTTTTGCTTGTTTGTAGTATTCAGCTGCTTTGGTATAATCTTTTGTCATGGCAGCAGCCACACCTAGATTATTCAAAATCGCCGAATTATTAGGATTCAATCCGTTTGCTTTTTCCAACATCGGAGTAGCTTTCGCTGGTTCTCCATTGGTCAAATAAACATACCCAATATTATTGTATGCTCTCCAATCGTTTCCATCGCGTTTTTGAACTTCTTGGTATATGCGAATTTTGTCATCAGATTTTTCAACGATACGGGCCAATTGAAGTAATTCAACTACTTGCAAATCTTTCAGATTAGAAGTATAGGTCAATAATTCTTCATTGGTTTTTAATGGTTGTTGTCTGTTGAAGCTCACAGTAGCACGACGAAGCTTTGGAAGCATGTCGTTTTTCATTATACCATAAGACTTAGCATGTTTGCGTTTGATTTCAGCTTCCTTTGCGTCGTCACCCATATTGCTATTCATGATAGCCAAGATTTGGTCTTTATCAGCTAAATCAGATTGAGCTACCAATACTTTCCAACCAGCCCAATCTTCAGACATGGTAGAATTTAAGGTATAGGCTGAGTCGTTCACCTCATCAAAGCCCAATTTTTTCAATTCCTTTGTCAAGTATTTGAACGTGTTGTCCGTACGTTTTTGAGAAAGTTTTTCGTTGAGTTTCATTTCTCCATCAGGAGAAGCTTTACCATTGATAGAAATACCTTTAATTAAATAAACAGTATCCGCTCCCAAAGCTTTCATTTTTTTCAACTGCTCTTTATTATCAATATTAGCAGATTTAACTTTAAAGTTAGGGTTGAAGCTTGAAGAGTTGATGAGGTAGTAAAGCTCAATATTTACATCTTTAAAGATTGGCTCATAAGAATCACCACTCTCTACGATATTTTCACCGTTATTTCCCAGTTCGTGTGTAGTTACTATGCCTGATGCAATCACATGCGTATCAAGTGGATAACATTGGTCTTGCACAGGATCGAATCCTTTCATGTTCAAAACAGGCATAGCCTTTAATTCTGAGTTCTTCATAGAAGGCTCATATTTGAACTTGTCTTTAAAAGTTACCTTGCCACCTTCTTTGCTGGTGATGGTGCTTGTTCCTTTTCCATTTGGACCTTTAGACTTTTCGCCTTTAACAGTTACTTGGGGGCGTGGCAACATGGAGTCACCATAAACCAAAGTAGGGTTGAGATCAACCGAAACCTTTGAGTCAAGTTTGTTAGGGTCAATGTTTAAGGTAACCAGATATTCCACAGAGTCACCATGAAGTTCTAATACTTCAGGCTCGGCCTGATACTTGGTTCCTTCATCAAAGTTGTTGGCCGCTTTTTTCACGTTGGAGCAGGCAGCTAGGAAAACTACTGCAGTTAAAAGTGCGAACGTACCGGTCTTGGTGTTGAATGTCATAACGTTTTGTATTGTTATCGATTTCTATTGAATCAGCGCAAATTTAGAAAAATTCGCGTCACTTACATTAATACTATCAAGGAAATGTAATTTTTTTTATGTTATTAATATTTTAAGCCTGAAATTTGACCTCAATCTAGTGAATATTCATGAGTAAAGAAGTAATAAGTTTGAGCGATGTAAATGTGTATCAAGGATCAAATATGATACTTAATCAGGTGAATTTGCAAATTCATTCAGGTGAATTCGTCTACTTGATAGGAAAAACAGGCAGTGGGAAATCGAGCTTACTGAAAACTTTGTATGGCGAACTGCCGCTAAAAGAGGGTGAAGGTCAGGTTGCAGACATGGATTTAAAGAAGTTGAGCAAGTCGAAAATTCATCTTCTAAGAAGACAATTGGGCATTGTTTTTCAAGATTTTCAATTACTCACCGACCGCACTGTTGGTGAGAACTTAGACTTTGTGCTTCGTGCAACAGGCTGGAAAGATTCAGCCAAACGCAAGGAGCGTATGAAAGAGGTCTTAAGTTTAGTTGGACTGAGCACCAAAGATTTTAAGATGCCTTTTGAATTATCAGGTGGAGAGCAGCAACGTGTTGTGATTGCACGGGCATTATTAAATAAGCCGGAAATAATTCTGGCCGATGAGCCGACTGGAAATTTAGATCCAGAGGTAGCCGATGATATAATGAAACTATTGAAGGATATTAGTACGACGGGAACGGCCATCTTTATGGCTACGCATGATTACCGCCTTATCAATAAATTTTTCGGGAAAATTTACCGTTGCGAATCAGGGAATATCCAGGCTACTTCTTCATTGAATGGATAGCATCCATAAGTAGTTCTGCGTTTTTATCGGTAGAAAACGTCTGCTGCAAGTACGCCGTTCTCGCCTCCTTATCTTCCACCGTGAATTCCTTTTTCACTAATTTTTTCACTTCTTTTTTCATCTGAGCTGCGGTATTCGCTATCACGCAAAAAGTTTCTAAGCCGGTATTGGCGACCATAAGGTTGTTTGCCAAACAAAAACGCCCGACATAAAGTGAATTAATCAATTTCAGTTTGATTCCAGTGCTTTGAAAAGTAGGAAGTATATTTATATGTGCATCCCGCACGTACTGCAGCATCTCTTCGGAATCTAAATGGTTCAGCAAATGAATATGTGCTTTCCCTTCTATGCTTTTGAGTAATTCAGAGGATGGGTGACTGCCTGCAATGATCAAGGGAAAGAGCTCTTCATTAAAGACTTCACGAACTAAAAAACGGGCAGCAACATCATTTTCGCCAACAGATAGATTGCCATGATAAAAGGCATATTCTCCTTTTCCGAGCAAACTCCTTACCTCTTCATTCGGATGGAATGCGGGTAGATAAATAGTTTGGCTGAATTTTTTATGGAAATGGATATAGTCGGAAGGCGAAATAGCGGCAATGATGGTGGCATGCTTGAGCTGGTTTTCGAATTTTTTAAGTCGCTCGCTTTCTATACGGAAAAAGTACTTTTTAAAAAAATTTTCTTCTACCTCTTCGAGCTTGCTATAGTAGTCGTGCTCTACATTATGGGTGCGAACCATCTTTACCCGTTTTTTTAGCAGGGGATGATTTAAATAATAACAGCAATGCAATCCTTCAAATATAATAGGATCATTATCCATCAATAAATTCTCTAGCAGTTCCGCAGTATTCCTTGATGCGACGATATAAGGCAACTTACTGTAGAAGGGGTTTTTGAAAGCTCGGCGTTTATAATAATAGACCTTGTCGGCATATTCGGCGAGTTCTTTGCTGCTTTCTCTTCCATATTGATAACAATGCAGGGTTACGCGAATGCCTTGAGCATGAAGCGCTTTTAGCTTATAGAAGATGTCGATGACTCCACCATAATTGGCAGGCCATGGCACATCAAAAGCTATCAAATGGATATGTTCAGCTTTGCTCTTCATAGAGGGATAATAGAATTTGCTCTTCGGTTTCCCAATTCAAGGTTTCTTTAGCGGGTAAGCAGGCCTCTTGCAATGCTTGGTATTTGTCAGCATGCTCGAGCACGTCTTGTATAGCAAGACGAATTTCTCCCTCCTTCGCTGCGGCAAAAATAAAGGCTGGGTACTCTTGTGCAAGACTTAAATATTCTGGAAAGGGACTACATATGCATGGAACCTCCGCCTGTAGGTAGTCGAAACATTTATTGGCCAATGAATAATAATAGCTTAATCCTTTGTTTTCGAGCACGTTAAACCCGAGATAAGCCTGAGGCGTGATCTTTTTAAGTTCTTCAGGATTTATATAACCGAGAAATTTCACCTGCTTTTCCATGCCCAAATCTTTACATAATTGGCGCAGCGATTCACTCAAATCTCCTTCTCCAGCAATATGCAAGTTGATGGGCAGCCCTTTTATTGCGGGGATTAAATACTCTAAACAGCGTCCTTCATTCAAAGCCCCTTGGTATAGAATAAATGGGGGCTTTGCCTTTTCTATGGATAGATGGCTTTTTAGCGGAACATTTCTCACCACTCCAAAGGACTTATCGTAATATTCTTGAAATAATTTGGCAAGGCCAGGGCTCACTGTATAAGCGATATCGGCCTTGGGGACACTTATTCTTTCTACCCATTTCCAGATTTTTTGAACCTTCGGGCGGCGCACTACTTCTGGAACTTCTGTAAAATATTCATGTGCATCATACACCCATTTTTTGCCTTTTAGTCGGGCAATGATCCAATTGGGAAGGATGGTATCTAAATCAACGGCACCGTAATAGTCGAAGGAATGAAAGAGCAGATAAAAGAAATAGCGAATCTGCACCTCTATATAAAAGGCTTTTCCAGTTTGGAAGAAAAAGGGGAGACGCACGGTATGAAAAGCAAAGGTTGGGAGCTTTTTGGAATTGGGGAGCATTCTGCCGATGAGCGTCACCTCAAAACCGTGTTCTGACAAGCTGGTGCAGATACGTTGCATGCGCTGGTCGTAGCTCAGATCATTGACCACGGTAAAGCTGATTCTCTTTAATTTTTTTCTATCCAAAGCAGTTTTTGCTGGTCATCTAAGCGAATAAAACCTTCATCCAAAAGGTGCTGCAAAGCGAGCGAGAGGCCTTCTTCATGCCAGTGTCCCATGCTTGCTACCATATCGTTTAGGGTGCGAATATCTGTTTTAATCAGCTTTTCTGCCCATACGCGGTATTCATTTTCTGATTTTGGATGATTTTTATCCTTCTGACATACATCACATTGTCCGCATCTTGGAGCATCTGGCTCATCAAAATACTGGAGCAATAAGCGACTTCGGCATTCGTCGCTACGCAGGGCATATTCAAAGACTTTTTCCAATCGCCCTTTTGCCTCTTCCTTCCTAACTTTTACGGCAGCTTGATCATAATGAAGTTTGTGTTCACGGGCGCGTAAAAAGGTCAGGGTAGGCTTGTCTCTGGCGGGTATATAGTCTAGCAACTCATGTTCTTTCAGTTTTTCGAGAAGTTTGATAAGGTCTTCCACTGGTACCCGAGTTTTTCTGGCGAGGTAATTTTCGTCGATCCGTTTGTATTGATCAAATAGGCCTCCATAGGTGCGAAGGAGCAATTGGAGAATCCCTGCAATTTTAGGATTGCGCAATTCGAAATCATACAAAACGGTATTATTCACCAAAAAATGCAATTGGGCTGGTTGATGGATGGCCTCTGAAAGCGATACAATATCTTGGAGTTCCAAAACTCGCAGTGCATGATATACCGCAGGAGAGGAGAGCCCTAAGTCGTAGGCAAACTGCAGCATATCGAATTCTACTTCCCGCATCAAACCGCTATGGATGGCTATTTGAAAGTGATTGCAGAGCGCTTCGTAAATACGCGCCACTTCCTCATAACTTGGATATGATTTTTCTAATTGCGCAAAAGCTTTAAGCTTATCATGCTCATGCACCAAGGCAATACATTGGGCGGCTTTTTCATCTCTGCCGGATCTTCCTGCCTCTTGGTAGTATGCTTCTAGGCTGTCGGGCATTTCGTAGTGGAGCACAAAGCGCACATCGGGTTTATCGATGCCCATTCCAAAGGCATTGGTCGATACAATCACTCGAATGCGGTTTTCTATCCACGCTTCTTGCTTTCCACTTCTTTGAATCGCATCTAGTCCGGCATGATAATAATCCGAGGAAATGCCATGTTGATGCAGGTATTCGGCAATATCCCTACACAATTTCCTATTTCGTGCATAGATGATTCCTGTGCCTTGAAAGCGTTTGCAGAGTTGAAGAATGCGCCCGAGTTTATCTTCCTCTTGAATGGCGATATAATGGAGGTTCTCCCGCTCAAAACTTTTGCGAAAGACATGCTTTTTGGAAAAGGCCATGCGCTCCTGTATATCCTCCACCACTTTCTCTGTAGCCGTTGCTGTGAGCGCAAGAACCGGAGCTTTGGTCCACTTTCTTATTTCAGCGATTTGCAGGTATTCCGGACGAAAATCATAGCCCCATTGCGAAATACAATGTGCTTCATCTATCGCTAAAAGGTTGACCTTCATCTGTGGCATTCGGGCCTTAAAGATTTCGGTTTTGAGTCTTTCAGGTGAAACGTACAGGAACTTATATTGACCATGGATGCATTTATCGAGCTCTTGGTCAATCTGCCGGTAGCTCATTCCTGAAAAGATAGCCACAGCTGGAATATCACGTTTCAGTAAATTCTCCACCTGGTCTTTCATCAAGGCAATCAACGGAGAAACTACAATGCACATGCCTTCTTGAGCCATAGCTGGTACTTGGAAACAGATGGATTTGCCTCCTCCTGTTGGAAGAAGTGCTAAGGTATCTTTGCCATCCAATACCGAGTCGATAATATCCTGCTGCAATGGGCGAAAATGGTCGTAGCCCCAGTATTGATGAAGGATGTCATGGATATCGGTCATGGCACTTATTCTTCGATACGTCCGTCGCGAATGGTGAGGCAGCGATCTGCTTTGGCGGCTAGCTCCTCGTTATGGGTTACAATAATGAAGGTTTGATTAAGCTCTTCTCTAAGTTGAAAAAAGAGCTCATGTAGCTCACGGGAGTTTTTGGAATCCAAATTTCCGCTTGGTTCATCAGCAAAGACTACAGCGGGCTTATTAATGAGCGCTCTAGCTACTGCCACCCTTTGTTGTTCTCCTCCAGAAAGTTCGGAAGGTTTATGTTGCATGCGGTCTTTTAATCCGAGTCGCTCGAGTAATTCTTTGGCTTTTTGTTCGGCTAATTCCTTCTTCATACCCTGAATAAAAGCAGGGAAGCAGGCATTTTCAAGCGCAGTAAACTCAGGGAGCAGGTGGTGGAATTGAAAGACGAAGCCTAAGTGACGATTCCGGAAATCGGCCAAGGCATTTTTATTCAGCTTAAGCAAAGACTCTCCTCGGATGATTAACTCCCCTTCATCTGCTTGATCTAGGGTGCCCAATATCTGGAGTAGGGTAGATTTTCCCGCACCAGATGCGCCTACAATGCTGACAATCTCGCCTTCACCTACTTTGAGATGGATGTCTTTAAGGACTTCCAAGGAACCATATTTTTTCCGTATGCCAATCGCTTCAACCATGGGGGGCGAAGATAGAGAATTAGTCAATGAGCTGGGTATGACTTGCCATTAAAGAGGCAATGAAATGGTGAGCTATCGGCAAAGGGGCCGAGACTTCCTTTGCAGGGATGATACGGCCAAAAATACGCCTAAAACAGTGACGAATTTCGAAAGTAAACATCTTCCTTAGTTGAATTTATGAAAGACTTGCAAAACAGGCAATGGAGCAAAGTAGCCACTCGTGGTAAAAAACCCAGCTCCAAACTGAATAAAAGTGCCACCTCGGGTAGTATGGCGCGCGGCCAAAGCTAAGGAACCATTAAATTCATACGAATCTGGTCGTGAATCGAATCCAAAGGGTCCCGAAATGGAAAATCCTTGTATAGTATGCCTACTAATAAATGAGTCGAATACGAGGTCCCAACGTTCGTTCAACTGGGTAATACCAGAGAGTGCGCCATAAGGTATCGTGCTTGTTGTATTAGAGGTATTGATAAATCCATATCCTCCTGTAATGGTGAAACTATTCCTAGGTTTGCCAATGGTCATTGCTCCAAAAGGCAGAACCATGCCATCTTCGGTATCAAACCAACTCGCCCATCCTCCCATTAATCCAAACTGCATACTGAAGTTTTCGCGGATATGAATGCGGTAATTTAAAGTTGCCATTACAGGTGCAGCTACCCAAGTAGTAGTGAAACGGACGGAGAGCTTCTCGCTTAATCCTACGGTAATGTCGGGGCCAAAAAGACTGGAGCCAACGAAAACCCTGCCTTTCTTGAGGCCATGTGAACTGGTATTTAGAATATACTGAGAAGCTTCATAGTGATCGTCAACATAACGACCGTTTTCATCTAGCTCCCCTTTTTCAAGTTTGATAATGCTCTGGACTTCATGGCTAGGTATGATAAGTTTGCCACGTGAAGGCAAAAACATCAAGATTTCCCGCTCATCCATTCGGAGGATTTTGCCGACAAAATACTGTCCGTTGAATTTCTTTACCTGATAAATGGCTGCTGTATCCACCTCGCTAATCCACTCCGAATTGCTTTGTGCCAGGCTGCTAGAAGCAACGCCTATACCCAGTAGAAATAGACAAAATGGAAGCAGTTTATAGAGTTGTTTCATTTGAGGCATTTAAGAGTACAAGAAAGCGAAAAAAAAGGAGTGTTTAATGAAACTCGTGGTGGATTGGGTTTAGAAATGATTGGCGGATTGATTTCAATCAGATACTATGCTTGTCTTCCGAGGATTTAAAGTCATTAAGTCATGCGTTAAGTAAGGAACTACATGCGTTGGAAGAATTGGAAAACAAGAAGCGGGTATAAGGCTCCAACTACGCTGAAAACACCCCCACCAAGCTGAACATGGCCGCCTTTATTATTACTCACACAGGCCGCCAAGGCTGCCATGCCATTAAATTCAGTATAAGTGCCGGATTGTTGCCACCGTTCATTGGGCTTAGTATAGCCGCTTAAATAGGAGTCGAAAACAAGACTCCACCGGCTGCTTATCTTTTTCTTCATTGAAAGACCAGAATACCAGATGGGTGATGTTACTTTATTTGTGAATAATTGGCCATAGCCCCCAGTGAACGTCACGTTCGATTCCCTTGAACCAAAGGTTGTTCCGAGATATGGCAAGACCATACCGCCTTCCGGGTAATTCCAAGTACCTGAGGCACCCATCACTCCCAATTGCATATTAAACTTTTCCTTTATAGGATTTGGTAAGTCAGGGTTGCCAATGCGGGAGTCATCAGCCAAGTACTTGTTATTCGCGCACTAAATCGTTTGCTTAGTCCGATTGTAATATCTGGACCTATGATGCTTTCCCCCACAGAAGCATGGCCTTCACCAATTGCGAAAGCATTGGTGTTTAGAACATATTGGCCAAGCTCATCGTCATTAGAAACGTATTCTCCTGATTCGTTAAGTTCCGTTTTTTTCACCAAGGCAATACTCTTTACAAGGTAGGCTGGGATTATGACTAGGCCACGATTTTTTACCTTCACTTTAATGTCACGTGCATCGTTATGGATGATATGTCCTATAAAATAGTAGCCATCAAAACGAGTAACCTTATAAAGTTTGGAAGTGTCAGGATTGCTTACCCAATTTGTGTCTAGTTGGGCTTGTGTATGATTTATTCCAGCAAACCCAGCGATAAGAAGGAAGGCAATTTGAATTAGAAAACGAAGTGTATATGGCATAATCGGTCGTTTTTTGACAATATACCCGAATAATTTAACATGCGTTTCCTTTGCATTTTGGGTGATTCGCAGGAAGCTTTCTTTCTTCCTTGCACCCTTCCTTTGCAAAACCTATTTTTGCGCATCTTTTAAAAAGGAGAACATGAACATTCACGAATATCAAGCAAAAGAAATTCTGAAAACCTACGGCGTTACCATCCAAAACGGTATCGTAGCGAATACACCAGAGGAAGCGGTTGAAGCAGCAAAACAAATGCAGGCAAAATCCGGACAGGACTGGGTAGTTTTAAAATCTCAAATTCATGCAGGTGGACGTGGAAAAGGGAGCATCATTGGCATCGACCAACGTGGTGTAGCCTTGGCGAAAAACCTTGGTCAAGTGAAAGATATTGCCACCAATATTCTTGGAAATACCTTGGTAACCATTCAAACTGGCCCCAAAGGTAAATTGGTCAGCAAAATATTGGTAGCTGAGGATGTTTATTATCCAGGAGCTTCTGAGCCAGACGAATTTTATATGTCGGTACTTCTCGACCGTCAAACGAGCCAAAACGTGATTATCTATACCACAGAAGGTGGAATGGATATCGAAGAAGTAGCGGAAAATTCCCCAGAGAAAATCCATAAAGAATGGATCGACCCAACTACTGGCTTAACAGGTTTCCAAGCGAGAAAAATAGCTTATAATCTTGGTCTAACCGGACAAGCCAACAAAGAGATGGTGAAGTTTGTGAGAGCGCTATATGCTGCGTATGTTGGTATTGATTCAGAAATGTTCGAAATCAACCCAGTTTTAAAAACATCTGACGACCGTATTCTGGCAGTAGATGCAAAAGTATCTTTGGATGAAAACGCATTATTCCGTCACAAAGACCTCGAATTTTTGCGCGACGAAAGCGAAGAAGATCCTACCGAAGTAGAAGCTAAAAAATCGAACCTGAACTATGTAAAGCTTGACGGAAACGTAGGGTGCATGGTAAACGGAGCAGGATTAGCCATGGCAACCATGGATATCATCAAATTATCAGGGGGTGAGCCTGCCAACTTCTTGGACGTGGGTGGTTCTGCCAACGCACAAACCGTTGAAGCGGGTTTCCGTATCATCCTTTCTGACCCGAACGTAAAAGCGATTTTGATCAATGTATTTGGTGGAATTGTTCGTTGCGACCGTGTGGCTCAAGGAGTGGTTGATGCCTATAAAAACATCGGAGATATTCCGGTGCCAATCATCGTTCGTTTGCAAGGAACCAACGCCGAAGAAGGTAAGAAACTGATCGATGATTCGGGCTTAAAAGTTTATTCAGCTATCCAGTTGAAAGAAGCCGCCGAATTGGTGAAACAAATCTTGAACTAATCTGTTTATACTTTATTGAAGTCCCCGGTAGCTGAAGGTTATCGGGGGTTTTTTTTTCAATTGCTTAGGTTATCGAATGGCTGTTAAACGCCATATTTGCGGGAGACGAAACATTAAGTCGGCAGTCAGGTGACCTCGTTTTTAATGGCTTAAAGTCAATTGAAAACTGAATAAAATACGGATTTTATCTAAAATGAGTCTATCCACTAATGTAGAAGGGTGATATTTCCATTTTTGTACAATACTTCACCATTCATCTTGGTAATCTGCATTTGGTAAAAATAAACTCCTTGTTCATTTTGTGGGTTGTTCCAGATCGATAGCAAGCCGTTTTCAGGGTTTTGAATTTCAAAGGTATGCACCAATTGCCCCCATGAATTAAAGATTGAGTCAACCCCGAAAAGGGCATTTTTTCAATTAGCAGATTTGGGTTATTTTTCGTCGTATTGGATTTTATGAATCAAAAATGGGTTTAAACTCGACATATTTAAGAAAATCTGGATAAGCAGAGCGCTTATTGCGGTAAATTGAGTCGAGAAAGGATTGGGCCTGGCCGTTTTTGTTACATAATTCATAATCCGGACAAAGTTTACCCAGATACAACGAGAGTTAGCCCACATTTTGTGTTTGATTAATCCTCGATATTTTGTTTTGTCATTTGAAAAGTGATAACCCAATTGAAAAATTGTTGCTTCAACATTATTACGGATATTCAAGATGGCTTGTGGAATTTCTGCTATTTTTCTTCTTAACAATGAACTGGATATTTCTTTTAGCGTGAAATACCGGTATTTTCCATCAACTGTGATTCGCCATTTTTGTTTAACCACCATCCTTGTTGCATCTATGCTTATACCGCTTCTTGTATCGATTACTTTGAGTTCATCGTCTTCATCAAGGAATAAATCAAAGCGCCCTTTGGCCCCTTGAATTGCATTTAAATATAGATTGATATTTTCAGCCTCACAAAACGCCTGATTGCTTACGCTATGGTAGGCTCCGTCGGTATGCACATTTTCTATTTTATCCGTAAATACTTCTTTTGCTTGTTCAATACCACTTTGCAAAAAAAAAAATCATTGTCTGAAGTACACTAGCATCCGAAAGTCTTAAAAAAAAGAAGCCTGAGAATTCCGTATTCTTGTTTTGAGAAAAAAAAATACTTTATGGGACTCTTCAGGCGAAGCAAGAATACGAATAAGCCACTAATACGCCAAATTATAGATTTAGTACCCCGTTGGATGCTGCACCGCATAGCCGCGCATACTACATTCGTAACGCGCATCAAGTCCAACACCCAGTACGAAACGGTAAAAGAATTTGATCAACCGAAAGAGTGTGAACAGGACATTCTCAAAGATGAAATTATACAACTGACAGGAACGAAAGCAGTAGATACTGGCATGGATAAGATACAACTCAGGCTGGTACACGTATATAAAGAAGATGAAAACAAGGTGATTGAAATTATAAGCAACACTCTTGATTGGAGCGCACGTACAATAGCTGATCTATACAAAAAAC
>Ga0209390_10000656_pt1 | contig 69067 bp, 73 predicted proteins | sample BON01_FD_187212 | JGI IMG/M metagenome (GOLD analysis project Ga0209390, IMG submission 187212) | Freshwater microbial communities from Lake Bonney liftoff mats and glacier meltwater in Antarctica - BON-01 (SPAdes) (version 2) | ecosystem: Environmental > Aquatic > Freshwater > Ice > Glacier...
CACTCTGCAAGAATGGGAGCAAGGTAGAAGATCACCATCTGGCGCAGCGAAAGCCTTAATCCAAATTGCGTTCCGACATCCTGAAATTATCAAGGAAGGTTTGGCATCGTCGCGCTAACAATCAATTCCACGTGACCAGCGCCGCTGGCACGTGAATACGGGCGTTATGGGTTAAATATGCCGTTCCGAATCCATGCTACTGTGAAGTATACGCATCGCAACAATTTTAGAATCCGTGCCTGCTCTGTAGAAAATCATATGGCTGCCTTGACTGAATTTTTTGTATCCAAGCTTTATGTCGTCTGCAACTTTACCAATCTCAGGTTGGCGAGCAAGAAGCGTGAAGGCATCGTCAAGTTGTTTAAGATAGTTATTTCTCTGTTGTTTGTGCGAATTCTGGGGACATATATGGTCCCATAATTACGTCCCCATAATTCCCTGTGCGATGCTCTCGGTGGTTCAGCGCGACGTCGTAAGGACTGTCGAGAATGCAGGAGCAATTCATCGACACTCCCGCCATTCATGGCGGTCGGATGCCGCGCGCCCAGCCTACATGGACGTATTCACGGCGTCTCTCAGCAGTCCCTACCTTGCAGCGCACTCCCGCACAGACTCAATACCACTGAACCAACTACCACAAAACTTGACCCCACAAATCCCATGCAGAAATAGTGAATGTCTGTAAAATACCGGTAACTCGAAAAAAGGGACCCATAGATATGACCAAGTACCTGATTGCCCCCTCCATTCTTTCCGCTGACTTTGCCCGCCTAGGCGAAGAGGTAGATGCCGTGCTGGCTGCAGGCGCCGATGTCATTCACTTTGACGTCATGGACAACCACTATGTCCCCAATCTTACGATCGGCCCCATGATCTGCAAGGCCCTGAGAGACTACGGCGTTACTGCTCCAATCGACGTCCACCTCATGGTCTCTCCCGTCGATCAGATGATCCAAGACTTCGCCAAGGCCGGCGCCAGTATCATCACATTTCACCCAGAGGCCACCAATCATGTAGATCGCTCCCTGTCCATGATCCGTGATCTCGGCTGTCAGGCCGGCTTAGTGTTTAACCCAGCCAGTAGCCTAGACTGCCTGCAATACCTCATGGACAAGCTTGACGTGATACTGCTCATGTCCGTTAACCCCGGCTTCGGCGGGCAGAAGTTCATCCCCGCCACGCTTAAGAAGTTGGCCCAAGTCCGTAAGCTCATCGATGAGAGCCATCACCAGATTCGCTTGGAAGTGGACGGCGGCGTCGGCATCAAGAATATCGGCGAGATCGCCAAGGCCGGCGCGGATATGTTCGTGGCAGGCTCCGCGATCTTCAATAGCGATAGCTATGCCGCCACCATCGCGGCCATGCGCGTAGAACTCGGCCATGCGCCGATTAATCACTAGGGTGTTTCTCTGATCTTATGACTCCACTAGACTTTGCAGCCCTCGCGGCACAGGACTACAACCGCATTCCCTTGGTTCGGCAGGTATTGGCAGACTTAGAGACGCCGCTGTCCACCTACCTCAAACTCGGACGCGGGCTGCACACTTATTTCTTCGAGTCCGTGCAGGGCGGCGAGAAGTGGGGGCGTTTCTCAATCATCGGTCTGCCTTGTCGCACGGTACTGCGCGTGGTGGGCAAGACGATCACAGTTGAGACAGACGGCGAAATAGTTGAGGAGTTGCACAGCGAAGACCCCTTCGCATTCATCGAGTCATTCAAGGCGCGCTACAAAGTAGCGCCCCTGCAAGGCGAGCAGCGTTTCTGCGGCGGCTTGGTAGGCTACTTCGCTTATGACACCGTGCGCTATGTGGAACCGAGCCTGGGCGCCGCGCCGGGTGAAGACGACATCGGCACGCCTGATATCCTGCTTATGGTGTCCGAAGAAGTTGTGGTGTTCGATAATCTACGCGGCACCCTGTCGCTGATAGTGAACGTTGACCCGCAGCGCATCGATGCCTATACCAAGGCCCAGAACCGATTAGACGAATTACAGGCCGCGCTGGCAGAGCCCGCTGTGTTGCCTGCTAAGGTGACCGCGCGCCAGGTGAGTGAGTCGGACTTTGACTCCCGCTTCAAGCAGCCCGATTATGAGAAGGCCGTGAACCGAATCAAGGACTATATTCTTGCCGGCGATGTGATGCAGGTAGTGATCGCCCAGCGCATGTCCGTGCCGTTCTCCGGTGACCCGATGAATGTTTATCGCGCGCTGCGCTTCCTAAACCCCTCGCCTTATATGGTGTTCTTCAATATGGGTGACCACCACGTGGTGAGTGCATCCCCCGAGATCCTAGCTCGCGTGGAAGAGGGCAAGATCACCGTGCGCCCACTGGCCGGCACCCGCAAACGCGGCAAGACCGAAGCTGAGGACCTAGCGTTGGAGCAAGAGCTACTGGCGGACTCCAAAGAGATCGCGGAACACCTTATGTTGATCGACCTAAGTCGCAACGACTCCGGCCGCGTCTCCAAGACCGGCAGCGTGACTGTGCCTCGCAAGATGTTCGTAGAACGCTACTCCCACGTCATGCACATCGCCTCCATCGTGGAGAGCACGATGCGCGAAGACAAGACGGCTCTAGATGTACTCAAAGCAACTCTCCCCGTGGGCACCCTCAGTGGCGCCCCCAAAGTCCGCGCGATGGAAATCATCGACGAATTAGAACCCGTCAAGCGTGGCATCTATGGCGGCGCTATGGGCTACCTAGGCTGGAGCGGCAATATGGATATGGCTATCGCCATTCGCACCGCCGTCATCAAAGACGACCGGCTCTTCGTAGAGGCCGGCGCTGGCATCGTGGCCGACTCTGTTCCCCAATTAGAGTGGGAAGAAACTATCAACAAGGCGCGCGCGATCTTCCGTGCGGTTGAGTTGGCGGAGCAGGGTTTGCAGAAGCTATAAGGCCCCGTTACTCTCGTTACTCTACAGCGACTTAAACGCAAGCAACGCCCGCTCCCGCGAACCCTTCAGTTCCACAATTGGCTCCGGATAATCCCGCCCTAACTTAACCCCCGCCGCCAACAACATCGCCGCCGGCGCCGCGCCAGGGTTATGCAAATACTTATTCGGTAGTTTTGCGATCTCTGGCACATACTGGCGTATGTAAGTTCCGTTCGGATCGAAGCGCTCACTCTGCGTTACAGGGTTAAACACGCGGAAGTAAGGCGCGGCATCTGCTCCACATCCCGCAATCCATTGCCAGCTTGCGCTATTGGCGGCAAGGTCTGCATCCACTAGGCAAGCCCAGAACCAGTCTTCGCCATGGTGCCAGTGGGTCAATAAATTCTTCACGAGAAAGGAGCCCACGACCATACGCACACGATTATGCATATAGCCGGTCTGCCATAGTTCACGCATGCCTGCATCTACTAAAGGGAAGCCGGTCTGGCCTTGCTGCCATGCCTTCAGCAGGGTCTTGTCGCTGAGCCAGGGGAAGTGGTCGAATTTCTTCTGCAGGTTCTCGCGGGCGAGTGTCGGTTGATGGTAGAGCAGTGCGTGAGAGAACTCGCGCCAGCCTAGCTCGCTCTGGAAGCAGTCGAGGTCATCATCGAAGCCGCCTTCGATGCCTATGCGTTCGGCCTGCGCCCATACTTGGTTGGGAGATATCTCGCCAAAGTGCAAGTGGGGGGAGAGGCGAGAGACGTTGGGGCGCTCGGGGAAGTTGCGGCCTTGTTTGTAGTCGTCTAATCCTATGTTTAAGAATTCCTTTAGGCGCGCCTGCGCTGCTGCTTCACCGATTTTCCACGTGGTCTGCATGGTCTGGTCCCAGGGGATGGTGGGCAGTAGGCCTAGTGCGGCAATGCCGCGCTCGCCCATATTGTCTCTAAACGTCGGGGGGATCTCTGCGTCTATCAAGTTAAGGGGGGACGGCACTCGCAGCGGTGTGCGTGGGGCAGAGGCGTTGAGGCAGCCGCGGCGGTAGTAGGGGGTGAACACTTTATAGGGAGTCTGGTCTTGTTTAAGCACTTGCCAAGGTTCCCAGAGTAGTGAGCCGTTGTGGCTTTGCACGTCTATCTCTTCGTTCTGAAGTGCCTCTTTGATGCCTTTGTCGCGGGCGATTCGCCAGGGCTCGTAGCAACGGTTCCAGTGCACGCTTTGGGCGTTAACAGTTTGAGCTAGGCCGGGCAGTAGTGCTGCGGGGTCGCCGCTTAGGACTAGCAGTTTACCGCCAAGGCTTTCGCTCAGCGCACTTAGGGATTGGTGGAGCCACCAGCGACTGGCGCCGCCCATGGCCCATTCGCCGGAGTTGTGGTCGTCGAGTATGTATACCGGTAGTAGCTTAGCGCTATTGGCTGCAGTAACTAGGGCGGGGTTATCGCTTAGGCGTAGGTCCTGCCGGAACCATATAATTGAGCACGAAGTGTTGATGCGTGGGTCCTCTTAAGATGAGTGGGGCGATTTGGCTTGAGTATACGCATTTAATACCGCTTGGGATCAGCCCGCCATAGTCTCGGGAGTGCGGCGGGTAGATGCTTGAATGTAAGGTCTAGTTAAATGCAACTATTTGTATCCATTAGGGAATTGGATAATCGAATAGGGTATATTGCGCCACCAACTGAAGAGTTCGCCGCGATTGCCCTAAGCGCTGAGGGCATTTTGAACAATTATAATTTGTAAAAACGAGTGTTTTCATATGTCTAAAAGTTTCTCCCACGCATTACGTTTGGCGGTGTTTATCGCGCTCGCCGTGCTTGGCTTGGGCAGTACCGCTTCGCTTTGGGCGCAGGAAGTCGTTCCGCAATTGACGCAGGTCGATGAAGAGCGTGCGAATATTCGCTTGGACGGCAAACTGGACGAGGCCATTTGGCAGAACGTGCCCTACATCGATGGCATGCGCGTTGTGATTCCAGACACCATGGCGGAAACCCCCTATGAGACCCATACCCGCATCTTCTACACGGAGCGGGGCATCTATGTGGGCGTGATGAACTACGAGCCAGCCGACACGATCGTGGCACGCATGACATCGCGAGACACGCGCCTTGAGCGCGATGGTTTCGTGCTGATGCTTGACGCCTCAGGCGAAGGCCTATACGGCTATATGATGCGCATCAATCTGGGCGGGTCGATGACGGACGCAACCATCCTGCCAGAGCGCCAGCTTAACCTGCAGTGGGATGGTTCTTGGGATGCAGAAACCAGCGTGGTCGAAGGCGGCTGGGTAGCAGAGATGTTCGTGCCTTGGTCGATGATGGCTTTGCCGCAAGTGGCCGGTGAAACTCGCCGCATCGGGGTGTACACGGAACGTCAAATCGGCGCTACGAGTGAGACATGGTCCTTTCCTGCGTTGCCAAATACCGTGCCGCAGTTCTTGTCTGCGTTTCAAAAGTTCGAGTTGCAAGACATCGAGCCGCGCACGCAGATTACTTACTATCCCTATGTCTCGGCCACTAATGACAGCATCCGTGATGAAACTAAACTACGTGCAGGGGCCGAGATGTTCTGGCGCCCTTCCTCGAGTACGCAAATTTCAGCTAGTTTGAATCCAGACTTCGGTAATGTCGAATCAGATGATGTGGTAGTGAATCTCTCCGCCTTCGAAACTTTTTTCGCAGAGAAGCGCTCGTTTTTCTTAGAAGGACAGGACGTATTCAATACCTCACCACGCTCGCAAGGCGGACGCGGGCCTGGTGGCCCCACTACGATGCTGAATACTCGCCGCATCGGTGGCGCTGGTCTATATACCTTGGCCACTGGCGTTAAGGCCGTGGCAACCGATCTTAGTCAACCCACTGACTTACTAGGTGCTGTAAAGCTTACCGGCCAGAACGGAAGTTGGCGCTACGGCACTTTGTTTGCGGCGGAGGACGATTCGGAGATTCGCGGCAAGGATGCGGCGGGCAATCGCGTGAGGCTGCAGGCGGAGGGCCGCGACTTTTCTGTGGGGCGCTTACTTTACGAAGACACTTCTCGGGGCGGGCGCCGCGCCATCGGCTGGATGGGCACCAATGTGTCGCATTCCAATGTCGATGCGGTAGTCAACGGCATAGACGTACATTATTTTTCGGCAGACACTAAATGGGTGGCCGATGGTCAATACCTGCATAGTGATGTCGACGGTGTCACCGGTTCTGGCGTGTTTGGCGACATCAGCTATCAGCCGGAACGCGGACGACAGCATCGGGTTGCACTCGGATATCTGGACGACACGCTAGATATCAATAATCTCGGCTTCCTCAGCCGTAACGACCAAATTCAGGGGGATTATACGTTTAGTCTTGATCGCTCCAACGTTGAGGGTCTGCGCTCTTTAAGCGATAGCGTGAATATTACCAACCAGTGGAATACATCGGGTCAGCCCACACGAACTGCAATATTTTTAAATCGCAATTACACCTTTTTGGACAATAGTTCCCTAGGTGGGGGGCTGCGCTATTTCCCGCCGCGCATTGACGACCGTTTAGGCCGTGGCAGTGGCGAGTTCCGCATCCCCGAACGTTTTGCGATGACGATGCGTTGGAGCAGCGATCCCGGCAAGCCTTTCTCCTATAGTTTGGGAGTCGGCGCAGATCAAGAAGACCTTGGGGCTAAGAACCTGACCACTTCCGCAGGTTTTAGCTATCGCCCAATCGACACCTTCTCTTTGAACTTCGACGTGGACTATACGGATCGTGAGGCGCTGCTGGTCTATAAAGGCAATGGCCGCTACACCTCCTTTGAGGCCACACAATGGTCGCAAAAGGTAACTATGGACTACTTCGTCTCCGCCAAGCAGCAGCTGCGTTTTAGTATGCAGTGGACTGGCTTGAAGGCCTACGAGGACAGGTTCCTAAAGGTGAACCCGAACAAACTTGAACACTTAGCCGTGGTCGCTAAGCCTAATGTTACTTCGGATGATTTTGTCATCAGCCGCATGACCTTCCAGGCGCGCTATCGCTGGGAGATCGCGCCGCTGTCAGACCTGTTCGTGGTGTATACCCGTGGCGCGAACCTACCGAACACAATGTTTGATGATTACGGCGGCATGTTCGTGGAAGCGTGGAACGAGCCTATCGTCGACACGCTGGTTGTAAAACTGCGCTATCGCATAGGCTCATAAATATTCATAGAAAAGAGTAATTTCTTGTCGCCGCGCACGCTTGCATGATCTACGGCTCGTCTAAGTGAGACGCATGACTTTGAAATTTAGTTAAGCGCTTAGCGGAATATAACGATGCTCTAGCGTGTCGCCGACGACGGCCTGGCTGATGCTCTTGGTGCCGCGGCCGGGACGTTGCATGAGGAAGCCGAGCGCAGGGTTCTTTAAGTGAGGCTTGCGATGCAGTTGCGTGATTACCTTCTCTGGGGTGATCTCGTGCTCTTCCACGAAACGTTCGAAGGCGGCGCGCCTAATCTGCAAACTGGTTTCATATTCCACCGAAGATGAACTCAGGAAAAAGGGGTGCGCGCTGCTGCTGCGCTGAATCTCTATGCGCTCTTTCTCCCAACTGCATTGCAATATTCGTTGACCGTGCAGCAACACAAGGTCGAAGGGCGCGAAGTCCTGCCAGTCGCTTGCGCGGATAAACTCCTCGAGTGCCTGTCCGGGCGCATGCTGCAATAGCCAAGGAATGATTAGCCCGCGGCTACGCAGTGGAGAGTTGCCCGCACCTTGATAGCGATTGAGCAATGCTGCTACGAGGCCATCGCCACGCGCTCCGAACCATGTGCCATGTGACACACTATCGATTGGCCACCACCTCTGCAGCTTGCCCTGCTCATCGACTTCGAGATGTTCGCCAGCCTCCATGCGGGAAATTGCCTCGTCTCGATTCATACTGACGATAGTGCCATGCGCGCTAGGCAGGATGGTTAGTGTGCACACTGGGTTTTCTCGCCGCGCCCGCTTTGCCTATTGAAACTCGCCGTGCCTGGCGCGATGCCGATATGCTCTGGCAGGTTTATGCCGAACTGCGCCAGCACCAGCTTGATATGGGCAGCGTGGTGAATGGTGTGGTTGATCACGTAGAGAATTTCGCGATTGAGATTGGAGTCGAAGCGCATACGCTGCGTGTTCTCGCAATCAATCTCGGAGACCACGGCGACCTTGTGATTATCGAAGTCTTCTGTCTGAATCCACAGGCGCAGCAAGGACAGCTGTTGGCTTGCCATGAGGCGGTCTGTCTCCACCTCGTTGCCGCGGTCGCGTTTGTCGTAGTCCACTAAGCCTTCTGCTATGGCGAGCTTGATGGCGAGCATATGGTCAAATACGTGGCGCATGTGCTGACCGATATTGGCTTCACGATAGACATTGTCGGCTAGTTGTCCGGGCATCCGTTCCAGCTCGACCAAAATGTCGTTGATTTGCTCTAACGAATTTGCGAGGGCTGTGCGCATCATGGTTCATGCCTCCAGCGTTGGGTGAATTCTTCTGAACCGGCCTTGCCGAGATAACGGCGCAGGTAACGTGGCGGTGCCGTGCGTAAGTCTACAAGAATTAGCCCGTCGAGTGATTGATTGAAGCCTGCATTGACAGAAAAATTGATGAATTTGCCGTTTAGGGCCAGATAATGGCGAATTAACACCGGTACGCGCATGGCGTTGCCGGAGTTGCCTAGTAGTTTATTGATGGCTGCGATGCTCGATAGTGCCTTTATGGTGTCCGGGGTCCAGAACTTCAGGCTGTATTTGAAAGGCGAAACGGGACGCACGAGGGTGCGCATATTTGCAGTAGCCCCGTGTGTGGCTAGGAAGCTCTCTGTTAGCAGCGCGCGAATCATCGGGGAGTAGTGGCTGGAGATGCTGACGCAGCCGAATAGGGTATGGCAGTCGGGGTATTGCAGGATCATCGCCCCAAGCCCGCGCCATAATAAATCTAATGCGCGGGAGTCGGTCTGATAGGGCTCAGTGACGAAGGAGCGGCCTACTTCGATGGCACCGCCGAGTTCGCGAATGAAGCGTTCGTCATAATGGAACAGAGAGTTACTATACAGGGCCGTCACATCGCCGCGACTGAGCACGCTGCTTACCCGTGCTGCGCGATAGCCGCCGGCAATCTGCTTTGCCTCGGCATCCCACACAAGAATATGCCAATAGTCAGCGTCGAAGCGATCCGCGTCTAATGCAAGGCCGGTGCCTTCGCCCACGGCCCGGAAGGTGTGCTCGCGTACCAGTGCCAATTGTTCAGCGACGCAGCCTAGCGCTGAATATGGTGCATTGTAGACCCGCAGGCTGCCTTGCTCGGCCACAAGATAGTCCTGTAGTCGCGTAAACTCCTTCTCTAGTTTCTCTGGCGCAACGCCTCCACTTGAACGCGGCTGCGCCTGTGGAGTTTCTATGTCGCAGTTCTTCTCAACCGCCAGCAGCTCGCAGGCCAAACGCAGATACTCGGTAGCAGTGGCGGACGTGCTGATATCGGTCTCGTTGAAATTGATGGCTTGGCCGATTCGGGCGGTCACCTTCTTGCGCCGCTGCCAGAGCATGGCACGTGGCAGCAGGAGCGTGCGCAGGCGCTTGTGAATCAGGCCGGAGAGATAGAAGGCCCAGCTATTGCGTGCCTCGATATGCACCGGCAGGCACTGGGCTTTGTATTTAAGTGCCAAACGTCCCACGATGTGTTTCCAAGGGGCGTCTTGAATAGACCAACTCTTCACATCCAATACGGAGACTGTGCCGGCGGGGAAAATTAGCAACGCGCCACCTTTGGCAAGATGACGGCTGGCCTGCATCATGCCCCGCGCATTCATCTGCTGCTTGTCTGAGTTTAACACATCCACGCCGATGAAGAGGTCGTTGAACTCCTTGAATTGCAGGAGTAGCGCATTGGTCAAGACCTTGAGATCTGGTCGGTAGCGCAGCAGTAGCCTACTGAGCAGCATGCCCTCGAGCGCGCCCAGAGGGTGGTTAGACACGATAATCAAGGGTTTGTCCCGCGCCACGGCTTCTAAGGACTCGTGATTCAGAATGTCGAAATCGGCGCCAACCTTGTCGAGCATGAAATCCAGAAAGTGCGTCACGTCTGGCTTGGGCGCGCTTAGCCAATCGTCGTACCAGCCACGCAACACAGGCAAAGCGGACAACTTGTTGACGACGTAGCGCAGTGGGCTTGGTAGACCATCGAGTGCGAGAGGGTTACTAATCATCAGTCGGTCTCCGGATAGAAGCGCGTTAAGCGGCGCTCCAAAAGCCAATGTGAGAGTAGCGATTTAATGCCCGGCGTCGTGTGCCCTTGTTGGCGTAAATAGGCGCCTATTTGAAATAAAGTCCTGTATTGCCATAGGAGGGTGCGAATGGCGTCGCGCAGGCGGGCATTCTTGTCCCAAATTTGAATGGATTCGGAACTGGCGCCGTTGATTTCAACGATCTCTAGCGAGAGACCCTCTTGCAGCGAGGCGATGTCCTTGAATTTGACGTCGAGCCGGCCGTAGTAGAATTCGGGTAGGTCGGCCATGATGCGATTGATGGCCATGCTCAGTTCATCCGTGATCAACGCTCGGGCATCCTCGAAAACGGCGCCACGGCAATGGCTTGCAGAGAACAGCAGGCGGTGGACGTCGTGCTCGGGGATTACGCGTTCCCAGTCATTTTCATTGCGGGCGGCGTATAGGTGCAAGAGTTGCCCGGCGCGAGGGTCCTGCTCGACCAATTCCCGCAGCGTGCTGTGACCATCGCCAATCACGCTGGGGGTGTGTTTAATGGTGAGGGAGACGATCTCGCCGCTGGTTTGTTGAGGGTGGCGAACGAAGAAGATGCCGACCTCGGGTTCATAGCTGGCGAGTTTCTGGCAGACCAGCGCAGCCCCAATGGGGTAGGCACTAAGAGCTTGGGCAAGTTGCCCGGCCTCACGGATCAGTTTGACGCCGGCTCCGCGGCAGCCCATGTCCGGCTTACACACGAAGGGAAGGATAATGCCTTGCTGTGCGGCACTCTCAATTAACGCAGCACTCTGCTCAACCACAGTTTTGTCGTTTACGGTATGGAGGACCCACGGCAACATGGCGTCTTTGCAGACGCCTGTGGCCTGGGACATCAACATGTCTTTGGAGCTACCCACCATGCCGGCTAGAGGGATTGTAGGGTTGGCGATGAGGGGTAGCGTGAGGGAGCGGTAGCGTAGGCTGAGCCACAGCCATTGGAGTACTACAGGGAAATACATCACCCATGATGGCCAAAACTCGAAAAAAGAGGTGCTCGACGATCTGCTCACATTGCTAGCCCACATCCATTATGAGGCCCAGAGGAGGGCGCGTTCACGAAGCTTGGTCTACTCGGACTTTGCTTGCTCTAATGCCTTAGTGGCGATGCTGGCGGCCTCCTCGTCAGAGAGGTGGTCACTGTCGGATAGCTGATGGCTAAGATCGATAGTGGTGCGCAAATGGCCAACAAACTTTCGACAGTAGCCACACAGGAGCAAGTGAAAGCCATAGCTCAATGACTGACGGAAGGTCAGCCTCTTGTCTATATGGTCGCTTGCCTGCTTGGCAATGTCGCGACAACTTAGCATGTTCCAGTCTCCTGATAGCGATCTATTACTTGCATTAAACTAAGGCGGGCGCGGTGCAGCAGCACCCGAACGTTAGAGTTGCTTAGTTCAAGAATGTTACAGATATCCTGCAGTTCCATCTGCTGTATATCGCGCATGGTGAATACCGCACACTGGTCGGCGCTGAGGGTTGTGAGGGTGTGATCGATACAATGGCGCAGCTGTTCTTGTTCTAGCAACTGCAGGGGTGAGTCGGTGTGCCAGTTGGCGGGCGAGCGCTGCCAGTGGCCGTTTTTCTTAAAGTGGATGTCGAGCGCTTCTAGAGAGTCGTCGTGATTGCCGGCCATGGCTTCGAGGGAGACATAGCGGGATTCTTTGCTCAGGCGTGTGCGCGCCTCGTTGCGTACGATCGTATAAAGCCAGGTCTGCAGGCTAGAGCGGCCCTCGAAGCGGGGCAGGGCGCGGTGTACTGAGACCCAAGCCTCCTGCAATACTTCTTCAGCCCACACATCACCCACTATGGCACGGGAGACCACTAGCAACTGTCGATGGTAACGTTTGACGAGTCGGGTGAACGCAAGCTGGTCGCTACGGCGCAGGGCGTCGAGGTCTAGTTCATCTTGTTCTTTTTGTAACATAGGCGCGAACCAACAGTCTCAAATAGGTGTAATAAATAAAGCTAATGCACTAGGAGTGAAAATGCCGATTACCCAGCTAGTGCACGATACGCTGAGCACCAATGTGCTCTGTGGAGCTCTTACTCTTGCCGCTGTATTACTGAGCCCCAACGCGGCACAGGCTGCAGACTGGAACTTGCTCGACGCTGTATTAGAGCAGTATGTAGCGCCAGCACAGCGCGCTGGCATCCGCTTTCACGGGGTCGACTACGAGTCCCTGGCAAAGGACTCGCGCTATGGGCAATTGCTCACTCAGATCGAGACCACCGAGCCTGCGACACTCACTAATCGAGAAGAGCGCCTCGCATTCTACATCAATGCTTACAATGTCTATGCCATTAAAATGGTAATCGACAATATGCCCATGGACAGCATCCGCGATGCGGGCTCCCTGTTCACGCCGGTATGGAAAAAACCTGCAGGCTATATCGCAGGTGAGCCAGTCACGTTAGATCAAATTGAACATGCCATTCTACGGTCTATGGGTGAGCCGCGCATCCATTTTGCCATTGTGTGTGCCTCCCTAAGCTGCCCGAACCTCAGGCAGGAAGCCTATCGCGCAGAGAAGCTAGAGCAGCAGCTAGAGGATCAGGCAGAAAGATTTCTGCATGATGACACTAAGGGCTTAGCCATCGAGGGGAGTCGCGTGCGTCTTTCACAGATTTTCGACTGGTTTGAAGAAGATTTCGAAGCCGCCGGTGGGGTTGAGGCGTTTGTGCGGCGCTACCATGCATTACCCGAGCAGATTAGTTGGCGCGCCAACCTGCCCTATGACTGGGACCTAAACCATCAATAATCGGCTACAGGTCCCATCGCGTAGGTGTCACCATCAATCGACGGCCTTCGCGGCTTCCAGCACGAGACTGAAATCCGGGCGTACCCGGTAGTCTGCCTCGGCTAACTTGGCGCGGATGACGCCGTTGTTATCGATCACGAAGATGCCGGGATAGGGTATCCCATAGGCCCTATGGCCAGGTTCGTATTGAGTATTCAATATTCCCATCGCCTTGATATGGGCACTGCCTTCGTCATGCAACATAGGAAAGGTGGTCTCATACTCAGCTTCCGCCTCTTTCAAGGTTGCCACAGAGTCATAGGTCATAGTGGTCACATTGAAGCCGATGGCATTAAATTGCGCCTTGGCCTCTACCAGCTGCCCAAGTTGTCGGATACAGAAGGGGCACCAGTCGAAGGAGCGGCTCATTACTAGGATCAGGCCGTTCTCGCCGCTCAGCTCGGCAAGACTATGCTCATTACCATCTTGGTCTACCGCATTAATCGCCGGTAGCACGCTGCCGACATTGAGGGTAGGTGCCCAAACGAAAGAGCCGTCTGCCGCACTTGCGGTGCCGGCAAGGCTGAACACGAATAAGCCCACTAATAGCGAATGCGATAGTAGAGGCAGTAAGAAGTTTTTCATGGCAGAGTTCCTTTTGTTGCTGTTTTTTTGGTAGATTTCCTAGGAGCGTTGCATATCAGACCTACGCGAGGTGGAATTGTTACTCAGCGCCCCTAAATTAGCTTGCATTAAAAGAGTTTTCCGTTTCGCGCTGGAGAGAGTATGACCCTAGATAAGATAATGAGCCATCCCGTTGCCATGGTAGAGCTAGATGACACCCTCAAGGTGGTGAAGGACATTCTCGACCACGCAAAATTCAACCATGTGTTAGTGATTGAGTATCATAAACTTGTTGGAGTCATTTCGGACCGTGATGTTTATCGGCAACTGACCCCTACCTTTGGCAACCCCCTCGAAACTTATAAGGATCAGTTGATATTGCATCGTCCTGTGCATATGTTTATGACGCGTAAACCCAGCACCCTAAGAAAAGCCGCAAACATGTTCGATGCGATCGATTTGTTCCTCTTGAAAAATATTTCTTGTATACCAATTGTCGATAATGAGAATCGCGTCGAAGGAATTGTTACCAAGAAAGATATACTGCGCCTAATGAAGTCGCACCGCTCCAAATTTACGGATTAGGAGTGATTAAATACGACCTAAGCCACTAGGAACCTCGCTAGAGTGTGTCAGAACCCGTCAACTTGCGTTGCTTTCTAGGAAGGAGAGATTCATTCTGGGCAGCATTACTCAACTATTTCGCAGCAAGAATTCTAAACAAGACCTGTTCACGAAGTTGCTGCGTCCTCACGTCGATCTTATGTACCGTATGGCCTATCGCTGGTCTAGGTCCGAGCACGATGCCGAGGATATCGTGCAGGAAGTCCTGATCCGTCTAGCCGATCGCGTCGAGGAAATGCAGGCCATCGAGCAGCTGCGTCCCTGGCTGCTCAAGTGCGTGTATCGGCGTTTCGTCGACGGGCACCGTAGCCAATCGAGTTCGCCCATCAGCACAGACTCCGAGCTCAATAGCAGTGCGAATGACGAAGACGAAGATTATCAGTCCGTTACGCAAAACTTCGCCGATAGCCACGATGAGTTCGCCCAAATGCTCGACAGCGATGCCCTTGTCATGGCTTTAGAGAGTCTTGATGACGCCCACAGAGCAGTTATTTTGTTGCATGACCTAGAGGGCTATACGGCTGTAGAAGTGTCTGAAATTATTGAAGAAAAAATCGGAACAGTGAAGTCTAGACTGCACAGGGCACGAGAAAAACTGAAAAATATTTTAATAAATGGAACCTTTTAGACATTTGTTCCGTGTATGGAAGCAAAGGAGTTAGACCATGCAATGCACACAAATCAAAACACTGGTGAACGAAGTAGGCATCGAGCGCTTGAAGGATCAAGCAAACGTGTCGGTTCAGCAGCATATTGAGAGTTGTGCAGACTGCCGGGAGTTTCTGGAGGCGATGCGCTACAACGTATTGCTCAAGGGTCTACCGAACGTAGCGCCAAGCGAGGGATTCGCAGATTGGGCACTGCAGCGGGCATGGGCGGCTAGGGAGAGCCGCACCACTGAATCGAGAGCCTCTAAACCTTGGTTGCTGGCAACAGCGGCAAGCTTGATTTTGGCAATCGGTGTGGTGTTCACGCTTCCATCGCAGGACACTTCGACAGGCATTGGCAACAATGTAGAAGTCGTCGAAGTGGCACCTCAAGAGATTCGTCAAGTGGATTTGCTGATGGTGAGTGGGCAAGCATTAGAAAATGCTTTCATCACTTTGCAAATGGATGAGCATGTAAGCCTGGCGGGATATCCAGACTACAGCACAGTCCGCTGGGCGACATCGATTGCGGCAGGGAATAATCAATTGACCCTACCAGTGCAATTGCGAGGAAGTGATAGTGGCAGCATTGTCGTCGAAGTGGAATCAGGCGGCGCGCGTAAGCAAATGTTGTTAAACGTTGATGCGGTGTCAGAAAGAGAGCAGGTAGCTCTCATTATCTGAAGTACCAAATCTGAGTAATCACTTTATTAAAGAGGATTTAATCATGCGCAATGTCAATACCGAGAATACTAAAGGAAGAGTAAAGAGAACGGCACTGTCACTGTTGCTTGCTACAGGCTGCATCTATGGTGGTAACACCCTAGCGCAATCTGTCACGGACGCCAGTGCGAGTGCTCAAGCAAACGCAGTTCTTGAAACAAGCGCCACTATTAACCGTGGACAAACTGTTGATGCACTAGGGAATAGTGCGTCAAATTCCGCTCAAAGTAGTGCGGCATTGGCAGCGCAGGGACGCGCTACAGTACAGAGTGGCGCTCAAAGAGCTGGTGATTCAACACAGGAAACTGTGAGTCAGAACTCTGTGTCACTTGATGCACAATCTACAACTAATGCGGTGCTAGGTGCAGCAGCAGTAAGCGATGACGGCGAGTCAAGCCAGATTGGTGCAGCTGCGGCGGCAAATGCGGCTACCGGTGCTACAGTACAGATCGATTCAATGACCGATCGGATGCAAGACAGTGCAGCTTCTAGCGGCGCCGTAGTAGTCGATGTTGGTGTGAATATCAGCGCCAATACTCAGGCATTTATTGAATCGAACGCCCAGTCTGCTAACGAGACAGCGCATGCGGCTAGCACTGCGGTGCAAGTTGAAAGCAATGTCGATGTAGGCGCAGAGCTTGGCAGCGAAATCTCTCAGCAAACATCTGAGCAGATGACCGAGCAAAGCAGTGATGTTAGCGCTAGTGTGAATAGTGTGAGTGAGATCGCAGGTAGCGTTACAAGCAACCTATAAGCGATACGCCTGGGGGTACAGCACCCCGGGCATTTTTTATCGGATTTAGTGCAAGCGGCACAACGGAAATCGATTCGAACCAGCACCAAGGAATTTAGGAGGCATTATGAACAACCATAAGCGATTAAAGTTAAGCATGGCCATTTCAGGAGTTGGTCTTTTGGCTTTTTGTAATAGTGCCTTGGCGCAACAACAGGTGTCACCGGAGCTCGATATTACGATATCGGTGATAGAAGAGGGCGAGACACCGGCAGGGTTCGTGAATCGTTTAGTGCTCCCTCCTCTTTCGTCCTTGAATGGCGTGCAAACGAATTTATCAAGCACACTATCGGTACAAACCACTGAAATTATCGAGAGTGATGCGAACGATCTTATTAATGTTGTCACTGAAATCGGCACGGATAATATTCGTGAAACAATCAGTATAGATGGCACTACAAATGTTAGCGCCAACGGTGACATCAATGTCGATGCCGGCGGCAATGCAGTTATATCCTTGCCCGGAAATATTGTAGACATACTTAGCCCAACGTCTCCTCTACAAAACACGTTACAGGAGACTGTGGATCAAGCGAACGGAGTCCTCGGCACCGTTGTTGATGGCATCAGTCCCAATGGCGCTATAGTGGATAGCTTGAGTCCGGTAGTACGCTCCACAGAAATAGATGTAGTGACAAGTGTTGTGACAGATACTGTGGTTGATACCCAGTTGACCGGAATCGTAGAGAATATTGAGCCCGCGGCCAGTACAAATCTAGGCAGTACGGTGCAGGGTTTTGTAGAAGAGCAGAGAAGTCTTTCCGTGGACGAGATTCCTGCACTGCCGAATGAATCACCACTCCCTATTGAGGACATCAGTGACGAGCTGCGCGAAGTGCCGCTTCTTTAGCGCATAACGCACACCAACATTCTCAAGAGATAGGGAGACCTCATGATGATTCAAAGTAAACGTCTACTCGCCGTTGCGATATTAAGTGCGGCCATCGCCGCACAGGCACAAGATTCAAGTTCCAACCCCGGCATCAGTGCCTTTAACGAGGGTCACTACCAAGAGGCTTTAATGGTCTTTCAGCAGCAAGAGCGAGAGGGCGTCGCCACGGAAGCGTTGCAGTACAATATCGCCGTTAGTCTGTTTAGGCTGCAGCGCTATGATGAGGCGAAGGCTCGCTTTCTAAACCTTGTGGATAAGCCGCAATGGCAGGTTTTGGTGCAATACAACCTAGGTTTGCTTGCGCAAGCGCAGGGGGAGCGCGAAGAAGCACTACGCTATTTTAGCGTGGGAGTGCAGCAACAAGAGAACGAGCGTGTTGCGCAGCTTGCTCAGGGTAAGTTAACGGAGCTGGAAACGGCCCCCGTCGCAGGTGCGCCACAAGTGACACCACAAGCACCGCAAAAGCGCTTTAGCAGCGTCATTAGCCTTAGTGGTGGTGACGATTCGAACGCTACAAGTTTGGCGAGCGATTTGCTCGAAACCAGTAATAATGCAAGCGACTCATTCCACGAAATACTACTTTATGCGCAGTACCAGCTCGGCGGTAATGCCCGTGATGGCTTCAATGTTTACGGGCTTGGGTTCGATAGAGCCTTTAATGAATTTTCCCGCCTCGATAGTCGCGTGCTCGGCGCCGGGTTCGGCTTCGCAAAACCCCTTGGTAACTATCAGTTCGAGACCGGTCTGCGGTTGACTCGTACGTCGCTCGACTCCGAAGACGTGGCGGATCAAGCGCAGGTGTCCTTAGGCATATCCCGACAGTGGTCCTTTGGCACGCTGAACCTGGATCTGCGAATGAGTCGCTTCGACGCTGCAGCTCCCTATGCTCAGATCGATGGTGATCAGCAGCAGCTGGAACTTGGCTGGAGCAAGCGTATCGGGGATTTCACTTTCAAGAGTCGCTACCGCTATGAGGAGAATGATCGCCAGAACCTACAGCGCGGTGGTGCATTCGCCAGTGATTCACCTACGCGACATGCGTTGCGCGCGGAGATGCGCTGGCAGGCGAGCGCGAAGCTAAGCACCGGCTTGGCAGCAGAGTATATCGACAGCCAATACGATGGTGTCAATCGACTGCGCGATGTGAACGGTAGCGTGAGCCAGGCGCAGCGTGAAGGCGAGCAGCATAGGTTGAACGCAGATATAGCCTATCGATTCAACGCTAACTGGCTGCTAAGAGCGCAATATCAGTTGACGGATCAACGCGATAATTTTGATATATATCAATACGATAAACATCGTGTACTTGGTAGTATAGAGTTTCAGTATTAGCCTAGCTGTTGCACGCTGCGGCGCTTAAGCGTTTGTCTGTGTAATGGGTTAGGGCTATATTCCCCGCAAGCCTTTGCGCAGTCAGCCGCAATGGCAATGGAGCCTACGATGTTATTCAGACAACTGTTCGACGCTAGCTCGTCCACCTACACCTATCTTCTCGCCGATGAAGAAAGCCATGAGGCATTGCTGATAGATCCGGTGTTCGAGCAAGCCTCTCGTGATCTGGCCTTGCTCAACGAGTTAGGCCTGACGTTGAAGCTAGTGGTGGACACCCATGCCCATGCTGACCATATTACGGCTGCGTGGTTATTGAAACAGAAGACGGGCTGCAAGATCGCCATCTCCGCTGATGCAGGCGCCAAGAATGCCGATGTGTTGCTTCATGATGGGCAGCGCTTCGGGGTAGCGGGAGTAGAGCTTGAGGCAAGGGCAACGCCTGGCCACACCAGCGGTTGCACTAGCTTCGTCCTCGCCGCGGAGCAGATGGTGTTCACGGGGGATGCACTCTTGATTCGCGGCTGTGGGCGAAGTGACTTCCAAGAAGGCAACCCCGCTCGTTTGTTTCATTCCATTACTGAACAAATATTCTCTCTTCCAGAGCGCTACGCAGTCTATCCTGCCCATGATTATAACGGACGCACGCGCTCCTCAGTGGGGGAGGAAAAGCAATACAATCCACGCGTGGGCGGCGGCGCCGACGAGCGCGATTTTGTGGAATACATGAAGGCCATGCAATTGCCACATCCTAAGAAAATCGACGAGGCATTGCCGAATAATCTGCGCAGCGGTAAACCCGCTAGTGGTAAGTTGCCGGACGAGCCGGATTGGGCCGAACTGCGCGTTACCTTTGCAGGAATACCCGAAGTGGAGCCGGAGTGGGTGCTGCAGCATCAGGCCGAGTTGACGGTATTGGATGTGCGCGAGGCGGAGGAGATTGGTGCGCTAATAGCCGGTCTCGAAACCGTGACAGTAATTCCTCTGAGTGCACTACGTGAGCGCGTTGGCGAGGTACCAACGAATAAACCGGTGGTCACCTTGTGCCGATCAGGGAAGCGTTCCTCGATGGCTATCACTATTCTAAAAGAGGCAGGGCACGAAAAAGTGGCGAATATCCACGGCGGTATCTTGCACTGGCTGGAGCGCTGACTCGCAGAGACGCAACTTCATTTGTTCAGAGCGTCCCTAGGCGAGGCTATAGCTTCGTCGCTAAGTAGATGCCATCGCCTATAGGCGCCAGATAGGCTTGCACGCGTCGGTCTTGGCTGAGCTTATCATTGAGCTTACGAATGGCGTTGGTGTCGACCTCTTGATCGTCCGTGTCGATGACAGCGCCGCCCCACAGGCAGTTGTCTAGCGCGATGAGGCCGCCGGGGCGCAATAACTCAAGCGTTAGCTCGTAGTAGTCGTCATAGCCGGTCTTGTCCGCGTCGATGAACGCGAAGTCGAATTGGCCCGAGCTTCCACTCTTGATCAACTCACTAAGGGTTTCCGTTGCCGGTGCAAGACGCAGGTCGATCTTATCCATAACGCCCGCCGCAGTCCAATAGGGCTTGGCTATATTGGTCCATTCCTCGCTGATATCGCAGGCAATGATGCGGCCGTCAGCGGGTAACGCGAGAGCAGTAATCAGCGTGCTATAGCCGGTGTACACGCCGATCTCGATGGTGTGCTTCGCGCGGATAGACTTGAGCAGGACGCTCATGAATTGGGCTTGTTCGTGGGAGATCTGCATCCCTGCACCTTCCATTATGGAAGTCTTTTTGTGCAATTCCTGCAGCACTGAATGTTCCGGCGCTAAGTGGTCACAGATGTATTGATTGATGTTGTGGTCTACTTTCATCCATCGAGACATGGGAACTCCTTATAGAGAGTGTTTTCCCGCCCAGTGTACTAAATTTGTGAGCGACTGGCAGAGAGTCGTTCGGTGATGACGAAGCTGACAAAACCGAGCACGATTACGATTGCCGCAACTGCGGCTTCAATTGGGCGATTGACGGAGATAAACCATAGCGTCCACAGCATGATGCCACTATAGAGAAGTGGGGGAAACGGATAGGCCCAGGTGCGATAGGAGACCACGCCTTCCTGTTCGTCTTTGCCCTTGCGAAAACGCAGCACGAACACTCCTAGCACAGTCGCTAGTGAGCTTAGGCCGAGGATAAAGCCGGAGAACACCAACACCGAGTCGAAGGTGGCGGTGACAATGAATAGAGTTGCGAGTACGCCTTGTACATAGATGGCGGTGCGAGGCACTCCTCCAGCGTTCTTCACGGAGAGTATGCGGAACAGCCTAAAGTCTTCACCCATTACTTGTAGCACTCGCGGTCCCGCCATCAGCATCGCGCTGACGGTGGAGATCAGTAGTAGTGATAGGAGTGCGCCCATAAGCATGGCACCAACCGCGCCGAAGGTCTGTTCCGCTACGATCACGCCGATCTCGATGCGGCCCTCGAGGGCTTCCATCGGTACGGCGTAGAGAAATGTAGCGTTAAGCGCCAAATACAACACGATGACGATCGCCGTGCCGCCGATTAGCACGATGGGGACAGAGCGCTCTGGACGCTCTATCTCCCCGGTAATATAAGTAGCAGCATTCCAACCTGTGTAGGCATAGTTCACATAGATCAGCGACACCGCGAACGCGCTCGAGGCCATTAGGGTGCCATCACCGCTGCTAGGTAGTAGGTTAAGAGTTTGCGGCGTGCTGACCGTGCTGAGTACCGCCACTACAAACAGGCCTATTAACAGCACCTTGATGATCGTAAACCAGTTCTGTAAACCGCTACTGGCGGCATGGTTACGCCCGTGCACGAAGGTGAGTACGCCCACTAGAACGACCGCTGCAAAGGGGCGATTGATTGGGAGACTCGCACCCACTGCCGAATCGAAATAGGCCGCGAAGGTCATAGCGGCCAATGCTGTTGGGGCTGCGAAACCAACTGTCAACGAGACCCAGCCGGAAACGAAGCCGATGGAGGGGTGGTAGATCTGGCTGAGGAAATTATACTCGCCGCCCGAGCGAGGCATGCGGCTAGCCAACTCCGCATAGGTGAGTGCGCCGCACATCGCCGCGATGCCGCCGACAAGCCACAGCATCAGCAGTACAAAGCTGGATTTGATATCGACAATCTGAAAGCCGATACTGGTGAACACCCCAGTGCCGACCATGTTGGCGACGACAACTGCGATCGCGGTGGCGGGGGTATAACGGCTAACAATGGACATGAGCTTACTCGTCGCGAGGCAATGGCAACAGTAGACAATATCGCCACAGAAAACGGAAGTGTTTATAAGCACTGAACTTACACTGGCCAGTAGCCGCCCCTTCGGGTATAAGTAGCGCCCTAATCCAAACCCCAAGCCGGGCAGACAAGTAGGACTAATTAATGAGTACCAATAAGCGATACAACTCACAAGTGAGCAAGCACGAGACCAGCGGTCTGTGGCGCGCCGAAATTTTGCGCCGCGCAAGCTCTAAGCGCAATGTGGTGTCGAAAATGCAGGAAGGATTTGCGACTGAAGAGGAAGCTAATAATTGGGCCGAGACAGAGTTAGCGGTATTTTTAGCGTTGAATGAGCGCAATAAGCGGCAGTCAAAAATCAAGTAGTGATTCAGAGGTTCCTTAGGACTTGAAGCCTTTGCCGACGACGTAGACCTCGCGCGAGCGTGAACGCGATGCATCTGGCTTGCGCACCACAACCTTGTTGAAGTGTTCGCGCATATCTTTCAAGTATTGATCGTAGCCCTCGCCGTGGAAGACCTTCGCCACATAGTTCGCGCCAGGCTTCAGTACGGTGATGGCCATGTCGAGGGCGAGCTCCACTAAATACATGGAGGCTGCCTGATCTGCCGCGTCCACACCGCTGATATTTGGTGCCATGTCTGACATCACTAAGTCTGCTTTGTCATTGTCTAATTGGGCAAGTATTGCGTCGAACACTTCTTGTTCCGTGAAGTCGCCTTCTATAAAAACAACATCTGGGATTGGGTCCATCGGCAGGATGTCCGAGGCAATGGTTTTGCCTTGTTTACCGAGTAATGGCGCGACTACCTGTGACCAGCCACCGGGCGTAGAGCCTAAGTCCAGCACTGTCATCCCTGGGCGCAACAGCCTATCTTTGTCGATTAACTCCAAAAGCTTATAACTGGCGCGCGAGCGATAACCATCAACCTGTGCCTTTTTGACATAGGGGTCATTCACATGCTCTTCGAGCCAACGATTACTACTTTTCGAACGGGCCATGGGGTCGCTTTCTACTTTTTGGGGAAGGGGTGGAGTCTAACAGGCTGCTAATTCGTATCGTCAGCCTGCACAATTTGGTTGCGTCCGCGCTCTTTCGCGCGGTACAGCGCCTTGTCTGCCTGTTCCACGAATTCGTCGAGACCCTCAACCTGATCAGACTGGCAGATACCGCCGCTAACGCTACAGGTAAATACCTCGTCGTTATGGCGAAACGTCACGGCCTGGAATTCGGTGCGCAGGGAATTTAGTTTGATTGCGGCGTTCTTGGCATCGGTATCAGGCATTACCACCAAATACTCTTCCCCGCCATAGCGGCCAAGGATGTCGGTGGTGCGTAGTCCCCGGTGCAGTAGATGGGCGAGCGTGGCGATAACGACATCGCCTGTCTGGTGCCCATAGTTGTCATTCACACGTTTGAACTTGTCGATATCGGGCATGGCGACGCTGAGTACACTCTTATTGCGCCCAGCACGGGCGTATTCGTGGCCAAGCCGTTCCTTGATCTCGGGGTGTTTGAGAAGGCCGGTGAGGCTATCGCGCGTCATGAGTTCCGCTAACTGTCTCGCTCGTTGCGCACGGCCTGTGATGGTAGCAACAAAACTCTCCTCCACTACTGGGTTCACGATGAAGTCGTCACCTCCCGTCATCATCGCCGCTATCTGACGTCTCTCTTCGTAGAGTTGCTTAAGTGTTGCGGTGCGGCACATCTCTTGATCTGTCAGACCCGCATAGGCAACAAAGTCTTCCAGTTCAGCGATGAGGCGATCGTGAAACGCACTGCGCAATTTCGCCATTTCTTTCTGGAAGCTGATTTCGCGTTCATTCGCCATTAAATACTGCCCAATATTGTCCTAACTGTTCCGATAAGGTCATGACGTCAAAGGGTTTTAGCACTACATTGCAGGCGCCAATGCTCTTGTAATATTCGATCTCAGTAGACTGCACTTTCGCCGTCATGAACACGATGGCAACCTCGGTCAAATCCATTTGCTCTCTGAGTTTCTTTAAAGTGGTGGGGCCATCGATTCCTGGCATCATCACATCCAGCAAAATCATGTCTGGAGCGAACTGCGTTGTCTTCTCCAATGCCTCGCTGCCCGATGCGCAGCTAAGTAGAGTGAAGTTGCCGATTCGCTCTAACGCGACCTTCGCGATGGCACGGATAGATTCGTCGCCCTCTACATGGACTATTCTCTGTAATCTACGCATTTATGTATCCCTCATTCTCTCGACGAGTTCCTTACAGATGGCGAGACCTAAGCCGGTGCCTTTCTTGTCGCTGGAGTCGGAACCATCAGCCTGTGCAAACTTCTGGAAAATATGAGATCTGAAATCCTTTGGTATCCCTTTGCCATGGTCGATTACGCTGAGGATAACACTTTCTTCAGGGCCAGCAACGTGATGTATTTCAACCTTGCCTTCGCGCGCGGAGTGCGTGCAGGCATTGGAGAGAAGATTGGTAAGTACCTGGATTAGTCGGGCGCTATCCGCTCGAATCTGTATCGGAGTATCGTCATTGCGGACAATCTCCACTCCCTGCGTATGAGCAAAAGCCGCCATGCCGCTGATGGCATCGTCTAGGAGTGGCAGCTAATCTACTTGCTCAACTTTCAACTCCATCTTGCCAGCCAGCAGCTTGTCCATGTCGAATAGGTCATTCACTAAGTCACTTAAGCGGCCGCTACTTTTTGCGGCAATCTTGAGCATATCGCGCACTTCCTCATTTACTTCGCCTAAGACACCACTGACAACGAGAGACAATGCGCCAGTGATCGAAGTCAAAGGGGTGCGCAACTCATGGCTCACCATTGAGACAAACTCATTCTTAATTTGGTCTAGACGTTTGCGCTCACTGATATTCTCCGCAAGTGACCAGACGACTTTGCGGCCAAAGGAATCCTTCATTAGAATGCCCTGGGCAAGTATTGGGTATCGGGTACCGTCTTTGCGACTATAGCCACTAGGTGCCACAAGTGCATTGTTCGCCATACCAAGATAGCCAATCACAAGGCTGCTGTGGTTGCGCGTCGCGCTGACGAAAAGACTTACCTTACGATGCTTGCCTGACTTGCGCACATAGGTCCACTTGCGAGTTTCCGATTTTCCGAGACGAGCGGCGTGACCGAAGACATCGAAGCCAGCGACCCCGTATCCCTCCTCCATACTCAGCTCTCGGCCTCGTGCGATTACTTCTTCTTCAACATGAAAGGAGGCAGGCGTGAGTTTACCTACTACTTTCTTTTCGGAATAGCCTAGCAGTTTCTCGGCACATGTATTGAAAACTGTCACTAAACCCTCGGTATTGGTGGCGATAATGGCGACATCAGAGGAGGAGTCATTTAAGGCTTGCATATAGGCTTGCGAAGAATGGGCATCCTCGACTGCTGCGCGGACAATAGTGGAAATGTCGATCATTGAGATTATAACGATGGCAGTCGATTTGTCAGTGTTGGCAACGCCATTGCTATAGCACAAGATAAAACGAGGAGTTTGTTCAGCAACGGTTAGAACTATTTGCAGTCCTTGGACTCTTTCGCCATTCCAAGCTCTGCGCCATGGCGTTGCTTCGCTTGGGAGAGGAAACTGCTCATCCAGCTTCGTTCCTTCACTATGCAGGTCGCCACACTTGATGGGTGATTTGCTATGCTCGACTCCAAACCACTGCGCCGCGAGCTCATTGAGGTAGAAGGCGTCGAGGTTCCCGTCATAGGCCAATGCGGCATTGGGTATTTGCGCTAAAAGTGCCGTTGATTGGGAGTCTGCGATGTGAGTTGTATTGCTGTCAGTTGGCAAGAATTTTCCCCATTGCGTTCGGGCTTTGTGAATCCCATGGTCTTTAGCTAATTGACACGATTCTAGGGAGCCTCTGAACAACTCTGATATATCTCTGGCCTTCAGGCAATCGTGCTGACAAAGCGCGTTTTTGAAGGCATGCGTCGGCCTGTCGAGAAAACGTAACGCAGGCAGCACGATTGCCTGAAGGCCCCGAAGGGCGGGCCTGTCGCGCGCCGCCGCTGCGTTGTCGTTCTTGCCAAGGGCTACGGCCATTGCCTTCGAACGACGCCTTGCGGCAACACGCGACAGACTCACGCAGAGACATATCAGAGTTGTTCATAGGCTCCCTAGTGTGTTGCGCCGCACGCAGGCAAGGGAACATGCCCAATCATTGTAGCTAAGCAAGACATAGAGGCTTAACGCTGATGTACAATAGCGGCAACTTACCCTCTGCCGGGGCGACCGGCCAGGACGACAGCAATGATTAGGCTCACCGAACTTTCCCTAGCCTTAGACCATCCTCCTGCAGCCCTGCGCTCAGCAATATTGGCGCGCCTAGGCATTCCCGAGCAGGCGCTACACAGCTTTACGGTGTTCAAGCGTAGCTATGATGCCCGTAAGAAGAATAGCGTGATTAGTTTCGTCTATATCATTCACTTGACTGTCCAAGACGAGGTTGCCCTGCTAGAGCGCTTTGCGGCGGACCCGCATGTTAGTTCAGCACCGGACACCCATTATTACCCCGTCGGTGAGGCGCCGCTGAATCATCACGAACGCCCACTCATTGTTGGTTTCGGCCCCTGTGGCCTATTCGCGGCACTGATATTGGCGCAGATGGGGTTCCGCCCCATCGTGCTGGAGCGTGGCCGCGATGTCCGCCGACGCACCAAAGATACTTGGGCCCTATGGCGCAAGAATATTCTGGATACAGAGTCCAATGTCCAGTTTGGCGAAGGTGGCGCGGGGTTGTTCTCGGATGGCAAATTGTATAGCCAGATTAAGGACCCTAAACACTATGGACGCAAGGTTATGCAGGAGTTTGTCCGCGCTGGCGCTCCGGACGAAATCCTCTATGTCAGTAAGCCCCATATAGGAACCTTCAGGCTCACAGGGGTTGTCGCGAAGATGCGTGAGGAGATCATCGCCTTAGGCGGCGAGGTTCGCTTCGAGAGTAAGGTGACAGATATTTTGCTGAACGATGGCCGCGTGGAAGGGCTGCGCCTAGACGATGGCGAAACGCTGCACAGTCGCTACGTGGTGCTAGCCCTTGGGCACAGTGCGCGCGATACTTTTCGGATGCTACACAGCGCTGGAGTGTTCATCGAGGCGAAGCCCTTCGCCATCGGCTTTCGCATCGAGCATCCGCAGTCACAGATCGATCGTGCGCGCCTGGGCAAGTATGCCGGGCATGAAATGCTCGGAGCGGCGGACTACAAGTTAATTCACCATGCCAAGAACGGGCGTGCCGTTTATAGTTTCTGTATGTGCCCAGGGGGAATGGTAGTTGCCGCGACTTCCGAGACTGGGCGAGTAGTAACCAATGGTATGAGCCAATACTCACGTAACGAGCGCAACGCCAACGCCGGCATTGTCGTGGGCATCAACCCGGAACAGGATTTCCCCGGCGGTCCGCTAGCAGGGCTGGCGCTCCAGGAGCAGTTAGAGTCTCACGCCTATGTGCTTGGCGGCGAAGACTATTGCGCTCCGGCGCAACTGCTTGGCGATTTCGTGCGACGTAGAGCGTCTTCGCAACTCGGCGACGTCGTGCCTTCCTACCAACCCGGCGTGCTGTTGGGTTCGCTCGACAGCGCCCTGCCCGAATACGCGATTACTGCTATTAGGGAGGCTCTACCAGCCTTTGGTAACCAGATACGGGGCTACGACCGGAATGACGCTGTGCTTACGGGTGTGGAGACGCGGACCTCGTCGCCGATACGCATTACGCGACACCCGGTCTACTTGCAGAGCCTCAATACCCGCGGGCTTTATCCGGCAGGCGAGGGCGCTGGCTATGCCGGCGGCATCCTCTCGGCAGGCGTGGACGGCATAAAAGTGGCCGAAGCCTTGGCTAAGGCGATGCTCATGGATTTGGGGGAGGGTGCCGCACGATGAAGATGAATATCGAGACTCTAAAGAAACTCTCGCTGAAGAAGTATCGCACGGAGAACGGCTACTTCATTGCTGAGGGCGAACACCTTGTGCAGGAGTTATTGGCAGCGGGGGCACACAAGCCAGCTCTGCTGGAAGCGCAGCTGTATTTTACAGCCGATTACAAAGGCCCAACTGGAAAGCTTGCTTGCCATGAACTGAGTCGAGCTCAGATGGCTAAGGTCAGCGAGACCAAGACGCCGCAGGGGATCTTGGCGGTAGTGCCGATGCAGGCATTGTTAGATCATAACGCCGTCAGTGGCCGCGAGCGGGTTTTCTATCTTCACGAGGTGCAGGACCCCGGTAATCTAGGCACGATTTTGCGCACCCTCGCGTGGTTTGGGGCGAGTCGCTGTATTCTTAGTGCCGGGTCGGTTGACCCATTTAACCCGAAGGTAGTGCGCGCCAGTATGGGGGCAATATTCCATGTCCCTATCGAAACCGAGGTAAGTTTGGCGACACTGAACTCGCGCTATCCACGCTTGGCCTGCCTAGACATGAACGGCACGCCGGTGAACGATCAGTCCTTCCGGAAGTTCGATGCCTATGTGTTTGGTAATGAGGCGCGGGGGCTACCCGAGGGCCTGCAGGCGAGTGTGTTTTCGATTCCCGGTTCGGGCAAAATAGAGTCGCTGAATCTAGCGACAGTGGTCAATATCAGCGCCTATGAACTGGCGAAGTGAGGGTCCGCAAAGGCGAACAATCCCTGCTATTGATTTTGGTTAGGATTGACAATTTTGTCCGTAAACGGCATGTTTCTAATCCCATAGTCACTGCCAAAATAAGGCACTGCAAGTATTAGTTAAACTGAAAGTAAAGTGTGCTAAACGAGGAATAAGATGAAAACAACAACAAGAATGCGATTTAACCGATTCCACGCCCCTCTTAAGATGACACTAGCGGCCGCCTTGCTGCTCAGCGCTTCTAGCGTGGCACTGGCGCAGCGAGGCGCGAGCGCCCCCGCAGAGCATGCCGCCGTGGTGCCTGTGAACAACCTCCCTAATCCCTATGAAATAGTGCCCAACTGGAGCACGCCCCCAGCAGGACGGACGTGGGGCTCTATCAGCGCCATCAACATCGATATCGATGGCGAGAGTGTCTGGATAGGGGATCGCTGTGGCGCAAACTCCTGCGCGGGCTCCGACTTGGACCCGATCGTTAAATTGGATGCCCAAGGCAATGTGGTCACCAGCTTTGGAGCTGGGCTAATTCTTTGGCCCCACGGTATGGATGTCGACAAAGAAGGCAATGTCTGGGTAGTGGATTCCCGCGCTGCGAACTCTCGTGAGCTCGAAGAATTTCCGGACGCGGCAGGCAAGGGCCACACCGTATTGAAGTTTAGCCCCAGTGGCGAGCTGCTGATGACGCTTGGCACACCAGGAGAGATCGGTAATCCTCCCAATCGTTTCACCGATCCTAACGATGTCGTCATCGGTCCCGATGGCAGTATCTATGTCGCGGAGACCCATGGTGCACAGTTTCAAGATGAGGCAGGCCCAGACTCGATAAGTCGTATCTCCAAGTTTGCAGCAGACGGTACATTCATCAAGAGCTTCGGCGAATGGGGCTACGAGGACGGACAGATGCGTTCACCGCACTCACTCGCATTCGATTCACAGGGCCGTCTGTTTGTAGCCGATCGCGGCAATCGTCGTATTCAGATCTTCGATCAAGATGGCGGGCATCTGGATACTTGGTATCAGTTCAGCCGTATCTCTGGGCTGTTTATCACTCCTGATGACATGCTCTATGCGATCGATTCGGAGTCTGATGACAACTACAACCCAGGCTGGCGCAAAGGTCTTCGCGTCGGTAGTGCTCGTACCGGTGAGGTGAAGTATTTCGTCTCCGAGCATCCCTCCGAGCGTGCCTCTGGCATGGGCGGCTTCGGCTCCATGGGCGAGGGTGTCACTGTCGACAAGGACGGTAATGTGTACTCTGGCGAAGTCGGACCGGTACAGGGTGTGTACAAGTATATTCCACGCCTAATCGATTGATTAAGTTAGGTTTGTAAGGAGACTAAAGAGCGTCAATGCTTTGTCTTGACGCCCTTTTTGGTTTCATCGCAGGTTGACAACTCCCTAGAAACGTACGCGGCGGTAAAGTCTACGCAATGGGGCGTGTCAACCAAACGCGAAAGGATGGTAGGCTGCAGAATCGAGACCGTTTTGTTCAATGCCTACAATGCCGTTCGTAATGCTCGTTTTTTAACCAAGGCGCTCCTGTGAAAACAACTTCGAAAGCAGCGATATTTGCCAAAGAAATTCCCTATGCAGTGCGCTCTTGTCACACCAACCCCAGTATTTCCTGCGGCGAGTGTCGGCTAGGTGAACTCTGTCTGCCGATTGCGCTAGACGCATCCGAGATCCTGCGGCTCGACGAAATAGTGAAGCAGGGTCGGGCCTTGAGCAAAGGCGATTATCTGTATCACCAAGGCGAGGAGTTTAAGGCAATCTACGCTATCCGGGCCGGGAGTTTTAAAACTTTCAAGACAAGCCGCGAGGGCACGGAGCAGGTCACGGGTCTGTACTTACCTGGCGAGATCATGGGGATGGATGGCATTAGCGATAATCGCTATGGTAGTTCGGCGATTGCGCTAGAGACCGGTTCTTTCTGTGAAATTCCTTTTCATCTTCTTGAAGATCTCAGTACCAAAATTCCCTCATTACAGGGCCGTTTCTTTCGCCTAATGGGGCAGGAAATTGTCAAAGATCAGCAGATGCTGGCACTGGTAAGTAGTAACGCTGCCGACGAACGAGTCGCGGCGTTGTTGTTGAGCATCTCAAGTCGCAATCATCGCCGCAAACTATCCTCTACCCATTTTCGCTTGCCCATGACGCGCGCAGACATCGGCAGCTATCTCGGTGTCACTTTAGAGACAGTGAGCAGGGTGTTTGGCCGTTTGCAGAAACTGGCCATTGTGAAAGTCGATAATCGAGAGATTGAAGTCATCGACATGCCTGCGTTAAAGAAGATCGCTAAAGTGCACGACAGTGATTAGTGCGCTGCAAGTTAAACCAGGTGACCTCCTTGGAATCTATCGAAGTAAGGGCTTCGTCCGCGTAGAGGGTTTGTTCGCGGAGTCGGAACTAGGGAGCCTCTGAACAACTCTGATATATCTCTGGCCTTCAGGCAATCGTGCTGACAAGGCGCGTTTTTGAAGGCATGCGTCGGCCTGTCGAGAAAACGTAACGCAGGCAGCACGATTGCCTGAAGGCCCCGAAGGGCGGGCCTGTCGCGCGCCGCCGCTGCGTTGTCGTTCTTGCCAAGGGCTACGGCCATTGCCTTCGAACGACGCCTTGCGGCAACACGCGACAGACTCACGCAGAGACATATCAGAGTTGTTCAGAGGCTCCCTAGCCCAATTGCTGGAAGTCCTGTTGCGCTTCCACAGCCGTTGGCAGGCGGCGAATGCTCAATTCTATAAGACACGGGCAATCAATAGCGCTTATCTTACCGATCAAGTCCATCTCTGCACTGAAGACAGGCGCGTGCTGTTTCGAATACTCGGCGACAAGCGTGTCGAGCAAATACTGCACGAGATTTTTCTTGGACCTGCGGCATTTATGAACACGCAGCTATTTTTCAATCCGTTGAATCCACAGCAAGCTAATTACTGGCATCGCGACATCCAATATTCTGGTGAGCCAGAGGCTGCCCAGCGCGACGAGTTGATGCGCATCAATGTGCTGCATCTGCGGCTCGCGCTAATGCCTGAACCTGGGCTCGAATTAGTGCCCGGTAGTCACAAGCGTTGGGATACGGAAACGGAATATTCGGTGCGCATGGAGAAAGGGCAGAGCAAAGTTTCTGACGATCTTCCTAACGCCGAATGTGTGGCAATGGCACGCGGGGATCTGTTGGTCTTTTCTGCCAATATGCTGCATCGCGGCCTATATGGCGGGAATCGTTTAGCATTCGATATGCTGTTCTGCGACCCACTCGAGAGGCTGCTTAAATATGCGCGGCCTAGTTGCCTGCCGCATGGCGAGGATTTCGACTTTATCGCCAATCCATCGCCATTTCTAGAGACGATAAGAGTGAGAAACGAGGCAGCCTTATAGCCATTTTTTCCAGCGGAAAAATGCGACCAAACTCGCGCTGATCGTAATCATCACCGCTATCACAATGGGATAGCCCCAAGGCATGCTGAGCTCCGGCATATTCTGGAAATTCATGCCGTAGATGCCGGCGATGAAGGTCAGCGGCATGAAGATGGAAGCAAAAATCGTCAGTACCTTCATGATCTCATTCATATGATTGCTCACACTGGAGATGTAGAGATCGAGCATGCCGGCCAAAAGATCTCGAATCGTGTCTATGCTATCCATAATATGTATCGTATGGTCATAGACATCGCGTATATACACTTGGGTATCACGCGATACCAACTCACTTTCGTCTCGCCCCAAGCTGACTAATACCTCACGTAACGGCCAGACTGCCTTGCGTAGTAATAGCATTTCACGCTTATAGTGGTGAATCCTAGCAAGCGTCGCTGGGCTAGGCTTGCTAAGCAGTTCTTCCTCCAGCGCTTCGACGTCATCGCCGAACTTCTCCAGCAATAGGAAATAATTGTCGACTAGTGTATCGATCAGGGCATAGGCGAGATAGTCGAGGCGCGAGGCGCGAAGTCGGCGGCCCGAATTAAGTCGATTGCGCACCCCTTGAAAGAGCTCGTTATTGCGTTCCTGGAAGGAGAGCAGGAAGCCATCACCAAGCACCAAGCTGACTTGTTCGGTGCGCGCCGCACCTGTCTCGGCATCGAACTCAAGGGTCTTCACGACGATGTAAAGATAGTGTTCATGGACCTCGAGTTTGGGGCGTTGGTCGGTATTGAGGATGTCTTCCATTACCAAGGGGTGAAGTTGGAATAATTCACCAAGCTCTTGCACCACTGCCGCGTCATGCACGCCTTTAACTTGGCACCAAAGCATCTGCTCGGGGTGGGCATTGCGGTCTAGGTCAGTTACCAGGGGCAGTATCTGCTCTGTATACAGGTCTTGGTTATAACGCACGAGCGTTAGCGAGGCACTTTCCGAATGCTGCTCCCCCACATGGACGAGGGTACCCGGTGGTTGGCCTACTTTGCGGCCGCGCTTTCTAATCAGGGCCGTTTTCTTGCTGTGTTTTGGCATTTTCGCCTCGGCGTTAGGATTGCTCGATATGGTAGCATGACTGCCTGTTTGCGCGCGTTGGAAGAGTCGCTAGTTGCCATACAAGGGCAGAAGCGGAGAATCTTTCCATGCTAGAATTCCTGACGCCGGATTGGGGCGCTCTAGAGGAAAGCCTGCACATGCTGTTAATGATTGATAATTACGACTCCTTTACCTACAACATCGTCCAGTATCTGGGTGAGTTAGGAGCGGATGTGCGGGTCTTCCGTAATGATGCCATCACGCTGGCTGAGATTGAGCGCTTAGCCCCTGAAAAAATCGTCATCTCTCCCGGTCCCTGTACGCCAAACGAGGCGGGCATTTCGGTTGAGGCCATTCATCATTTTGGCGGCAAAATCCCCATTCTAGGTATCTGCCTAGGTCATCAAAGCATCGGTCAGGCATTCGGCGGCAAAATTGTGCGCGCCGAAAAGGTCATGCACGGTAAACTCTCGGAAATGCATCATTACGGCAAAGGGGTATTTGCTGGATTGAGCAATCCATTTACGGCCACTCGTTACCATTCCCTAGTGATCGAGAAAGACTCGCTGCCTGAGTGCTTGGAGATCACTGCATGGACGGAACAGGCCGACGGCAGGGTTGAGGAAATTATGGGGGTTCGTCATCGCAATCTGCCTATCGAAGGCGTGCAGTTTCACCCCGAATCGATCTTGAGTGAGCATGGGCATCAACTATTAAAGAACTTCCTCGACATGGGAAGAGTGTAAAGAGCAGAAGCTATGGATATTAAAGCGGCTATTCGCCACCTAGCACAGCGCCAAGATTTTAGCGCAGAACAAATGGCCGACTTGATGCGAGGCATCATGTCGGGCGCGATGACGGACGCGCAGATCGCAGCTTTCCTCGTGGCTTTGCAGCTCAAGGGTATCTGCGCCGACGAGTTCTTAGGTGCCACGCGGGTGATGCGGGAATTAGTGACACGTGTCGATATCGTCGATAACGGGCATTTAGTCGATACCTGTGGCACTGGAGGTGCCGGGACGGACACGTTCAATATCTCTACCGCTGGGGCGATGGTGGCGGCTTGCGCGGGCGCTCAAGTGGCTAAGCATGGCAATCGTGGCTCGACGAGTAAAAGTGGTAGTGCAGATTTGTTGGAGGCCGCTGGGGTGAGATTGACACTCAGTCCCGCTCAGGTCGCCGAGTGCATCGACAAGGTCGGCGTTGGTTTCATGTTCGCGCCCGGCCACCATAGCGCTATGAAACACGTGATAGGGCCGCGCAAGGAGATCGGCATGAGGACTATTTTTAATCTGCTCGGCCCGCTGACTAACCCTGCCTCGGCGCCTAATCAATTATTGGGAGTGAACGATGCCCAGTGGATCGACATGATGCTGAATGTCTTGGCAAGCCTTGGCAGTAAGCATGTATTAATTGTTGCGGCCGAAGACGGTCTTGACGAGATCAGTATTAGTGCCACTACCCAAGTAGGTGAGCTGCGCAATGGGCAGATATCCCATTACAGCATCACCCCGGAAGAGTTCGGAATGCGGCGCCGCGAAGGCTTCGCAAACTTGCAGATCAGTGACGCCCAGGGCAGTCTCGCCTTAGTGCGTAAGGCCTTAAGCTACGAGGACGAAGATGCTGGCGATATTGTGGCGCTTAATGCGGGGGCGGCGATCTATGCTGCGAATATTGAGGACAGCATAGCGGCAGGGGTGCACCGCGCCCAGGAAATTCTGAGAAGTGGAGCCGCCGTGCACAAACTCGAGCAATTGGCTGCTTACACAAGTCGTTTCGAGGATTAGCACAAGGTCTATGAATACCACCACAATATTGAATAAGATTATTGCTCAGAAGCATCTTGAGATAGCGCGCGACAGCACAATCACGAGTTTGGACGCTCTGGAGTTGAAGGCCAAGGTCATTAGCGATCGACGGGATTTTATCGGCGCCCTGCGTTCTCGTATTCAGGCTCGTACACCCGCGATCATTGCGGAGATCAAGAAGGCATCGCCAAGCAAGGGCCTGATCCGTGCAGACTTCGACCCGGCCTTGATCGCCTCTCAGTATGAGGCGGCTGGTGCGGCCTGCCTGTCGGTTCTCACCGATCGCGAGTTTTTCCAAGGCGGAATCGAGTATTTGCAGTTGGCCCGCGCGGCAAGTTCACTTCCAGTGATTCGTAAAGACTTCATTATCGATCCCTATCAAGTGGCGGAAGCCAAAGCGATCGGTGCGGATTGTGTGTTGCTCATAGTGGCCGCTCTAACGCCGACGCAACTGCAGGAATTGGCCGCCTACGCAAAGCAGATGCGCCTAGACGTTCTAGTGGAGGTGCATGACGAAGCGGAACTCGACATCGCTCTCGAGGCGGGCTTTGACCTGATCGGCGTAAATAACCGCAATCTGCACACTTTCGAGACGGATCTTGGCGTCAGCTATCGCCTCGCGCAGCGGCTGCCCGAAGGCGTGCTACTCGTGACCGAGAGTGGTATACACGACGCGCATGATGTGCAAGATATGCTCGCCAAGGGAATCTATGGTTTCCTGATTGGGGAGACCTTCATGCGCGCTCCTAATCCAGGCGCTAAACTACAAGAGTTGTTTGCGTGATATGGCTAAACTCCCCGACATTGAAGAACATCGTTCCAACTCCGTGCCACCGCCGATTCCTCCGAAGCGCAACGGTATTCCGCGACTAATCGCAGCGGCACGCTATTCCTTCGCGGGATTGCGTTCGGCATTTGCCAGCGAAGAGGCTTTCCGCCTTGAGGTCATTGGCCTGATTATTTTTGCACCGCTCGCGCTGTATCTTGGCCAAACACCGGTCGAGAGAGTACTGCTGATAGGCAGTATCATGTTGTTGCTGATTGTAGAGCTTCTCAACACAGCGGTCGAAGCCGTCGTGGACAGGATTGGCAGCGAATATCATGAGTTATCCCGGCAGGCCAAGGATATCGGATCCGCCGCTGTCTTCATTGGCATGGCGCTGGTAGCACTGGTCTGGGGCCTAATCCTGCGCTGAATTGCCCCTTTCGCGCCGAAATGAGTAAACCTCTCCCCAAAAGCGCCGATAACAGATAAATGATCGCAATATGCGACAAACTAATCCGTTGTTTCGGTGCCCAATGTTTCTAGCCAATTCTACAGCCCTCTTTGTCCTAATTGCCTTAATGGTGGGCTCGTTGGTGCTTGTGAAATTGGCTCAGGAACGGCAGGAGCGCGATCTCATTCGACTGTATCGATTAGCCGCGCTTGATAGGCGCCGCATTTCAATCATCACGGTTGTTAAGAACCTGAAAGAGGTCGATGACAATCCTGAAGTGGCACGCGTGCTTAATCAGGCTCTGAAGAGCGATCTATCACGCATTCAGAAGCTGGATCCAGCTCGGGGCAATATGGATCAGGGAGCCTCCACAGGGAGCGCTAGTACCCAGGCGAGCACTGGGGGTGATCCAAAGCGTCCCAAAGGAGATAACAAGACCAGCCTTAATAGTGAGCGGGAAGTGATAAAGGCGCGTGCGCATATCAATGATGCTCTGGCCCTGATTCGGCATCTCTATCAGGTCGGTAAAGTTAGCGGCGAAGCATTGGAGTCCACTGCAAGGCATCTGGGCATGCTTAGCGCTTTGGTGGGCGTAAATTCGAATATTCACATGGCTGAACAAGCCGTAGCGCGTGCGGACACAAGGAAAGCTCTCAGCCATTACCGGGCTGCTGAAAGCTATCTTCTGAATGGGCCATTGAAGGGGCCGGAGGGCGCGGAGAAGTTGCAACTGATTCTAGCGAGCAAGCAACAGATTCTAGATGGCGCGACTGGGGAAAGAGCGGGTAAAAACTACTACGCGGACCGCGCAGCCTAAGCCCAAGAGCCTGGGCTGTCAGCGCGTACCGAAGACGACAATAGTCTTACCTTTGACGTTGATCAATTCCTGCTCCTCTAGAGTCTTCAATACGCGGCCGGCCATTTCCCTCGAGCAATTAACCAAGCGACCCAATTCTTGCCGGGTAATCTTAATCTGCATGCCATCCGGATGTGTCATCGCGTCAGGCTCTTTGCTGAGCTCTATTAGTGTGCGCGCGATTCGACCAGTCACATCATAGAATGCCAAATCTCCTACTTTGCGTGTGGTATTGCGTAGTCGGTGCGCCATCTGCTTCCCGATCGTGAAGACGATCTCGGGGTGGGAGCGGATATAACTATTGAAGTTCGCGTAACTGATTTCAGCGATTTCGCAGGCGCTGCGAGTACGGCACCAAGCGCTTCGCGCTTCCTTCTGTTCGAACAGGCCCATCTCGCCAAAAAAGTCGCCAGGGTTTAGATAGGCGATGACAACTTCCTTGCCATCGTCGTCTTCAAGTACCACGGAGATAGACCCATCAATGATGTAATAGAGCGTGTTGCAAGTATCGCCTTCGTAGATGATGGTGCTTCGATTTGGGTAGCGTCGTCGATGACAATTGGTTAGGAAGTTTTCCAAATCTTTAATGTGTGGCGTAATAGCCGTAAGCGCCATATTGTTATTCTCCTTCCCCAATACCACTACGCTGTGCGTGGTGGGTCTTCGTTATTATTAACAAGCCCAAAGCGTGGCAATTGTATACCACAGTGTGTTAAGGCTGTGAATGTTTGCCGCTTAGTCCTTCGCGGTTGACTGTGCTAATCTGCCGCCTCACTTCGAGCTGCCTATAAAGGTAGTTCTGACATTAGCAAGAGAGAGGCGATGATGAAAGCGAAAGTGCGCTGGGTAGACGAAGTAATGTTTCTTGGTGAGTCTGGCAGTGGCCATTCCGTGCTAATGGAAGGGCCCGAATCTAGTGGTGGTCATAATATCGGTATCCGCCCGATGGAGATGTTGTTGATTGGTGTGGGCGGTTGTTCCTCCTATGACGTTGTCAGCATCCTGAAGAAGGCACGCCAAAATGTGACCGGCTGTGTTGTCGAACTACAAGCTGAACGAGCAGACGCGGTACCCGCGGTATTTGAGAAAATTCATCTGCATTTTCGCGTCTCAGGCAAAGACCTTAGCGAGAAGCAGGTTGCCAAAGCCGTTGCATTGTCGGCCGAGAAGTATTGCTCCGCGACGATCATGCTAGAGAAGGGCGGCGTCAACATCACTCATGATTTCGAGATAGTGGAAGCTTAGTTAGAGACGGTAGGCCGTCTTCTTCATCACCACCGAGAGCATCTGCATGCCCAATTTTACTGGTAGTGGCAGAGCGGCGCCGCCAGCTTGACGGGCAGTGTCGCCATGGATTTTTTCATCGACTAACATCTGCTGTAGAACGGCTTTGCTCTTCGTGTCATTCGCTGGCAAGCGTTCCAGATGCTCCTTGAGATGCTCGCACACTTGTTCTTCGGTTTCGGCGACAAAGCCTAGGCTCCATTTATCACCGGCCAGCCCTGCTGCCGCACCCAAACCAAAGGACATGGCATACCAGGCTGGGTTGAGAAGGCTGGCGCGACTATCCAAATCCTGCAGTCTTTGTTCGCACCACGCCAAGTGATCAACTTCCTCTTGTGCAGCCTCTTCCATGGCGTTACGAATGTCCGGTAGTTTCGCTGTGAGGGCTTGTCCTTGATAAAGGGCTTGCGCGCAGACCTCACCGGTATGGTTGATGCGCATCAAGCCTGCCGCACGCCGACGTTCGCTAGTGTCCAGTTCGGGCTCGGCTAACAGTGCGGCGGGGGATGCACGCTTCGCGGTGCTGCTGCCCGGAATTAGGGTGCGCAGTGCCTGATCGAATTGGACGATCAGTTGATCTAGACCACTATGTTTGCGGTGTTGTTCAGACATTTTCTCTCGCTATGGCGCGGTAGGCGATATCACGTCGGTAGTAAACATTATTCCAATCGATCCGTTTGAGCAAGTCATAGGCGGCCGCCTGTGCCTCGGTGACATTAGCCCCTAGCGCCGTCGCGCAAAGTACGCGGCCACCATTGGTGAGGACTTGGTCTGCTTCCAGGCGGGTGCCAGCATGAAAAACTTTGCGATCGACATTGCTGTTTTGCTCTAAGCCGCTAATGACATCGCCCTTATTGTAATCGTCTGGATAGCCACCACTGGCAAGCACAACGCCGACCGCAGGGCGAGGATCCCATTTAGCCTCGATTTGATCGAGCCGACCGTCTAAGGCTTGATTACATAATTCGATCAGGTCGGACTGTAGGCGCATCATGACGGGCTGGGCCTCGGGGTCGCCAAAGCGGCAATTGTATTCGATGACATTGATGTCTCCGGCAGGCGAGATCATCAAGCCAGCATAGAGAAAGCCTACATAAGGATTGCCATCCTCTCGCATGCCTTTAACGGTGGGCATAATTACCTGTTCCATAATCTTGTCGTGCAGCGCCGAGGTGACCACTGGCGCTGGCGAATAGGCTCCCATGCCGCCTGTGTTAGGGCCCTTGTCACCATCGTCCCTAGCCTTGTGGTCTTGCGAGGTCGCGAAGGGCAGCACATTGTTGCCATCGACCATGACGATGAAGCTTGCCTCTTCGCCCTGCAGGAATTGCTCAATGACGACACGGTGACCGGCATCGCCGAATTTATTGCCCGCAAGCATATCGTGAATCGCCTCTTCGGCCTCAGTGACACTCATCGCGATGATCACCCCTTTGCCTGCCGCAAGGCCATCGGCCTTGATGACGATCGGCGCACCTTGTGCGCGAACATAGGCGCAGGCGGGTTCGATCTCGGTGAAATTCTGATAGTCGGCCGAAGGCACTTGATGGCGTTTCAGGAAGTCCTTGGTAAAGGCTTTAGAGCCCTCTAGTTGTGCGGCATTCTGGTTTGGACCGAAGCAGCGCAGGCCTTGTTCGCCAAAGAAGTCGACTACACCCGCTACCAATGGCGCCTCGGGTCCCACTATAGTGAGCCCGACGTCATTCGCTTTGGCAAATTCGACAAGGGCAGGGAAATTGAGAGTATCGATAGCGACATTCTCTACGCCAGCCTCTAATGCAGTACCAGCATTACCCGGTGCAACGAACACCTTGCCTGCCTGTGGCGATTGCTTAACGCGCCAAGCGATTGCGTGTTCGCGCCCGCCATTTCCAATGATCAATACATTCATATTCTGCAATCTCGTCTCTATGCACTGCCACTACGGGCAAGCTTGTCATCAATGTCTAAAGTGACGAACGCCTGTGAATACCATCGCCATATTGGCTTCGTCTGCTGCGGCGATAACTTCCTCGTCGCGCATTGAGCCGCCGGGTTGGATGACAGCGCTAATTCCCGCCTGTGCGGCGGCATCGATGCCATCGCGGAATGGGAAAAAGGCGTCGGAGGCCATTACTGAGCCGCGTACTTCTAGCTTCTCGTCGGCCGCCTTGATACCCGCAATGCGGGCACTATAGACGCGGCTCATCTGGCCGGCGCCGATGCCTATCGTTTGCTTATTCTTGCAGTAGACGATCGCATTGGATTTCACAAACATCGCCACTTTCCATGCGAACAAGAGATCTTCGATCTCCTGCGCGCTTGGTTGACGCTTGCTGACCACCTTGAGGTCGGCTGCAGTAATCTGATGGATATCGCGATCCTGCACGAGCAGGCCGCCGTTCACGCGCTTATAGTCGAAAGCCGGTTCTGGCGTTGACGACCATTGTCCACAGCTAAGAACACGGACATTCTGTTTCGCGGCAACTACCTTCAAGGCCTCGGCGGAGATACTTGGCGCGATAATCACCTCGGTGAACTGGCGATCTACGATGGCTTGCGCGGTGCTCGCATCTAGTTCGCGGTTAAACGCGATGATGCCTCCGAACGCGGAAGTTGGGTCAGTCTGGAACGCTAAATCGTAGGCGCTGCCGATGTCGCCGCTAACAGCGACGCCGCAAGGGTTCGCGTGCTTCACGATTACGCAGGCTGGAGCGGAGAAGGATTTAACACATTCTAGAGCGGCGTCGGTGTCTGCAATATTGTTGTAGGAGAGCGCTTTGCCCTGCAACTGTACCGCGGTGCTTATACTAGCCTCTTGTGGATTCTTCTGTACGTAAAACGCGGCTTTCTGGTGAGGGTTCTCGCCATAACGCATGTTTTGGGACTTCACGAACTGCATAGAATAAGTACGGGGGAAGAGTGCTGGAAGTGTCTCGTCAGTGGCCCCACTCGGGACACGCTGGCCTAGATAATTCGCGATTGCGGCATCATAGGCCGCAGTATGTTCGAAGGTGCGCACTGCGAGATCGAAGCGAGTTGCTGCACTTAACGCCCCGTTATTGTTCTGCAGTTCAGCAAGCACGCGATCATAGTCGCTGGGATTCACAATCACCCCGACCCAAGCGTTATTCTTGGCCGCGGCACGCAACATAGTGGGGCCGCCGATATCGATGTTTTCGATCGCTGTTGGCAGTTCGCAATCGGGCTTGGCGACTGTTGTTTCGAAGGGGTAGAGGTTGACTACTACGAGATCGATCGGAGGGATTTGATGAGATTCCATCACTGCCTGATCGATGTCTCGGCGCGCTAGAATGCCGCCATGAACTTTGGGGTGTAGAGTCTTCACTCGCCCATCCATCATCTCGGGAAACCCTGTGTAGTCGGCAATCTCGATAGCGGGAATCTGTTCCGCCTTGAGTAGCTTATAGGTTCCACCGGTCGAGAGGATTTCGATACCAGCACTGTGGAGTGATTTTGCAAAAGCGACGATGCCGGTCTTGTCGGACACGCTAATTAGGGCGCGCCGGACTACGGCGGAATTCGATGTGGGCATGTGAGAAGGTCTATCTTAGGCTGAGTGGGCGGGGGTCCGTTGCGCGCCGCCAGATCAGTGTTATCTGGGCACCAGAATCTGCATACAAAATTCTTACAAAATGCTTGTCTAAAGAGTCTGGTTACAACATTCCGTGTTGTTTCAGTTTCTTGCGTAGGGTACCACGGTTCAAACCTAGCATGATAGAGGCCTTACTTTGGTTGCTGCCGGAGTGGCGCAGCGCAGCCTCTAATAACGGGCCTTCAACTTCGTGTAGGACTAGCTGATAAAGGTCAGTAACCGATTCCTCACCCAAGTTTGCGAAGTATTGTTGCATCGCTTTTTCAACGTCATTACGCAGGCTCGATTTTTGTTGCAGTGGTGCGATAGGCATAGTGTTTTCCGCAGTGCCAAAGCTTCGGCTTATGTGTGAATGAGTGAGCCCACTGGGCGAGTTCGTCCTAGTACTAATCTTGGTCTAGCAAGGCTTCAAAGTAATTCGAAAGTTCACGGACCTGTTCATCAAATGAGTTCAGCGCGTTGAAACGGCGGCGCAGGTGCTCAGAGCCAGGCAGCGTCTCGGTATACCAGGCGACGTGTTTGCGAGCGAAAAGCACACCTTTGAAGTCGCCGTAAAGTGCATTTAGTTGCTCTAGGTGCTTCAAGAGGATGTTGCGTAGCTCCTCGATTGGGCGCGTGGCAAGATGTTGTCCGGTCTCGAGATAATGATTGATCTGTTCGAATATCCAAGGATTACCCTGCGCGGCTCGTCCGATCATGACGCCATCAGCGCCGGTATAGTCGAGGACCTGTTTAGCCTTTTGCGCACTGCTTATATCGCCGTTGGCGAAAATCGGAATCGATACCGCTGTCTTGATCGCTTTTATCGTGTCGTACTCGACTTCGCCGACAAAGCGACACTCTCGCGTTCTGCCATGGACGGACAGTAGGGCAATGCCTGCGTCCTCGGCGATCTTTGCGATCTCAACCCCGTTGCGTGACTGCGGAGACCACCCCGTTCGGATCTTTAAGGTGACGGGGATAGACACTGCGCTGACGACTTCCTTGAGTATCTGTGTGACCAGATCGACGTCCTTGAGCAACGCGGAGCCGGCTGCTTTCTTCAAGACTTTTTTCGCGGGGCACCCCATATTAATGTCGATGATATCGGCGCCGAGATCTTCGTGCATCCGCGCCGCATCGGCCATCATGTGGGGGTCCGAACCAGCGATCTGAATCGAGTTCAAGCTACCGTTAGCCGAGTGAATGAAGCGCGTGCGGTTCTTCCTGCTGCTCCATAGTTCGGAATTGCACGTCAACATCTCTGATACCGCGAGGCTAGCGCCAAGCTCTACACAGAGGTCTCGAAAGGGCTGGTCAGTGATGCCCGCCATGGGGGCTAGGATGACGCGCCCGTCGAGTGCATGTTTGCCAATAGTGATCACAGGCTCTATTTCTTTCACGGTAAGTCCGAGTTTAACTTGATGGGTATCATAGCGATGTGTGACCTGGGCAGAAAGGCAAAATAGTGCACATAGTAGGGCTGTTATTGCGCACGCATAATCGACAACTGCATTGCTCTGAAATTAATTGGGCTTGTTCACATAGAAACTCAGCTCGTAGTTGACCGCTTTGCCCCCTGGATCGAGGATATCTAATCTCACCTGCACGGGCGAGCCCGGCGGCATGAGGTGTAAGTCCGCAAAGGCCTCGGGCAAATATTCCGCTGGCGCGAAATGGCGTTCGGCTACGATTGTGTCGTCAGCATCCATAAAGCGTAACGCGAGGCCGGGAAAGGGTTGCGCAAAGCTAGCGTCGTTTTGAAACTGGAAGTTCACGGAGAGGGCATTGGCTATCTCGTTGTGACTGCGCACCAAGAGGGTGTCGCTGCGGATGGCGCGTATATTTACCAACGGGGGAAGCTCACATCTTAGTGTGGCACAGAACCCGTCCAGTAGTGGGCGCAGGCTGGCGTTTTTACTTAGGCTGTCTTTATTAAACCAGAGGAATTGCCCAGCGATGCCGAGTATAAGCAATAGAGAGAGGAGCCATAATACAGATTGAGAGCCGCCTCGAGGCAGTGTTTCCTGCCAATCAAGCTCGAGCGGCGTTTCTGCGTCGCTCACGCCCTCAATCTCTTCAGCGCTGAAGCGCGTGTAGCTTCTAGCATCTGAATTATCGCTCAAGCGCTCGTCATCAAAATCAATTGCGGTCATGCGTGAACGAATCTGTGCGTGCTCATCGCGTGCGGTTGGGGGCGCAGGCGGTTGCGCCTTCGGGGTAACGAGAGCAGGCGCTGTGTCGTCTTGTAGGGAGGCTACTAAATCTTCAACACGCTCTTCGGCTTCTTCAGTATCGTCCTCAGGCTGGGCACTCGGTGTGGGTTCTTCCACTTCATGGCTGTCGTCTACGGACAGGCCCTCGGGAGCGCTGTCTTCTTCGATCAATTCCCAAAATGGTTCACTAGTCGAAATACTCGGGTTTAGCCGGTTGGGGACGGAGTCCGCCATATCCAACGTCAAGATACTCTCGGTGGCCTCTTCTTCCTCGTGAATTTCATCTTCTGTTTCTAGCTCGGCAATGGGCAGTTGTTCGTCAAGTGCCTCGGGCTCCTCATCTTCCTCGATGTCATTATGTACAGGGATATTGATAGTGCGCAGATCGGCCGAGGGGAGCAGGTTGTCGTCGGCGGCAAACACGCGCAGGCAAGCCCCGCAGCGCACCATACCGTCTGCAGATTGCAGCTGTGAGACGCTAGTGCGGAACGAGGTGTTGCAGTGAGGACATTGTGTGATGAAAAGGCTCATAAAGGTCTAACGCTGTTTTGATCGTTGTTAGCGTCGGATACCCTCGACGCGAACCCATTCTTCCCGTAGCGCTGGTTCAAGCATGGTGAAATAGGCTTGATAACTGTCTAGCAGTGATTGGGTCTGCTGCGAAAGTACCCCAGATAGGATGAGCTTGCCACCGGGTTTTAGCAAGGCGGCGATGACAGGGGTGAGATCCTCGAGCGGGCCGGCCAAAATATTGGCGACGACGACATCTGCCAGTGGGTGTTCTTCGACGCCGGGTAGATGCACGCTCATTTGTTCTGCGGACACACCATTGAGTGCGCGGTTGCTTTCCGAAGCCTGAATCGCTTGGGGATCATTGTCGATCGCGATCACACTGTCTGCGCCTAGTAAGGAGGCGGCGATTGCAAGAATGCCAGAGCCACAGCCATAGTCGACAACGGTCTTGCCCTGCAAGTCTTGCTCGCCCAACCATTCTAGGCATAAGGCTGTCGTTGGGTGCGTGCCAGTGCCAAAGGCCAAGCCGGGATCTAACATGATGTTGACGCCGTTAGGGTCCGGTGGTGTCTCCCAACTTGGGCATATCCAGATGCGTTCACCGAAGCGCATCGGTTTAAAGTCTTGCATACAGACGCGTTCCCACTCGGTGTCCGCGATCTCTTCGATCGAGATGGGCGCGGTTTTACAAGTGGGCGCACGCAGGTGCAATTGCGCGACGATGTCAGCCATCGGCGCGTCGTGAGCAAACAGAGCCAAGACTTCAGTGTTTTGCCAGATCGGGGTGCTGCCAAGATCGACCTGAAATACAGGCTGATCTTCGCTATCCATCATAGTAACGGACACCGCACCGCACTCGTCGAGAGTCTCCTCGACAAGGGCGGCATCGGCTTCTTTGACCCTTATTTTAAGTTGTTGCCAAGGCATCAGGATCGCAGTCTAGAATCGGCATTTGCCGGCAGAGTTAGAGACATGCTCTTACTTCGTCTTATTGTGGGCGGTCAGTTTGCTCTCGAGGTAATGAATGTTTACCCCGCCCTTTTGGAACTCCGCATCGCGAATAATGTCCTTATGCAGCGGCGTGTTCGTGCGAATGCCATCGATCAATAACTCGTCTAAGGCATTACTCATTCTCGCCAGAGCACCCGCACGGTCAGCGCCATGGGTGATGAGCTTGGCAATCAAGGAGTCGTAATAGGGTGGAACGGTATAGCCACTATAGATGTGAGAGTCTACGCGTACGCCATTACCGCCTGGGGCATGGAATAAATTGATCTTGCCAGGGCAGGGCAGGAAGGTCACTGGGTCTTCCGCGTTGATGCGACACTCGAATGAGTGGCCGGTAATCTTCACGTCGGACTGTTTGATCGACAGCTTCTCGCCACTGGCGATGCGCAGTTGTTCCTTCACGATGTCCACGCCTGTCACCATCTCGGTGACGGGGTGTTCAACCTGCACGCGAGTGTTCATTTCGATGAAATAGAACTGCTCGTCTTGATACAGAAACTCCATTGTGCCCGCGCCGCGGTAATTCATCTTCTCGCAGGCTCGCACGCAAGTAGCGGCTACTTCAGCGCGAATATGGTCCGGGATATTTGGGGCTGGTGCTTCTTCGAGGACCTTCTGGTGGCGGCGTTGCATCGAGCAGTCGCGATCGCCCAGATGGATAGCATTGCCTTGGCCGTCGGCCAATATCTGAATCTCGACATGACGAGGGTTCTCGAGGAACTTCTCTAGATACACGACGCCACTTCCGAAAAAAGCTTTGGCCTCGGACTGGGTCACGTAGATCGCCTTGAGCAGAGCGGCTTCGCTATGCACCACGCGCATCCCGCGTCCACCACCGCCGGCTGCGGCCTTAATAATAACTGGGTAACCAATCTCGCGGGCGATCGCGAGAGTGCGATCTTTATTGTCGTCGATCGGGCCATTGGAGCCCGGCACGGTAGGGACACCGGCTTCGCGCATAACTTTGATGGCAGATACTTTGTCGCCCATCAGGCGAATCGTCTCTGGGCGAGGGCCGATGAAAATAAATCCGCTCTTCTCGACTTGTTCCGCGAAGTCCGCATTCTCGGACAGGAAGCCATAGCCAGGATGGATGGCGACGGCGTCAGTGACTTCGGTCGCGCTGATAATGGCAGGGACATTCAGATAACTGTCGGTGGCGTTAGCCGGGCCGATACAGACCGACTCGTCGGCAAGCCGAACATGCATCAAGTCGCGATCGGCGCTGGAGTGCACTGCGACAGTCTTGATGCCGAGCTCTTTGCAGGCTCGGAGCACGCGGAGGGCAATTTCGCCGCGATTGGCAATCAGAACTTTATCTAGCATGGAATCTAACCTTTTGTAGTGACATTAAAGGCACGCGAGCGCCTAGCGCTTAGACGATAGTGATAAGAGGCTGATCGTATTCAACCGGTTCACCGTCTTCCACTAAAATGGCTTCCACCACACCGGAATGGTCGGCCTCGATCTGGTTCATCATCTTCATTGCCTCGACGATGCAGATAACGTCGCCCACTTTCACATGCTGACCCACTTCAACGAAGACGGGGGAAGATGGCGATGGTGAGCGGTAGAAGGTGCCAACCATGGGTGACTTGACCACATTGCCATGCAGTGTCTTGCTAGGGCTTTCCTCTGCCGCTGCAGGGGTGGCCGCTACTGGCGGCGCGGCCATTGGCGCGGGGGCAGGGGCGTAGGCATGCATCTGGGGAGGCGCGAACTTGGAGTTACGGCTAATGCGCACGGCCTCTTCGCCTTCTTTGATTTCGATCTCTGCGATGTCCGATGACTCCAGTAGTTCAATGAGTTTTTTGACTTTTCTAATATCCATAAGAAATTCTCTTGTCAGTGTTATGGGTGTTTAAAGGGCTTTATTCTTTTTAATTAGGTGCAGGGCGGCCTGCAAGGCGAGGTCATAGCCTTGGCTGCCGAGCCCAGTGATAGTCCCTATGGCAATGTCGGAGAAGTAGGACTTATGGCGAAACGCTTCTCGCTTGTGCACATTGGATATATGCACTTCGATGAACGGAATTTCGGCGGCAAGTATGGCATCGCGCAGAGCAACACTGGTGTGCGTGAATGCGGCTGGGTTGAAGAGGATGAAGTTTACCCCCTCGTTGCGCGCATCGTGAATACGCTCAATAAGCTCATATTCGGCGTTGCTCTGTAGGTGCTGCAGATGGTGGCCGGCCTCTATGCAGATGTAGTTGAGGCGGGCATTGATGTCAGCAAGAGTCTCGGAACCGTAGACTTCAGGCTCCCTACTGCCCAGCATATTCAAGTTCGGGCCATGTAGTACAAGTATCGTTGCCATTTTTATGGTCTCGTTTTTCAGCGTTGCTGGCGATTTTGTGCTTTATACTGCTTTCGGCAATTATATCGGCATTTTCTCAGACTTTTTCCAGAGTTTCATTATAATTTCTTCGAATTGAAGGCTTTCAATGAGGATGGATCGAGGGGGGGCAGCGCGGGCTTATAAAACTAGCGGAATCTCACGACGCTGCAGGGTGTAACAAAAACCTGCCTCAGCGCAGCCCTGATATTCGATTAGCAACACAATTTCGCCTTCAGGCGCGGGACCTTGGAAAGTAAGCTGAGCCGCTAAGTCTTCGAAATATACCTGCACATCCCCAAAGAACTCGTCGCTGTGCGCGCTGGCTTGGGGCAGCTTCAGTGCGAATTCGCGTGGTACGCCGTTCTCTAAGACGGAGAAGGCGAACTTCTCCTGATACAGGTAATAGCCCGGCGCGATCTCCCAATTTACAGCCAGAACCCCTGATGCAGGCAAACTGGTGTAGACCAAAAAAGCTTGATCAACGGGGAGGAAGCGCGGCCCAGTTAGAATGCTAGGCAAATTCTGGGCGAATGCGCTAGTGAGGCCGGCCGTGATCGCGCAGGACACAATCAACCATCGCCAGATTGCAGCCCTCAAGGTTCGCTTTGCAGTTGCGTACAAGATCCTTCCTCGTTGTGCAGCGCTTATTGTTGGTAACGCTCGAAGACCAAGCTCGCGTTCGTGCCGCCAAAGCCGAAGCTGTTGGACAAGATGCGGTCGAGCTTAATATTGTCGATGCGCGCCTGTGGGATATTTAATCCCGCCGCTTCCTCATCGGGATTCTCCAGGTTAGCAGAGGCACAGATGAAGTTGTTCTCCATCATCAGAAGGCTGTAGATAGCCTCTTGCGCGCCCGCAGCGCCTAGCGAGTGTCCGCTTAGCGACTTAGTGGAATTGATGATAGGGGCATTGTCACCAAATACTTCTTTGACCGCACGCATTTCGGAGACATCCCCTGCTGGCGTGCTGGTGCCATGGGCATTGATGTAGTCGATTGGACCTCCGCTGGTCTCGCAGGCCATTTTCATCGCCCGCACACCGCCCTCACCACAAGGCGCGACCATGTCGTATCCGTCAGAGGTGGCGCCGTAACCGGTAATTTCGGCGTAAATTTTGGCGCCACGCTTAATTGCGTGATCGAGTGCTTCGATTACGAGAACAGCGCCGCCACCAGCGATCACAAAGCCATCGCGGGCTTGATCAAAGGCGCGGGAGGCCTTGTCGGGTGTCTCATTATATTTGGTTGAAAGCGCGCCCATCGCGTCGAACATATTGGTCAAGGACCAATGCTCGGCTTCGCCGCCGCCGGCGAAAATCACGTCCTGCTTGCCTAATTGGATCAGCTCTACGGCGTTGCCGATACAATGCGCGCTAGTGGCACAGGCCGAGGAGATGGAGTAGTTAACGCCCTTGATTTTGAATGGCGTGGCAAGGCAGGCAGACACAGTGCTGCCCATCGTGCGGGTGACGCGGTACGGGCCAATCTTGCGAACCCCTTGGGTTCTCAGGATGTCGGCGGCCTCTACTTGGTCTTGTGAGGAGGAGCCGCCAGCGCCCATGATAATGCCGGTGCGGATATTGGAGACTTCGTCGTCTTTAAGACCAGCATCTGCAATTGCCTGCTCCATCGAAAGATAACCGAATGCCGCAGCATCGCCCATGAAGCGTAGAATTTTGCGATCAATCATTGCCGACAGATCGAGGTCGATCCACCCTGCGATATGGCTGCGCAGCCCCATTTCCTTGTATTCAGGTCGGAATCTGATGCCACTGCGACCTTCGTGCAATGACTCCAGTACAGCTTGTTTGTCTGCCCCCAGACAGGAAACAATCCCGATACCAGTAACTACAACGCGTCTCATAAAAACCTCTTAACTGGATAGTGGTGTTTGATTCAGAATCTGCTTTCGGGAGTAAATAATCCCACTTTCAGTCCGTTGGTTGTGTAGATCACTTTCCCGTCAACGGATACTGTACCATCGGCTATACCCATCACCAACTTCCTCTCAATGACGCGCGTTAGCGATAAACGGTACGTGACTTTCTTGGCTGTAGGAAGGATTTCCCCACTGAATTTGACCTCTCCCGCTCCGAGTGCTCGACCCTTGCCGAGATTGCCGCGCCAGCCGAGATAAAACCCCACTAATTGCCACATAGCGTCGAGCCCCAAGCAGCCTGGCATCACCGGATCTTCGGGAAAGTGGCAGTCGAAGAACCAAAGATCGGGGCGGATGTCGAGCTCGGCGATGATCTCGCCCTTGCCGTGGTCGCCACAGTTGTCATTGATTTCGACGATGCGGTCGATCATTAGCATATTGCCGACGGGGAGGCGGGCATTGCCCGGTCCAAACATACGGCCGTAGCCGCAGTCGAGTAATTCGTTGCGTTCGTAGGAGCTTTTGCGGATATGGCCATTCATAAATAGGGGTCAGTCTTCCATTATTTGCGTATATAAAGAGCCGGTTGGCTCGCAAAGGCTGCGATATTATCGCGGCGCAGGCAAATAATCGATATTATTTTCCACTTCAGATCTCGCTCGGGCGGCGAGTGGGTGGCTTTTATGCCACACTAAGGCGATGTAACATGGACGGACTTAAAAACAAAGCAACCCCCCTAAGCCACTGATAGTAGTGGTGTAGAACAGGCAGCAAGCATGATAATTCCCGTAGTACTCGCGGGCGGGGTCGGTTCCCGTCTTTGGCCGGTTTCACGGCAACTCTATCCCAAACAATTCTCTTCTCTGGCGGCTTCTAAGTCTAATGATGACATAGGCGGCACTGCGCTGGGGACCCTCTTTCAAACTACACTCACTCGTATTCGCGGTGTGGCTGATCTCGGTGCTCCCTTGGTGATTTGCAACGAGGAGCACCGCTTCCTAAGTGCGCAGCAGTTGCTAGAGATAGGCGAGAAACGGGGCACTATTCTACTGGAACCGATTGGCCGCAATACCGCACCCGCGGTGGCCCTAGCGGCACTAGTGGCGGCACCGGACGATGTGCTGCTGGTGCTGCCGGCCGACCACTCGATCCTTGATCATCAGGCTTTACAAACCGTTATCGAGAATGGGGCGAACCTGGCTAGAGCAGGCAAACTTGTGACTTTCGGGATCGTGCCGACGGCCCCTGAGACCGGCTACGGCTATATTCAGCGCGGCGACCAAGTAGAGTCTGGATTCGATGTGGCGCGCTTCGTCGAGAAGCCTGCATTGGCGACGGCACAAGAATATCTGACCAGTGGCGATTACTACTGGAACAGCGGCATGTTTATGTTTACCGCCGGGCAGTTTCTGGCCGAGCTGGCACTACATGCCCCCGATATCCTCGAGGTGTGTAAGGCGGCCGTGGCGCAGATAGAACCGGATGTCGATTTTCGTAGAGTGCCTTTAGAGCTGTTTAGCAAGTGCCGCTCCGAGTCCATCGATTACGCCGTAATGGAGAAAACTCGTGCTGCGGTCGTGCTGCCTTTGGACGCGCAATGGAATGATCTAGGTGCATGGGATGCGCTTTGGGAGGCCTCTACACAGGATGACGATGGGAATGTGCTGACGGGGGATGTGCTTTGCGAAGGAGTATCCAATAGCTATATCCACTCCCACTCGCGCTTGATCGCGGCGGTCGGTATAGACAATGCGGTTATCGTCGAGACCGCCGATGCGGTGCTTATCGCCAACCGCGATAGTGTGCAAGAGGTCAAGCGCATCGTCCAACGCCTAGAGAAAGCGGGGCGTTCGGAGGGGGTTAGCCATGTGCTGGTCTATCGCCCTTGGGGCAGTTACGAATCGCTCGCCATTGGTGAGGGCTATCAAGTAAAGCATATCGTCGTAAAGCCAGGCGGCTCGCTTTCCCTACAAATGCACCATCATAGGGCGGAGCACTGGGTCGTGATCAAAGGCAGTGCAACCGTTACCAATGGCGAACGCGTATTCACCTTGCATGCAAATGAATCGACTTTCATCCCGCTGGGCAGTAAACACCGGCTACAGAACCTTGGCGAGGAACCCGTAGAGCTCATTGAGGTGCAAACCGGCAGCTATCTTGCAGAGGATGACATCGTCCGCTTCGAAGATATCTATGGGCGAGTGAAGTAAGCGAAGTAGTGCATGCGTCGGCAGCGCTACCGGAAATTCCCAGCGTGCCTAAGGCACTGCGCAATTGATAGAGGAAAGTGAAGGATGGAAACAATTCGAAAATGTCTTTTCCCTGCTGCCGGGTATGGCACGCGTTTCTTGCCGGTGACCAAGTCCATGCCGAAGGAAATGCTACCCTTGGTGAACAAACCTTTGATTCAGTATGGCGTCGAGGAGGCGATGGCCGCAGGTATGAGCAAGATTGCGATCGTCACTGGGCGTGGCAAGCGTGCTATCGAAGATCATTTCGACATCAGTTACGAGTTGGAACACCAGATTGCGGGGACCTCTAAAGAGAGCGCGCTGGACGATATTCGCCGTATTATCGATCACTGTACTTTCTCCTACACTCGCCAAATAGAGATGAAGGGCCTTGGTCACGCCATCTTGACCGGTGAGACTTTGATCGGCCATGAGCCCTTCGCAGTAGTGTTGGCTGATGACTATTGTGTCACCGAGGATGACGGCGTACTAGCGCAGATGGTCGATTTATATAAGGAGCACCGCTGTAGCATTGTCGCGATCGAAGAGGTGCCTCGCAATGAGATCTCTAAATACGGTGTCATCGACGGCGAGGAAATATCCGAGGGTTTGTATCGTGTCAACAATATGGTGGAGAAGCCGGACCCTGAAGTGGCGCCCAGTAATCTAGCGATTATCGGGCGTTATATCCTGACTCCGGACATTTTCGATATCATTCGCGATACACCCCCTGGCCGTAATGGCGAGGTGCAAATCACCGACGCGTTAATGACCCAGGCAAAAAGCGGTGGTGTTCTTGCCTATAAGTTTAAGGGGCGTCGTTTCGATTGCGGCAGCATCGAAGGCTTTATGGACGCTTCCAATTATAACTACAAGCATATTTACAAGAAGCGCTAGGCACGTGTCGCCTGAAGCCCCATACGGCGTTGCAACTACAGGATCGAGACTACCGATGAAAATTGAGATCAATTGCTTTAAGCCCTACGATATTCGCGGTCGCATTCCAGACCAACTGAATGAGGAAATTGCCTATCGTATAGGGCGTGCTTACGCGCTGTGGCTCAAGCCGCGCAATGTCGTAGTAGGCTATGACATTCGTTTGACGAGCCAAGACCTATGCAAGGCCTTAACGCAGGGCCTGCTGGACTCAGGTGTGGACGTCATCAACATAGGTCAGTGTGGTACAGAGGAGATCTACTTCGCCACCTCTCATCTTAAGACTAGTGGCGGCATCGTGGTCACCGCGAGTCATAATCCCAAAGACTATAACGGGATGAAGCTGGTGCGCGAGGACTCTAAGCCGATCAGTGGCGACACCGGACTCAATGAGATCAAGACTTTGGCTGAGGAAGGCAAGTTTCCTCCTCCCTTACGCAGCGGTAGCTTGACGCAAGAGGACACTAAGGCTGCCTATGTCGAGCATCTGCTTAGTTATATCGACCTGAGCGCACTCAAGCCCATGAGGGTCGTGGTGAATGCGGGTAATGGCGGTGCAGGTGCCATAGTTGATTTGTTAGAGCCGCACCTGCCTTTCGACTTCATCAAGGTGCATCATGAGCCGGATGGTCACTTCCCCAACGGGGTCCCCAATCCACTACTGACCGAAAACCGAAAGCCGAGTATCGACGCGATTCTTACCAATAAGGCCGATATCGGCATCGCGTGGGATGGCGATTTTGATCGCTGTTTCTTCTTCGATGAACATGCGAGTTTCGTCGAAGGATATTATATTGTTGGGCTTCTAGCCGAAAGTTTCCTTAGGAAGGAACCTGGCGCTAAAGTCATCCACGATCCTCGCCTGACCTGGAATACCATCGAGATCGCCAAGAACAATGGGGGGCAGGCGATTCAGTGCAAGACCGGGCATGCCTTTATCAAGGAGCGTATGCGCATAGAGGATGCTGTGTATGGCGGTGAGATGAGTGCTCATCATTATTTCCGCGATTTCGCCTACTGCGATAGTGGCATGATTCCGTGGCTGTTGGTGGCGGAGATGATTTGTAAGACTGGCAAGACGATGTCGCAGCTCGTGAAGGAGCGAATGGCAGCCTTTCCTGCTAGTGGAGAGATCAACAAGACTATCGTCGACCCGGCGGCACTGCTCAAGAAGGTGCAAGCTCGCTACGAGATCTCCGCGAAGTCGATGGATTTCACCGATGGCCTGAGCATGACCTTCGACGACTGGCGCTTCAATCTGCGTATGTCCAATACCGAGCCAGTGGTGCGCTTAAATGTCGAGTCTCGTGCGGACAAGGTCTTGATGGAAGCCAAGACTAACGAGTTGTTGGCGCTGATGACTTGATGTGCAGGAAGGGGGTAGTGCGGCGTCCTTATTGGGACGCGCACTGCCATTGCATCTTGTAGCTCCACTGATCGAAGTCGCTTTGTTTGAAGCCCATATGTCGGTAGAAGCTGTGGGCTGGATTGAGCTTCAACACACTAAGACGGAGAGGTTTCTTTGCCTTAAACGCCTGCTCTTGCGCATATTCCAGCATGAGTCGCCCAAATCCTTGTCCTTGAAAATCCGGCAGCACTAACACCATCTCTAGCCACAGGTGGTCTGTTTTCTCCCGTATATTTAGCGCACCCACATCGACATTGAGTTTTGCAATGGCGAAGCTCCTCGCCGGCAAATTCTCGTAGAAGCTATGCTCTTGCAGCAACTCGTCCCAGCCCCATGTTTCTTTGATGAAGCTTTGCATAGTTCGCTTAAAAGTTTGATAGAGCCAGCTCATGTCTGTCGGCTCGCCTTGGCGCATGACAATGCCATTCGGCTTAGGTTGCTTAGAAGAGTGGTGAATAGGTGTTGCCATTCATTTTGTCTTCCCAGATTCGATTGGTTTGGCTGGTTCGCCCTTCCAACCTAATTGCTTCTCTATGGCGTTTATCATTGCGCCGGCAATGTCTTTGGAGGTGACATTTTCGATGTCGTCGATGCGGGGAGAGGAGTTCACTTCGAGAAGCAGGGGACCTCTCTTCGAGCGAATGATGTCGACGCCGGCAACCTTAAGACCAAGAACACGCGCCGCCTTGATCGCTAGGCGTTTTTCCTCGGTGGTAATCTTCACTCTAGAGACGTTCACGTTACGATGGAGATTGGCGCGGAAATCGCCCGCAACAGCTTGGCGCTGCATCGATGCGATGACTTTGCCGTCGACGACGAACAGGCGAAAATCTTTGCCCTCTGCCTCTTTGATGAACTCTTGTACTAATAGATTAGCCTGTAAAGATTTGAACGCATTGATCACGCTCTCGCCCGCCTTGCGTGTTTCGGCCAATACTACCCCGCGTCCTTGCGGTCCCTCGAGTAGCTTCACGATTAGTGGCGCCCCATTGACCATGTCAATGAGTTCGCCGGTCTCTATGGGGCTGTCGGCAAAGCCCGAGGTGGGGATTTGAAGGCCATGGCGTAACAAAGATTGCAGTGAGTAGAGCTTGTCGCGGGAGTTGCCGATGGACTCTGCAGTATTCAGTGAGTAGGTCCCGATGCTCTCGAATTGTCTGACTAGCGCGCAGCCATAAAATGTAAGGTCCGGTCGAATGCGCGGAATGATAGCGTCCAAGTCATTGAGAATTAGGCCTCCGCGGTAGTGCACCTCTGGGTTCTCCGAATCCAGTTTCATATAGCACTGCTTCACGTCGTAGAAACTTATGTTGTGGCCGCGCTCCTCTGCAGCCTCAATGATGCGCTGATTACTCAGCAGATTAGGGTTGCTCGCTAACAATGCGATATTCAGGCCCGATTTTCCACGGGTGCTGTCTGCGTACTCTAACTCCAAGGTTTCTTCGGCCACTTCTCCGCCTAGGAGGCTGGCCGCGGGGTCCACCAAAATACGCCCGACCATGGCTTCACGGCCGAGCAACATGCGGTAACCCATTGAGTCACGATTGGCGAGTGTTACCTCAATGTCCCAGTGCCTTTCGTTATGCTCGAGGGTGGTTTGAATCACATAGCGTTTCTCGGCGATGCCGCTGGAACTCTTCACCATGCGCTTGTCCAGCACTCGAGCCTCGCAACGCACAATAGTGCTGCGATCATTCTGCAGTGGGTGTACCTCGAAACTTACCCAAGGAACTAAGTCGCGTTTAAAGGGCTTAATGTTGAAGGCGTGAATAGCGGAGGTGCGGGCACCTGAATCGATGCGTGCCTTGATCGCTGGAATGCCAAGCAGCGGCAGCGCGCACCATTCTTCGCTACCGACGATGATTTTATCTTGCGATTCAGACATTGTTTGTCCTGCAATGATTAATAAGGCCGTTGGTCGAAGAGTCGAAGCCCTCGCAATCCTGATCGCTTGTTAGTGCCCCATAGAGCGTCTCGCCGAGTTGCTTGCCAAGTTCAACCCCCCATTGGTCGAAAGCATTGATGTGCCAGATCACACTCTCTACGAACACCTTGTGTTCATAGAGAGCGATGAGGCTGCCAAGCGCCTGCGCGTTCAGCGCGTCTAGTAAAAGGGTATTACTTGGCTTATTGCCGGGAATGACTTTGTGCTTCGCTAATTCGTAGGCGGGACCTTCTGCCATGCCCTGCGCCAGCAATTCGGTGAAGGCTTGACGCTGTGATTTGCCCTGCATGAGCGCTTGGCTCTGGCTGAAACAGTTTGCTAGTAGATGCGCGTGCTGATCCTCGTCATCGCTGAACGCAGTCTTGACGATGCCGATGAAATCCGCAGGGATAAAGTGAGTCCCTTGATGCAAGAGTTGGTGGAATGAGTGCTGGCCGTTGGTGCCGGCACTGCCCCACACTATTGGCCCACTGGGCACCAATAGGCGATTGCCATCGACTTCGACCGATTTGCCAAGGCTCTCCATCTCCAGCTGCTGGAGGAAAGCAGGGAACAGGTGCAATTCCTGGCTATAGGGTAGGATTGCCTGGCTGGTAGAGCCTACAAAGCCGCCGTACCAAACACTGAGGAGTCCCATGATGACCGGAATGTTATGCTCAAAGGGGGCGTCGCGGAAATGTTCGTCCACAAGCCTAGCGCCTTTGAGTAGGGCGTGAAATTGCTCCATGCCTACGCTCAGTGCGATGGGGAGTCCAATAGCCGACCACAGCGAATAACGGCCCCCCACCCAATCCCACAACGGGAAAATGTTCTCTTCTGCGATGCCGAATGCCTTCGCTTTAACCACGTTGGCTGAGACCGCGACGAAGTGCTGTGCGATCTGCGCCTCATCCCCCCCATTGTCCAGATACCAGCGTCGCGCGAGTGCTGCATTTTGGTGGGTCTCTAGGGTATTAAACGATTTAGAGGCAATGACGAATAAGGTCGTCTCTGGATTCACCTTCGCTAGTCTGCTGCGCATGTGGGCAGGATCCACATTCGAGACGAAGAAGGTCTCGATCTGAGGGAGTTGCCAACGTTGCAGCGCCTCGGTCACCATGGCGGGGCCAAGGTCGGAGCCGCCAATGCCTATATTGATCACTGTGGCTATAGGCTTACCACTATAGCCAGTCCAGGCGCCACTATGCACGCGCGCCACAAAGTCTTCCATTTGCGCCAGAGTGCTCGCGACCGCGGAGTTAAAGGCCGGGTCTGCCTTTGGCAGCGGTGTGCGCAGCGCTACGTGGAGCGCAGCCCTATCTTCGGTCACGTTGATCTTGGCGCCGCTATACATCGCGCTTATGGCGTCTGCTAATCCTGACTCGACGGCGAGATTGCGGAGCATCTGCATCGTCTCGGCGTTCGCGAGGTTCTTGGAGTAGTCCAGAAGCACGCCCTCGACACTCGATTGATAATGCTCGAAACGCTCACTATCTGCCTTAAACAGCGTGGCGATGGTGGTGCCATTTTGGTGCAGGTTGAGATAATGAGAGGCGAGTTTTTGCCATGCTTTACTGCGGCTTGGGCTTATCATTGATGCTTTGCGCCTGATTGGAGTGGGGTTGAAAGTAACGTTCTCTAAGCTAGCGCATATCAATGGGGCGATCAATGTAATAGGGCGTAAAAAATCGTTGCTCAAACAAAGAAGGATTGGTAGTATGCGCGCCCTGAACGATATAGACGTTCGATGCCGCTATAGCTCAGCTGTGGTAGAGCAACTGACTTGTAATCAGTAGGTCCCGGGTTCGACTCCTGGTGGCGGCACCAATTACTAGAGGCATCCATTGGATGCCTCTTTTTTTTGCCTCGAAACTTGCGGTCAATGACCTTGCTCGCAATCCTCGCCACGAGGGTTAATCCCCGGGATGGGGCGGCCTGTCTCAATTCCCCCCTATAAACATTGAATATTCAAAAGGGCTAGATTACTCTGCGTGTAATTCCGTGAAAAACAGGAAGTTTTCGGGAAAAATCATTCATTACAACAATATTCATAATCAACCTGATTGATATCATCTGGAGGAGAATGACATGAATAGTCGTCTCATTACACTCGCAGTCTCAATGACTTTAGCTGCCACTCTCTCTGCCCAAGCTTTTGGCGCGGAAACTAACTACATGACACCACGCAATGAGTGGGGTCAACCCGATCTTCGCGGCGTGTGGAATTTCAGCTCGAACACGCCGTTGGAACGTCCTGCGAAATATGCGGGTCAAGAATATTTGTCTGCCGCTGACGTCGCGAAAATTCGCGAAGAGGCGCTTGCGGAAATAGCGCGCAGCGATGGCAATTCCAGCCAAGGCGGCGTGGGCGGCTACAATCAATTCTGGATTGAGGGGGTTCCTATCGAAGAGAACACTCGCACCTCTTTGTTGATTGATCCTCCTAATGGTCGCATGCCAAAACGTGTCCCTGGTGCGCCAATCGCGTTTGGTGGGCTCGGGCCGGACATAGAAGGTGTGCTGCCTGTGCGCTTTACCGTTGGAGGTATCGGCAAGGACCATCCTGAGCAGCGCGGTCTATCCGAGCGTTGCCTTCTGGGGTTTAACTCGGTGCCTCCTTTCATGCCAAGCATGTACAACAATAATGTGCAGCTGTTCCAAAACAAGGATCATGTGGTCATCTTCAACGAGATGATCCATGAAGCACGCATAGTTCCTATCGACGGTCGCGCACATCTGCCCGAGGACATTGCTCAGTGGACAGGCGATTCCCGCGGCTATTGGGATGGCGATACCCTAGTTGTTGAAAGCACTAACTTCACGGACAAGACGCAAAGTTTTCGAGGCACCGGCGTCTCGGCCGATATGCAGTTGATCGAGCGTTTTACTCGCGTATCCCCTGACCAAGTGAACTATACCTTCACCGTGAATGATCCTAAAGCCTTCGAGGCACCGTTTACCGTAGAGGTGCCGATGCACAAGATGGAAGAAGAGCTCTACGAGTATGCCTGTCACGAGGGTAACTATGGCATGGTGAATATTCTGCGCGGTCAGCGCATTGAAGATGGCACGTATATCGACGCGTCCGGCAACTAATAGGAAGAAGGGAAGTCAATGAAAGCGATGTTAAAAAATGTAGTGATGGCTGCAGGTTTGGCTTGTTCTATGGCTGCACTGCCTGCGTTTGCGCAGGGCGATATTCCGCGCACACCCGATGGCAAGCCGGACTTTAATGGTATTTGGCAAGCCCTTGGGACTGCTCATCTGGATCTCGAGACTCACGTAGCGCGACCCGGTCCAGTCGTGGAAATGGGCGCACTAGCGGCCTTCCCCGGCGGCATGGGTGTGGTAGAGGGAGGTAAGATTCCCTACAAGCCAGAGGCTTTGCTACAGAAGCTAGATAATCAAAGCAATTGGTTGCAGCGCGATCCTCTGGTGAAGTGTTATCTTCCTGGCGTGCCACGGTCTACGTATATTCCCTATCCATTTCAGATATTCCAAGCGCCCGACACCACGCTGATTTCCTATCAGTTCGCGGGGGCCGATCGCATAGTCTATATGGACAAGCCGGACTTCGAGTCGCAGGTAGATAGCTGGATGGGCCATAATCTCGGGCATTGGGAGGGCGATACCTTGGTCATCAACGTCACTGGGCAGATGCCGGATACTTGGTTCGACCAATCCGGTAATTGGCACAGCTGGAAAATGTCGGTGGAAGAGCGCTACACCCTAATTGGGCCAAACCACATTCAATATGAGGCGACCATAACGGACCCCGACGTGTTCACCGAACCATGGAAAATCAGTATGCCTCTGTACCGCCGCATCGAGCCCAACGCCATGATGTTGGAGTTCAAGTGCGTCGAGTTTGTTGAGGACTTACTTTACGGGCAATACCGTAAGCCATCACTGGAATAAACCTCAACTGATTTGGATTCAACCTGTAGGAGCGGGCTTGCCCGCGAAGGGCCAAAATCTTCCACAGATCTGTATCAATCGGATCCCTTCGCGGGCAAGCGCCCCCCCCCCTTGCGAGGGCGGGCGCTCCCACAATGAAAGAGATAAAAATGAAAAACCTATTCGCCCTCCTACCCCTTCTCGTCAGCATCAGCGCCGTTGCCCAACCCGGCCGCTTCGAAGCGATGACGATGGCACAGAAAGTGGCCTCCAGTGCTGGATTTCATGAGCATCGCGCGGAACCGGTGGAAGGCTTTCTCATCGTCGGCAACATCTACTATGTCGGCGCGAGCGACCTCGCGTCTTATCTCATCGCTACTCCGGATGGCCATTTCTTGATCGATACGGGCGTCGCGGAGATGGGTTCGCAAATTCGCCACAATGTGGAGGCACTAGGCTTTCGCATGGAAGACATCAAATATTTATTGGGCAGTCATGCGCATTTTGATCACATGCAAGGCCATGCCGTGATGCAGAGAATTACGGGAGCACAAGTGCTCGTGATGGACGCCGATGCCGACGCTATGGAGACGGGGCAGGATTTGTCGCCCTTGGGTTTCGAAGGTTGGGAGCCTGTGCGAGTGGATCGCCGTATTCAAGATGGCGAGCGAGTCACGCTAGGTGGTACGACACTAACAGCAACTTGGGCGCCGGGTCATACGCCGGGCTGCACCTCTTGGACGACGAGCACGCAGGACAGTGGTGAAGACGTCGTCGTAACCATCTTCGGTTGCAATGGACCGAACGACGGGGTGCAATTATTGAACAACCCACGCTTCCCGAATCTTATCGAGCAGACGCGTTTTGGCTTCGATAACCTCGCTAAATTGAACCCCGATATCTATCTTACGGGGCATACCGAGGAGACATTCGAGGGCATCGAGCAACTGATGCGTGTGCAGACGCGGCCTCATCCGCTGCGCCAACAACTCCCCTGGCAGGACCTAATTGCTGATCGCCGTGCCTCGATCGAGTCACGCATACGCGCAGAGCAACAGGCCGCTCGCTAAGGCTTGCATGGTGGGAAATGCTAGTGCCGGTTGCGCTGCTTAGAAGCAAGCACCGATAGGGTTCGCCTAAGTGTCTAAGCAAACCCCCAAAGCCCCTTCACGTGTTGACTTTAAGCGCCCAATGGGAAACTCTCGGGCTATCACTTTCTCTCCCATCATCCGAGGAGCAACAAGCCTAATGCGAACTCGTTCCACTTTTCTCCTGTTATTGATTTTTTCTAACCAACTTAATGCGCAAACAATCGAAGACGAAGCGGTGGCCTGGCTACAGGAGTTCATTCAAGTCGATACGATTAACCCGCCTGGTAACGAGGTACGTGCGGTCGATTTCTACGCCAAGATCTTCGATGCGGAGGGAATCGAGTGGGAGTCAGCAGAGAGTGCCCCAGGGCGGGGCAATATTTGGGCGCGAATCGAGGGTGGCAACGAGCCTGCCTTGGTCCTCTTACAACATACGGATGTAGTACCCGCCGATCTGGAATATTGGACGACTGATCCTTTGTCCGGGGAACTGCGGGATGGCTATATCCTCGGCCGCGGTGCTCGTGACATGAAGGGTACAGGCATTTCTCATCTCGCGGCATTCCTGAGCCTGCATCGAGCAGGGCGCCCTTTGAATCGCGATGTCATTTTCGTAGCCAGCGCCGATGAAGAGGCCGGTGGCGCCTTTGGAGTGGGTTGGCTGATAGAGAATCACCCGGAGATCTTCGAAGGCGTCGGGTTGCTTCTGAACGAAGGTGGTTCTGGCGCGCGCGCGCGTGGTAGCGATCAGGTCGTGTTCGGGGTTGAAGTTACGCAGAAGGTGCCGGTGTGGTTGCGTTTGACTGCTGTCGATGTGCCCGGACACGGCTCCTCTCCACGCACGACGAGTTCGGTGACCCGCATCGTCGATGCGCTCGGTATCATGCGCGTCAATCCCTTCCCTGCGCGCATCATCGCCCCAGTGGACGTGTATTTCAAGGGGCTATCGATGGGACGAAACGATGAATGGGCCGCTCCTTTCGGCAATATGTCGCTTGCCATTCAAGACCGTGAATTCCTCACGCGTCTGCAGGAAGACAGCCCCGGCCTGCATTCCTTAACACGCGACACCTGCTCGATGACGCGACTCAGCGCGTCGTCGAAGATCAATGTCGTTGCGCCGGAGGCCTGGGCCGAGTTGGATTGTCGCATTTTGCCGGACAAGCCTTCCGAGCAGTTTATCGCGGAGCTGACAGAGTTGATTGCGCCGGCGGGCGTCGAGGTGAGCGTCATCATGGCGTTCACGCCAGCGGTGTCGAGCACGACTTCGCGTCTATTCACCGCTATCGAGCGCGTGACCAAAGAGCTCTACCCGAACTCCCGAGTCTTGCCGTCAGTGAGCACTGGCTTCACCGATAGCCACTTTACGCGCGATCAGGGTATCGTGAGCTATGGCTTTGACCCGATCATCTCGATCGAGGGCGAGCCTAGCGGTGTGCACGGCAATGACGAACGCATTAGTGTCGACGCCTTCCGCCAGGGCATTCGCGATATGCAGGCGATCGTTCGCGACGTCGTTTATAACTAAGGCTAAGGCGTCGCGAGCGCTGGGGGCATGCGGGCTTGGCTGCGTTGCTCATAGTCATAGGCGATGCTTATGAGAGTGGGCTCCGAGAACGCAGGCCCCATGAAGGAAATCCCAATCGGGAATCCATTTATATAGCCCGCCGGGACGGTGATGTTCGGATAACCGGATACCGCGGCTAGGCTGGAGCTACCAATATAGTTTTCGGTGTCATCCCCCGCAGGATTCACAGGCCAGCCGACGGTATTGGTAGGCGCCATGATCGCGTGCAGATCGAGCTCCTGCAGTAGGGAGTTAATGCTTGATTGGCTATAGGCTTTACTGAAACCCAAAGCCTCTAAGTATTCACTAGCGCCCAGTCCCGTAGTTTTTTCCGCTTGAACGAAAAGCTCTTGCGTGAAGTCCGGCATCTCCTGCTCTGCATTCGCTTCGTTATACGCGATTACGTCGGCGAGAGATTGTATATCGCCACCGCGCTGATACAGATAATTGTTCAAGTCATTCTTGAACTCATATAACAAAACGGTAGTCTCGGCATCGCCGAAGCTGCTGCGCGAATTGATCTCGAGATCAACAATTTCTGCACCTGCCTCACGCAGGATTCTCAGCTGCACCTCCATCAAATTGTCGAGTGCCGCATCGCTGCCAAATAGCTGTCTCTGCACGCCAATGCGTTTGCCGCGCAGTGCGCCTGGGCGCAAAAAGGCGGTGTAATCTAGTAGTTCGCGCGTGCGCATATTGGTGGTGATGTCATCCTCTGCATCGGCGCCTACCATGGCGGTTAGCAGCAGGGCGAGATCGGTCACACTGCGCGCCATCGGGCCGGCGGTGTCCTGACTGTGCGCGATCGGAATGATGCCGCTACGCGAGACCATACCAAGGGTCGGTTTTAGACCCACGATGCCGGTGTGGCCCGCGGGGCAAACCACGGAGCCATCGGTCTCCGTGCCCACTGCTAGCACGGTAAGATTGGCCGCCACGGCCACGGCAGAACCCGAGCTGGAGCCGCAGGCGGTTAGCTCCAAATCGTAGGGGTTGCGGGTCTGCCCGCCACGCCCAGACCAGCCGCTGGAAGCGCTAGTAGAGCGGAAATTCGCCCACTCGCTAAGATTAGTCTTTGCCAAGAGTATTGCTCCGGCAGCACGCAGTTGTGCGGCGACGAAGGCGTCCTTGCTGGGGGTTGGTGCATCGAGCAGCGCATAGCTGCCTGCGGTGGTGTGCATCCGGTCGGAGGTGTCGATATTGTCTTTGAGCATGACTGGAATACCATGTAAGGGCGAGCGCAGTTCGCCGTTTGCCCGCTCCACATCAAGCGCCGCGGCGATACTCAGTGCATCGGGGTTCACCTCGATGACGGCGCGCAGCTGGGGGTTAAGAGCCTCTATGCGGTCTAGGTAGTGCTGAGTGATCTGCACTGCGCTCAGCTCCCCGCTAGCCATCGCCTCCTGGAGGGTCAGCACATTAGTCTCTTCGAAGTCGAAGCCGGTATCGGGGCGGCTCTGACATTGGCTAAGAATTAGGCTGCTCATGACTATTCCCCAAAGATGAAGGCGGGTTTGGCGCGGTTTCGCGAATGATCGATTCATGGAACTCCCTAAATGGACAATACGAGGTGATTTCTTAGAGTCTAAGCAAATTCCGAGCAGGCGAACAGCGCCAATGCGTCCGCTGTTATGATGTTAAGCACAATCGAAGCGATAGGACTCAATTGGCATGCCAGAATTTACAGTGCAGATGACGGTGCGCGATTATGAATGCGACCTACAGGCGCGCTTCGTGACGGCGGCGGTGAACGCCACAGATAAGCTCTGTGGTGAACCGCAGTTAGACGCACTGTTAGAGGATTAAGCTAGCGCCCACTTAATAGGCTTTGCACAAACTTCGGCACGATACTCGCAGCAGCACCGTAAATGTGTTCGTCGAATTGGGATTGCGTGGGATCCAAATTTAGCTCAACGGTATAGGCGCCGCGTGATTTCGCGGTCTGATAGAAGCTAGCGGCTGGATAGACATTGCCGGAAGTGCCGATCGACAAGAACAGATCGCAGGACTGCAGTGCGCTCACGATGCGTGGCATGTGCATCGGCATTTCGCCGAACCAGACGATGTCGGGGCGCAGATTCCCCGGAGTTCGGCAGCAGCGACAGACACTGTCGAAGCTTAGATCTTCGCGTATATCGAAGACCAGATTACTGGCCGTGCAGCGCATCTTCAGTAGCTCCCCGTGCATGTGCAACAAGGCGCCGCTGCCGGCGCGCTCGTGAAGATTGTCGACATTCTGGGTCACGATGAGGACCTCCCCAGGGAACTCGTGTTCGAGGCGTGCCAGTTCGCTATGTGCAGGATTGGGGCGAATATCATCGCTCAATAGTTGGCGGCGACGTGCATTGTAGAAGTGATGAACGAGTTGTGGGTTACGTTCGAAACCCTCGGGGGTGGCGACATCCTCTATGTGATGATTTTCCCAGAGACCATCGCTGGCGCGAAACGTGTTAATGCCGGACTCCGCAGAGATGCCCGCGCCGGTAAGTACTACGATAGAGTTAACTGGACGTCTCATAGACGGCTGATTCTAGCACAGTGTCCACGCCTGCAAAGGCCTAAGGATTGCAGCTACAACGCCATGACGTGGACAGCGCTGGCCGGTTATAATGGCGCATAATTATTCGCACAATTGCAGGAGCCCGTCCATGAGCCATCCTAAGATCGGCAATCTCGCCCCCATTTTCACTCTGACAGATCAGAACGCTAAGCCCGTCAAGCTGCAGGACTTTCGCGGCAAGCAGAACGTGTTGGTTTATTTCTATCCGAAAGCGATGACACCGGGGTGCACGGTGCAGGCCTGTGGTTTGAGAGATGTCAAAAGCGAGTTGGCGAAACTGGATACCGCTGTGCTCGCGATAAGCCCCGAACCGGTTGCAAGACTGAGTAAGTTTGCACAGCGCGATGCGCTCAACTTTACTCTGCTCTCCGACGAGGACCACGCCATCGCTGATAAATACGGTGTTTGGGATTTGAAGAAATTCATGGGCCGCGAATATATGGGTATCGTGCGCACGAGTTTCTTGATAAACAAAGAGGGGCGCCTAGTACACATCATGGACAAAGTGAAGACCAAGACCCATCATGACGACGTGTTGGCACTAATCAAGGCGGGTCTATAAGTCTATGAAATTGAATTTTAAACAATACTCCGACAGCGGCGAGCCGCTTATTATTCTGCACGGCCTATTCGGGAGTATCGCTAACTGGAGTGGGCAGTCACGCAAACTCGCTACAGACTTTTCGGTGTACGGCATTGACCTGCGCAATCATGGCGCTTCCCCACACAGCGATGAAATGAACTATACGGTCATGGCTCAAGACGTGATTGAGTTCATGGACGATCATGGTCTCGAGCGCTGCCACCTCCTTGGCCACTCAATGGGAGGCAAGACCGCGATGCAGGCGGCGCTTAGCGAACCAAAGCGTTTCGACAGGCTCGTGGTGGCGGATATTGCGCCGGTGCACTATAGGGGGCAGCACGACAGCATTCTCGATGGATTGGACGCTATTGATTTGAGTAGCATCGCAAGCCGTAACGAAGCCGATAAGGTATTGGCGGAATACGTACCAGACGAACTTGTGCGGCAGTTCCTCTTGACTAATCTGGTGCGCAGTGCCGAGGAGGTTTTTAGTTGGCGCATTAATCTTCCGGTATTGAAGAGCAACTACGACAGGCTGCGCGAAGCCCCTGCAAGCGAGGGTGTGTTCGAGGGAGCAACACTATTTGTTAAAGGGGCCTTGTCGAACTATATAGCCAAGAAGCATCGCGATACGATACTCGCGCGCTTTCCAAATGCCAAGACCGAAGTCATCCTGCACACCGGGCATTGGTTGCATGCAGAGAAACCGCAAACTTTTTATCGCATTGTACATGGGTTTCTCAAGCCGGGTTCCGAAGAAGCTGAAGTCTAAACCTAAACAAAGGCGCTGAGGCGCGACGCCCAATTGGAGTGGTATGACAATTCTGAGTGTAAACGTCAACAAAATTGCCCTGCTGCGCAATTCCCGCGGACGTAATTTTCCGGACCTGATCGAGTTCACACGCAAGATTATCGCGATGGGCGTAAAGGGCATTACTGTGCATCCACGTCAGGACGAGCGGCACGTGACACGACAGGATGTGGTGGAACTCACCGCCTTATTACGAGACTATCCAGATGTTGAATTCAATATTGAGGGCTACCCCTCTGCCGAGCTTCTCGCTCTTATCGAGCAAGTGCAGCCCGCGCAATGCACGCTGGTGCCGGACGCGCCCGACCAATTGACCTCGGATCATGGCTGGGATGTTAGCGCTCATGAGGCTTTACTCACGGAAGTCTTAGGACGGCTGCGCACCATTGGCGTACGCAGTAGCCTATTCCTCGACCCCAACCCCGCCTTAGTAGAACTCGTGACCACCGTTGGTGCCGATCGTATCGAGTTGTACACCGAAGCCTTCGCCAGTGCGTTTGGCAGCGCGCAGCAGGAAAACGTGACTGCACAGTACGAGGCAACGGCGGCGCGGGCTCTTGAATTGGGGCTCGGCCTCAATGCAGGCCATGACCTAGATCTGCGCAATCTGCCGCGCTTCCTACAGATCCCGGGCATCAGCGAAGTCTCGATTGGGCACGCGTTAGTGGTTGAGTCTTTGGAACAAGGTCTCGCAAACGTCATTCGGCAATATCTGCTGATTACCGGCGAGTGATCGTAAAGGACAGGTCGCAGGTTCTAATCTTGTCAAGCATCAACGGCGTCAAACATCAGTGCAGGCCACAGCATTTTTTGTGCTTTTTGCCACTACCGCAGAGGCAGGGGTCGTTGCGGCCCACTTTGGGGGCTGTATGCACAAAGGTGCTGTCCGCGCGTTTTGCGGGACGGAAAAAATGTTTATGAATACTATCTACAGCGGGTTTGATTCTCTGCTGTAGCGCGATGTTATCGGCCTCACTCACGGAGACCGCGCCGGCTTCGCGGCAAAAGTAGCGAATGGGCTCTAGGTAGTGCTCCAGCCGCGCCATGTCTTGTGTTGACAGCGCTCCCCACAAACCAAGCCCGCGCACGAACCCTGCGCACCAAGCGTCTACTAGGAGCACATCCAGTAGCACATTGCTTGCATCGACAATGTCTTCCACGAACAGCGGTTGGTAGTCGGAGTCCTGAAAATCACCCATAACGGTGTTGTAATGCTGGAGTATCAAACTGGTAAACAGCTCTATCTCAGCCTCGGATTCCCAGTCGGGCATGTATTGCTCGCCCCCCCAAATTGCCGGCATCCAGCTTGAAGGCATGATCGTGTTTGGAGCGCAGGCAAGCGCAGCAAAAAAACCATCCAGTTCGGATACGTCGCGAATGGATTCCTCAGAGTTATAGCGCAGCAAGTGCGCATCAAGCAGCGCAAAAAAATCGTCGAGCTCATCACCAAAGTCCATGCCTTCGGTCATCAGGTCCTCATCGTTTAGGTCAGCGTCGTAATCAGGTGATGCCAAGTGATCAATGCCATGCAATTGAGCGTAATTGGGTCTTGGGCTCAACCGAGTGGTGCGTAAGCCCAGCGCGATTTCCATCTCCTCAAGGTCGCCGGCACAGGAGATGTCCACACACCCCAGCGCATACAGTTGGCGAATTTCATCGATGGCTTCAATCGCTTTTAAATCCATTAAACGTCCCATCAGTAAGCCATTGAGTACGCGCAACGAAGTGTTGGGCTTAAGCATATACTCCCGGTAGGTAGTCATAACTCGTGTGCGACTTGCAGGATGCAAGCGGACAATTTCATACAATGCATCCAACGCCATGATTTGGCTGAACTCGTCTTTATCAGTTTGTTGCCAATGCAGAACCAACGCGGGGATGGCAGCGGGTCCTATCATGCCTACAACGCATGGCAATTCGGTGAGCGCCAGGTCGTCATCGCAAAGCCGATTGAAACTCGAAACAAGTCCAGTGATGGCAGTAACACAGCCAAGCTGACCCAATGTGCGCCAGGCATATACTGGTGCCCACGCCTGCGTGGACTCCAGCCCCAAGGCATCGAGCGTTTCATCTGCGTGCAGTTCCAGTAGGGCTGGCACATCGTCTACAGTAAAACCGTAGTTCCCAACATAGTCGGGCCAGGCATCGAATTCCCATGCGGTGGGCTGGCCCAATGAGAGCAGTATTTGAATGCGGGGGTTGTCTGTGTATTTGAGTTGTTCCATTGCGAAATCCCTTTAAACCTTGACTTGAATTCTAGGAACAGTTTACCTAATTCGAGTCTTGTATACCCCCTGAACGTGATCGATAGGGCTGTAGAGTTGTCACAAGAAGTAAAGAAAAAACAGTCACTCAAAATATTGAAAATGACCCTCTGTCAATTGGCATAATTCAATTCGGTTGTAGCGAGTCTGCATCGAGGTTTGCACATCGGACTCAGCGTCGGGCACGACCTAGGGAGCCTCTGAACAACTCTGATATGTCTCTGCGTGAGTCTGTCGCGTGTTGCCGCAAGGCGTCGTTCGAAGGCAATGGCCGTAGCCCTTGGCAAGAACGACAACGCAGCGGCGGCGCGCGACA
>Ga0209390_10000662_pt1 | contig 68588 bp, 58 predicted proteins | sample BON01_FD_187212 | JGI IMG/M metagenome (GOLD analysis project Ga0209390, IMG submission 187212) | Freshwater microbial communities from Lake Bonney liftoff mats and glacier meltwater in Antarctica - BON-01 (SPAdes) (version 2) | ecosystem: Environmental > Aquatic > Freshwater > Ice > Glacier...
AAAACTGGTATGATCTCATTGAAGAAAAGACAATCGCAGATGCTATTTTGGATCGAATTATCCACTCGGCAATCCGCTTTGAACTCAAGGGAGAATCCAGGAGGAAAAAGATGAAAAAACAGTAAAAATTTTTGTATAATTTTAACCCAAGAAATCATCACCAAAACTACACGTTCACTTTGCTCCGGAATGGGGTGTCCACTTTCATCGGAATAGTCAATTACCACGATGGGCGATTATTTACGAAAGTGGGGCTTTACACCACAGAAACCAAAGAAGAAAGCGTATGGGCAATGTGATAAAAAGGTTCAGCAATGGCTTGACCAAGCGTATCCAAAAATCAGGGAAGATGCCAAAAAGGAAGATGCAGAAATCCACTGGGGGAATGAAACAGGAGTAAAGAACAGTTGCCAACATGGTCGCTCTTACGCACCAAAAGGAAAAACGCCGGTAAAGCAGCAGATGTCCAAACGATTCGCTGTCAACATAATTTCGACAGTGACCAATCAAGGCAAAGTTCGGTTTATGATTTACTCAACGAATATGAACGCGCAAAAGCTGATCGAATTCATGGCGCAGCTGATAAAAGGCAGTGCGAAGAAAATCTATTTGATACTCGATAACTTACGTGTACACCACAGTAAGTTGGTAAAGGAATGGCTCATAAAAGAGGAAATCAGAGACAAAATAGCAGTTTTCCACCTGCCTTCTTATTCACCTGAGAAGAATCCGGATGACTACTTAAACTGTGATTTGAAACAAGGATTATCGGCAAAACCATCACCTAAAAACGCATCTAAATTGGAAGAAAATGTGAAAAATCACATGGAAATGCTGATGGAAAATCCCAATAGGGTAGCCAAATATTTTAACCATCCGGATATTAAATATGCAGTATGAATTTATAGCTATTAATTACCGTCGGGTTAATAACATCTGGCTACCTGATGCTTTGACTCTTTGGTCTAATCTTGTGCCTCTTGATTCTTACTTCTCGTCTATTGGTTCTCAAATCTTGGTACTAACGTCTCTCTACTTGATACTTCCCTCTTGATTTCAGGTTCTCAGCTCTAATCTCTCAGCTCCAATCTCTCTAACCTCCGATTACACCGGAAGCTAGTCATAGTAAACCACTTCGTGATAATATTCAGATCAGGCAGACAGACAGACCCTCCAAACTTTAAATAGCTATTGCGCCACCTGATGCTTTGACTCTTTGGTCTAATCTTGTGCCTCTTGATTCTTACTTCTCGTCTATTGGTTCTCAAATCTTGGTACTAACGTCTCTCTACTTGATACTTCCCTCTTGATTTCAGGTTCTCAGCTCTAATCTCTCAGCTCCAATCTTTCAATTATGATCCCCTATCGTGGATGTTTTTTCGTACTTTTGTCGCATCAATGAGAATCATACCTTCCTTTTTTACGCTTAATTTTTTCTTACTCTGCTTAAGTTCCTTTCTCTTTTTCTCTTCTTTCAATATGATTATCCCTGAGCTACCGAACTACCTCAGCAGTCTAGGAGGAGCGGAATACAAAGGATTGATCATTGCACTATTTACCCTTTCGGCTGGACTTTCGCGCCCATTTAGTGGAAAGCTTGCGGATAAAATCGGACGAATACCAGTGATGATTTTTGGAGCTTCGGTCTGCTTTGTAGTGAGTTTGATGTATCCGTTGCTCAGCTTTGTGAGTGGATTTCTATTTCTGAGATTTGCACATGGATTTTCTGCGGGCTTCACTCCCACTGGAATATCAGCTTACGTAGCAGATCTCGTTCCCTATCAGAAACGTGGCGAAGCGATGGGTATTCAATCCTTATTTGGTTCGCTTGGAATGGCTGCAGGACCGGCGATTGGAGGCTGGATTGCGACCTACTGGCCTATCGATTTCCTCTTTTATGTATCTGCCTTCACGGCCATACTTTCGATATTAATACTGGTGCGGCTCAAAGAAACACTGGAAGAGCGAGAACCGATGAGCTTACGCCTTTTTAAGTTGAATAGAGATGAGATCATCGAAAAACGGGTTTTGGTACCTTCCGTAATTCTCTTTTTGACAGTCTTCTCTTTTGGAGTGATACTTACCATTATCCCTGATTTTTCCGAGTTCTTGGGCATCAAAAATAAAGGACTTTTCTTTGCTGTCTTCACGCTGAGTTCCTTAGGAATCAGACTTGTGGCAGGCAAGGCTTCCGATCGATACGGGCGAGTTCCCGTGATGCGAGTGGCAAGTATAACCATGGCAATTGCGATGGTCACCCTAGCTTTTGCAGAAAGCAAACTAGCTTTGATGGTTGCGGGAGTACTTTTCGGGGCAGCAGTAGGTATGAATAGTCCTACCACGGCAGCTTGGGTGATTGATCTTTCCTTAGATAAGTTTCGAGGAAGAGCCTTAGCAACTATGTATATTTTTCTGGAAGCTGGAATTGGTGTGGGAGCTGTGGTTTCAGGATTTATCTACAATAATCAATCAGAGAATTTCAAGCTGGTATTCCTGTTCAGTGGTGGGGTTGCATTTCTAGCTTTCGTAATTCTGATTTTTGTAAAAAGAGATTGGAAATATGCGGTCGATTAAGAGGATATTTAATTACTGGAAATAAGAGTTTTAACGTAGATTTTTCACCGATCACATGAATCAGATCAGCGAGAATCAGCAGCTTTTTTCAGCAAAGATCTGCCGGATAAAACAGTTAATAACCCAAATAATTATTGACTCTTGGGATTGCCAAAATTGACTTTTGCCTACCGTTGTAATAAACTACTTTCTCCCCATTGAAAAGCGCTCCTTCTTCTAGCATGATTCGGACATCTTTATTCCACTCTTTGACAAATACAACTGCATTTAATTCGATAGCATAGCCAGTCATGGCATGAAGTGGAAAATCCCCTGCTCCTTTGGTATCTCCTTGATTATCCCACATCCCGATAGTTGGGCCAGCCGAGTGTCCGTAGAATCCCAGTGGGTGCGTATAAATGCTACCTCTCAATCCCTCAGCATCCATCATTTTACGTGTTTCTCGGAGGATATCATTGCCTGTTCTTCCAGTAATGTAGTTTTGAGTCAATAAATCTTGAACGCGATTTCCCGATTTGAAGGCTTCCTGCAGGTAGTTAGGAACTTCAGTTTCTCCAGCTTTCAACACATAGGCAAGCTCTTGGGTGTCAGTATTCAATCTCAGATAAGTTATTCCAAAATCGATATGAAGTAGATCCCCCGGTAAAATGGTGGTCTCCGTAGCTTTGGTAGCAAAGTTTCGACTCTGCTCACTGTTTGCTGGATCTGCGCGCTGGATATCAACTGAAGGATGAAACCAAGTATCGAGCTTCATCTCTTTGATTTTCTCCCGGTACCACCAGACTACATCTTCAGTGGTGGTAACACCAGGGGTGATGACTCGCTCCGAAAGTCCTTCCTGAATAATATGATGGGCTACTTCTTGGATATGCTTGTAGGATGCCATCTCTGCAGGTGTTCGTGTTTCAAGCCATCTTACTGCCAAAGTTTGAGCTGAGGTCACATTCCCTTTCAGATTAGCCGGAAGGTATTCCATGAAGTTCTGATATTCATTCTGAGTCAATCCATCAGCATGTCCGTAATCTTTTGCGTAGTTTAATCCGATTTTCTTTGGACTTTTCTCGGAAATCAGCGTCATCAAAGCATCCCATTGATCAGGTTGTGCTTCTGGATCCCAAGCTCTTTTGAAAGCCTTACCTACGTCATATCGGGCAACTGCATAAGTCTCTACAGCAGCATTTGGAGCTGCTTGGTACATCACCAAAATCGTTCTCCGGCGTGCTGCCATCCAGGTGGATGGCAAGAGTGTTCTGATTACTGGGTCCTCGTTGTATTCTCTAGACATTACAACCCACATATCAATTCCCGTCTCAGTCATCAACTGAGGTAGCAGATTGGTGATTCGGTCATCCAGCCAAGAATCAATTACACCGGCTTGAGCGCGCTGAGTAAGAACTGCCAGATCTTGCGCTTGGCTCAATATGGAATTGAAAAGAAAGGCAAAAATAAGTAGTGATTTTTTCATTCTGAAAGGAGAGTTTTTTCTGAAATATAAAACATAAAGCAGAAAATTAAAGCAGAATTATAGCTGCGGTAACTAGTTTAAGATTTTCCGACTTCACCTACAGGCTTTTTACTAAGTGCATTGAATCTGAAGAATAGCACAACTGCAGTTATACTCAATCCGATCAATAAGCCATACCAGATTCCCTGAGCTCCCATCTCCAGTTCAAAAGCAAGATAATAACCTAAAGGAAGCCCTAGCACCCAGTAGGCGATCAATGTGATGATGGTAGGAAACTTAACATCTTCCATACCTCTCAACACTCCAAGTCCAACTACCTGCACCCCATCCGAAAGCTGAAATAACCCGGCGATTACCAGCAGAGAAGCTGAAATCTGAATCACTTCCGTGTTATCTATATAAAAAGTAGGTAGCGTATATCTGAAGACTACGAAAAGCACGGCAGAGGTGAACATGAATGCCAATACCATCCCAAAGACCACCATTCCCGCTTCGCGCATTGATTTCTGATCACCTTTACCGATTTGATTACTCACGCGGATCATTCCAGCAGTACTCAATCCTGTAGCCATCATGTAACTAATGGATGCAAGGTTTATAGCAATCTGATGTCCTGCAAGGGCATTTACACCAATCCAACCCATCATAATTGCCGCTGCACTAAATGCGCTTACCTCAAAAATGTATTGAAATCCTGTTGGAACTCCAATTTTTAAGATTCGATTGACCATGAAAAAGCGAAGTTTTTTTATTCCAAATTGTAAATTAAAAATTCGGTAACGTTTTGAGTGAATTACATACCAACCCATCATAATCGGCATCAAAACTCTTGAAATCAGGGTTGCTATTCCAGCTCCATTTAACCCAAGCTCTGGGGCTCCCAGCTTACCGTAAATCAATACCCAGTTCAAAAATACATTGACCAAGTTGCAGAAGATTGTCACATACATTGCTTGCTTGGTCTGAGAAAGACCTTCAGCAAACTGCTTGAAGGTTTGAAAAATCATAAATGGAAACATGGAAGCGGTAATGATCAGCAAATATGGAATCGTAATTTGAACCACTTCTTCCGGTTGATTTAGAAATTGTAAACCTTGGGCCAATACCATGATAATCCCTATTAGAAGGATAGCTGTAAATATATTGATCCATAATCCATGTTGGAACAAGGAAGAAATCCGCTTCATTTTACCCCTTCCTTCCGCAATGGAGACCAAGGGCGTAATCCCCATAGAAATTCCCATTCCGAACATCAGTAATACAAAGAATATGCTATTGCCTAATGAAGCTGCAGCGAGTTCCACAGCCCCAATTCTTCCCACCATCATGCTGTCTGCCACTCCAACAGAAACTTGTCCCAATTGGCTAAGAACCACCGGTAAGGCTAGCGTAGAAGTAATTTTAAAATGGTCTTTAATCGTCATTTAATATCCCAGCACTCGTGCTGCTTTTAGTATTCCTGATAAACTTATACTGTCTGTGATCTCTCCGGACATAGCCATTTCCAAGGCTGCTTTGAATGGTAACTTTCTTATCTGAAGGATTTCAGTTTCCTCAAATTCTGTCTCTCCTTGGGTAAGGTCTTCGGCTAGAAAGACCAGTCCCGCCTCATCTGTCACCGAATTAGATGTATGGATTTTCAAAAGTTCTGTCCATTTATTGGCTACTAGCCCAGTTTCTTCTTTCAATTCCCGCTTTGCACTTTCTAAAAAATCTAAGCCGATAGGTCCTCCTCCCATAGGAATCTCCCAAGAATATTCGTTGAGTGAATATCGAAACTGACCAACTAGCCAAGTATTCCCATCCGTATCGATGGGAATAATCGCCATAGCTCGATTCTTAAAATGAACAGTTCCATAAATTCCATCTTTCCCAGCTGGATTTGTTACTTGATTTTCTTCCACTTTGATCCAGGCGTTTTCATAGACTAAAACAGACTTCTTAGTCTTCCAGGGATTATTTTCCATTTCTTTTCAAAAAAAAAGGGTGACAAGCGCCACCCTAGATAGTAGTAATTCATGTATCAAACCGGAATTGGCATCACTTTAGAATCTTTAAAAGTAGATAAGATTACCATGGATTGCATGGAGTCTACTTCCCTGATTTCGGATACTTTCTCCAGCATTAGCTTTTGGTATGCAGTGATATCTTTAGCAATTATTTTAAGAATAAAATCCCCCGTACCTGTAATATGGTGGCATTCAATTACCTCAGCAATCAGATTAATCTCCTTCATAAAAGCTTCAATATTACTTTTATTATGACCAATCAACCCTACTAGAACAAATGTGCTTACACCTAATCCAATTTTTTCAGGATCAAGTTTAGCATGATAACTTTTGATGATTCCAGACTGTTCCAATTTTTTGACACGTTCTAAGGTGGGTGCCGGAGATAATCCTATGTCTTTTGAAAGCTGCGCGTTGGTAATTTTCGCATTGGCCTGCAGAATTTCCAGAATCCTACGATCAATTTTATCGAATTTTATTCTTAGGTTACTATCTATGATCTCTTGCATTGACAAAATTTTATATTGTACAAATTTAATATAATTGATGATTGTTTCAATCCATTCATCAGATTTTAAACTGGAAAATCAAAATATTATAAACTTATTAAGGCATTTCGGCAAATAATCACTTTAAAACTTCTTCTAAGACCGTATAAATTCAAATTATCTCCTGTTCCAGATTTTTAGAACGGTCAAATTTGGTTTAAAGTTTATTCTTTCTTAAATATTCACGAGCAGCTACATGTGAAGGGTGTTTTCGCTTGGCATATTTTTTTACCTCTTTGAAGTATTTTTTAGCCAATACTTTATTTCCGTCTTCCATCGCCAATATACCAAGCTGTACCAAAGAATGTAGGTAGTAGCCACTTTCCTGCGATTCCGACTCTGCTCCAAATGAAATGGTTTTTAGGTAATATTTTTTTGCTTCAGTCTTATCATTTATTCTATCATACGATTGTGCGATATAAAAAGCAGCATAGCGTCCGCTGTTGGATTCGTAGCCGGTTTGCTTGAGATCGATTCGGTCCAAAATTTCAAACGACTGTTTCACTGATTCATTTGATCTTCCCACTGTGTATAGATGTCTTGCATAGGATCGGTGGAAATATGGATTGTTTGGAAACTTGGTGTGAAGATATTCTGATATTTGAAGTGCTTCGTAAGGTTTTTTTTCTTCTGAAGCATAAAGTCTAAAAAGAAAATATTGAGCTTCTACTCTGGTATAGAAAGCATTTGTGGCAACTTCCTCTAATTGCTGCAGTCCCAATTGTTTGTTTCCCTTAGGAAATAGTGCCACTACAGGTTTGAGCAGAGGATAATTCTCTGGGATCCAGACTGAAAAATAGTTGAACAGCGCATCCCCCAATAGCAATTCAGGATTAAATTCCTCTTCTCCCCTGCTCAATTCCATGTATTTGAGTGCATTTCGACCAGCCCAAGTAGCTTTTGTCCAACTCTTTCTCTCCGAGTATAACCTGCCTTGAAAACCATATCCTGCCGCTAAAAAAAAAGCAGCCTCTTTATTGGACTTATCAGCATCGTACATCACTTGCGCCTTTTCTATAGCCTGATCCAGATATTTCAAGAAAGCCTTATCATAGGTTTCTTTGGTCACATCGATTTCAATACGCCACCAATAGCCAAGTGCTACTAAGAAGTATGGAAGGGGATGTTCTGGATATTGAATAGCAATGACCGCAAAATCCCGCTCAGCAACTGCAAAGTTGAAGTCATACATGCTATTGATGGATTTAGTGACCCGATATTGAAGTCCTTTGTCTAGGAGCAAGTACTTAGAAGGCTGAAAAAAAGAGGAATCTTCCGAAACTACCTGAGCGATAGAATTTATTCCAGGCCCTAGAAAAATAAAGATTACTAAAAACCACGCAGTTATTAATCGCATACTATTTTTGCTGTTCGAATTCAAAATTAGAGGTATTCTCAAACAAAATTTTAGATTTGATTAAGATTCTTGTTAAAAATGGCAAAACCACTTTCTTCGAATGCACAACGTCTGAAAGATGCAATTGATTTCGACAAAAGATTCTATTTTACGTTTCTTGTTCTTTTATTTCTTTTGATCAGGTACCTGACGAATACCTTTATTTTGGAGACAATCCCTGACTTTGAAAATCTTGAGGCAAGGGGTGATTTTATTATTTTTCATTTGTTCAACCTAGCCAATTACATCTGGACCCCTTTTTCGCTGCTTTGGAAATTCACCGTTATCGCGTTCTTGTTTTGGCTAGGGGCATTTATGATCGGCTACAAAGTACCCTACCGTGAGCTTTGGCAATTTGCGATGATTTCAGAAATCGTATTTGCACTACCAGAGCTGATTCGATTAGTAGTGTTTCTGGCTCCTGATTCAGGAGCTACATTTGTAGAAATAGATGAATTCCGTGCTTTCTCAGTACTTCAACTAGTAGGTCCTGAAAATATCGCGAAGCAATATCATTATGCCCTAGCTACGCTTAATATTTTTGAAGTGATCTACGCAATATGTTGGGTGTATGGATTTCATATGATCAGTGGAAGATCCTTCAAAGAATCAATTTTGGTGACATTAGTGAGCTATTTATTGCCTTTAGTTGTCTGGTTATCATGGTATATACTGGTCTATCGAGGATAAGATTTATTTCTTCGCATTTCCACTACAGCGTTTGGAGCAATATTTTACCGATTCCCAATTTTTTTCCCATTTTTTTCTCCAAGTAAAAGGTCTTTGGCATACCGGACACATTTTCGTTGGTAGTTGGTCTTTTTTCATATTCTTATTTCCACCTTTTAGTTAAAGTATGTTTAGCGAGGATACCCTTAGATTCCTTTTTCACCTCAGGGTCTTCTTGAGCAGCCCAGATGATGTTTCTAGCCTCATTTGCTGCAGTCAAAGGTGAGACAATAGGATGAGGATAATTTTCACCCAGTCGAATTTTATAAAGTGACTGTTCCATTTCTGTAAGATTCCAAGGTTCATGAATCAAGGAATTAGGAATAGAATCGATCTCAGGAAGCCATTTTTTAATAAATACTCCTTCAGGGTCATGATCCTGGGATTGCTTCACTGGGTTATAAATTCTCACTGTATTAATCCCTGTCACCCCTGCTTGCATTTGAAACTGTGGATAATGAATCCCCGGTTCAAAATCTAGAAATATCCTTGCCAAGTGGTCTGCCCCAGTTTGCCAATTTTGTCTCAGATGATGGGTCAGAAAAGATACGAGCATAGCCCGCATTCTAAAGTTCAAGTAGCCTGTTTCTATAAGACAACGCATACAGGCATCTATTAAAGGATAGCCGGTTATTCCATTTTTCCAAGCGTCAATGAGCGTTTGATTGGGTTCAGTTCTAAATTTTTCAAAACCTGGATTGATAGAATCAAACTCCATAGTCCTTTCCATTTCAAACTTTTGGATAAAATGGCAATGCCATCGCAATCGCTCCATAAAATTAGCGATCGATTTTGAGGCAGCACCTGATTTCAAGGCTTGATCTGATTGCTGATAAACCTGTCGAATCGATAGACAACCCCAGGCTAGATAAGGGGATAGACGGCTGCAGCTTTTTCTACTAAGTTCGGGCTTACTGATATATTTACTATAAGTTTGGTGCCGTTCTGAAAGGAAAGTTTTCAGATATCTATTCCCAGGAGTACTGCCTCCGGGTTGGAATAAAGGGCTTTTAATATTCCATTCCGATGTAAATTCAGGAAATGCAAACTGTGTGCTAATATCTTCTGGGAGCTCTTGAAAAGTAGCTTTTCCCAAATTTACAGGCTGAACAGATCCTTGGACATAAACAAACCAATCTTGAACCCAATTCGATCGATTTTTTCTTCCTCGCTTCACTCCCTGTTGTGGGTACTCACTCCATCTGATATTTTTTTTGGAAAGAATTTTTATGACTGTAAGGTTCCTTTTAGAAGTAATATCAATGCCGGTTTCCTGGTGAGAATATAGTCCCTGAATATCAAAAGCTAAGCACAACCTTTCGATAAGCTCAGGAACTTCACCGAAAAAAATCTCCACTTTACCGGAATAAGAACGAATATGAACATTCAAGTCTAATATACTTTCCATTACAAATCGCCAATGACGAAGATCACTTTGAGGGGCAGCTATCAGCGAAGGTTCAAACACATAGATCAAAAGTAATGGGTGACCCGCAGCAATAGCCCGCTCTAGTGGCGGGTGATCAGTTACTCTTAGGTCTCTTTTAAGCCATACTATTGAGATTTTTTGCACTCATTATGAACTTTAGGAACTTCCCAAAGTTTTATAATTATGAAAAAAACACAGACGCTGACTGTCGAAGAAGAAGATCGAGTTATAGAAATGGCCTGGGAAGACAGGACACCATTTGATGCGATCGAGGCTCAATTTGGTCTAGCTGAATCTGACGTCATTCAGTTAATGAGAAAAACAATGAAACATAACTCATTTAAAATGTGGCGAACAAGGGTCCAAGGCAGAAAAACCAAACACAAGAAAAAAAGTCCTGAAGAGATGGACTCGTTCAAATCACGAATGCAGCGAGGAATCTCGTTGAATAAAATTTCAAAGCGATAAAGTTATTTAACAGAGAAAAATAAGGGCGAAAGATTTTTCGTACAAATAGATTGTAAGGCCGGAAAATCTTTCGCCCCATTACAAATAGCCTAGACTGTCTCGAATGGCCAACTGTCAATCCCACCTTTTAAGTTTTTTAAATGTTCAAAACCCAGATCTGCCATAACTGCGCAAGCTTGTGCACTTCGGTTACCGCTTCTACAATAAAGCAGGTAATTCTTATCCTTCGGTAGATTTTTTACTGAGTTAGTAAAAGAGCTTAACATAATATCAAGATTACGAGCCCCTCTTATTTTTCCGCCTGAAAACTCACCCGCTGATCGGACATCAATCACCACAGTATTAAGTTTAATCATTAGATCATTGAATTCGCCAGAAGGAATATCTTGGTAATTTTTCGGAGATGTTTTAAAGAAATTAAACATAGTTTCGTTTTTAGATTTGCCCAAAATTAATCTCAGATACATTCTAAAACAGTGACAAATATCACTCAATTAGGCTTTTGGTGGATTTACTTTCAGTTTATTAATAATCAACCTGATCAATAAAACCCAAGGAAATCCATGAAGAATAAGATCTCCCCAATCGATTAATTTCATTCCACTGGCACCACCGGCAACCCATTTGATTTTCCCCCAGATATGTGGCTCTGGAAAAAAAGGAGCTAGACCCAACCAACCACACATGATCAATACCAAGGTCCAATTATTCAGAGAGTTTTTAACTAATTTGACTTCTTTCGTGGCCATGGATAAGTGATTTGTGCCCAAAATGTTTTTGGGAATTCTTCAATTTTATCAAAACCCAAAGGTTCATCTTTACCTGAGTCGGGAATGTATGCGGTACCAAAAAGATAATCCCAGAGGCTTAATGTAATCCCGTAATTCACTCCAAAGCTGCCTTTTGGAAGCTTTTTAGCATGATGCCAAGTGTGCATCACCGGATTGTTGAGGATATATTTCAACGGCCCATAGGTCAGATTAATATTCGCATGATTGAGGTGACCTACAGCGATGGTAAAGATGTGTAGTAGAAAAAAATCGTCCAATCCAAACCCAATCATTGCCAAAGGAATGTATTGGATAGATTTATAAATAATAGTCTCCATCCAATGGTATCGCAAATGTGCTGCAAAACCCATCTCTTCTACTGAGTGATGTACTTTATGAAATTGCCATAAGAAAGAACTTCTATGTAGCAATCGATGGACATTCCATTGGATAAAATCTGCTATGACCAACATAATCAGAAACTGTATCCAAACTGGCAATTCTGACAGTGTAATCGCCACCGAATTTTGGATTCCAAAAAGACCTAACAAGTCGCTGAAAAACTTTACAAATAAGTTCGAAAGAGAGTTATATATTATCAGTGAAAATAGAAAGAAGTTGAAAAACATATAAAATGCATCCAACCAGAAGTCTTTCCGAAAAGCTGTTGGTCTTTTTCTCCAAGGAAAAATCAATTCCAAGCTCCAAACTAATATCGAGAGTCCTATCAGCCAATAAAAGTAATTGTGCCAAGAAGGATACAGGATTTCATTCTTGAGATAGTCCCAATACCCAAAATACCCATCTACAATTATCTGAATGTATTCTTTCATACCTCTACTGTTAAATTTCCAACAACTCTTTAGCAATAATATAAAGTCCCATTACTAAAACAAACCATCCAAACCCTTGCCTCAAAAAATTTTCATTAATTTTTTTCGATAAGGCACTTCCTAAAAAAATCCCGAAAATAGAAAGTGATGTAAAAATCAACAGTAACCTCCAGTCAATCACCTGATTTCCTAAATCACCCAAAAAGCCGATTAGTGATTTGGCTGCAATGATTAATAGTGAGGTGCCAACCGCCATTTTCATAGGCAATCGAGCGAGTAAAACTAGGGCTGGAATTATCAAAAAACCTCCTCCAGCTCCTACAATACCAGTAACCAATCCCACAACGGCTCCCTCCACTGCTATCAGTGGAATATTAAATTTAACTTTGGAATCAACATCAATGACGGTATTTTTTTTTCCCTTAATCATGGAGTAAGAGGCTGCAAGCATGACCAAAGCAAAAAAGACCATGATTGCAATATTTTTTGGGATAGCCATTTCACCGATGGAGAAAATAGGATCTGGTAAGGCAGGCATTAGAAATTTCCGAGTCAAAAAAACTGTGATAAAAGAAGGAACTGCAAAAACGAAGGCTGTCCTATAATCGACCAAGCTTTTTTTCATATAGGTAAAAGAACCTATCAACGAAGTGCTTCCCACTACAAACAGTGAATACGCAGTGGCCAATACAGGCTCGATACCTAAAATATAAACCAACATGGGAACAGTCAGGATGGAGCCCCCACCTCCGATCAAACCCAAACTGACTCCTATCATTATCGCAGAAGCAAAACCAATTAGAATAATACTATCCATTTTTATTTTTTAGAATCATATCCACAAATGTAACTAGTGCGGCCCTTTCTGGGGGTGACTTTTGTTACGCAGCACTTCTTCTGTTTTATTAAAATTGAGATCCCGATGGGTCAAGATTTCCTCAAAATCATCCCGAATGTAGATCACATTTCTCCCAAGTTCTAACCATTTTTTCTTCTCAAGTTGTTTCAATAATCGCGAGATGACCTCACGAGAAGTCCCTAACTCGTTTGCTACTTCTTGATGTGTTGTATGTAACTCATTGGATTTGTGTTGCTTCATTTTCGTGACAAGGTAGCGCATCAGTCGCTCATCCATTCGCTTAAAGGCTACAGCATCCAGAGCCAAAAGCATTTCATGGAATCTCCTCTGATAAGTATTCGATACAAAATCTTTCCATTGCTTATAGTCAACTGTAAACTGCTCATGAACCAAGATTGGGATTCCAATAAGAGTGGTTGACTCCTCTACCACCGCTTTAATCTCGGATGGCTTGGATGCAGTACAGCATGTCAAGGAAAGTGCACAGGTCTCTCCAGCATCTAGATAATAGAGAAATAACTCCTTTCCCTCCTCATCCGTTCTCAAAATTTTAATTGATCCTTCGAGAACTATAGGAACCATCTTCACAAATTGACCAGGCTCAATCAAGACCCTTTTTGGTTCAAGGTGCATTAGTTGCCCTTTATCAAGCAGTGCCTGAATTAAGTTAGGATCAGTAAAATTTGGCAGTAACGCCTGAAGTTCGGAGCTATTCATTAGATTTTAAAATAAGCGTGTGATTATCCTCAATTATGCCAATAACCTAATTTTCTTTACCTAACAACTGGCGGGAAGCCCCAGCGAGGCGGGACAGGCTAGTCCCGATAGCCATGGGGTTAAGCACAGATCATGCGAGTATACACCAAATATTACGTCGCTTCTTCCTTTTACCGCCGACAATGCGGATATACATAGTAGATGATTTAAAGTCTCAAAGCCTTTCTCTTTTCTAAAAGTAAAAGTCTTTGAGGAAATCGTACTTCAAGAGGTCAAAGTTCAAAGAATAAAATGCACTATAAGGTGATGTTTGTCACAAAACTAATAATTGATAAGGTGTAAATAGGCTTTCGGTAAAACCCAAGCGAGCATGGCAAATTATCAAATTCTTATTATTTGGAGGTAAAACCGCGAGAAGCACTGTTCCTATCAGCTAAAACGTAAGGATCAAAGTCTTCTGTCAAAGATTGTTGAGCTCTAAAAAAAACACTAATACCGACTCGCTTGAGTAGTAGTTACGCCGGTACTTTTGAATTCAAATAGAACGGACGGAATTAAGAAGACTATATTTCAAAAAGTGTTGATAGGATCAATGATGAAACAAAAGGTATCACTGCTGAAGCGAATGAAGTGACTACGACTAATTTTGGGATACTCAGTTAAGACTAGCAAGTCCTTGGCCCTAGTCTCATGATGGCAAATAAACTTCTATCTAGACTAATAGAGGAGCAATATGTTTTAATCTAATAGACCTAGAGAACACTTGAGAAGTTTAAAAAAAATTAAAGGTGGAAATGCACCATTTGCACAAGTAACAACTCCATTTAAATGTGGAGAAGCTCCTAAAAAATTGTGTATTTGGCAGAGGAGTATTTCAGAAATGAGAGAATTTGATAAAAGATTATCCGATTATCTCCGATGATGCCAGTGACCTATCTTTCTTTACTAAAATGGCGAGACAAGCCCGCCACAGCGAGGCAAGCCGGTGACGTCCAGGTAGCCATCGGGAGAAATACCGGAAATGCTGGTATTTATAATACATCATTTACTTTTCGTCTTTTGCTGGAGCAATTGCGGATACCCATAAAAGACTAGTGTCCTGTTACGAATACAGGCAACGATATTTTCTAAGTTCTCGATTCTGCAAAGACCTAAAATAAAATTATCGATGATTGACACATTATATTTAAGCCTTACTGTGTTCCTGTAAAAATTGCTTAAAAATCTGTAAATCAGCTTCTAATGTGCTATTTTAAAGAAAAGTAACTGTGCCATAATGAGGGAAAGTGTACTGGCAGAATAATTTAGCAGCGAGATGGAAATCAAAACCCTCATTGATATGCTTCATTTTGCTGCTACCAAGACGACCCCAAAGTTCATCCAAAAATCTGTGGGTTCTATCCAAGATAGTTTGCGAAAAGGGTCGGTCGTTAAAGATTCTCACATCATCCAGCTTAAGCAATGTCCAGCCATTTTTCATTTTAGGGCATAGCATTTATCCGACTACCTGAGCAGCTGCAGCTATCTGAAAGTAGGCTCCTGTGTTAGTTGGAAACCTTCATAAGTTGATCAAAACAGAATAAATGGGTTAGGAATCCCAAGAAGGGAATTACTCATATCCTATTGCAACAGACTAGATCAAAATGCTTTGGACTGAACACAATTACCATAATATGAGAGCTCACGATCCTTTAATAGCTAAATTTGCAGAAACTATCAAAGTGCAATACAACATGGGACTCTTGGGGTAATATAGGTTGTCATTCATGTATTGTAATCTGATGCTCAGAGGAAAATCTTAAATCAACTTCCTGAAAGACTAACTCACTAAACTTGTAAAAATCAATACTTATTTTAATTAAAGAGCGCGGTAATCCATCTGGTTTTTTCTTCTTAGTCGGAAGTCTATTTCTCCACTTTAGAGAAAAAAATCATTTTCCAAATTCTTTCATCATCCTGATCAATGACCGGATTTTTTAGAAATAAGAGTCAAATTATTACAGCTCATTTTTTCAAAATTGCTTCCATAGAGATATTCTTTGTCTGTAAATCTATAAAATTTGAATTCTCAATAACCATTCAAACAAATGCATAACATCAAATGACTAATATCCTTTTAATTTGAATTTAATTCGTTTTCCAGAATCACATGAAATCAATCGGTCTTTTTTTGCTGACCTTCTTATTTATTACGTTTTCACAGTCACAACAGCTTAGGATCATAGATAGCGAAACTGAGAAAAGTCTCTCAGGAGTAATTATTTACACGTCTTCTCCCGCCAATTTCAAAATCAGCGACAGAGAAGGTAATGCAGATATCAGCAACTTAAGACTCAAGGGGGAAATCTATTTGGAATTGTCAGGATACCAATCGCTCAAAACGACGCTTTCGGAACTGGAACAACTTCACTATTTGATCAAAATGAAATCTGGAATGATGACTTTGGATCAAGCCACTGTCTCCGCATCACGCTGGAGACAAAACAGCCAAGATATCTCCTCAAAAGTTTCGATTCTAAAATCTGACAACCTTCTTCTCAGAAATCCTGCAAATACAGCAGATTGGCTAGGGAGCAGCGGGGAAGTCTTCGTTCAAAAAAGTCAGCAGGGTGGAGGCAGCCCAATGATTCGTGGCTTTTCTGCTAATCGTCTGTTGTATGCAGTGGATGGGGTCAGAATGAATACTGCTATTTTCAGAAGCGGCAACCTTCATAATATTATTTCTGTCGATCCCTTTTCATTAACCGCTACAGAAATTATTTTCGGACCAGGATCTGTAATGTATGGAAGTGATGCGATTGGCGGAGTGATGGCATTTCAAACATTAGACCCTAATTTTTCTCCTCAAAATAAATGGTCAGTGAGTTTCAGTTCACGTTTCAACTCTATCAATAATGAATTCACCGGTCATGCTCATGTCGTATTTGAGTCAGACAAATGGGCATTTTTAACGAGTATCACCCATTTTGATTACGGTGATCTGAGAATGGGTGGAGTTGGTCCACCGGAGTATTTGAGACCAACTTATATTGACCAGCAAGGTGGAGTAGACACTCCCATTCAAAATCCTGACCCTCAAGTTCAGAATCCAAGTGGCTATGATCAGATCAATGTCATGCAAAAAATAAAATTTAAGGCTTCAAATCAAACCATATTAAGCTATGGATTTCATTATAGCCAATCAGGATATATACCTAGATATGATCGACTGATCGAATCTGGGAGTTCAGGTTTGCGTTTTGCTGTTTGGGCTTATGGACCACAAATATGGCTGATGAATAATTTTGGGATCGAGTACCGCAGCAACTCAAAAATCTTTGATCAGGTCAATATTAAAATTGCGCAGCAATACTTTGAAGAAAGTCGGATTGATCGAAGGAATGGTAATTCGAACCAAAATACCAGAACTGAAACAGTCCAAGCCTATTCTGCTAATGCAGATTTCGTAAAAAATATCCGAAAAGAAAGTTTTTTAAGCTATGGTTTAGAATTTATCCACAATGACGTAACCTCTAAAGGATACAAGGAAAATCTTATTTCCCAAACAATTAACCCTACCTCTAGCCGGTATCCGCAATCCTCTTGGGTATCGGCTGCAATCTACGGAAGTACACATACCGAAGTCTCCAAAAAACTAAAGTTTCAAACTGGAATTCGATACAATTATATCGGACTAAAAGCTGACTACAGTATGAATCAAGCATTCTATCCACTCCCTTTTACGACTAGCTCAAGCAACTTCGGAGCCTTGACTGGTAGTTTGGGACTAATCTATTTGCCGGAACCCTCACTTACGATTTCGCCAAACCTTTCTACCGGCTTTCGAGCTCCAAATGTAGATGATATTGGGAAAATCTTCGATTCTCAGCCTGGAGCTGTAATCGTACCCAACCCGGACTTAAAACCTGAATACGCCTATAATGCAGAGTTGAATATCAATAAACACTTCAAACAGCGCTTCAAATTTGACATTAGTGGCTATTTTACCATTCTTAAAGATGCAATGGTTCGAAGGCCATTTGTGCTTAATGGCGAATCCGTCATTGATTACGATGGCGTTCCAAGTGAAGTCCTAGCTATTCAAAATGCAGCATTTACTAAAGTGGTTGGGATTCAAACTGGGGTTGAATTAGTGATATCCAAATATATCTTACTTACTTCGCGCTACAACTGGCAAAAAGGAACAGAGGAATTAGACGATCAAACGATAAGTCCATCGCGGCATGCAGCGCCGGCTTTTGGGATGAGTAGATTTACTTTTTCGAAAAATAAATTGAAGCTGATAATTACCAGTCAATACAGTGCAGTGGTTACCGATATTGATATGCCCACTGAGGAAAAAGGTAAGCCTCAGCTTTATATAAAGAATGCAAATGGGAATCCTTACTCGCCCAGTTGGATTACTTTTAATTTCAATTCCAGCTATCAGGTTTTTCCATTTATGGAAATCAACTTAGGAATTGAAAATATTAGAAATTTAAGATATCGTCCTTACAGCTCCGGGCTCACTGCACCAGGAAGAAGCTTTACATTTTCGCTAAAAGGAAGTTTTTAATTTGACTTCCATGTTACCTCCCAGTTTGACAAGAAGTTGCGGCTTCGAATGAGAAATTATACAAAAAAGCCTTTATCAAAAGCTAAAATTTTACGTTCCCTGCTTTGTCTTAGTTTAGATATCGGATTTAGCAGAATGATTGCTGGGTTTATATGTCTAATTTTTAAGTCAGATAGTTCAACATACTTTTATTTAAAAATCCATAGCTGAATAGCTATGGGACAACCATTCAATTACAGTAACATTTTATGCTAGAATTTAACATTTTATGCTAGAATTTAATGTTTTATGCCTTTTCATAGTTTACAGCTTAAGAACGTTAGCTTTCGGCAGCGTGCGCAATTGAAAATTAGATTACGGATCTGCTATTTATCGCCAATCTGGTGTATAGTTAATGACTAAAGTCCAGCTTTTGGATCCAAGGAAGGTCTTGGTAGAAAATAAGTATGGATGAAAAACTAGTCAAGGAATCTTCAGTTTCTTCAAAAATGATTTAATTTCTATTGCCCCATTTTTTTTATGTGTGTACATAATTGCTCCAGTAAAAGGCAAAAGCGGCTTAATATGTGTTAAATACTAGCATTACCGGTACTCCGATGGCTTATCGGAACGTCATCGGCTTGCCTCGCCAAGATAAGCAAAGAAAAAGCCATCACTGGTATCATTGCGGATAATCGAAATTTTTTTCAACGTTTTTTCAAAAGCTCATATGTTATTTACCTAAAAATTTATTCATATTTGGACATAAAGAAGATTCAATGAAAAGGTGGCGCTAGCGATTACCAATCAAATTTTTGTCACAACTGAAAAAAATTTGACTTGAATTATGAGATTATGATCACAAGAAAATAGCCCAGATAGAAAAACTAATTAAAATCTTATTTATTTTTCTTTAGATTCATTCCAAATAATCTTACTTTTGTAATCAGTTATAGCCAAAATTCAAAGAATGTTGAAAACAGCTGACCAAATTTCAGTCACCCAAACTGTCATTATAAGAGAAATTGTCGATTCTCCATTAAAATTAAATTTGATGGAACTTGGTTTTTTGCCTGGTAAGTCGATTACACTGAGGCATTCTGCGCCAATGGGAGGTCCGATGGCTTTCCAGCTCGATGAAACCATTTTGGCTTTGAGAAAAAATGAAGCCTCATTGATCAAAGTGCAATTGCCCTAATCCATGAATAAGCCCAACACTCCTACTTCGGTTTTAAAGACTACGAAGATTGCAATCATTGGTAATCCCAATGTCGGTAAGTCTACTATTTTCAATCAGTTGACCGGCTTGAATCAGAAAATCGGGAATTATCCTGGGGTAACAGTGGATAAAAAAATAGGTGTAATGAACTATCAAGGCAATACCTACGAAATAATTGACTTGCCAGGAACCTATAGTCTCAATCCAAATTCTGAGGATGAAATAATTGCAAATCGTGTTCTAAATCAATCAAATGAAGCTGAAAAGCCAGAGTTTGTTTTAATGGTAATCGATTCGAGTCAGCTCTCTCGAGGATTATTCCTAGCTACACAGTTGATGGATCTTGGTTTAAGTCTAGCGATTGTATTGAACATGGCTGATATATCGGCTAAACGGAACATTACAATAAAGACTTTTGAAATCTTCAAAGCACTCAGAGTCCCAATCTTAAGTACTGACGCTAGAGGAGAAAAAGGTCTAGATCAAATTCGAGAGCTAATTCATACTAGAAACTTCAGTAAAAAGGGAGATTTTATAGCTATCGAAGAGGTAGTTCCGATCACACTTTTGGATGAATTTCAGACTAAATTCCAGTTACCCAATCATTACCAAGCCTATCAAATGCTTCGCTTTGGCCGAGTAGATAAAATAATATCTCAAGAGGATCGTGATTGGATTAAAGCTAAGCTTGAAGAGTTAAACTTTGATCTTGAAGCGGCTCAACTTGAAGAAACTAAGATACGATATAAAAAAATTACCAAAATAGTTGAATTGGCCGTTGTAAAAGAGCTTACTGTCAAGAAGAAAAAATATAGTATTGACCAAATTTTCCTTCACCCAATATTTGGTTATTTAATATTTGCGGCAATTCTTTTAGTGATGTTTCAGGCAATCTTTGCCTGGGCGTCAGTACCCATGGACCTGATTGATGGCTTTTTCGCAGAACTTTCAGGTAGTGTGAATGATTATTTGCCTTCGGGTCCGCTAGCTAATTTAATCTCTGAGGGACTTATCCCTGGTATCGGGGGAGTAGTAATATTCATTCCTCAGATAGCTATGCTCTTTGGTTTTCTGGCGATTTTAGAGGACACAGGATATATGTCCCGAGTTGTATTTTTAATGGACCGGTGGATGCGCCCTTACGGTCTTCATGGTAAAAGTGTAGTTCCGCTCATCTCAGGAGTAGCTTGTGCTATCCCTGCTGTAATGGCAGCACGGAATATTGGGAATTGGAAGGAAAAAATAATCACTATCATGGTCACTCCCTTGATGAGTTGTTCTGCTAGACTTCCTGTATACGTTATTTTGATCGGTCTAGTGGTGCCAGACAAAACCATCGGTGTTATCAATCTTCAAGCTTTAACCCTTTTAGGGCTTTATTTTTTAGGAATTTTGGGTGTGTTGGGAACTGCCTTTCTGTTGAAAAATATCTTAAAAACAACGGAGAAAAGTTTTCTGATGGTGGAACTTCCTTCCTACCGAGCACCAAGATGGTTAGATGTACTCACTACAATGTATAGCAAGTCAAAAACATTTGTTTTAGAGGCGGGCAAAATAATTCTCGCAATTTCAGTTGTTCTTTGGGTGTTAGCATCCTATGGACCATCAGAAAGAATGGATGAGATCAGAACAAGAGGCGAAATCAAATTGGCTACCGCGACCAATCCGATGCAGGTAGATGAAATTGAAGCAGAAACCTCATCCCTACTGTTAGAAAATTCATTTATGGGGATCATGGGTAGAGGAATAGAGCCTGTTATTCGACCACTGGGCTATGATTGGAAGATAGGAATCGCCTTAATTGCATCTTTTGCTGCACGTGAGGTTTTTGTATCTACAATCGCAACAATATACAGTATTGGTGGAGATCCGGAGGATGACTTGACTATTCGGCAAAAGCTGAACCAACAAATACGTCCCAATGGAGAGAAGGTCTATAATACTGCTACGGCGTTTTCATTAATGGTTTTTTACGCCTTTGCAATGCAATGTATGAGTACCATCGCTGTAGTTTATCGTGAAACCAAAGGTTGGAAATGGCCATTAATTCAAACAGCATACATGACAGGGCTTGCCTATTTATCTGCTTTTCTAGTATATCAAATACTATCGTAATATGATTCAGGAGATCGCCATAGGAATAATTTTACTTTCTGCCTTAGGCTTTTTGGTTAAAAAATTCTTTTTCAAACCAAAAACTGGGTCCGGCTGCAATAAATGCGGTAAATAATAAGCGTAATTATTCTTCACCATGATTTTTTAATACTTTTAGATTCGTGGGTAAAGTAGCTGAGCAGAGTATCCAAACAACCATTTTTTCTTATATCGGCGTAGTCATTGGCTATTTCAATGTGCTATGGCTTTATCCATATGCGATGGATGCTTCCGAATTAGGGATATTTCGAACTATCCAAGACTTAGGATTGCTTTTTGTCCCTTTTGCGCAGTTGGGAGTTGGTCATGGAATCACGCGCTATTTTCCAAAGCTTCAAGGCAACAAATCCGCTTTTCTTAGCTATAGTTTGATAATTGCACTTGCTGGATTTTTTATAGTCACTATTCTCTTCTTTGGACTTCGAGTCCAGATTATTGAACTGTTTGCCATGAATTCTCCAGAGGTAGTTGACTTCCTAGGTGTGGTCCTATTGATTACGCTCTTTGCGTTGTTGAATAGTATTTTGGATGCCTACAGCAGATCTTATTTGAAAATAGCAATTCCAACTTTTTTTAGAGAGGTTTTTCTTCGCTTACTCACAGGCTGTTTGATAGGTACTTATTTACTAAAATGGATCAGCTTTCCAGAAGTGATGACTGGATTAGTTCTGGTTTATGGCTTCGCTCTTACGGGAGTCCTAATCTATTTAATTTGGCTAGGGGTATTGAACTTTGATTTGAATTGGAAGACTTTCCCTAAAGGATTCAGGTCCTCTTTTATACAGTTCAGTTTGATCACTTTCCTGGCGACAGCAGCATCCACTTTAATCATGAAGATTGACAGCATTATGGTAAGTTCAATGATCAGCTTAGAAGCAAATGCCATTTATACTATTGCTTTTAGTATGGCTTTAGTCATCGAACTACCGAGAAGGGCTATATCGCAAGTCGTCATGCCTGTGGTCGCAGACCATTTTGCAAATGATAATCTTGCTGAAATAAATGTATTGTATAAGCAGGTGTCCAATCGCCAACTTTACGTTTGCATTCTTTTATTTATAGGAATTTGGGCAAATATCGATGCGGTTTATTCTTTTATTCCAAATCGGGAAATCTATATGGCTGGTAAATCTGTCGTTTTCTTGATCGGATTGGGTAAGCTTTTCGATGTTGCCTTTTCTATCAATAGTGAGATTCTGGTATTCTCTAAGTTTTACCGCTTCAACTTAATCTTGACCATAGCGATGAGCGCGCTGATAATTGTATTGAATTTGTTTATGATTCCTAGTTATGGAATCGAGGGAGCAGCAGGAGCTTCTGCCATCGTTATGCTGCTCTTCAATCTTGTAAAGTATTTGTTTCTGAAAATCAGATTAGGCTTAGAACCATTTTCAAAAGAAACACTAAAAATTTTGGCAGTAGGAATTTTAACTTTCAATTCGGCCAGCTTTGCAAGCTTAGACGCTTCCCCGATTCCAAATTTAATTTTTACTTCTTTGGTAGTCTTGGGTGTTTTTCTCCTGTGGTCTTTGCTACTTCGAGCTGGTCGGGAGGAGTGGCTATGGATCAAGGAAAGAATGAAAAAGTCCGGATCTTAGAGTGTTACAAACCTCCTATAAGACAAGATTTGAGCTGCCGTAGAACCGCAAACTTCCACTGTTATCCTGCTTTTTGAGCGAGGACCTGCTCCGATAACTATCGGATCAGGGTGAGGCCTGTTTTTGGAAAGGGCTATACTCGGCAAAATTGATAATTGTGAAGTTTGAACATGTCGACGACCCGGACAGTACAAATATACGATATATTAGAAATCAGGCTAGTTTTTAGTAGATGGATTCTGAACATCTACCGAAATAAAAAATTAATTCTAAATTCAGAATTTTAAAGATTCGGAATTTAATTTTACTATTATAGATTTAGCATTCATTTTAAGTTTAATTGAAGGTAGCTAGATGACTATTTCAAAATTATATTTCTTTAATAGTTAAAAAGTATACTAGAATAAGTTTTACATTTACATTCATAAAACCCTTTGCAGCATATGTATTTGATAAAGAAATTGATTGTTTGTTTAGATCAGACTTCACTAGATCAAACCTTAATTCAATATGCAGCCTTCATAGCACAGGTAAATCAGACCAAAAAAATTTATTTTGTAAATGTCATTAGGAATTTAAGCATTCCTAAAGAAATCTTGGAAGATTTTCCTAACCTGGTAGAAAACATGGTTTCTGAACGGCAACAACAAATGGAGGCAGTGGTAAATGAAAACTTTCCAAAATTAAAGGGAGTTTCACTCAATTACATTGTAAAAGAAGGGTCACTATCCAAGAAGATTCTTAAACTCTCTGAAGAGAAATCAGCTGATATGATCATGATTGGGAGAAAAGTAACTCTTCAGGGAAGTGGGATTGCTTCATTAAGATTGGCTCGAAGAGCAAGTTGCTCACTTCTAATTGTACCTGAGGGCAGTAAACCTAAATTGAAAAGAATTCTTGTTCCCAGCGATTTTTCAGACTATTCAAAAGACGCACTTGAGGAAGCGATTATGATTGCCAATAAATATGGAAACACAGAGATCATTTGTCAAAATGTTTTTGCTGTTCCTTCTGGTTATCATTTCACTGGCAAAACATATCAAGAGTTCACTGCAATAATGCTGTCACAAGCAGAAATTTCTTACAAAAAATTTATTAAAAAAATTGACACTCAAGGAGTTAAAATCACGCCTATCTATACCCAAGATGACGATGATGATCCAGTTCAGAAATTTGTATCAAAAGCATTAGAAACAGAATCTGATGGAATAATAATAGGGGCTAAAGGAAGAACTGCGGCAACTGCATTATTTATTGGAAGCATGGCTGAGCGGCTGATACAGTCAAATGACAGTCTGCCACTTTTAGTGACTCGACCAAAGGGGAAAAATGCAGGAATCTTGGATTACATCCTCGAGATATAAAGAATCAAAGACTTACTGGCTGATACATTAGATTTTTAGCTTTTTTGACTTCCAAGGCTAAACCATCATAAAGAAGTTTGGTCTAAAGCAGGAATGAAAGAAACCGATGAGCAGGAAATCTTAATACTAATCCAAAATTCCATTTCGAGGGAATTCGGATATCGGAAATTGATTTTGGTTTATCAAAAGCGGGTTTATCACGTCATTCGGCGTATGGTGTTGATTCATGAAGATGCGGATGATCTAACTCAAAATACCTTTATCAAAGCCTATCGCCATATCGATAAGTTTCACGGCAACTCCAGTTTATTTACTTGGCTTTACAGAATCGCTACCAACGAAGCGCTCAGCTTTCTAGCGAATAAGAAAAAGCGATTCTTTTTTTCCATTGACGATCACCAGGAGAAAATGGAATCCTACCTAGATCAGCCTGGAAATCTAAGCGGAGATGAGATTCAGATAATCTTACAAAAGGCAATTCTAAAACTTCCTGATAAACAACGTCTGGTCTTTCACTTGAAATATCAAGAAGAACTGAGCTATCAGGAAATGAGCGAAATTACAGGTACAAGTGTGGGAGCCCTAAAGGCCAGCTACCACCATGCAGTCAAAAAAATTGAGGAGTATATAAAGTCAGAATAAACCATTGCGGTTAAAATCAGTCTAAAGAACGAATGGAAAAACTACCCAAACTAAAAGAATTCAAAGCACCGGCAGGATATTTTGATCAACTACCTGATCAAATTATGGATTCCGTTAAACCAAATAAAAGGAACACTTGGCTTCAATACGCAGCTACAATTGTATTGATTCTAAGTGTGGGAATTTGGCTTTTATTTTCTCCCGAAATCAGCCCGCAAGAATATTCGCTGGATGATGAGGTCAGCCTCTATATTGATAGTCAATATTGGACTGCAGAAGATGTACTGAGTATGACTGAAAACCCTGACGAGATCTTAGATCAAATAATTAATGAAGAAATCCCTGAAGACATAGAGCTATGGGGAGAGGAAGAACAAATTTGGTTTTAACTATGAAAACATACATTCTAACATTCGCAATTCTCCTTTTTGTCACCGGAATAAGTCTCGCTCAGCGTCCCAGCCAACGATACAATTCTGAAAAACTACAAGCGGCACGGATCGCATTTATCACTTCTAGATTGGATTTGAAACCTGAACAGGCAGAGAAGTTCTGGCCAGTTTACAATCAATTCAATGATAACCGAGAGACTTATCTAAGAGAAATACGTAAACTAAGTGATTTGCGAAGTGGCGATATCTCGGAATCAGATGCTAAAAAAAGAATCGAGCAACGATTTGAGCTTCAGCGAAAAGTTCTCTTAGAAGAGGAGAATTATACGAATGATTTGAGTAAAATAATCAGCTACAATCAGCTATTAAAGCTAAATGGTCTTGCTCGGGACTTTACCCGAACAGTCTATCAAAAGCAAAGAGGAAATAATCAGGATTAAAAAAAGCAACTGTTAAAGCCGCTTTTTTATAAAACCTCATTCTTTTTAATCAGGTCTCTGTTAGAAGAAGTTCTTCTTGAGCAGGTGCCTCCTCCTCTTTTCGATTCATGTTGTTGATTCCTTTAATCGCAAGGAAAATCACAAATGCAACAATCAGGGAAGTCCACTACATTCTGCATGAACATGCCATAATTCAGTATGACAGCAGCGATTGCTTCACCAGCAGCATCGATTCCGTCTGACCTTAGGATATAGTTCAATTTCTTGAAATCCATCCCGTCAAGAAGCATGCCTATTGGTGACATGACAATAGCATTTACAAATGAAGCCACTATTTTCTCGAAGGCTCCGCCGATAATCACACCGACAGCTAGATCGATCACATTGCCTTTGACGGCAAATTCTATAAACTCTTTTAACATTCCCATAAGCTTGAGGTTAATTGGTTAAGATTATTGAGTTAAAAAGTTGATTTTACATTGCTAATATTTCGAAAAATATCCTCAAATACGAATACCTAAATAAATTTTTGGCTAACGTGATTAGTGTCTTTACAGTTCATAATTGAGACAAAATTCAAAAGTCAATGCTGTAATTTGATTAACATTGCCCTCATAACTACAACAAGAAAATGAAACCACCTATTGCAAAAAAAATAGCCGAAAAATTAGAAATTCACGGGCACAAGCGCGTCGATAATTACTATTGGATGAATAATCGCGAAAATCCTGAAGTGATCGACTACCTCAATCAAGAAAATCAATACTTAGCTCAGAAGCTGGAGGAAACAAAGGATTTTCAAACTTCGCTCTTTGAAGAAATGAAGGGAAGAATCAAAGAAGATGATCAGAGCGTTCCCTTCTACAAATCCGGTTATTTCTGGTATTCTCGCTATGAAAAAGGTGGCGAATATCCAATCTATTGCAGAAAGAAAGAGTTTCTTTCCTCACCGGAAGAAGTCATCTTAAATGTAAACTTACTTGCAGCAGGAAAAAACTACTATCAAGTCGGAGGAACATCAATCTCCACAAATCAAAAACTCTTAGCATTTGCGGCAGATGAGGTAGGTAGAAGAATCTATACTATCTGTTTCAAAGATTTGGAAACCGGGGAAATACTTGAAGATTATATTCCTACAGTGACGGGGAATTTCAGTTGGGCAGCAGATAACCTGACCATCTTTTATTCAAAACAAGACCCCGAAACTCTTCGCTCCTTTCAAATCTATTCCCATCAATTAGGTACTGATCCAGCAAAAGATCAGCTGATTTTTGAAGAAAAAGATGAGGAATTTAGCTGTATTATCCATAAAACCAAGTCAGAAAGATTTCTTCTTATTCACTCAGAGAGCTCGGTATCTTCTGAGATATGGTTCTTGGAAGCTGTACATCCGGAAGGAGATTTTCGACTGATTCAAGAACGAATTTCTCATCTGGAATATGCCGCAGATCATTATGAAGATCATTTTTGGATCCGGACTAATCACGAAGCACAGAATTTCAAATTAGTAAAGGCCCCTATTGTAAACCCGGGAATCGAGAATTGGGAAGATGTGATTGGACATCGAAAAGAAAGTCTCTTGGAGGACTTCGATATTTTCGCGGATTTCTTGGTAGTTCAAGAGCGAACCAATGGATTGGTACAGATTCAGATCAAACCTTGGGACAATTCGGAAGCTCATTACCTAGCATTCGATGAAGATACCTATACTGCTTGGATAGGAACTAACCCAGAATTCAATACTGCCATTCTTCGATTTGGATACAATTCCTTGGTATTACCAGCCAGCACCTATGACTATCATATGGTAATGCATACCAAAACGTTGCTCAAACAGCAAGAAATAGTCGGAGGTCACGATTCCTCTGCTTACCAATCCTCTAGAATTTGGGCAAAAGCGGCAGATGATGTGATGGTACCAATCTCCCTGATTTATCGGATTGACTCTTTTAATCCAGATGGCTCAAACCCCTTACTATTATATTCTTATGGCTCTTACGGCTACAGCTCTGAGGCTTATTTTTCAAGTACGAGACTAAGCCTTTTGGATCGGGGGTTTGTATTTGCTATTGCGCATATCCGTGGTGGGGAGGACTTAGGAAGACATTGGTATGAAGATGGAAAAATGCTCAGAAAGCGAAATACATTTACTGATTTCATTGCCTGCGCAGAACATCTAATCACAGAAAAGTATACCTCTCCTTCACATCTCTATGCCATGGGTGGCAGTGCTGGTGGTCTGCTGATGGGAGCTGTCATGAATATGAAGCCAGAATTATTCAACGGGTTGATCGCTGCAGTGCCCTTTGTAGACGTAGTGACAACTATGCTTGATGAGAGCATTCCGCTTACTACTGGCGAATTTCAAGAATGGGGGAATCCGAAAGTTAAGGAATACTATGACTACATGCTCTCCTACTCGCCATATGATAATGTGACTGCGAAGGCTTACCCAAACCTCCTTGTCACTTCTGGATTGCATGATAGCCAAGTTCAATACTATGAGCCAACCAAATGGGTAGCCAAATTGCGCGAGCTCAAAACTGATCAAAACCTACTTTTGCTCCATACCAATATGGATGCAGGACATGGTGGCGCATCTGGAAGATTCAATGCGCTGAAAGAATTGGCTTTAGAATATACTTTTCTTCTTTATTTAGAGGGAAAATGTGCTTCGTAAAGCAATTATTATCAGTCTTTATTCAAATTGATTAGTCTTTGACTTGAAGGGTATTCTCAAACAGGGAAATTGAAGAAATGGAAATTTTCCTACCTTTGAGTCAAACCTATTACTACCAAATTGATGAAAATTGCCCTTATCGCCCATGATCGAAAAAAAGCAGATATGATTCATTTTTTAAGTGGCTTCAAAAAACGTTTACTTAAAGCTGATATCGATCTTGTTGCTACGGGTACCACGGGTACTCATATCGAAAAAGCTGGATTTGATGTTCAGAAATTGCTTTCCGGACCAATCGGAGGTGATGCTCAAATCGCTGCAATGGCAGCTCAGAAGGAGCTGGATTTGGTTATTTTCTTTAGAGACCCATTAGGCAAACACCCACATGAACCAGATGTGCAAATGCTGATGCGAATTTGCGACGTACACAATATTCCTCTTGCGACTAACCCTGCTTCAGCGGATCTGATGTTTAAAGCCATAACTCAAAATCTATAAATGGAACCTAAAACCATAAAAAAAATTGGTGTACTAACTTCAGGAGGAGATTCTCCTGGAATGAACGCTGCGATCCGAGCGGTTGTCCGCGCGGGATTATACTACAACCTCGATATGTATGGAATCTATCGAGGCTATGAAGGGATGATCCAAAATGACATCAAGAAACTTGAATCTCGTCACATCACTCACGTTTTGGAGCGTGGGGGTACTTTCTTGAAATCCGCCAGGAGTGATGAGTTCAGAACTGTTGGGGGGCGAAAAAAAGCCTATGATAATTTAAAAAGCCATGGCATTGATGCTTTGGTAGTGATCGGTGGAGATGGTTCTTTAACTGGAGCGCATTTGTTCTACCAAGAATATGGGATTCCAGCAATTGGCCTTCCTGGTACCATTGATAATGATCTTTCCGGTACAGATTCTACGATAGGATTTGATACCGCATGTAATACAGCAATAGAAGCAATTGATAAGATTCGTGATACGGCAACTTCGCATGACCGCTTATTCTTTGTGGAAGTAATGGGTAGAGATGCCGGGTTTATTGCTATTAACGCCGGAATTGGCAGTGCGGCAGCAGCAATTCTAATTCCTGAGAAAAAAATGCCCATCGAGCATTTAATAGAAAAATTAAAGATTCGAACCAAAGCAAAGAAGGCTTCCAACATTATAATTGTCGCCGAAGGTGGTAAGAGTGGCGGAGCCGCGGAGATTGCCGCTACTGTCAAAAAACATCTTCCCTATTATGATATCAAAGTAACGATTCTAGGACATCTCCAGCGTGGTGGATCACCGAGCTCATATGATCGACTCCTTGCTTCCAAGCTTGGCGTTTCTGCCGTTGAGGGATTGCTAGCCGGAAAATATGATGTCATGGCAGGCCTGATTAATCATAAAGTAGTCTTTACACCAATCATAAAAGCAATTGTCGACGATAAGAGCGTGGATGAGGATGATTTTAGAATTGCTAAAATTCTTTCTACTTAATTGCTTTGAATCTTTGAGATTGGTAAAGCTCAAAGGTTAACCGCTTGATGCTGCTTTCGGAGAAGAAAATCAACTCGGAGGCAGGATGATAAAAACAAAACAAGAAAGCCTGATCAGCGATCAGGCTTTCTTGTTTATAAATTGTTCTTTTTCATTTCATCAACACAATACTCGAATTCTTCCCAAGTTTGACTTTACCTTCTGCATGGGCAGTTTCCCCAAGGGTATATAGTTTTGTGTTAAAACCGTCCGGAGTATCAACTACAATTTCTACTTTACCCAAATTATGAATCACGAAAATCGCCTGATCGCCTGAGTTTCTGTTGTAAGCCATCACTGCTTTAGGGTAAGTCGCTATTGGTAATTCCAAATCCCCAATGGCTAGGGCAGGATGTGTATTTCTTAAGATGATAAGACTTTTGTAATGATTGAAATAGCTATTGGGATCTTCCTTCTGAATTGCCAAAGGTGTCACTGTAGCATCCGTGGTGTAAACTGGCTCCATCCAACTAGTTCTTCCAGTATCTTTTCCTTTTACATCCCAGAGAAATGGCTCGCGGATATTCTGGTCAGGTTTCAAGCCTAGCATCCCGATTTCTTCTCCATAATACAAATAAGGAGCTCCCGGCATCGTCAGTAGTATGGCGCTAGCCTGCTTGTAGCGGTCTGGATCAGATCCAAGTTCATTTAATAGTCTTGGTTGATCATGATTCGAGGAAATCGTGGCATCAATGAAATTTGGGGTAATTCCCCGATAGAAGTCTAACATATCTTTTTGCTTCTTTGCCAGTAGCATTCCGTTCTCAGTATTCAATGCTTCCAATAACGTGTAATGAAAATCAAAATTGAATAAAGCCGGTAGCCCGGGAAGATAAGGTGCGACGATTTCTTTTTTGTCATACACCTCTCCCACCAAATATACATCTGGCTTGATCGCTTCCATTTTGGCTCGAAATTCTTTCCAAAACGCATGATTATCCGAGGGTCTGTCATCTGGAAAAATATGCTTTGCCGCATCTAATCGGAAACCATCAACTCCGATTTCTTCTAACCAAAACTTACCGATATCATAGATTTCTTCACGGACTTTAGGATTATCGTAATTCAAATCTGGCATCCCTCCTATAAAAAACCCATAGTAAAAATCTTCTCCGTTTCCTGGGTCATGCCACTGTCGGATGTTATCACTATCCAGCGTAATTGCCTTTTTATTGATAGACTCGGCGATCGTGTCTTTTTGAGCCCAAACGTAATAATCTCGGTACGGATTATCTCGGCCTTTCCGAGCTTCCTCAAACCATGGATGGCCACTTCCACTGTGATTGATGATCAAATCAATTATAATCTTGATATCCCGCGCATGGGCTTCCGCTAAAAGATTTTTGAAATCCTCCATCGTGCCATAATCTGGATGGATTGCTTTGTAATCAGTGACATCGTACTTATGGTAGCTTGGAGACGGCATTATTGGCATAAACCATATCGCGTTTGCTCCGAGCTCCTTGACATAGTCGAGCTTTTCCATCACCCCATTCAAATCTCCAATCCCATCACCATCTGAATCATTGAATGACTGTACAAAAATCTCATAAGTCACACCCGCTTGAGGCCAGTAGTTTTTTACTTCGGGATTTTTGTCGGTCGTACAGGCAGTTGCTACTGCGAGTCCAGCCATAAGTGTCAAGTGAGTCTTCTTCATGATTTTCCAATAAAAAGAAAAAGTCACTAAATGCAGTGACTTTTTCTTATAAATCAGTACTTAAGCTTAATTTCTGTTAACAGCATTAAGCATCTCAAATGCTTGCTCCAGTCGCTTTACAAAGTTTTCTTCCCCTTTTCTTAACCAGTTTCTTGGATCGTAATTTTTCTTATTTGGATTATCAGCTCCATCTGGATTGCCAAGTTGAGTCTGTAGATACGCCTCATTCTTTTTGTAATTCATCAAAATACCTTCCCAAAATGCCCACTGCATATCTGTATCGATATTCATTTTGATAGAGCCATAGCTATTTGCTGCTCTGATCTCTTCCAAAGTAGATCCTGATCCACCGTGGAACACAAAGTTTAATGGTTTGCCAGTAGTTCCGTATTTCTCGTTGATGAAATCCTGAGAATTTTTAAGAATTATAGGCTTCAGGGATACATTACCCGGCTTGTAAACGCCGTGTACATTTCCAAATGCTGCTGCTACGGTAAATAGCTCCCCGATCTGCTTCAAATGCTCATACGCATAGGCCACTTCCTCCGGCTGAGTATAGAGTTTGGAAGAATCAATATCTGAATTATCCACGCCATCTTCTTCTCCACCTGTGACACCAAGTTCAATCTCGATAGCCATATCTAGCTTCACAAATTCCTTGAAATAATTACAAGAAATTTCGACGTTTTCTTCCAAAGGCTCCTCCGAAAGATCGAGCATGTGTGAGCTATATAATGGACGCTTGCGAGCAGCATGATATGCTTTTCCTGCCTCCAAAAGGCCATCGATCCAAGGCAATAATTTCTTGGCAGCGTGATCTGTATGCAAGATTACAGGAACACCATATGCTTCAGCCATCAAATGCACGTGGTGTGCTCCTGAAATTCCTCCTGCTATACTTGCTTGTTGCCTATCATTAGCAAGTGACTTACCTGCAAAAAATTGAGCGCCCCCATTGGAAAACTGGATGATCACTGGAGAATTCAATTTCTTTGCAGTCTCCAATACAGCATTTACTGAATTGGTATTGATGACGTTCACTGCAGGCATCGCAAACTCATTTTCTTTGGCATATGCGTAAAGATCCTTTAGCTCTTCGCCGTATTTTACTCCCGGTTTAAATTTCATGTGATTTAGGTTTGATTATCTCTTAATAAAGCGCTTCACCAGCACATTTTTAGTGTCGTACGCTTCAAAGATATAAATCCCAACTTTAATATTCCTTACATCCAATTCTAATTTCTGGTTATTCGCTCCAATTACACCTTCTAGAAGCGTGCGACCAGTCAGGTCTAAAATTCTGTAATTAGATCCTGCCATTTCCACTGGAAGCTCAATTGTAAGCCAACCTGAAGTAGGAACTGGATAGAGTCTAAAGGCTCCTGTAGGCTTAATTTCTTTTGGAATATCAGTGACAAAATCGACTTGAAGAATCCCAGCTTTGGGTGTAGTTAACTTCTTGTCTGTGAACAAATAAAACTCACTGGACCTGAAGTTAAAGTTTACCGTAGCAGAAGCTATATTGAATTCTTCGCCGGTAAAGTAATTGTACCATTTCCCTGTTTTGGGAAAGCTAAGGGGGACATTTCCTACGTTTGACAAGCCAAAATTACCGTGCATTACCACATTCAGATCCGTACTTTCCAGGATAATGGATTTCACTGTACCACCTAGGCTAAGCGTAGTTTTTGCCGGTTTGCTGAAAACAGGGTTTTCCTTCTTGAGCTTGATCATTTCCTGGTACAATTGAAATAATCGCTGCCGTTCAGGATTGTCCAAGTAATTCCATCGAGTCGGTTTGATAGCCAAGCGATCATTATTCAATTCCACATCGTACCCAAACTCCCCAAACTGCCAGATCATTTTTGGGCCTGGAATTCCAAAGTAGAAAGCTGTCAATAATTGATTTCTGTTGACAGCATTTTCCAAGGCTTTCAGATTAATCGGAGAAGTCGCTCCAAAATTCAAGGTCTCCCACATCACGCGTTCCTCATCATGAGACTCTTGATAAGGGATCAGATTGGGTTCTTTCCATCCCCGTGAACCATAATATACCCAATTGAAATCCTTGAGTTGACCTTTGGCCATTTCCCGGAAATCAAAATTCATATTTCCCCAAAAGATCATCCCATAATCAGCCAATTCCCTCTCCTCATCATTAGCTGACAAATGCTCCAAAATCACATAGGCATTCGGATGATTTGCTTTGATCCGATCGTAGATGTGTTTCCAAATTTTGATTCGAGATGGATCATATTGAGACCAAGTGGTGACATTGTCTCCTGTATTTACCTGAGTGAAGCCTTTGGATAAATCAAATCTGAATCCGTCGACTTTATACTCAGTCAACCAATAATTAGTAACAGAATCAACAAAAGCCTTGGTGTATTTACTTTCGTGATTGAAGTCATAACCCACATTAAAAGGGTGAGTAGCCACTCGATTAAACCAAGGACTATCGGAAGTCGGTGCGCCATAATCTCCGTCATTGTAAAGACGAACCATAGGATTTTGACCGAATGCATGATTTAACACCATATCCAAAATGACCGCAATCCCTTTGCCGTGTGCTTCATCAATTAATTGCTTCAGCTGATTTTTGGTGCCGTAATATTTATCAGGAGCAAAAAAGAAAGAAGGATTATAGCCCCAAGATAAATTCCCCTCAAACTCTCCAACCGGCATCAATTCGATGGCATTCACACCCAGACTTTTGAGGTAATCCAGTCGCTCGATTACAGCAGCATAATTTCTTCGCTCATCAAAGTCTCGGACTAAAAGCTCATAAACCACCAAATTTTCTGGCTTGGGTTTGACGAAACTCGTGTTTTTCCAAGCGTAAGGCTCTTGCCCGGTCTGTAAATAAGTCGCCTGAAATGAGGTCTTTCCAGTCGGATAAGGTAATAAACCTGGATACCTGTTTTGAGTGATGATTTCTTGATCGTTGTTTGGGTCGGAAGTTTTATCTGCGTAAGGATCTCCTATTCGGATTAAACCGTCCACGAGGTATTGAAAAATGTATTCTTTTTTAGGAACTAGATTCGAAATTTTAAGCCAGAAAATTTCTCCATCAGGAGTTCTGTTCATTTGGTAGGCTGCTGATTTTTCCCAATTATTGAAATCGCCGATAACTTGTACCAATTTTTTCTTTGGTGCATTAAGGGCCAAAATCACTTCTGTATCCGAGAGGTAATTGATCCCTAATTTCACTCCTGCCGGTAAAGGCGCTATAGTCGATGGAGCGAAAACTTCAATAGCGACAGTTTCAGTATCTGTAAAAGTCCCACTGCTTGCTCTAGCGACAAGTTTAAAATTACCCGCTGCAGTGGCCGTATACAAATAGGTCAATGCCGTAACCTCCGAAGCTTTTTTCACTTCCAGCCCATCCAATTCAAATGCTATCGTCGCAGCTGCGGATGTTTCAGCTTTAAATTCGAAAGACTCACCAACCTCCAAAGAGACCGCTGATGAAGCTGGGGCTGTAAATGTTACTTGAAATCCCTGAGCGAGATTGATAAAATAGTCGCCGTTAGATGCATTTTTTCCCTCTTTGGTTCCATCACCATTTCTAAAAACCATTCCTAGTCGGTAGATGGTCAGCCCATTTGGGTTGCTGAAAAAATCATTTGGAGTAAGCTCGTAGGTATAAAGATTTGTTTGACCTGTCACTCGAGTCATTTTTGCCTTTGGATCTGTAGTTGCCCAAGTGAAAGGGACGATTGACCAGGTCGTTGAAGCCGCAGATTCTGTCACTGCTCCGATGTGAATATATACATCACAATTGCAGTCTTTTAATCCCGCAGTCCCCTTTGTAGCATCGTAGGTGATTATTACTTTTCCAGAAGCATTCGGTACAGCTGGCTCGGTGGTAATCTGAGCAAATGCACCTTGGGAAAAGGTTATGAGAAGGAAAATTAGAAAAGACTTTACAGTGGTTTTCATGGGTATTATTAATTATAAAAACCGGAATTGGACGAATGCATCCAATTCCGGTTTACTAATTTAATCAGTTTAAAATTAAACCTTTTAGTTCTTAGCAAGTATATAAGATACCTCACTTGGGATTTTGAAATTCAAGGTGATGATATATTTACCTGCATCAGCTACCGTAATAGCTGCATCACCATCAGTGGGATTGAGGGGTGGCATCATTCAGAGGCTATAATGTGATCCTTTCTCAGACCAATGAGCGCTTTGCTCGGGAAAAATCCAGTATCGGTACGATGCTTTCCAATCAAATTGATGACTTTTTAGTGAGCTTCACCAAGAAAACGACAGAATTTGATCATTTTTTAAAACTCCTTGATTACGACTGTCCGATCGTCTTTTTTGATCGTATCCCTAATGTCCCAAATGCAATCAGCGTAATGGTGGATGATTACCACAGCGCTTATAAAGCTACTTCCCATCCAATCTCGCAGGGGTATGCTAAAATCTTACAATTGGTTGGCTCAAGATCTCGCAATAAGTAAAGAAGGGAAAAGAGGTTACAGCGATGCACTAATCAAACATGGAGTTAAAATCTATCCGGTACTGATCATCGGGTGCGCCTATGAGATAATTGATGAAGGATTCAAAGTGACTGAAGTCTCATTGAAAAATGGTAAAACGAAACCAGATGCTATCTTTGCAAATAACGATATGGCTGCAGTTGATGCTATGCTCGCTTGCAGATCTGTGGGAATCAAAGTTCCGGAGGATATCGGAATCGTAGGATTTAGCAATTGGCAGTTTTGCTCCATCATTCAACCGAGTTTGACTTCTTGTTTTCCAACTTGGATTTGAGATTGGAGAGACAGCAGCTCAAATTCTGATAGCTGTGATTGAGAAAAAACTTGATCCAAGCACTATCGTCACTCCTATTGTCCTAGAAACTGAGCTTTTGATCCAAAAATCTTCTGTTAAAACAATTCGGTGAAATAAATTTTAATACTAATTCAATGAGTGTTGACATCGATTGAATGCCTCTACAATTTAATTTTGGCGGCCTCAATCTGTGTATACCGGTCAAAATAGCCAATTAGGATCCATTTTGCTGATTTTTTCAGTCAACAATCGTTTCTGATTTAGGCTTATCACTTCTCAATATTTCCATAAAAGTAACTATGAAATCTTCTACATCCCCTTTTATAAAATCCAGAAATTCTTCCAAACATATCGGTATGGGTGCAGTCAATTTCTGGAAGGAAACAACTGATGGATTTGAAGGAACTACCAAAGTTGGAAAATTCAAATTCACGGTTTATCATTCGGGAATGATCCGGATTCAGGTAAATCACTATGATACCTTCCAGCCAAATCCATATTCTGTAATCGGTGAACCAAGAAGCACTGAATTCCAGATTTCTGAGGATGCTGGCTTCTTGAAACTGAGAACAGAAAAACTGACACTTCAGCTTGATTTATCTACATTCAGTTTAAGTTTTTTTGATGTGAAAGGAAAACTTTTGAACGCAGATGACTCACTTGGAACAGCTTGGATCGGTACAGAAGTAGCCTGTTATAAGCAAGTCCAAAAGGATGAAAAATTCATAGGTTTGGGTGAAAAAACGGGTAATTTGAATCGTTTTGGGAATGCTTATACGAATTGGAATACGGATTATTTCTCTTATGGAACTGGCGACGATCCACTCTACATGAGCATCCCATTCTATATTGGAATTCATAATCAAGGAGCATACGGTATTTTCTTAGACAATACCCATAAGACAGTTTTCAATTTTGGTGCCTCTACCAATCGCTTTGTTTATTTCAGTGCTGAGGATGGCGATTTAGACTATTATTTTACGCACGAAGATTCCGTTGCTGGAATCATCAGCAGCTATACTGAATTGACGGGAAGAATGGCCATGCCACCTAAATGGGCCTTGGGTTTCCAGCAATGTCGCTACTCCTACTATCCTGACAAGGAAGTAACTACACTTGCAACTACCTTCAGAGACAAGGATATGCCTGCCGATGTGATCTATCTGGACATTCATCACATGGAAGCCTACAAGGTTTTCACTTTTGATGGAGTCAAATTCCCAGATGCAAAAAGCATGATTAGCGATTTGAAATCAAAAGGTTTTCGTGTGGTCGTGATTATGGATCCGGGGATCAAAACCCAAAAAGGTTATTTTCCATATGAGGAAGGATTAGAAGCGAATCTTTTTTTAAAATATCCTGACGGAAAAATCTACGAAGCTCAAGTATGGCCAGGATGGTGCGCATTTCCTGACTTTACCAAGGCTGAGACCAGAACTTGGTGGACAGAGAAAATGGCATTTTACACTAAGGCAGGAGTTGATGGTTTCTGGACAGATATGAATGAACCTGCATCTTGGGGGCAATTCACTCCCAACTTAATTGAATTTGATTTTGAAGGCGCTTCAGCTTCACATCGTGAGGCTCGAAATGTGTATGGAATGCAAATGGCTAGAAGTGCTCAGGAAGGATCTTTGCTCCAAAATAAATCTGCGCGATCTTTTGTACTTACACGAGCAGGATTCGCTGGAATTCAGCGCTATGCTGCTGCATGGACTGGAGATAATACAGCGTCCGAAGAACACATGATGGCAGGTATCAGGCTGGTAAATAGCCTGGGATTGAGTGGAGTTGCCTTTGCAGGATATGATGTAGGAGGTTTTGCAGGAGAATCCAGCAAATCTCTTTTTGCACGATGGATGAGTATCGCTGCTTTTTCTCCGCTTTTCCGTGCCCATTCAATGATCAATACCACTGATTCAGAACCTTGGGCTTTTGGTGAAGAAGTAGAGGAAATCTCAAGAAACTATATGAAGCTTCGCTATCGTTTGCTTCCAACAATCTATTCGGCATTTTATCAGTCTACCAAAACAGGACTTCCACTTGCCAGCAGTTTGGCCATCTCATATCCAGCAGACGCACAGATTTATCTATCGGCTTTTCAAAATCAATACCTATTCTGTGATCGCTTTTTAATCGCTCCAGTAGAAAGCTATAAAGAAATATCCAAGGCATACCTCCCTAAAGGAGAATGGTATTACCTCTATTCGGATAAAGTTTATGATGGAAGTGAAGTAATCTATATCGATACACCTTTAAATTATCTTCCTGTGTTCATCAAAGGAGGCAGTGTCTTCACCATGCAATCTGATATTTCCTCCACCGCCGAATCAAATGACGGGCTACTTCGAGTTCATGTTTATAAAGGATCATCCGGAAGCACATTCGTACACTATGAAGATGATGGAATCTCTCATGATCACCAGTCGGGAGATTTTTTAAAGCGGGAGTTTAGCTACGATTCGGAATCCAACCAAGTAAAAATCGGACTATCAATTGGTAACTATAAATCCGATTACAGTAGTGTTAGGATATTCTTTCATGGATTTAACCTAGAGGAAGTTATAGTTGATCAGAAAAGTATTTCGCTAGAAATGGAAGATTATGAATTCTTAGCAAAACTGACAGAATTTGATCCATTGCCTGAGAATGATCACCCTTACCTAGATATCAAAAAACTGCCTTTTCTCGATTTAGCGTTTAATTTGAAGGAAACTATCATTCAGCTGACTTAAGCGGTTTAAAGTCTCTCTACGGAAAAACACACCCAAAATGACCCAAAAGAAACAGCTGAATTTCTGGCAAATCTGGAATATGAGTTTTGGATTTCTGGGAATTCAGTTTGGCTTTGCTTTACAAGGCGGATTCATATCCAGGATATTTCAAACCTTAGGAGCGGATATAGATGCTATTCCATTTCTTTGGATTGCAGCACCTCTTACGGGATTACTGGTCCAACCCATTGTCGGTTACTTGAGTGATCGAACTTGGCATCCTAAGTTTGGTCGACGAAAACCCTTCTTTTTTATAGGTGCCGTATTGAGTACCGTTGCACTATTTTTTACTCCCTATTCTTCGGCACTTTGGATTGCCGCAGGTTCGCTTTGGATTTTAGATGCCTCAATCAATGTCAGTATGGAACCATTTCGAGCATTAGTAGCAGATAAGCTTCCAGAATCTCAGCGCTCCTATGGATTTGTAGTACAGACTTTAATAATTGGTATAGGTACTTGGATCGCATCCAACCTCCCATGGATGATGACACAAATGGGGGTACCAAATACTGCGGCTCCCGGGGTAGTTCCAGATTCTGTGAAATATGCCTTTGCTGTAGGTGCTTTAGTTCTTTTTAGCTCAATTCTCTATACCATTCTGAAAACTGACGAATATCCTCCTGAGGATATGGATGAATTTGAGCGGGAAAAGACTGCAAGTAGTGGTGTTTTTTCGGGTTTTAAAGAGATTGTTCAGAATATCGCTTCGATGCCAAAAGTAATGAAGCAATTGGGTGTGGTGCAGTTCTTCTCTTGGTTCGCTTTCTTCACTATGTGGAGTTTTGCCACTCCGGCGATTACGTCTCACATTTTCGGAGCTACAGATCCAAGCTCAGTTGCGTATAATAATGCAGCAGACAGCGTCGGGAATTACTTAGGGACCTATGGATTAGTTTCCATGTTTTATGCCTTGATTCTAACCTATTTCGCCAGCCGAATCAAGATCAACAGAAAGCTAGTCCACATGCTTAGTTTGATCGCTGGTGGAACAGGATTTATATCAATCTATTTTATTACAGAGCCATGGATGCTTCACATCTGTTTTTCATTGGTCGGGATCGCTTGGGCTAGTATTCTTTCCATGCCGTATGCCATGCTTTCCAGTTCAGTTGAAGCTAAAAAGATGGGCGTCTATATGGGGATTTTCAATATGTTTATTGTTATTCCTCAGATAATTGCGGCATTGGGAGGGGTTAATTTTCTTTACAAATTGATCTTTGGAGAAGATGTGATTAATACGATGCTTTTAGCTGGATTACTTTTGATATTAGCTGGATTGAGCAATTTGATGATTACAGATAGATCTGTCACTCACGATTAAGATTGGATAAAAAATTGTGCTTATCCGCAATTATGTCAGTGACCTGATTTTCTTTGCTTACAGACGGAAGGTCCACCAAGGTGAGGTCGGCTAAAGACTTCCGTATAGTCATTGGGAGAAGTACCGACAATGCTAGTGTTTGCCATACATTAAGTCGCTTTTTGTCTTTTACTGATGTAATTTCGGACATACATATAAAAGATTATGAAAATTCTTAGAATTACCGGAGTCCCGGAGCATTTCAATTACCCTTGGGTCAAGGTAGTGGAATCCCAACCTTTTTTGGACCGAGGAACTCGGCTGGAATGGATCGAAGAATCTCGTGGTTCGGGACAGATGAATAAGGCGCTACGAGCTAATGAAACCAACCTCGCTATTGTACTTACCGAGAGTTTCCTGAAAGATTTTGAAGCAGGAAACCCATCAAAGATCATCGGTTTCCATGTCAACTCTCCTTTGGTCTGGGGGATTCATATGCATGCACAGTCACAGATCAATTCCCTAAAAGAGCTTAAAGAACATAATTTTCTGATTTCCAGAATCGGTTCAGGCTCACATCTCATGAGCTTAGTATTGGCCGAACGGGAAAATTGGGATGCTGAAAAATTATCGTTCAGCGTAATTGATAACCTCCCTGGAGCGCTTCAAGCGATGGATGCGACGAATCCTGAACTTTTCCTCTGGGAAAAATACACCACCAAGCCTTGGGTGGATCGGGGGGAACTCAAGCGGATCGGAGAAGTGCCCAGCCCATGGCCTTGTTTTGTGATCGTTGCGACGAAGGCATCTTTAGATAAATTTGGAGTTTTAATTATGGAATTGCGAAATCTGATTTATGATTTTTCTCAAAAACTGCAAACTGATCCAGCTACTGTGGAGACGATTGCCAGAGAATACAATCTTCAAGAAACGGATGTAAGAGATTGGTTGAATCAAACCAAGTGGGCCACAAATAAAAGAGTCTCCATGACTCAATTGGGCCAATCCATGGAACACATGAAAAGACTGGGGATATTGAATTCCAAACTAGAACCAGCTGATTTTTTGACAGTGCAAAACTTAACACTAATTGACTAAGCCGCCAAAAAGCTGATACACAATTTAGTACCAATTTTTAACTCACTTGTGATGGATAGCTGACCTCCATTCATTCTAGTAAACTCTTTGCAAATCTGTAGGCCAAGACCGGTTCCCTTTTCAGCATGTGTTCCTATACTTGAATCAGTGATAATAATATTTTTAGATAAAATCTGATCGATTTGATGCTCACTCATTCCCACTCCATGACCTTCAATGCACAAAATTACTTTTTGATCTATATGCTTAGCAGTCACCTCTACTAGTTGACATGGTTTAGAAAAATTAATTGAATTATTAAAAATATTTCGAAGTACAACTTCCATCAAATTTAAGTCACCCAATACGTTGGGTTGATTATCAATAGTCTTAATGATTTGGATATTCTTTTCTTTCAATTGAGTCTGAACAGCAATTAAACTTGCATCGATCAACTCATCCAAACCCAGTTCCTTTTGATTTAGCTTAAAACCATCCATTTGAGCAAAGGACCATTTCAAGGTATTATTCAAAGTCAGGTAGACCGAATCCACATCCTTCTTCAGTTTTTGTATCAAATCATCAAACTCCTCCTTATCTAGGTAACCTCTTATCAAAAGATCTACGATAGATTTTACCTGGCCAACAGGCCCGCGAAGGTCATGACCAATAATTGAAAAAAGTTTATTCTTCGTTTGATTAATTTTCTTTAATTCCTTAGATTTTAATGCTGAGTCCCGATTCTGTTGTCGCTTTTTCCTATTTAAACGATATAGCCAAACACCCAAGCCAAGAATCAAAATACCCGCAACACTTATTACCCAGACGGTTCGGTTTGCAGATTCCAGACGTGTGGACTGAATCTCACTTTGAGCCTTCAGTAATTCAGATTGCATGAGATTATTTTCAAACATCCCTTGAACCAAAGCCAATCTATTTTTGATTTCTTTATTCAAAAGAGAATCATTTAGAGTCAAATATTTTGATTGCTCCGCATACGCTGCTCGGAAATCTCCTTTAGCTTCATAAACTTCCGCCAGCACTTTGTGAGATTTTTGCAACTCGTCTCGAAGGTTATTTTTCGATGAAAGTAAAATACTTTCTTTTAGGATTGATTCTGCTTGATTCAGTTTGCCTTGGCGTAGATAGACACTTCCAATACGATAATATAAGTAAGCTTTAAAAGTTAAAATCTCTTGTTTTTCCGATAGCTACATCGATATTTCATAGTTGGCTATAGACGGATCAAGCTGATTTCTCTCGGCAAAACATCAGTAATTATTCGATAGGCAAAAGATGTCAAGTAAGGAAAATCAGTTTTTGAATCGGCTTCAATTGACTTTTTTGCATAAAAACTGCAGAATCCAATTCCCTTATTAAGAAAAAACTATAGGCAACATTATCAAGACTTCTGATCTGAGTATAGCGACCGTTAGCTATTAGACTAAGCCTGTAAGCTTCCTTAAACTTTAGGATAGCCAAATCATAATTATCCTGTATATAGTATAATGCTCCTATATTATTGAGAACCCTTGCTGCTTCGATTAAACTTGAGGAATCTATAGCTAATCGATACGCCTCCTCGGAATATTCAAGACTTCGCTGCCATTGGCCTTGGCGATAATAGATCCATCCAATATTTTCTTTCGCTTTGGAAAGTGCTTTTTTATCTTCTCTTGATTCCGCTATTTTCTCTGCTTCAAAAAGATATTTCAAAGCCAGATCCTGATCTATTTCCCGCAAATTTGTCCCCAACTCATTGAGAATAAGAAGTCGGTTTAATTCTGTGGCTAGCGGAAGTGCTTTTTTAAGGTATAAGTATCCAAATTTTGGGCAGAAAGCGTTAAAAAGAAAAAGCTTAGAAGAACAAAAATGGATAAGTTAAGTTTTTTCAAAAGTTGATTAATTCAAAACTCCCGAAACATAATAATAATTGAGTTAAAATCAAGTATGTATCAAACTAATAAATAGTTATTAAATGGTCAAAGTCAAGCTTTTAGGTTTTCCCAATCCCAGTCTTTATTGATCTTTGAGATTACATGATGGGCAGTAAGATCATATTGACAAGGGACAATGGAAATAAAATTATTAGCGATTGCCCATTCATCATTATCCTCACCTTTGTCAAAATTTACAAAATTTCCAGCCATCCAAAAATATTTCCTACCCGTAGGATCATAGCGCTCTGAAAATTCTTCCTGCCATTTTGCATCGGCCTGCCTTACAATTTTTATCCCTTGGATTGGCTGGTTTTGCTTTGGGGGAAAGTTAACATTGAGTGCTATTCCTTTTGGGATTCCATTTTCAAGAACCTGTCTTGAAATTTTTATTATCCATTCTTCAACATGTGAAAAATCAGCTTTGGATGAGAAGTCACAAAGGCTAAATCCTATTGAAGGAAGCCCTTCAATAGCTCCCTCTATTGCAGCTGACATCGTACCAGAATAAAGGACAGAGATTGAAGTATTAGAACCATGATTGATCCCACTAACCACTAAGTCAGGCTTACGATCTTTTAATACGTGGTGCTTGGCAAGCTTTACACAATCGGCTGGTGTACCGCTGGATGAATAAGCTTGTACATCCTCAAAAATATCTTCTTCCACTAATCTTAAAGTTTCGCCAATAGTAATTGCATGACCCATTCCTGACTGAGGGCTATCGGGTGCTACCACTACTACCTCACCCAACTTCTTCATTATTGATACAAGTACTCTTATTCCTTTGGAGGTGATTCCGTCGTCATTAGAGACGAGAATTAGCGGTTTTGACATTAGTTTTTATTAAGTTGATTGTAATAAGCTGTAATCCTAAGTAAATCTCCTCGCTTATCATGTTCTAATCTATTTTTCCTCATAAAAAGACTTATTTCCTCATCGTACCCGGAAAGCATATCGAAAAGGTCTTTTTTCTTCAGACTATACTTATCAATGCTGCCATCTTTGAAAAAATAATAATTGAAGGCCAATCGATATCCTATCATGGTAGGTGGTCCCCAAAATGGATTCATACCCATGGAGTTCATAGCGCCCATATTTCGGGAATCAGTAGCAATATATTCCCTGCAAAGCAAAGCAATATCATTTCCTTCGGACAAAACCTCAAAGAAAATTGGGGTTTCGTAATCTCCATTGAGCGAATATGGCAGCGAAAAGAACTTTCTTACTCCCCCAAAAACTTCATCAAAAATCTCGAAGTGGGAGACATTTGAAGCTGTAAATGTGGCTATCGCCTGATCCTGGATTTGCACTAAATTATTAACCAAATCGTATTTTATCTGTCCAGTGTACACTTGTCCATCCATTCCATAAATATTTCCTTCATGAAAGATTTGGGAAGGGAATTTGGCTTGGGCATACAGACTTGAAATTCCTAAAAGGAAGATGCAAAGCACCAAAACTATATTTTTAAATCTTTTCATTATACCATCATTTACGTAATAGCTTATCAACGGTTCAGTAAAATGGATGAGTCTAATAGTACAACCTACTTAAGAATATTATGACCCATTTTGTCTCGTTTTGTCGCCAGGTATTTCTCATTGTGAGGATTTGGAGCCATTTCGATTGGTATCTGCTCTACAATCTCCAGACCGTATCCAATAAGTCCCACTCTTTTCTTTGGATTGTTAGTGATCAGCCTAATTTTAGAAACAGCAAGATCCCTAAGAATCTGTGCTCCCACTCCATAATCTCTACTGTCCATAGGCAATCCCAATGCTAAATTTGCCTGAACAGTATCCATTCCTTCTTCTTGGAGCTTGTAAGCTTTCAACTTGTTGATTAACCCAATGCCGCGACCTTCCTGATTCATATATAGAATCACACCCTTACCCTCTTCCTCCACCATTCTCATGGCATGTTGCAGCTGAGGACCACAATCACATCTGCAGGAACCAAAAATATCTCCTGTGATACAGGATGAGTGGACTCGTACCATGATTGGTTCATCCGGCCCCCACGTACCTTTGATTAGGGCCAAATGGATTTCTTCGGTGTTAGTTTGCTTAAAAGCAACTAAATCAAAATCTCCATAGGTTGTTGGAAGCTCTACCCCAATCTCCCGTTTGATCAACGATTCATTTTTGAGACGGTAAGCAATAAGGTCTTTTATAGAAACTAATTTCAGTTTAAAGCGCTTAGCTACCTGAATCAAATCGGGAAGTCTAGCCATTGTACCATCTTCATTCATGATCTCAACCAAGACTCCAGCCGGTGAAAAACCCGCCAATCTCGCTAAGTCAATTGCAGCTTCAGTATGTCCGGCTCTTCTTAATACTCCTCCCCGCTTAGCTTTCAGCGGAAAAATATGACCTGGCTTACCCAACTCATTAGGATTAATAGAGTCATCAACCAGAGCCTTTATGGTCTTTGCTCGGTCTGAGGCAGAAATACCGGTGGTACAGCCATGACCTATCAAATCAACAGAAATCGTAAAGGGCGTCTCAAATGCTGCGGTATTTGATCCCACCATTAATTCTAAGCCGATTTCTTCACATCGATCTTCAATCAAGGGGGCACAAATAAGTCCCCTGCCATGCGTTGCCATAAAGTTGATAATCTCCGGAGTGACTACTTCAGCAGCGCACACAAAATCACCTTCATTCTCACGATCCTCATCATCTACGACAATGATTACTTCACCTTTTTTGATGGCCTCGATCGCATCTTCAATCGGGTCAAGCTTAAATTTTTCCACAAAATTGGGGTTTATATTCAAATTGCACGAACAAATTTACATGCTTCTGTTTGCTAAACAGGATAGTGCCAAATAAAGTTTGGCCTCAACCGATCACAATGCCAAGTTCACGGTCAATTTCTAATTGAACTTTTTTTAATTCGAAATAGAGCTCTTGGAAACCAGCTATTTTATCGTCTGCAAGGTGTTCATTTTCAGCAATTTTTAATTTTTGCTTTGCCTCATCCATCATTTTATTCACCATTTTTTTCTTCAGACGAAGAATACTCTTATAGGCTGTCAAAGACAAATCATCCGTTTCTTTATTGATGACGATTTTGTGTTTACCTTCCCAATGAACAGAAACTTCATAACGGATCGTAACCATGTCGATTACCTCCTTTTGTACCTCAACATCCCCCAAGCCTATGAAATGATCGACTGTGGGAACTTCGCCTTTGATAAGAGCGTCACGATAAATTTTTAAAATCTTCGAATAAAGTGGAGTATTGAATTCTAATTCCTCTACTTCAGAGAGTAGATACTTTGAAAGTGATATTTCCTGATCTGGCAGAATATGTGAACCATAATTCACTAGCAATCGAATCATTTCACGTTCCTGAATTTTAAGAATCTCCTCTACTGAAACGCCCGAATCAGTTTGAATTAACTCTTGAACAGCCTCCTCAGCTTCAGATTCTTGCTTGTACTTGGTATAGGCTTCTTTTTGATTCTTTAAGAATGACTTGTTTAACTCGGCATGGATGATTTCTTCATCAATTCCCAATAACCCAGAAGCCTCTTTAACATAGACAGAACGGATAATCGCATCAGGAATTTTACCAATACTTTGAACCACTTCACGGATTACCTCGGCTTTACGAATTGGATTTTGCTGAAACTCCTCTTGATACAACCCAATCTTGAAGCCAATAAAATCACGACTATTTTCTTGCAGATATTTATGGAATTCTTGTGTTCCAACTCTTCTGGAATAGCTATCAGGATCTTCTCCATCTGGAAACACAACTGCTTTCACATTAAGCCCCCCCTCAAGCAAGAGATCAATACCTCGCAGCGAAGCTTTGATTCCAGCTGCATCACCATCATACAATACCGTAACTTGGCTAGTAAATCGCTTGATTAGTTTGATTTGTCCATCTGTAAGGGATGTTCCAGATGAGGCTACCACATTCTCAATTCCTGACAAATGCATAGAAACCACATCTGTGTAGCCTTCCACCAAAAAACAATTGTCTTTCTCTCGGATAGATTTTTTGGCTTGGAACATTCCATAAAGCACATCACCTTTGTGATATACTGGGGTCTCTGGGGAATTGATGTATTTTGGTTGAGTTTTGTCTTTGGTGAGAATTCTTGCACCAAATCCTATTGGCTTACCTCCGACGTTGTGAATAGTAAATGTTACTCTACTTCTGAAACGATCATAAATTCGGGTAGCATCATTTTCTTTTTGAAGAACAAGTCCTGCTTTAATTAAAATATCTTCTTGAAAGCCTGCAGTTTTTGCAGCTTTTAAGAAATGATCCCATCCATCAAGGGCATAACCCAGATCAAATTTCTCAAGGATTTCGGGAGTGAAACCTCGTTCATTAAAATAGCTCAGGCCAATGGATCTTCCTTCTTCTGTTTGCAGATTTTTGACAAAAAAATCACGTGCAAAGCCTAATGCGATGTACAAGCTTTCACGTTCACTTTGAGCTTGGTCTTGCTCTGGCGTTCGATCTTGATCTTCTTCTACCTCAATTCCATACTTCTTGGCTATGTGCCGAATAGCTTCTTGGAAACCAATACCCTCGATATCCATAACGAATTGAATCGGGTCTCCTGCTTTCCCGCATCCAAAGCACTTATAAATTTGTTTTACCGGCGAGAGTGAAAAAGAAGGTGTTTTTTCTCCGTGGAAAGGACAATTGGCCCAAAAGTTTTGACCTTTTCTCTTCAACGATACGTAATCACCGATTACCTCTTCGATGTCCATTCGCTCTTTGACCTTGTCTGTTGTTAGCTTACTGATTCCCATGTTTTATAAAAGAATATAAAGTTAATCACTCAAGCAATGAATCTTAAGCAAGACATCAAGAACTATTCTTCCTTATGCTAAGTTTAGTATCCAATCATTGAGTTTTGCTTTTTAAAACTAAAGAGAAAATATAAATTGCAGATATAATCTGAAAACATACATGTCAGTAACTAAGGATAAAATCCTACAAACACTTTCCAGAGTACAAGATCCAGACCTTAAAAAAGATCTTGTAACTCTGGGAATGATTCAGAAAATTGAAATAAACGGAAGTACTGTAAGCTTCAATGTGGTGCTTACAACTCCAGCCTGTCCGCTGAAGGAAGTCATTAAAAACAATTGTTTGGAAGAATTGGTAAAAGACTTTGGTGAAGATATTAAGTGGGAGTTGAACATGACTTCAGAAGTTACCACCATCAGAAATGCAGCTCCCGTTCTTCCTGAAGTAAAAAATATAATTGCTATTGCATCTGGTAAAGGAGGTGTAGGTAAATCAACCACAGCAGTAAACTTGGCAGTTGCCTTGGCCCAATTGGGAGCTAAGGTGGGTTTGATTGATGCTGATATTTCTGGGCCTTCTATCCCATTGATGTTCAATGTGGAAAGTGAACAGCCAGCAGTCAAAAAAGACGGAGAAAAGAATATTATTATACCAATAACACAATATGGAGTGAAGCTGATGTCCATCGGTTTCCTAACTCCAACAGATAGTGCAGTAGTTTGGCGTGGTCCAATGGCAAGTTCAGCACTGCGACAATTTATATCCGATGTGGATTGGGGACCTTTAGACTATTTGTTGATTGACCTACCGCCGGGGACCTCAGATATTCACTTGACTATGGTCCAAGCTCTTCCGGTGACTGGTGCAGTTATAGTCACTACTCCACAGAAAGTTGCGATTGCAGATGCGAATAAAGGACTATCCATGTTCAGGCAGCCACAAATTAATGTTCCTGTTTTAGGTGTTATTGAAAATATGGCTTATTTTACACCCGAAGAATTACCGGAAAACAAATACTATATTTTTGGAAAAGATGGCGGAAAAAAGTTGGCGGAAAAATACAATGTTCCGTTCTTAGGAGAAATGCCTATCATACAAAGTATAAGAGAAAGTGGGGACACTGGGTTTCCAGCAGTAATGAAATCAGGATTGACACAAGATGCATATCTAGCCTTGGCTCAGGCAGTAGCAAGCCAAGTGGCAATAAGGAATGCAAAACAAGCGAAAACTGAAATAGTAGAGACAAAAAGATAAAAATATAATGAATTCGGAACTACGAGAACAAATAGAATCTGCGCTTGACACCATACGTCCATATTTGGAAGCGGATGGAGGAAATGTACGAATAGTTGAGCTGACCGAAGATCGGGTGCTCAAAATAGAATTACTTGGTAATTGTGGCACATGCCCTATGTCAACTATGACTCTCAAGGCTGGAGTTGAAGAAGCCATAACGCACGCTATACCACAGATTATTAGAGTAGAAGCAGTAAACTTGACGGAAGTTTAATGACTGCTTTTAATGAAGATATCCTGTAAGGGTTTTATGAAGTCCGTTCTACCCTTTTTGGGTTTATTCTTCATTACAATAAGTGGTTTTTGTCAGCAATTCCAAAGCATTGACATAACACAAGCTCATGGTAAATCAATAACTCAAGCTGAAACTGAAAAGTGTGCACATACAGTATTAGTTCAGCAACTCGAAAAAGAGATGGGCTATTTTGGTTCAAAATCTTTCTTTGAATTATGGATTGATCAGAAAATTGAGGTAAGAGAAAATCAGCCTCAAATTCTTTCCAAATTAACTGAAGGAAACAGAATTATTCCCGTTGTAGTCCATGTTATTCACTCAGGCCAATCCATTGGTACTGGCGCAAATATACCCTTCGCTCAAATAGAAGCTCAACTTCGTGTTTTGAATGAAGACTTTAGAAGGTTAAATGCCGATGCAAATAAAACGGTCGCAGAATTTTTGCCAGCAGCCGGGGCTACCAACATTGAATTTACACTTGCTAAACAAGATCCTTCAGGGTTGCCAACGAACGGCATCGTCCGAATCCAGGGAACAAATACAAGTTACTCTCCTGATGATGCCACACTAATAGGTCAAACGAGTCAGTGGGATCCTAACATATACTTAAATATTTGGGTTTTACCGCTCGTTCAGCCATTCATCGGATATGCATCTTTTCCAATTTCTGATCTTCCTGGCCTCAATTTCCCTTCGTTTTCTGCAATAACTGACGGTGTGACTATCGACTATCGCTTCTTTGGTACTGGCGGCAGTGCCATAGCTGCTTCACTGGGAAGAACCGCTACACACGAAGTAGGTCACTACCTGGGATTACGACATATTTGGGGTGATGGGGGTTGTGGAGTGGATGACTTTGTGAATGATACTCCGCTCCAAGACAATTCTAACAATACGTGTAACGCCAACGGATCTCGTACAAGTTGTGGATCAAATGATATGATCCAAAACTATATGGATTATACTCCTGACGCTTGTATGAATATATTCACGAAAGGACAGATCGAACGATTTGAGGTCGTTTTAGCTAATAGTCCCAGAAGAGTAACTTTAATAAATAGTAGAGGAACTGTTGCCCCAAATTTGAAGGACCTTGATTTAGCCATTTCAAGAATTATAGAACCCTCTAGTTTTGCTTGCACATCATTAATTAGTCCCAGTATCGAAGTTTTCAACGCAGGGAGAACTACCTTAACCTCAAGCACAATTGAGTTGAGACTTAACGGTACTTTATTAGAGAGTAAGCGAGCCTTGTTCAACTTGGCAACAGGCAAATCTGAACTAATTACGTTCAATTCATTTGATCTTTCAACAAGTGCAAATGAGGTGGAATTCAGAATTACGCAGGTCAATGATCAGACAGATCAAAACGAAGAAAACAACATTAGAAAGTCAAGTCCTGTTTTACAGTCAGCAATTTCGCTTCCTTATACATTCAACTTCTCTGAGTTCCCCAACCCTTGGACAATTAGTAACCCCGACAATGGACTGACTTGGGAAAGAGAAAATCTATCCATCTCCGGACAGAATCAAGAGTTGATCTATCTTAGAAACTATGAGTATGAAGCTGTTGGACAATTAGATTATTTTATCTCACCAATCATCAACCTTTCTGAGTTCCCAAATGCACAAGTGGTTTTCGAAGTCGCTTATGGACCTTACACACAGCCAGGTTTTCAGGATCGATTGATAGTTGCTGTATCACAAGACTGCGGAAATACATTTGATCTAGTGAATACAACTTATTCTAAAAGTGGTCAGAGTTTAGAAACCTCACCTGCAACCATCGATGAATTTATTCCTTCACAAAACAGTCAATTTAGAACTGAACTAGTGAACCTTGCTCCTTTTGCTGAACTTGGTTCGGTAAGAATTGCACTGATCAATGAAAATAATTTTGGAAATAATATTCACATAAAAAATTTAAGAATTCTCCCAACAGAGGAATTTAACTATGAATTAACGATTCTCGACTTGGTAAGTCCCACTCCTATTTCGGACGGCACACACGAAAATGAAATTGTCAGTATTAAGAATACCGGTAATTCACCTATTTCAAAATTCCTCCTTTCCCGTAGTACAAATAGTTCAAGCATTCAAACATACGCTGCAAGTGGTGCTGCAGTACCTGGGGGGAACACATTCAATCTTACCGGGCAAAACACTACGATAGCAGGTGTCAATAAATTAGAATTTAGGGTATTTGAACCTAATTTCGATCAAAATGCAGGGAACTCCAATAGCTTTACTTCATATGCGCTAGAGAATAGGGATACTGCTACTGTACCGTGGCGACAAAATTTTAATAATTCCTCCGATCTCAATCCTTGGGTAAGTATTAACCCTCAAACAAATTCTGAGACTTGGAAAATAACTACGACCTCCTCAGGTAACGGGCCAAACAACATTGCAACGGTCAAAACGATTGACTCCAATGCTTCTTACTGGCTCGGCACACCAATTTACGATCTAACTGTTAGCTCACAGGCAAGTATATTCTTTGATTATGCGATCGGCGAAGTAAGTGCCTCGACAAAATTTAAAGTTCTTGCAAGTAACGATGCCGGAGAAAACTATACCGAAATATGGTCAGCAACAGGTACGGAACTAGCTTCAGTACCGGTGGGTCAAGCAAATCCGAATAGTGCGAATGATTATATCAGGAAATACATCAATTTAACAGAATTTGCAGGTTCTGGAAAGACTCAATTTCGATTAGCTTTCGTGTTAGAAGGTGGGAGTGTAAGTGATTCTCCAATTTACCTTGACAACATCGAACTCTTCCTTAGTGCAAATCCCAATCCGGTGATTCCTGGTGAAGGAATGGCGGTTGTTTATCCAAATCCTGCAACAGATATTTTCAATATTGCTTTTAATCTACCTAGGCTCGAAGATGTATCAATCCAAGTTATCTCCAGTACAGGTGCTTTGGTACAAGAGATTAATTATCCAAATACACTTAATCAGACCTACTCCTTCAGTACTCAACTGTTTTCAAAAGGAGTTTTCATAATAAAAATAACAGGAGATTCTGTCAGAGAAACACGTAGGTTAATCATTAATTAATTGGACATAAGCCGAAGGGTTCCACTTCGGCTTATTTTTTGAGTCCTTAATTAATCAGATTTTGCAAAGTTCAACGTTGGTAGGATTCAAATTCAACCTTATCTTTAACTCAATTATAGTGTACTAGTTCATTCCCGCTGGCTTTGAAAAAAATATTTATAACTGTCCTCATTCTATCAGGATTAACGCTTTTCCTGGGTTACTTCTTTTTGAAAATCTACCTTCCTATGTACACTAATCATGGGGAAACCGTATCAGTGCCTGATTTATCAGGTTATACTTTTGAAGAAGGAGTGGAAATTTTAGAAAGCTCTGGACTTCAATATCAAGTATCAATCGACTCAACCTTTAGCTCAGAGGAATTACCCTTAGCAATATTAAAACAAATTCCAGAAGCCACGAGTCAGGTGAAAAGCGGGCGTAGGGTCTATTTGACGCTAAATGCAAGAAATGCTCCAATGCTAAAAATGCCTAACCTGAAAAATACCATACTAAAAAATGCGCAAGAAATTCTTTCAAATATGGGCCTTGAACGCGGTGAGATTATCTACATTCCCGATATAGGTATAAATGTCGTCTTAGGACAGCGGTATCAAGGAATCGAAATCAGAGAAGGTGCCGAAATTCCCAAGGGATCTCGAATAGATCTTTATGTAGGTGATGGATTAGGCAATCAGATTTTAATAGTTCCAAGTTTAATAGGTATGGACGAAATTGACGCTGAGTTTCTAATCCTAGGCTCAAGCCTTCGAGTTGGCCAAAAATATATCCTAGAAAATGATTCTGTTGCACCCGGAAAGGTTTTCAAACAGTCTCCGACTTCTGGCATGCAGGTAAAAACTGGTGAACCTATTGAAATTTGGGTATCTAAGTCAAATTTTTAGTATGATGATAAGGCAATTCTACATTGTTCGATTGATGGGGTTAATTCTAACCTTAACAACTGCACATGCCGCCAGTGCTCAATTTATAGAATTTGCCCCTGTTCCAAATAAATTATTGAAAGAATCAAAGGGGGCCCCCTTTTTTTCAAGAATAAACGCTGAAAATACCTTTCCATTTTGGGATGACTTTTCAGGTGGCTTAGATACGTTAAAGTGGGATTTCTCTGGAACTACTTATACAGAAACTATTGGAATCAATGCACCCAGCATAGGAATGCTATTATTTGACGGAGTGGACGAAAACGGTACCCCCTATTCTGTCCAACAGACGGAACAAGGTAATGCAGATAAAATAACCTCTAAACCTTTTGATCTTTCTGTTTCTAACACAACGATTTCAAATTCACTTTATCTTAGTTTCTTTTGGCAATTAGGCGGACGGGGAGAGTTACCGGATGAAAATGATCTATTAATCCTTGAATTTTTAAATGCTGACAATACTTGGTCTACCGTTTGGAGTCAAACCGGGGGAGTATTATTGGATCGAACTACGTTTCAACAAGAAGTCATTGAAATAGACTCGAGATTTCAGCATGCAGAATTCAAGTTCCGCTTCTTCACCAAAGGAAGACTTTCAGGTCCATTTGACAGCTGGCTGATTGATTATATTTTTCTAAATACTAGCCAAAATTTTGCTAATCAGACTTTTCGAGATCGTAGCTTAACCAGAAGAAATCGGCTTCGGTTAGGAGATTTTGGCGCATATCCACGAGAACTTTTAGCAAATAGCAGTCAAAATTGGTCAACTGTTTCAAATGAATTTTTAAACCTAGAAAATCGGTTCCGAGCTATGGAGTACAGTATCGCTATTGGTGATACAACGTCTCAACTGGTTTTGCCTATCAATGAAAATACACCATTTGACCCTGTACCAAATTCCAATGAGCGAAGAAGCTTTGAAAGCAGAACGCTAGCGAATATACCTATTCCAGAAACCAATTCAGAGTTGGAGATCAGTACATCCTTGACGAGTGGTGATGGCCTATTTTTCGAAATTAATGGATCTGATACAACACGACATCTAAACGTGGATTTTAGAGACAACGATCAGGTAAAAACTTATTTTCCCCTTCGTGATTTTTTTGCTTATGACAACGGTTCTGCCGACTACGCAGCTGGGATAAACCAGCGTTCGGGTTTCTTGGCGGTTCAATACACTACTCCAAGCGAAGTCTATTTGAAGGGTATTTCAATCAACTTCACTAATCCAAGACAAGCTAATCAAGCAGTTGATATACTGGTTTGGAAAGATTTGAATGAAAAGCCAATTTTTAGAAAAGATGCCTTGATACCAGTAAAAGAGGCGGATGAACAGTTTCTCTATTTTTCATTAGATACTAATATTAAAGTCAATGGTCCATTTTACATTGGATTTGCTCAATTCACAGATGATTTCATTTTTGTGGGGCTAGACAAAACCAATGATTTTGGGGAAAAGATTTTTTACAACGTAGCAGGTGCGTGGGTTCAAAATAAAGAGGTAAAAGGTTCTTTAATGATTCGTCCTCACATAAGCCTAGGTGCACCTTTTGTCGAAGTTGAGATCCCTGGTGAAAAGCTCAGAATTTATCCTAATCCCGTAGAAAGCTATTTAAATGTTGAGGGCGTATTCAGCCAAATTAGAACTTTTGATTCTTTTGGTCGGGAGATATTTTTAGAGCGCATACTTACAACCAAAGGAGAAATTATTAATTTTAAAGGCCAACGTTCAGGGATTTATGTTCTCAACGTTAGTAATTTTAAAGAAATTGAATCATTCAGAATACTAGTTAGATAAACATATGGAAGATATTACAGTACAAGACCTCAAAAAAAGATTAGACAATAAAGATAATTTTGTGTTTCTAGATGTCCGGGAGGATTGGGAATATGAAGAGGATAATCTTAACGCGAAAAACATCCCGCTAAGTGAATTACCAAATCGATTGGACGAGTTAGAAGAGTTTAAGGATTCCGAGATCATTATTCATTGCAGATCTGGTGCACGAAGTGGGAACGCCAAAAATTTCCTGACGTCTAAAGGTTTTACTCAGGTGAGAAACACTTTGGGCGGAATAATTGCTTACCGTAACATGTAAAGTATCCCGATAAGTGCCTAAATAATAAAAGGTCTCGGAGAAAAACAAATAATAAAAATGATAATGGCGAGCCATCCAATGGCTTGCCTTTTTTTATCCAGTTCTTGAAATCCGGATACTTCAGGGTGGTTGACACCCATAACTCTTCCCAACAAAAAGCTATAAAATAACCAACCTTGGTAGCCTTCCCATGAAGGTTTGAAGAATACCAGCGTATACTGGAATGCTGCAATGGAAAGAATTAACGCCAACCGGGTTTGAATTCCAAGTTTGGCCTTAGAATAGCAAATGTAGAGAAACCCCAAATAAAGTGGAATCCTAAAAATCAATTCATTCATTGAAAGGTATGGGCTAATGACTCCAACTCCTGCGTAGATGATAAACATACTAAAAGCTATCAATGATATTTGCCGATGGTGTTTTGGAAATAGCCCAAAAATCACATGACCTCCATCTAATTGTCCAATTGGAAGTAAATTGAGAGCTGTAAAAAACAAGGCTAAATATCCGGCAAATAAGATTGGGTAATGGATCATCTCCGACATGGCTGGAAGTCGAGCCGGATCAGCCAAAAGGCTCCCCATTGCATTAAATAACAAGTTATTTCCTAATTCAAAGTTTAGAACTTCATCTCCATATCCTTGGAAATCAGGGTCAGCATATTCAGGATGAAAAGCATAAATATATTCTGTCTCCGGTAAGGCAAGAAACCCATACGCTAAAACAAAAAATGCTACCACAAAACCAGCTAAAGGTCCTGCAACTCCTATATCAAAGAATTTTTTTCGGCTATTTACATCACCTTTGATCTGTATTAATGCTCCAAAAGTTCCTAAGGATGGCGCACCAATAAAACCGAGCCAACCAGGAATAAAGAAAGGTAAGGTACATTTCACTTTATGATAGATGGAGACAAAAAAATGGCCAAGCTCATGAACCAATAGAATGCCTATAAATGGAATGGAATACGCCATTGACTTCCAAAAGTATTCCCAAGTGAGAAAATTATCTCCAGAGTACATAATGGATTTGGTATACACCCATTCTGCCCCTGAGAAGGTGGCAGCAATCAGCGTAACAAAAAATAAAATACCATGCTTCAGGTAATCCCTCTTACTATACATTTTTAAAAAATTCGAAAATTACTTCGGGTCCAGTGACATGGATCGCCTGTATTCCGACTTCGCTTGCTCCATTGACATTAGCCAGCATATCATCGAAAAATATTACTCGATCCGGAGTCGTATGAAGTTCATTCACGAGCCTCTCATAGATTTCAATACTTGGCTTAGCCAGTCCCATCTCATGACTTAGAAATACCCAGTCAAATATTGGATCGAAGTTTTCCAGTTGATGATCAGTTTTCAAAATCTCATTGACTCCAAGAATATGAATATGATTGGTATTGCTAAGAACCCCTACTTGATAAGTTTTTCTAAGTTTTTTGACCAATTCCAAGCGCTCCTTTGGAATTTTTCCCAGCAGACTTTTCCATAGAAAATCCACTTTTTTATCGGTCCAATCCACTTCAAAATAAGAACGAACTTCATCTCGAAATTGAGAGGAATCAATCATTCCTTTTTCATATTCCCTGTGAAAATCAGTACTATAAAAGCTATCAACTTTAAGATGAGTTGCTTCAGGAAGTTCTTGTTTGATTCGATTGAGCGATCCCCTATAATCAAGGTCGATGATGACATTTCCGAGGTCAAAAATTAAAAAATCCGCGTCCAGCGATTTATTCATTAGATATGGTAGTTGTGTATATCCCATCAAATATGTAACATTGCACCTCGGAATCCAAAGTTTTAAGTTAAATCAGCTTTAAAATTTCAGTTTTTGAAATAAGACCTATGTCTAAATGGCTATCGGGACAGTAGGTGCTAGTTAAGGTAAAAAAAATAGGGCCTATAGCTCTACCAATAGCGATCGGCAGGTTAGCCCAACTGACTCTCCCGATGGCTATCGGGACAGTGGGTGACGGTTAAAGTAAAAAAAATAGGGCCTATAGCTCTACCGATAGCGATCGACAGGTTAGCCCAACTGACTCTCCCGGTGGCTATCGGGACAGTAGGTACTGGTTAAAGTAAAAAAATTAGGGACTATAGCTCTACCGATAGCGATCGGCAGGTTAGCCCAACTGACTCTCCCGATGGCTATCGGGACAGTAGGTGCTGGTTAAAGTAAAAAAATTAGGGCCTTATAGCTCTACCGATAGCGATCGGCAGGTTAGCCCAACTGACTCTCCCGATGGCTATCGGGACAGTAGGTATTGGTCAAAGTGAAGAAATTGGGGCTATAGCTCTACCGATAGCAATCAGCAGGTCAGCCCAACTGACTCTCCCGATGGCTATCGGTACAGTAGGTGCTAGTTAAGGTAAAAAAAATAGGGCCTATAGCTCTACCGATAGCGATCGGCAGGTTAGCCCAACTGACTCTCCCGATGGCTATCGGGACAGTGGGTGATGGTTAAAGTAAAAAAATAGGGCCTATAGCTCTACCGATAGCGATCGGCAGGTTAGCCCAACTGACTCTCCCGATGGCTATCGGGACAGTAGGTGCTGGTTAAAGCAAAAAAATTAGGGCCTATAGCTCTACCGATAGCGATCGGCAGGTTAGCCCAACTGACTCTCCCGATGGCTATCGGGACAGTAGGTGCTGGTTAAAGCAAAAAAATTAGGGCCTATAGCTCTACCGATAGCGATCGGCAGGTTAGCCCAACTGACTCTCCCGATGGCTATCGGGACAGTGGGTGCTGGTTAAAGTAAAAAAATTAGGGCCTATAGCTCTACCGATAGCGATCGGCAGGTTAGCCCAACTGACTCTCCCGATGGCTATCGGGACAGTAGGTGCTAGTTAAGGTAAAAAAAATAGGGCCTATAGCTCTACCGATAGCGATCGGCAGGTTAGCCCAACTGACTCTCCCGATGGCTATCGGGACAGTAGGTGATGGTTAAAGTAAAAAAATAGGGCCTATAGCTCATTCGGTTAGAGCAACTGACTCATAATCAGTAGGTGCTTGGTTCGATTCCAAGTGGGCCCACTAAGTGATCAGACACTTACGATGAATATTTCGTAAGTGTCTTTTTATTTGAAAGCGATTTGCTCAAAATCGATGGTATAGAATAGTTTTTAGTGAGATTTAATTACCGCCTCCAAATCCACAAAAATACCAGCAGCTTGAAGATCTTTACATAATTTTATTTTCCAAGAGCCTGCTTCATCGTAATTTTCATACAAAATCCCACTCAAATCGGAAGGGATTTCAGTGTCTCCTTTCTTAACTAGTTTAACTCGACTTTTACCTAGTTTCCCAAGAAAGTATCCTATTTCAAGGATTACATTTTGCCTCGCTCTTTTTGAACCATCTTTCAATTCTTCATCGGGAGACAATAAGGCTATTGCGTAATTCGCTTTGTCGGTTTCTTCAATTAATTTCTCAATGATATTTCGTCCCATGTCAGGTTGTTCGTGCAAAACAATGCTATTGACCCCAGCTCTCTGAAGGAGTAATTGAACTTGGGTCTTTAGATATCCATCATGACCATGGATGATAAAAACAGTATTACCGGAAACACGCTTGATTTGATCCTCCTGCTCAGGATTTGCACCAATAATATCTTTGAGTGATTCGGTTAGGTATTGTAAAAGTTGGTCATTAACGTTTTGAATCCTATCATTGATAGTCGAACTTCTTTCAGGAAAATATCTCCAAACTAAATCGTAACCCTCGCTTCCCTTTTCTGCAACTCTTTTATAAATATCGTAAACGTAAAATTTTGCATCTTCAAAATTAGTAGGCATTTCTATCTCGTCATCTGTTTGTTCCTCCCAATCCTTCCAACGAGGTCTATTTAATTCATATTGATCATAGACGGGGTTGTCTTTCACCTCATTTCTAAGATGTTCAAACAAATGGGAAACCTCACTTCCAAAGGTTTGCTTCGTGGAATTAGATATTCTTGAAAGAAAAAAATTTACCAAATCAGGATTTAAGGCCATTTTACAATTCTTTTAAATTTTTTAATTTATTTCCCCTAAACCTCCCCCACCGGTAGCCTATTCAACTCCTCCCTGATCTGTTTCCAGTTCGGCAGGTACTTGTCTAGGTGGGCTCGGAAGTTGTGGTTATGAGTTCTTTCTATTAGGTGTACTAGTTCGTGTGCGACAACGTACTCAATGCAGTCTATTGGCTTTTTAGCCATCTCCAAGTTGATCAGGACGTTTCCAGAATCAGGATTGCAGGATCCCCACTTTGTCCGCATACTTTTCACATTAACATCATTGGCTTTTACATCCAAAATCTTCTCCCACTTAGGAATAAGCTCTTCCAGCACTTTTTTTAAGGCTGTCCGATACCACTCTTTTACTACTTCACTTTTGGTATATAGCGATGCGCCTCCACGGACGTACAGCTCCATGTAGATTTTGGTCTTGATTAAAACAGTTGCAGCTCTATGCTTTGGATCGTCTTCATGCAATCGAAGCAAGTATTTCTTTCCTAAGAAGTAGTGCGTTTCTCGGTTTATATATTGCCTAGGAGACTGTCGGTTTTGTGCTGCAAACTTGCGTTGCTGCTTTCGGATCCAGTGAATCTTGGAAATCACAAATAGCTCCAACGTCTGCTCATTCACTTCTCTTGGCGCAGCAAGCCTCACCCGCCCATCAGGTGGATATACAGCTAGGTGGAGATTCTCGATATCCTTCCTAACCAATTCTACTGGAATGTCTCCGATAATCATCTTACTTGTACTCACGTTGATTTTTTACAATGTCCAAGATCTGCTCGATTTTTTCTTGATCTGAAATGTGTCTTTTAATGATGTTCCTAACTTCACGCTCTTTGATCACATCTCCAATCCAATCTACTTTTTTACCATATACAATCTCATGATCCAGAACCATAGCCAAATCCTCATTCTCTTGTAGATTGTCATAAAGAGCTCGCTTCGCTGGTGAATTTACTTGCTCGGGATAGCTTGATTTAACTGAATCAGGATTGATATTGGCAGCAAGTTTTGCCATTCGTTTTAGGAACTCCTCATATCTGATTGCAGCACTCTTTCGCTGATGGATCAACTCTTGAAGCAATACACTCATTTTTTCATAATAGGCGGGATTGATAGGCATTTCCTGAATAATCACTTTTCGCATATTGGCTTCCAGTGTTTCCGCTACAGCTGTTTCACTTTTCCGAATAGCCTGCGGAAGTTGATTGGTTGCTTCCTGAATTCCTTTTTCCACAATCACTTGTAGCAGAGTAGCATCACCAAAATCACTTATAACACGACTAGGATCTGCACTCAGGTACATATCCAAAAGCTGCCGCATATCAGGCTCGTATCTCTTCAAATCTATGTAATCACCACTTGCATGCTTAATAGCATCTCTGTGTTTGGTGTATTCCAATACTTGGCTTTGAATTCTATCGGCTTCTGCTTGGGTATATCCTATATCCAGCATCTCAGGTGCAGCATTATTGTAAGCCCGGATCAGTAAAACCACTGATTTGTAAAATGTAAGTCGCTTCTCCTCAGTTTCTTTCAGTGCATTTTCATCTTCAGTATTTCCACAAAAGAATCGAATCCACTGCTCAATCTCCCGAGGAGGCATAACTCCAATGCATAATTTATCAAGTGTTTCTAAAGCATCATCCAATCGCTCTCGGGATTTTTGCAGACGATCAGTCAGCAACCCTTTCACATCTTCTGCCTCAAAGTCATCAAATGCATCTGAAGTGTAATCCGCAATCGCTCTGTCCAAGCTTTTGAATAAATCCTTGTAATCTACGATGTATCCAAATTCCTTATCCTCCTTCTCTGTTCTATTCACTCGGCATATGGCTTGAAATAAGCCATGGTCACGCATTTCCTTGTCTATGTACAAATAAGTACAAGCTGGTGCATCAAAGCCTGTCAACAGCTTATCTACAACGATCAGCAGCTGCATATTTGCAGGCTCGTCGATGAATTGCTTTTTGACACGCTTTTCAAAACTCTCTCGATCCACCTTGCCAAGCATGGAGGTGTATATATCAAATTGCTCCAGTTTTTCAGTGTTTCCATCACCTGTGGACTCTCCTTTGATACTTGAAATGGATGGCTCAAATGAAGTAATGATGGCGCAGTTCTTAAAATCAAAATCCTGGAAGATCTTGTAATACCTGCATGCTTCGAAAATACTCCCGGTTACTAAAATGGCATTCCCATGACCATCCCGGAGTCTCGGCTTCATCTTGAAGTCCTTCACGATATCCATAGCTATTTTCTGCAATCGATCCTTTGTACTGAGGATCTTTTGCATACTTCCCCACATCACCTTCAACTCAGCTTTAGGTAAGTCTTTCATTCCCTTAGTAACTAACTCAAACCAATCGTCCACTCCTTTCTGATCAGTTACTTTCTGATCTACATCCCTAGCTTCATAGAGCAAATCCAACACAACTCCATCAGTTACTGCTTCATCAAACTTGTAGGTATGGATATAGGAGCCAAAGATCTCTATGCTCTTTTTCTTGTCTTTCTTCAACAGAGGAGTTCCGGTGAAGCCGATAAACATAGCCTCCGGCAGTAACTCCTTCATGGCATCATGCAAGTCTCCACTTTGCGTTCTATGACACTCATCGATAAAAATGAATAAGTTACCCTTCGGAGCAAAATCATTCCTACTAGTCAGGCTAGCGATCAAATCCTCCACTCCTTCCTCTTTATCTCCTGTTCCAAACTTATGAATCAAGGAACAGATCAACCATGGTTCTGCTTCATTCAATACTGTTAGAAGGTCTTTCCCGCTTTTGGTACGATAGATTTGTTCATCGACTCCTTTAAAAACTGTTTCGATCTGCTGATCCAACTCGGTACGATCAGTGATAATCAATAAGCGGGCATCGGTTTGATGTTCACGAATCCACTTGGCCAGCCAGACCATGACAAGACTTTTTCCTGAGCCTTGCGTATGCCAAATGATTCCTCCTTCTCTACGATCAATATATTTGCGAGCAGCACGGACACCAAAGAATTGATTCGGACGGCAAAGCTTCTTAGTCCCTGCATCAAATACCACAAAATCATGTATCAACTCTAAGAATCTCTCCTTCTCACAAAACTGTGCCAAATGCTGATCTAGTAGGTTCTTATCCGGATCATAGGAATAGCCATCTTCCTTCCACTTCAAATAATATTTTTCCGGAGTTTTTGTGGTTCCATAATACAAGCCCTGCGAGTCATTACCTGCTAGGATCACTTGAACCGTACCAAAAAACGGCCTGATAAATCGATGATCCTGATTGTCGAGATTCTGTCGAATTCCCTCCGAAACTCCAACTGAAGCACTCTTCAACTCCAATACTCCTAGAGCAATCCCATTTACATAGATCACCAGATCAGGACGCTTGGCATTTGTACCTTTCACACTGACTTCCTCTGCTATCGCAAAATCATTTGCTGATGGATTCTTCCAGTCTATTAGCCAAACGGTTTGAACTGGACTACCAATTTCCTCTACTACTTTTACCCCATAGCGCAGCTTACTGTAGCCTTCCTTATTGATGGGATATAGATCATCTGTGGGACTTACATTGGTTGCTTTCTTAAACTCGAATAATGCCTTATGAATGACCTGATCTGAATACTTTCCCTGCTTGCGCAACCAAGCTCTCAAATCCTGCTCTCGAATGGGAAGATTTTCCTCGTCTTCAAGGTTGCCCAAGTCCCGATATCCTAACGTCATAGCAAATAGCTGCATGACCCGATTCTGAGTGATCCGTTCTCTTCTCATTTTGCTTTTATGATAAAAATACACCTGATCTCATCACCGCTCCTTGGTTTAGTTTTGCCTTACCTTGAATCAATAGACTAAAAAGTCATTAACCTATAATCTGACCAGAAGCTATTAGAGTTTAAAGTGACCTAAAATAGGCAATCATATCGGGAATACTACAATATGGATTTCTTTCAAAAACCTGTAAATCCTCTTGTCTTTTGTTGATGCGATCTGCTCTTTCTATTGCCGATTCAAGATCTGGTTTCAACTTTTGGAAATGATTTATTTTAGTCTTATGATACTCAGGCCATAAACCTTGCAGATATCTCACCACATCTTCCCCTCGCTGAAACGCCCGACCAGAATCCTCAAAATGTAGGATAAACCAATGCTCGATACAGAGTGAAGTAAATGCAAACTTAAAATCTACCTTATCGATCAATTGAAATGATTCTCTTAATTGAGGCCAATTGTCGTGATCAAAAAATAACCAAATCGTATGATAGGGATTCTTTTCCTTTCTCGCTTTTTTACTTTTGGTGATTGCTTCTTTGACCAAATTCAACGGATCCCACTTATTCCCAACCGAAATATCCACTGCAATACTCCGCTGAATAGATCTATCCAACTCTGCTCGAAGGGATTTGGCATAAAACTCCTCTGTCACGCCTTCGCATAGGATCAAAATCCGCTTATTCGATCTCCTCAAGGACATCTTCCTGCATTTTGATCAAAAAATCAACATCATTTATGATAGGGGTTGCTCCCAATTTGCCGGAGGCATACCATTTGTCCAAAGGATTTTCAGTCCGAATACCTTTAATAGCTGCGCATGAGTACAATTCTGTTGCTCCAAATTCATTCTTTTCTGTAAACCAAATCTGATCTCTTCTAAAGGCACCATTGGCAAGCTGGGTAATGTCATGTGTAGCAAAAATCAATTGCGCATTTTTTGGATTAGTCAGTGGATTATGGAAAAGACTGATCAAGAAACTAGTAATCGATGGATGCAGGTTCTTTTCAAATTCATCCACGACTAATACTCTTCCCGTTTCCAAAGAATCCAGAATAATTCCTCCGATCACCAATAGACTTTTTGTTCCGGTAGATTCATCTTCGACATCAAAAAGCTCTTTGCCAACCAATTCACCATCATCAAACAAAGGATGCGCTGTCTTGATATCGAATTGATAGTCTTCTTGGATTTTCTTTTTAATCTCTTCAGGTAAATTATCCGGAAACTTATATGTATTCCATTCCACTTCCTTAGCAGAAACGGAAGAGATACCCGTATCTAGTGCACAAATTAATGAATTAAGCCGTTGTGCAAAGAGCGAATCCTCTTCTTCAGCCAATCGCTTGGCGTAGAGTCGCTTCAAATCAGACTCATGGTTTTCGTTCAAAAAGGGAAAAATCATCATCCCTTTCCCAAAAAACTGATAGGCAATCAACAGGGGGGCTACATTGTTTTCCGCAGCTTTAGATATAAAGAGCTGATTAGGCAAAAGAAGTTTTTCAATCGTTTTCTTTGCGCCTTTGTATGCTTCCCCAAATTTGATTTCCTTAGCTGCAATGCGCTGATAAAGTAAGGATTGCACTCCATTAGGGTAAAAGTACATTTCCTCCGTTTCGATTCTATTTTTACTAAAGGCTACTACAAACTCATATTTAACCTGGTCTTTGCCAAAGAATATAATATGAAATATAACAGGCTGATTCTGAGTTTTTCGATCTAAGAGATGTGGCTCATAAGGTGGGATGGATTTATCAGGTTTGAAACCTGCAGAATGCACCACCAAAAATTCCAACGCATGGAATGCTTGCAGAAAGGTGCTTTTCCCAGAGGCATTTGGGCCGTACAATACAGCAGTCTTTAGCAGCTGGGTCTTCGCCGGAGCAGTAAAATAGTTATTGGGCAATCCCTTCAAACCTGTTTTCTCAAAACTGACTTGAACTCGATCTTTGATGGAACAGAAGTTTTGAACTGAAAAATGTACGATCATGGCTTTACGATTTGAATACAATTGTAATTCAAAATTGTTAGATTCATATGGATTAAGTTAAAAATTTACTGATTTTTAACGAATTTACTTTTAAATCCATGAAAAAATCTGTCTAATGCCAATTACCCTTCCAGTTCTTATAGATAAAATTTCTCAAAGGAGTTTTATCATTCGGGTTCTCTGACTTATAAGTTCCCATTTGGAATCTTGCCCTTGCAGAGGGAGTAAGAAGTCTCTTCACTCGAACTCCATTTTCAAAGCAATAGCCTTCCACTTCACTCCACCTCGCATTGATCAACTCAATCTTAGCTTGTGTAGTGAGGTAAACATTTTTAATAGAAGGAAAACGCTGAATGATTCCTACGATATCTGTAAAAGTAATTTCTGAAAAGCCCTTGCAAATCGAGGCATCGCTGTAGGATTTCAAACCTTTCTGATGATCTGAAACCTTATAATCAGCATCCTCAATGCTATAAATCAAATCTGTAAGAGCAATCTTGTTTTCCTTACAATACAGCTTCCATTGACTTGCTTTAACCTCCTTGTTTCTCAAATTCATTTCGGGGTTTATCATTCGAGGTAATACATCCCAGAAATAGTTGTTTCTGATTCTCCCATAAAACCATTCGGCATAGTTTCCTTCTGGCCAAGAAGGATTAAAAGTGCCTACGATCAGGGTTTCTGGTTGGAAGTCTAATTTCTCAAGGTTAAGGTAATCTTGGAATTTATGAGGACAGGGCATATTTCAAGATTTTAATTCTGTTTTAAACTTAGATTTCTTAATAATCCGGTTCAAGACTTCTAGCAGTTTTTGATAAATCCCGGACACTTCGCCAATCCCAGAAACCCCAGGCATCTCCTCATTTCCGTTTTCAGGAAATAACTCCTCTAATGTCTTATTAAATTCAAAGGATATTTCAAAAGACCTTATATCCAAACAAATTTCACTGACCTCAGAGAGTATTTCCTCATCTAAGTGTAATGAATGAAAGCCAATGATATTTTCTATATGATTTCTAAATTCTTTCAACCTAATATTTTCCTTTTTTAAAGCTTCATGCCTGTCTTTTATAGTAAATTTCATAAAGTACTCATTTACAATAATGTACATTTTTATTCTAAGTATTTCACTCAACACATTGATTTTTACGAAACCGGCAAATTGATAGTTTTCATCTTCTGGGATAGAGGTAAATATTGATAGGCTTTGATGGTGAAGTTCTTGATCCTTGTATGGTGCCTTATTTAAGAACCTACAAATTTCTTGGACGACGGCAATGACCCTTCTATCGATATAAACCTTATTCTTTTTTTGGATCAGCTTAATTGTAAAATAGGGGATTACTTTGATGGCTACAATCATACTAAAAATAAAAAAAATAGCACTTACTAGAACATTAAGCCAAAATCCATCCCAGTCAAAATTTGCAAAAAACAACTCCAATCTTTCCATATTTTCTACGATTTTAAAGATTTCTTCTCAACAAAAAACTCATCTTTCCCACCCAAGTAATAAGAAGTGATTCCTCCATTTGTAACTTCCATTTCCCACAGTTTTTTAATGGCAGAAACATGGTTATACCAATAATTCATACCTGAACTCCACGCTTTCCAAACTTTAGGATCAATCCTTCCTTTTTGGTTCCAATAAAACTCTTCTGCACACAGATTAAAAAAATCAATAACATCCTGTCTGTAGATCTTATTCTTTTTCTCATTGAGATCCTCGAACGTAAGACCTTCTTTTTCAATCGAGACCAATGAATCATTTAATTTATCATATCGCTGATTGAACTCTGTAAATAGCTCTTTCATCATTTTGTCGCCTTCCAGTTTATTAGTCCTATGGGAATAAAACCAAGAAACTCCCAGTGCTGATAGACCTAAAATGATTGAAGAAATTATCGATGTATCCATATAAAAACTAATTAAAACTCATATTCCACAACTCCATGATTTTCTTAGATAAGGTTTCGCTTAACCAATACTCAGTGTTGATATCCGGACGAATATTAGATTCTATATCCTTTTTATACCGCCCTTTCTTGCCTTTTTTTCTCACCATAAAAAGCAGTACTAATTTTTTGCTAGGAATGAGCTCTTTATGGATTACTTCCGATGGAGGGTAAACGAAATAGTCATCTCCCCTTTTCTCCATCTGTAGAATAAATTCTAAAGAAACTGTTGACTCATCAGTCACAACTTCTACTATATCCAACTTTTCTTCTTGGGCTACTTCTTGTATGGCTTTTACCTTACCTTTTCTCAAAAAATCTTCAGTCCCCTCAGAAAACCCTATATAATCGATGACTGAAGCATAAAGCCGAAACTGAGAATTAGCGACTCGATGTTTCACTTTTCCTTGTAGATGTGTAGGAGGCGAATAAATACCAGTTAACCTGAGTTCGATTTTAAAATACGACCAATTGGTTTGATTCCACTGGTTGATATTTGATTGCTGGTTTTTTAGCAAAGAAAGAATAGGCGATTAATCCAGCGATGAGATTGGTGACAAAATTGTT
>Ga0209390_10000664_pt1 | contig 68427 bp, 51 predicted proteins | sample BON01_FD_187212 | JGI IMG/M metagenome (GOLD analysis project Ga0209390, IMG submission 187212) | Freshwater microbial communities from Lake Bonney liftoff mats and glacier meltwater in Antarctica - BON-01 (SPAdes) (version 2) | ecosystem: Environmental > Aquatic > Freshwater > Ice > Glacier...
AAATTGTGTAAACAGGTTTTATTTGAGTCTACATCTATTTTCAAATATAATTGCAAACTGCTGAAGAATAATGCCCCATTTTGCAATTGGCTGGGTCCATTTTAGTTCTATGTTTTGGATTGATAGGCAATCTGCTTGTCTGGCAATCTGTTTGTCTGGCAGTCTTATAGTCTGCTTGTCATCTGGTCTTGACTTCTAATACCTTGCTTCTTTTCATAAAATGCATGTTTTCTCTTTTAGCAAAACATTTAAGATGGAATGGTTCAAAGAATAATCAACCGCTAAATCAATTACATGCACCCCATCACTATTCAGGCATGTAGACAATACCTGTATTAAGTCTTCATCACTTGTAGGGCGATGGCCTTTCGCTCCATAGCTTTCGGCATATTTTACAAAATCCGGATTTTTATAATCCAGTCCAAAGTTCTCAAACCCCATGTCTTCCTGCTTCCATTTTATCATACCATACCCGCTGTCATTCAGGATGATTACCACAAGGTTTAAACCCAAACGAACGGCAGTTTCGAGTTCCTGGGAATTCATCATAAAGCCACCGTCTCCGCAAACAGCGATTACTTTTTTATCAGGATTTATCAATTTGGCCAAGAGGGCAGAAGGGAGTCCCGCGCCCATGGTTGCTAAGGCATTATCCAATAGCAGGGTATTACGTTGATAGCTTTTAAAGTTTCTAGCAAACCAAATTTTATAGATGCCGTTATCCAGGGTTACAATGCCATCGTCTGGCAATTCCTCTCGAACAATATGCACCAAGCGTTGAGGCAGCATCGGAAAGCGATTATCCTTGGCATATGTTGATAGATGGCTTTCAACATCATCTTTAATTCTTTTGAAATACGCAAAATCCCAATTGCTTTTGTCTTTGATATGATGGCCAAGATGGACAATAGAAGAACGGATATCGCCAACAACATTTAATTGCGGAAAATACACGGCATCCACTTGGGCTGGGAAAAAATTAATATGGATCACTTTTGTGCTACCTTGTTTCATGAAAAACGGAGGCTTTTCTATCACATCATGCCCTACATTTATGATTAAATCGGCTTCATTAATGGCGCAATGCAAAAAGTCATAATCGGATAATGCCGCCGTTCCCAGATACATCGCATGCCTTTCATCTACCACGCCTTTTCCCATCTGCGTATTGAAAAACGGGATGCCTGTTTGTTCAATAAAATCAGTCAGTGCTTTACTTGTATTTTTTCTATTTGCCCCAGCGCCAATCAATAAAAGGGGCATTTTAGCCGCTTCAATCATTTTTGCTGCTTCTTTAATGGCGCGCTCATCGGCATCGGGTCTGCGGTGTCCAACCACTTCGAATATTTGCGCATCGCACTGCTCTTCTGCCACATCTTCGGGCAGCTCTAGATGCACGGCTCCCGGTCTTTCTTCGATGGCCAAGCGAAACGATTCCCGTACCAAAGACCCAATGCTATTTCCATTGATGATCTGTTTAGTGAACTTGGTAATTGGACGCATTAAGTCCACGACATCAATAATCTGAAAGCGGCCTTGCTTGCTCTTTTTGATGGGCTTTTGTCCCGTGATTAACAGCATGGGCATAGCACCTAATTGTGCGTAGGCTGCCGGTGTTACAAGGTTCGTGGCACCTGGCCCGAGGGTAGCCAAGCAAACTCCAGGTTTGCCGGTTAAGCGCCCATAAGTAGCAGCCATAAATCCGGCTCCTTGCTCATGGCGGGTTAGTATTAATTTTATTTTTGATCCTCTTAAGGATTCTAAAAAATCAAGGTTTTCTTCGCCAGGAATCCCAAAGATGTATTCTACACCTTCATTTTCTAGCGCTTTAATAAATAGATCGGATGCTTTCATAGAAATTATTTACATAATTCACTACAATTATACCACTATGTCGCAATTCGACGGTCCGGTGTCTAAATAGTTTGAAACTCAAGCCCCTTTTTCAATTTTAACTCAGGATGGAGCGGTTATTTACTGACTATTATTCTTAAAAGTGAAAATTCCGTTTCAGCTCGGTCGTTCTCCGTTCCTTTTTGGCTTGTTCAAATACGAAGTATTCAGCGAATACCTTTGAAAAGCAGACTCTAGACATGAGCTAAAAACGAACCCAAAAAGGACACCACGAAAACCGAAATCGTAGATTCACGAACGCCGCTTAAAAACAAATAATAGGAGTGAGTAATTTCCGTTTTTCTGCGCACAAGCCAGCCGCCCCCTCGGCCGAAAAACAAAAATCCCGCTCTTTTCGTAGACCCCCTGCCTTACTGGGCCTCGCAGAGTAGGTTTATTTTAAAATTTATTGACAATAAGTCCTCGTGGTAATAAAATAGTGTCTCATGATTATTTAGTGTCGTTTTGATGGTATCATTTATAAAGTATAGCCTAATATGTAGGATCATACATAGGGTCGGAAGCATATTATTTCAAACCTTCATGACCTTCATTTCTAGCAGGGCTGAAGACGTAATGGCTGTCATTACTACTGTTTCCGCAAAGCCAATGAATAGCGTTACTCTGTACTAAGCATGATTGGATTAAACGGTGAGTTAAAAATCCTTGAAACTTGGTCGGGAAAAACCAGAAACCTGACCGGAGCCATTGAATGGAATGGTAAGAGGTAATCTTAGAGGTGTATCCAGAAACTTACAACCAGATTTATAAATACCAAATACCAAGGTCGTGTGGCATTTAAACGGATAGCCATATAATCTTATATGGAGCCGAATAAGGTTCCAGACCCAATTTCGCGAGGCCGTGTGGGGCAGGGGGCAAACGTTATGCAGCTACAAGAAGTTGGCGATTTCTGCCACAAATATTGATGCGGAGAACCAATGTTTGATTAACCACAAATGTGTCTGCGGACCACTGATCCGCCATTTTTTTGTAGGTGCTGTTACCAGCTAGTTATTCTTCTTTCGTCCTTGTCAACCACGGTGTTATTGTTAATGAAATTAGTCCTGCGGAAATAGCTGTCACTATTACGTTTCCATATTGTTTAAGGTCAAGACCACTTAAAAGTCTTATTGCAATTACCGTGAAAGTTATACCAGCAAGAATTGCCCAATATTTCAAATTTATATTTTCTGGTTCGGTCTTGTTTGTCGGCAGTTTGTAAATGGCAAAAGCAATTACAAGTCCACCGAGTAAAGTGGATGAGTGCTGTAATATTTTCAAGATTGGAATTTGTCCACCCAAAATATCCACTGAGCTTTGCAATGCAGGAATTTTCTGCACGAAATAGCCGTGGTCGTGAGTAAAACTGTCCCAAAAAATGTGTGAAGCGGCTCCAATCAAAATTGAAATTGTAACAACAAGCCAGTTTCTTTTAAAATGTCTTACATTCCAGTCAAACTGTCGAAAAGTCGAAAACCTTGATTTTAAAAATGTCGGCAAGTTGTTGAATAAACTGTCCCGAACTAGGTTGTGAAAAATGAAAGCAAGTGACAAAGCCAATGGTAAGTCGAACCAAAAAAGTCCGTCAATTGTGTGGCTGTAATTGCTCTGAATTCGCATTCTTATAAAATACTCAAAGTCAGGTGTCAAACTGCCAATTACAAGTCCAGTCAATGAAAACCATTGTCGAGGCAAAAATGTCAACGGTAATACTATTGCTGGATGTGAAAATGTAAATGGCATTTCTTCTTTGTCTGTTCGTTTATTTGTTTCGGTGTCGTGTTTCTATAATTGGTGGTAACGGGCTTATATACCCATTCAACTTCCACGTTCTCCTACGTTTGTTCTGACAAACAATACATAAAAACCAACACAATGTACGTTCATCACGCGTAATTACAAACACCTAAAACGAAAAGCAGCGGTTTTTCTGGTTTTGTTGCGGTTTGCTAGAAGGGTGGGCTGTCGGTGGCGCGGGGAAAAGGGCTCAGGGTTGAAAGTCTGGCTGTCTGGAAAACTAGAAAACACTCTCAATCCCTTTCTTATCGTAGTCGAAGCAATCCTTATTGTGAATAGTATTGTACCCAGAGCGACAGAGGTTTTTGAATTGTAAAATCAAGCTAATCTCATGCGTGCCCACCGTGCCATTGCTTACTCCCTTGAAATTGACATCATACGAATAGCTAAAGCGATAAGAGACACCGCTACTTAATGCACTGCTGAAGCCTGCAATAAAGGAGATGGCATCCGTATTTTGGACATAGAGATTGATTGGATTGTACTTATAGGCGAATCCAGCGCTGATATGCCGGTTCATGAGCATAATACCCATATCTAAACTTCGGTGTTTGCCGGCTGCGAAATCTTGTCCTGTAAACCGGAAATAGGGCAGTACATGGTAATTCAAGCGATTTCCCATCTTAAATACAGGAATCAACCACCCGCCATGAAGGGTAATCTTGGTGGGTAAACTACTCTGACCAAAAAAAGCATTATTAAAGCCAAAGGGCAAATGATGAATGGCCGCACCAAGATGCCAATAGATCTCTCGGCTGGCTAGCTTCCAATTATTTCGAAAGATGAGTCCTGTTGAGAAGTCGTAGTAATTGGCGTTAGATATCGTCGCGTCGATATTGGAGGAGGGGCGCACGATGCCTAAAACAGGGTCAAATTGGTCGCTGAATACCAATTTTGACCAATCAATACTTCCATTATAATAATCTCCTTGAAGCGACATGCTTAAGCTGCTTCTTCCTAAGAAAATTTTATAGCTATAAATCAGTCCGATATTATTGACAATCATACGGCCGTCGCCCTCCACATCATTCATCACCACCATGCCCAAGCCCATATTCGGGAACTTGCAACTTTGGTAGTCGGCGCTAAAAGCATTGGTATAGAAGTTTCGTTTTGCTACCGCCTTCCATTGGTTTCTATGGGCGAGGCTTGTCCGCAAACCAGGATCTAATCCCGCAAAGGAGGGATTAAGAAATACGCGGTTATTGAATAATTGGGTGAACGAAGGATCCTGTGCTAAGGCCGCAAGAGAGGTGCAGCAGAAGAGTAGCAGGAGTCCAAGGCGGTTCATGCTACAAAGAAAGGAGATTACAGCAAGGGGTACTATACCTAAAGATGATTATTTTTAGGTTAAGGTTTCCGCCTTCGCTGAAAAAGCTTCGGCGGATGGAGACGCTTTTTCAGCGAAGGCGGAAACCTCAACCTCTTTTCCCTTATTTTCGCGCTATGAAACTGGATATCTTGGCTTTTGCAGCACATCCCGACGATATAGAACTAACGTGCTCTGGCACCTTATTGCGTCAGAAAGCATTGGGGAATACGATTGGGATTGTGGACTTAACACGTGGACAGCTTGGTACACGGGGAACCGCTGAAACCCGCAAGGAGGAAGCAGCAGCTGCGGCTAAATTATTAGGGCTAGATATAAGAGAAAACCTGGGAATGGAAGATGGTTTTTTTGTCAATGACCAGGCACACCAGTTGAAAATTATTGAAGCCATTCGGGCTTATCGTCCGGAAATTATTCTCTGCAATGCTATTCGCGATCGTCATATTGATCATGGAAAAGGAGGAGCGCTTGTTTCTGATTCCTGCTTTTTATCGGGATTATTGAAGATTGAAACTTTCCGCGACGGACAAAAACAAGAGCCTTGGCGCCCGAAAGCGGTGTATCATTATATTCAGGACCGCTATATCGAGCCGGATTTTGTGTTAGATGTGACCGAATTCTACGAGAAAAAGAAGGAAGTTATCTTGGCGTATAAAACCCAGTTTTTCCAAGGTGGCGACAATCAGCCCGAAACGCCTATCAGTTCTAAAGATTTTTTCGAATTCCTTGAAGCACGTGCCCGCGAATTCGGTAGACGGATCAATACCACCTATGCCGAAGGCTTTACGGTAGAACGTACAGCAGGGGTGAAGGATTTGTTTGATTTGGTATAAGGTTAAGAGGTAGGTTCAGGGGTAGGTTTCCGCTTTAGCTTTAGCGCAAGCGGATGGCGGTCGCAGAAGGTTGAGCCGTCACCCAGAGCGAAACGCGAATGGAGTAGAGGGGTAGAGGCGGGTATCGAAGTTGAAATATTCTAGTTGTAGGTATGCGATTCATCGCATACTTATTCGAAATGCCAATAGCTAATAGCCAAAAACTACTGAGTGGCTGCTATAAATTTCTCATGCAATTCCTGTACTTGAGGTATTAACGCATGGTTTCCATCATTTTTGATGATAAAGTCGGCGGATTCATTGCGTTTCTTTTCCGACCATTGTTTTTTCATGCGGGCTACTACTTGTTCTCTGCTTGAGTCATCACGATGGATACTCCGTTTAATTCTAAGCTCTTTTGGGGCGCTCACAGTTACGACATAGTCCATCTCGCGAAAGGAGCCTGATTCGTACATGAGAGCGGCCTCTTTGATTACATAAGTGCTTGTTTGTTTGAGACTCCATTCGCGGAAGTCGTTAGAAACGGCGGGATGAACGAGTGCATTGAGTTTTTGGAGCAAACTCGCGTCTTTAAAAGCCATTTCAGAAACATGGCGTGTATTCAATAAGCCGTCGTCGGTATACGCTTGAATGCCGAATAGTCTTTCTATGGACTCAACGAGTTCATCATTTTCCACCATGAGTCGTTTGGCTTCGGCGTCGGCAAAGTAAATAGGAATGCCCAATTGGGCGAATATCTGACAAACAGTGGTCTTACCGCTGCCCATTCCTCCTGTAATCCCTATTCTTAGCATAATAAAAAAAGAACCCCGAATAAAGATTCGGGGTTCAAGTTATTATTTTTTATCAGCTTCTTTGGGATAAACCGCTCGGGTAGATTCCATCGATATTGCTGCTTTGTCAATTTTTAATCGGTTTTGACCTTCTGTTTCAATGATATAGGTGTCATCATTGTCTTCAATAATTTTGGCATGGATACCAGCTGTTAGAACAACTTTGTCGCCCTTTCCAACGGTGGAACGGAACTTCTTCATCTCTTTGTTCTTTCTGATCTGTGGCAATATCATAAAGACAAAGACCACTCCCAGAATTAATGCCATCTGGATTATACCTCCTGAGCCACCGTCAGTGGCCATTAATAAAATTGTATTCATCAATTATTCTGCGTTTTTAGGGTTTACATTTATTACGATGCGCAATTCTTTTACTTTAGGAATGGCATTCGAAGTAACACTAACGGATTTTTCATGACGACCACCACCGCGGTTTTCGCTATTGAATTCTACATCAATTTTACCTTGTCCACCTGGTGCAATTGGTTCTTTTGAATACGAAGGAATGGTACATCCGCAAGGAGCAGAGGCATCCGAAATAATCAAATCACTTTTACCGGTATTGGTAAATTTAAAGCTATGACGAACGCGTTCGCCTTCCATGATGGTTCCAGGGAATTCAAAATTGTCAGTTTCAAACGACAAAACCGGCAGGGTTGGGTCATTCGGGTCAGCCTCTGGTTGCTCAGAAGTCATTGGATTATTTACCGCTCCGGGGTCAATTTGAGGCGCTTCTTGTGTTTGATTTTCTGCTGGATCTTGGGTGCTTTCACCGCCACCAGAATTACAGGCTGCAAGAAAAAAGAGCGCAGCTGCTAGCATGCTTAGGCTTATTTTATTCATGTCTTTCATTCTTTCTAAATTATAGAGTATTTATTCAACTAATCCGCGGCCTGCCTTTTTAATGCGTCCGCTTGCTTTCATTTCGTTCATCAACTTATCGAGAATCCCATTCAAAAATACAGAACTTTTTGGCGTACTATAAATTTTTGAGATATCTAAATATTCATTGATGCTCACCTTGGTTGGAATATTCGGAAAATAAAGTAGTTCAGAAACCGACATACGCATCAATATCATATCGATATCTGCAATACGTTCACTGTCCCATTTCTTCGTCTTATCCGCAATCAAATTCGTGAGTTCCGCTTCATTACCGATGGTATTATTCATCAAGTCTTTGCAGAATAACCAATCTTCATCGAAATCGTCGCTGAGTGGTTTTACGATGACCTCATCTTCGCTGGCCATCAAAGGTTCGATGGTTTTGATAAGCGAATTAAAGACGGCCTTTTTATCGTCGTTCCAATGAATGAAGATTTCTTCCATCAAAGAATGTAGCTCTTCTTGTTTTGGAAGATAGTCTTTGTAGAAATGAATCATTAAGGTTTTCTGGGCATCAAAATCTTTTTTCTCGCCAGCCAAATACTTTTGGAAATAGCTGGAGGTTTTGAATCCATTAAAGAGAATGCGCATCTCTTCCTTATGGTTATGCCAATTCAATCCACACGACTTAATCTTCCTTTGTAGCTCATCGCTGCGGTCCAGAATATTAATCAATCGGTTATAGATGAAGGTCTTACCGGTTTCGATATCTTTTTTAGTAGGGACATACAAAATCTCTTCAGGATTTTGCTCATTCTCTACATAATAACGCAAGTCAATAGGGAGGGAGAGTAGAAAGATGTATTCATCTTCTACATGTTTCACACTTTTCTCCAGGAAACTGAGAACCGATTTTTTATCGCGGCTCTCATCCTGTTGATACCCATAAAGGGCTTGAAACACTTTTATCCGTAATAAACGTCTGTTTAGCATGTCTTAAAAACGGGGCTGCAAAGTTAATGGAATCCCCTTCTAATAAAAGGTTAGAACATAAAAAAGGCGGATTTTACTCCGCCTTTTGAAATCTTATTATCTGAATTAATTCGTGCTATCAGCAGGAGTTTCTTCATGTCCGCCTTCATGATTATTATCCCCATCATGATGCATGGTTTGCATGGTTTGTGTTGTGCTATTATCTTCAGTAGGCATCTTGCAGCAAGCTTTCATATCCTCGCCACCTTTATGATGCGTGCAGCCTTCATGACCTTCTTTTTTACAGTCGTCATGATTGCAGGTTTTTCCATCTGAATAATGTTCGCAGTCGGCAGGACAACCTTTGGCTCCGTGCTCCAAACAAGCCATTTGTTCGGTTTGATTGCAGCAGTCGTCATGTCCAGCCGTTCCGTTTCCGCCACCTACGCTAATATGTGGAGCGATAATCAAGGCAACAATCGACATCAATTTAATCAAGATATTCATGGAAGGACCAGAAGTGTCTTTGAAAGGGTCACCCACTGTATCACCTGTTACGGATGCTTTATGTGGCTCTGATTTTTTATAGTAGATCTCACCGTCGATTTCTACTCCTTTTTCGAAGGATTTTTTTGCGTTATCCCAAGCACCACCGGCATTGTTTTGGAAAATACCCATCAATACACCACTTACGGTTACACCGGCGAGTAATCCACCCAATACTTCTGGGCCGAAGCTAAATCCTATGATGATTGGAACGATCAAGGCAATAGCGCCTGGAAGCATCATCTCACGAATAGAAGCTTTGGTAGAGATTTCTACACATTTTTCGTATTCTGGTTTCGCTTTGTATTCCATGATACCAGGAATCTCACGGAACTGACGACGTACTTCGTTTACCATATCCATGGCTGCACGACCTACCGCCGCAATAGCCAATGAAGAGAAGATAAATGGAATCATTGCTCCAACAAATAAACCAGCCAATACATCGGCATGGTAAATATCAATGCTATTAATTCCTGCAATTCCTACGAAGGCAGCAAACAAAGCCAAAGAGGTAAGGGCAGCAGAGGCAATCGCAAATCCTTTTCCTGCCGCAGCAGTAGTATTTCCAACAGCATCTAAGATATCGGTACGTCCACGTACTTCTTCTGGTAACTGACTCATTTCAGCAATACCCCCTGCATTATCCGCAATCGGTCCGAAAGCATCAATCGCTAATTGCATCGCTGTTGTGGCCATCATACCTGCAGCAGCAATGGCTACTCCATATAGTCCGGCAAATTCGTATGAACCATAAATACCACCTGCTAATACCAAGATTGGCAATACGGTTGATTCCATACCTACAGCCAAACCGCCAATAATGTTGGTAGCATGTCCGGTAGCAGATTGTTTTATGATAGAAAGCACAGGACGTCTGCCCATGGCTGTATAATATTCAGTGATGATACTCATCAATGCTCCAACAACAAGTCCGAGTATGATCGCGTAAAACACATCCATACGGCTAAAATCCACACCGCGAATGTTCATCATATCAGGTAACATCCAGTTTACAAGGAAGAAAGAAACAATACCTGTAAGTACCACGGATGACCAGTTTCCAAGGTTTAATGCTTTTTGAACATTTCCTTGGTCGTTTTTGATTTTAACGAATAACATTCCGATAATAGAGAACAAGATACCAAGTCCACCAAGCATCATTGGAAGTAGGATAGGAGCGATTCCTCCAAATTGGTCGGCAGAAACAATTTCGCGACCCAAAACCATGGTAGCAAGCATGGTGGCTACATACGAACCGAACAAGTCAGCTCCCATACCAGCCACGTCACCTACGTTATCCCCTACGTTATCTGCAATGGTTGCAGGGTTACGCACGTCGTCTTCAGGAATTCCTGCTTCTACTTTACCAACTAGGTCAGCGCCTACGTCGGCCGCTTTGGTATAAATACCGCCACCTACACGGGCAAATAGGGCAATGGATTCAGCTCCCAATGAAAATCCTGCCAAAACCTCTAAAGCCTTTTGCATGGAGACTCCATTGACACCATCACCTTGACCTACTACATACATATTGTAGAAAACAATAAATAAAGAGCCTAAGCCGAAAATCGCTAAACCGGTAACACCTAGCCCCATTACTGATCCTCCAGTGAAGGAAACTTTCAGGGCTTTCACCAAACTTGTACGGGCCGCTTGCGTGGTTCTTACATTTGCTTTGGTAGCCACGTTCATTCCAATATAACCGGCCAATGCAGAAAGCACAGCACCAATAATAAAGGAAATGGCAATTACAGGACTCGTATGAATCGGGTTCTCTGGAGTTCCAGTCATCATGCCAGACCAGCCTAGTACGATTGCACCAATAACTACAAAATAGGAAAGTACTTTCCATTCAGCACGCAAAAAGGCCATGGCTCCTTTAGCAATGTAACCTGCTAATTCGTTCATGGTTTCATTCCCGGTTTCTTGCTTTGTGACCCACGCTGACTTAACAGCCATCACAAGCAGACCAACGATACCCAATGCAGGGATGAGGTAAATTAAATTGTCCATTCAGTGTTCGTTTTTAACGGTTCGTTTTTTAACGGACGGCAAAAATACGATTTAAGTTCATTATTAAAAGCGTAATACAGACACTTATCTACCGTCATTCCACAGTAAAATTTCAGTCATGGCAGTGTAAAAGCTCGAATTGTCCATTTTTTAAGTCAGATCACCCTGCTAATTTGGGGTATGAACCTAAAGCTGCTCTTTCTCAATTTCTTGCTTAGCGCTCCTTTTTTGCTATTTAGCCAAGAGGGAATACGCCCGTGGACCAGTATGAGTCCTTTGGGACAAGACTTGCTCTCTAAATCTTATTTTGCCGAGAACCGATCTTCTCCCAATCAAGTATACCTAGGCATTCAGACTTTGCCAGCCTACCAATATGCATCCTTTTGGCAACTCGGCTTTATTCGAAACTTGCCAGAACAGAATACTGCGATAGCCTGCTACCATTCAGGAATACGAATAGGGCCATATTGGGAAACGGGATTTTCACTGCTTTTAAAGAAGGGTTTCGGAAAGGCAATTGACGTATGGATGCGGCCTCAGTGGACCGCTTATGGCGTTAGGGCGTATGGAAATCAGAAACGCTTGGGTGCTGCGCTTGGGTTTCGCTACCGAATGAGAGCATGGAGCATGGCTGCCTTGCTAAGAAAGTCGGACTTTGCCCGAAATGGGCTTTCTGAACTTCTATTTGCTTGTCGTTATCGATTAAGTGACGAATACGCTGTTCAGTTTCAATTACAGAATCAAGGTCGACAGTCGTTTACCTACGGACTAGAACTCACCTATAGTAAAGAGAGTTCGCGTTTATTGATGCTTGGCTTTGGGAATTCCATGCACGCCTATTTGCGTTATCAATACCAAAAAAAGAGGCAGACATTCCTGTTCAGTATTCATTATGCTCCAGTCTTGGGTTTCTATCCTGAAAATGCATACGGCTATGCGTGGTAATTGGCTATGGATGGGTTTTCTGCTGCTGTCATGCTCCCTTCAGGCCCAGGAAGATGCGTGGCTGCGGGATTGGATGGAGCTGAATACCGAAGTGGTGGTGGATGAAAACGTTATACAAGACCTGATGGAATGGGTGCATCATCCCAAAGACATCAATCTCATCACAGAAGAAGAACTGCTGCTGTTGCCTGTATTGGAAAGGGAATTGGTAGCGGAGATTATTCAACATCGCTTGATAAGTGGTCCTTATGCCTCCTTGTTCGAATTGCAGGTACTTCCAGGAATGACTCCGGCTCGTTACCAATTTTTGAAGAAAGTGCTTCGGGTATATGATCAGACGAGACAAGGTATGATGAAAGAGCGAGGTACTTATATAGGTCTCTATCAACCACATAATTGGAAAAAGAGAGGCTATGAAGAAAAGGCCTATTCCGGCATTCCACTTCGCCAATGGCATCGCTTGCATGTTACTATCACTCCGAATTGGAAATTGGGCTTTTCTCTCGAGAATGATGCAGGGGAATCCTTTCAATGGAATAAGCAGCAAAAAGGATTCGACTATGGCACCTTTTACGCCCAGTATAAAGGAAGAAAAGATTGGCAATTGCTTTTGGGTGATTACCGATTAAAAGTGGGACAAGGCCTTATGCAGGGCTTGGGAAACAATTTTGGATCGAGCACTTGGGTAGCTCGGGTATATAATAAAGAAGGAGCGAGGCCCTATCGTGGTTCGGACGAAAATCTCTTTCTGCGCGGTATATATGCGAGTAGGAAAATGGGAAATTGGCACCTAACAGCTTATCTATCTAGGCTAAAATCCGATGGTAGAGAAAACGAAGGAAATATCAGCGAATCGGGCACCGGCATGCACCGCACGGAGAATGAATGGAAATTAAGGAAACAGTTTAAACGTCAGGTTTTAGGAAGCAGCATTTCGTATGATGCGAAGCGAGGCTCCTGTGGAATTGCGCATTTCTCGCTCCTGGAAAACGGTAATATGGCCCATCAATTCAGTCTAAATTACCGGACCCAAGTAGCCAATTCGCTTGTATTTGGAGAAAGTTCCTTTGGAGCGTATGGATTCTCTTTGCTTCAAGCATGGGTTTATTCCGCGAGTAATCAGCTGGATTTTAGCGCCTTGCTCCGTATCTATCCAAAGGAAAATCTAAACCCCTATGCGGGCGGATTTGAGCGTTTTTCAGGGAATAAAAATGAAAGGGGCCTATACCTGTCGGTAGAATATCAGTCCAAAAACAAGCAAAAATGGAATCTTTTTGCCGATTGGGCCTATCGTCCGTATCCCTCTTTTTTGGTGAGTCGCGCGTATTGGTCAATACAGTATTATCTCGAAACTTCGAAACGAGTGGGTGGGAGCGAGGTTCAAGCTCGCCTACAGTACCGTTCGGGAGAAAAAGATGAAACCTCCGAATCCAGCAAATGGAAACAAAGTCAAGCCTGGTCAAGCCTTGGAGCACGAATTCATGCACAATGGACGCTCAGCGAAGCCCTCAGCTTTAGTTGCAGAATACAGCAGCAGTTTTACCAATCATCAAATCATCTGGAAAAAGGGATGCTCTTCTTCCAAGACCTTCAATGGCGACCGCCACATAGCAAAGTTTATCTCCTTCTTCGCTATACCCGTTTTGTGATTCCTTCCTACGATACACGCATCTATACCTATGAATCGGATGTGCTCTATGCCTTTTCTATACCGAATTATAGCGGCGCCGGACAAAGAGCCTATGCCGTATTACGTTTTCCCATCTATAAAGGGTTGGATGCTTGGCTAAAGCTGGGTTATACTTGGTACCAAAGCAAAACTTCAATCGGTAGTCAATGGGAAGAAGTAAATAGCAATCAACAAATGGATTTGAAGTTGCTGCTGCGTTATGTGTTTTAATGCTGTAGGATGATTTTTTGGGTATGGATGACTGTTCCAATAGAATAGCGCAGTATATAGATGCCTGCAGGAACCAATCGGGTATTCATCCTTTGGTCTTGAAGGGCGCATTGGATGGCATGTCCTTGCATATCATACAATCGAACCGATTCTGCATTTTCAGCTATTTGCAGGTAAGAATCGCCGGGGTTTGGAAAAACGGGCTGGGTTTCACTTGTTTGATATAGTCCCATAGGCACTTGCCGCCAGCGGTTGATATGGCGCCATAGTTCGGTGTCAAAAGAAGAGGGTCCCAATAGTCCATCCCCCGGATCATTGCCCATACGTACAATCACCAGTTTTTGAGAAGGGACGATATAGATTTTCTGATCGTTTTTTCCGAGTGCGGCATACATGTCTATTGGGGCTTCTTCATTCAAGTTCATGGCCAAGCCGACGTAGGAGCCAGGAATCATAAGTGTATCCTTTCCATTCAGCCAAAAAAGCCTTCCATACGCAGGATTCATAGACTGTGAGGAGCTAGTCATTTCTTGCATATAGTCCCTGTTTTTTAGCAAACTATCTCCATTCCATACCCCATTATTCAGCATCAATAAACCAAACCGAGCTGCAGAACGTGGCTTGCTAAAGAATACCGATCCGACCCAAAGTCCTGTAAGCCCTGATTTAAAACTAAGATTTTGTGTGGTAAAGGCCTGAAGTGTTTTTCCACTTGCCGCTTCCAGAACATGATGATTCATATAATAGGCCGCATTATGATAAAACCATAAACTACCCGCATCGCCCTTAAACAGAAAACAGGAGGGATCCGTGCAATCGGAGTTCGGTACTTGACCATCTAGGCCACTGCTCATGCTTAAAATATGATGTAGTTTGATTTGATCTTCCTGCTGCGGAGTACAACTCGTCCAGCCGGTTCCTAAATGATCAGAAACTTTATCGTCCAATTGAATCAAGCCTTGATCGAGAGCTTGTCCCATTAAAAAGGAGGTCAATGACTTTCCGCAAGAAGCCCAATACCAAAAAGAATCTTGGGTAAAACTCCCGAAATAGGTTTCATCCACCATCTTTCCATCATGCACTACAATAAAGGCTTTGCTGTCTTTGCTTTCGAGAAAAGCATGGAGACTGTCGGTATAAGTACTATCGTAAAGAAAATTTTGATAATTTTCACTGGCCCATTCATCCCCCTGCATGGGAGGGAAATAACTTATCTGAGCTTTAGATTGAGTAAAGAAAAGCCCGCAAACACTGAATTGTAGGAGGATGAGATATGTTTTCATGGTCGGAGTTTGGTCGAATAATTCATCGGAGTACAAAAATACTCACAAGGTTTAATTCAATAAGGTTTGCACGCTTGGCTTTGCCTGTGTTATTTTGCTGTCCCGAATTATGGATATCGAATTTAACAAGAACGAAGACCAAATGAAGCAACTCATCGATAAGATGAACCATCGTTTGGCAAAAATACATCTGGGTGGTGGCGAAAAGTCGGCTGCCAAACAAAAGGCTAAAGGTAAGATGCTAGCTCGTGAAAGGGTCGCTTACCTGATTGATAAAGGCAGTGATTTCTTTGAACTCGGTGCCTTTGCTGCGGATGGAATGTATGAAGAGTATGGTGGTTGTCCCGCTGCTGGCGTAATAGCTGGTATTGGCAGAGTAAGCGGGCGCCTTTGTGTAATTGTTTCGAATGATGCCACGGTGAAAGCTGGAGCTTGGTTTCCTATGGCCGGAAAGAAAAACTTACGCGCCCAGGAAATTGCCATGGAAAACAGACTGCCTATCATCTATTTGGTAGACAGTGCCGGAGTTTTCTTGCCGATGCAGGATGAGATTTTTCCGGATAAGGAACATTTCGGTCGCATTTTTAGAAATAACGCGGTGATGTCGAGCATGGGAATTACCCAAATTTCGGCCATCATGGGGAGCTGTGTAGCTGGAGGCGCGTATTTGCCTATCATGAGCGATGAAGCAATGATTGTAGATAAAACAGGATCCATCTTTTTGGCAGGTTCGTATTTGGTAAAAGCAGCCATTGGAGAGGATATCGATAATGAATCCTTAGGTGGAGCGACCACGCAAACAGAAATAAGCGGAGTAACCGACTATAAATTCCCGAACGATGCTGCGGCATTAGACCGTATTCGCGGAATTATGGATAAACTTGGACATTTTGATAAGGCAGGATTCAATCGTGCAGAACCAAAAGACCCAATCAAAGATCCCAAAGAACTTATGGGCGTAATGCCGGTTGACCGCAGCAAACAATACAATACCTTAGAAATCATTGAACGCCTTGTTGACGGTGGAGAGTTTGATCAATACAAGGAGCTTTACGGCAAAACCATTCTTTGCGGCTACGGACGTATTGATGGATGGGCCGTTGGTATTGTCGCCAATAACCGTCAATTGATAAAAACCAAATCAGGAGAGATGCAGTTCGGAGGAGTGATCTATTCGGATTCTGCAGATAAGTCTGCACGCTTTATCATGAATTGCAATCAGAAGAAAATTCCTTTGGTCTTCTTGCAAGACGTAACCGGCTTTATGGTGGGTTCTCGCAGCGAGCAAGGAGGAATTATTAAAGACGGTGCTAAGATGGTTAGCGCAGTAGCAAACTCCGTGGTGCCTAAATTTACCATTGTCACAGGAAACTCATACGGCGCAGGGAACTATGCCATGTGCGGAAAGGCCTATGATCCGCGCTTTATTGTGGGTTGGCCAACTGCTAAGATTGCAGTAATGGGAGGGTCTCAAGCGGCAAAAACCTTATTGCAAATACAAACAGCCAATCAAAAAGCAAAAGGCATTGAAATCACTCCGGAAGAAGAAAAAGCCTTATTAGATAAGATTACGGCTAGCTATGAGGAGCAAACCACTCCGTATTATGCGGCTAGTCGTTTATGGGTCGATGCCATCATCAATCCTTTAGATACCCGCAAGTGGATATCTATGGGAATTGAAGCAGCGAATCATGCTCCGATCTTAAAGCCCTTTAATCCAGGGGTGATGCAAACTTAATGGACGCTACTCAAAACTGGTATATTGCCCTAGAAGGGAATATTGGGGTGGGTAAAACAAGCTTGGCCATGAAACTAGCGGCCGACTGGGACGCTGGGCTAATATTGGAACAGTTCGAAGACAATAGCTTCTTGCCTAAATTCTATAAAGAGCCAGCTCGTTATGCCTTTCCTCTAGAAATGAGTTTTTTAGCCTCTCGATTTAATCAGCTAAAAAGTCGCTTGCCGCAAGGTGATCTCTTTCATCCGAGTTTTGTGTCGGACTACTGTTTGTTTAAGAGTCTCGTGTTCTCTCGAATCACCTTGGATGAGGATGAATTTTCGCTTTGTCAGAAGATGTATGAGATAATCGACATGCAAATTCGCAAGCCTGATTTGATTGTGTATCTCCATCGGCCTATCCATAAATTGCTCCTCCATATTATGAATAGAGGCAGAGAGTATGAATTGAATATTGCACCTGATTATTTAGAGAAAGTGCAAGAAGGTTACCTCGAACACTTTAAAACCATGACAAATCAAGCGGTATTAATCATTGAATTAGATGGCGCCGATTTTTTGGATAATGAAAGAGTTTATGGCGCACTTAAAGAATTGATATTTAGAGGCTCTAGCCCAGGAGTTCATAAGGTTCGTTTATGATTCGATTGCAAAGTCAATACCTCGGATCTATTCCTTATTGGGCAGCGAGTATGCAGGAAGAAGAACTTTGCATTGATCAGCATGCTTATTTCGAAAAGCAGTCTTACCGGAACCGTGCAATCCTGCTTGGGCCTAATGGATTATTGCCTTTGGTGGTGCCCATTTTTGGGCGCAATAAAAAGCAGTATATGCATCAAGTGGAAATTAGCTATGGAGAAGCTTGGCAGAGAATGCACCTTCATAGTTTGCAAACTGCCTACCGTTCTGCACCGTATTTCGAGTATATCTATCCTGACTTGGAGCGAATCATTCTAATGAATCATGAACGCTTATTGGATTTGAATATGGAAGTTCATGCCTTCTTGCTCAAACGATTGAAACATGTACCGGCCTCCCTTTCAGAATCCTATGACTTGATAGAAGGGGAAGAAGACCTTCGAAATCACTTCCATCCTAAAAAAGAAAAGGAGCTATTTGCTCCTTATTCTCAAGTTTTTCAAGAAAAATATAGTTTTCAATCTGGCGCGGGCATCATCGATCTATTGATGAATGACCTAACTGGCGCAGCGGATTACCTTAAACGGCTGCCGGTTCGTTAAAGACGCCCATATTCGAGAACTTATCGATACGTTGCATCATCAAGTCCCGTGGTTCCAAAAGGCGTAATTCCTTGCTTGCCTTTTTTATTTCTTTCTTTACGTTCGCATAAATTTCTTCCGGATTATTATGTGCTCCACCAAGGGGCTCTTTCACAATGCCGTCTATCAAGCCATTCTTGAGCATGTCGTCTGCCGTAAGTTTCAATGCATCGGCAGCTTGTTCTTTATAGTCCCAGCTTCTCCATAAAATTGAAGAACAAGACTCAGGAGAAATCACGGAATACCAAGTGTATTCAAGCATGAGGACCCGGTCACCTATACCAATTCCTAAAGCACCACCTGAAGCGCCTTCACCAATAATGAAGCAGATTACAGGGACTTTCAGCTTGGCCATTTCTAAGAGGTTTCTAGCGATTGCTTCCCCTTGTCCGCGTTCTTCAGCCTCCAAACCTGGAGAGGCCCCTGGCGTGTCAATAAAGGTGATAATTGGCTTATTGAATTTCTCGGCCAATTTCATCAAGCGCAATGCTTTGCGGTAGCCTTCAGGATTGGCCATACCGAAATTACGCATCTGGCGTTGTTTGGTATTTCTTCCTTTTTGCTGGCCAATAATGAAATAAGTCTTTCCTTCAATTGACCCAATGCCACCAATCATAGCCTTATCGTCCTTAACATTTCTATCGCCATGCAATTCAATGAAATCATCGAATATGCCTTTGATATAGTCGAGGGTATATGGGCGCTCAGGGTGACGGGATATTTGAACTTTCTGCCAACCAGTGAGGTGGTTATAGATTTCTTTTTTGGTCTTGAGAATAGTGTCTTCCAGCTCTTTGATGGAAGTGCTCATGTCCACTTTTCCTTTTTCTGCGATTTGCTGTGCTTTCTCGAGTTGTTCTTCGATTTCAGCAATCGGCTTTTCAAAGTCGAATGTGCTCATATGTTTTGCTAATTCTAGGGGTGCAAAGTAAAGGGAAAAAAATAAATCGGTCCTTATTTAGTTAATCATATAGTGAAGTCATTTAGAATTCGCTTTTTTTTAGAATATATTGAGGAAAATTCCCTGCAGTATGCAACAGATATTTAAGCATCACCTTATAGAAGTACGCGGCCATTATGAATCGGGCGATTATGAGCTTGGATTGCGCCGCTTACTTGATTGTGCGATAGAAACAGAAAATGCAGAGGTCTTTGAGGAGGTTTTGACCTTTTGTGCCTTTCTTGAAGCGCATTCAGAACGCGGGACGACTGTTTTAGAGAAGGTGGCTAGTCTTCTAGAAATGATCGGAAATGTAGGGGCGCAGATGCGTCATGCAGAGAATCGTGAGGTTCTTTCTTTGGCACATATAGCTAAGAAATATGAAAACAGTGGTTTTGCCATTAAGGCTATCAATTTCCATCTTGAACTAGGCAATATTATGGGTTTAGTAGGGGAGAATGGAAATGGAAAAACCACGCTCTTACGCTTGATAGCAGGAGAGCTCAAGGCGGATAAAGGCGAAATAGGTTACCCGTTTGCAGAAGATCAAGACGAATACGCGCTCAAATCCAAGCTCATCTATATCGAACAACGCATTCCGCGCTGGCATGGCTCTTTGATGGATAATCTCATTTATACAACAGCTCATTATCATGAAAACTGGAAACATCATGCATTATGGGCCGAAATAATGATTGCCAGAATGGGCTTAAGACCATACCGTAAACTAACATGGGGCCGCATTTCTTCTGGGTATAGAACGCGATTTGAATTAGCAAAAACCTTATTGAGGCGGCCCAAATTAGTGCTCTTGGATGAACCTCTGGCTAATTTGGATATTGTGGCTCAACAAACCATTCTGCAAGACCTAAAATTCATAGCGAATTCCTTGTCAGCACCCTTTGCCATGATACTAAGTTCCCAGCATATCTATGAAGTCGAAAAAGTATCGGATTCCATTATGTTTCTACGAAATGGCACAGCTCAATGGGATCAAAAGAGTCAGGATGAAACGAAGATTGAATCGGTCTTAATTTTAGAAATAGAGGTGGCTGCTGATCGAGAGCAACTTAAACAGGCTTTAAGTGGACTGAACTTGCAAAAAATTCAATACAATGGAGGTGTATTTCTTATTCATTTCGCTTCAGAACATTCCAGTGCACAGGTATTGGCCGAATTAGCCAAAAACCAAATAGAGGTTCATTATTTCCGAAATATTTCCCAGTCTTCTCGTCGCTTTTTTATCCAATAAACCTATGATAGCCAAGATAAAAGCTCAATTACTCGCCCGATATCCGCTGTTGTGGAATACCCGTATCGTCTTTCTATTGCCGGCCTTACTCGCGATTCATATTCTCTTCTATATAGCCGGTTTTTTCAAGTCATTCAGCCTAGGCAACTTGCATGAAAGTTATTATTACCGCTATGAAGGGGTGGTAATGTTTTCTGTATTGCTCACCGCTTTGCTTGTGGTTATTTGGTTATTGTTTTACTTGAGAAATAACGCGCTTAAAGCTGGATATCCCTTAAAATGCTTTCATTTGATAAAGGAGTTTATGCTTTTGATGGTGGTCTTTTTCGCTTCGTCCACCTTCTTTTTCACCTATCAACAGGGTGTGTTTGATAGAAGCGAAAGAGAAACGAATGGAATTGATATCGTAGAAGAGGTAAATCAGGCAAACCTCGCTTTTCATTTTATTGCAACCGACCAAGCTGATTTCCGTATTTATCGGTCCTGCGATTCCATAGCCGCCCGAGAAAAACGCCGCCAGGAGAGACTAGACGAATATTATCGACTTCGCGATGCTGGTTTGAAAGCGGAGGGCGATATGATTAATAATGAGCCTATAAATGAGGATTTAGACAGCTTGCCGTTAAGTTATCTGTATTACTGTACTACGCACTATTCGATAGGGAACGAGGGGGAACTAACCCCACCAAACCCCATGCATGCTAGAGCGCATACTTGGTTATTGTCTGGAAATCGCGACTCCGTTATAAATCAATTAATGCAGCTCAAAATCCTCTTAGCCAAGTATGATATTGACAATAATCTCGATCCTATAACCCACGCTTCATCCATTTTTTCGACCGAAAACTTTAAAGTAGATACCATCTATGGCTCGACAAATACTTTTTACGATCAGTACCAACAAGAAGATATTCCGCAGGCCTTCATTCATGTTTCTGAGTTTCAAGAAACAATTAACCGGATAGAAGAAGTCCGTATGGGGTTTTGGAATGTGGCAACCATCCTGTCTATGCTCTATTATGCTTTTGCCATGGCACTGCTCTTGATGAGTTTTCGAATGACTTCCATTCGGGTATGGTTTGCAGCCCTAATTGGCTCTGGAATTGTTGCCTTGCTAGTTTCTTTACTGGTTATATCAAGCAACCAAGGGGATTTTGTGCTCTATTTTATAGGGTGCCTTTATGGCCTATTCTTTCTCGGTTCCGTCGCATTGATTAGAACGAGGAATCGGAAATTCTTTTCAGGTATTCTCTTTTTATGGACCCTCTGGATGCAGCTGAGTATTTTGCCAATGATTTGGGGAAAATTGGAGGATTATCATCGCCATGGTTATTATGACAATGCATATGAGGCGACCAATCCCACCTACCAATGGATTACTAGTCATTGGCATGAGATGCTTGAATTTAATCTAATTCTCACCCTGCTTTTACTCGCCTTTGTATTTATGCCCCTTGCAAAGAAATGGCAAGCGAACCCGGAGGAGTGAGGAGTTAGGAGATGGGGAGCGGATGAGTGAGGAGTGGATGAGTGAGGAGTGATGGAAAAAATGGGGCAAAAGGCTCAGGGCGCAGAGCAAAGAGCCCGTCATCCCGGCTGAAAGGGGGTTCGGGTTAGAGGTTTCAGCTTAGAGGGAAAAAAAGAGGTCGGGAGCAGAGTCCGCCGACGCTAAAAAAAGCTATGGCGGACGGGGAAGAAAAGGAGAAGATTGAGAGTGGAAGAATTGAATTCCCAGTAGGTACGCGATTTATCGCGTACTTAATATCATTTCGCTCCAGACCAACAAGCTATGGTTTATCGTCCTTTTTGCCTTAAACTAACGACGCTTCGACAAGCTCAGCGACCTGGGAAATAAGCTTCGGACCAACAAAACCATGGTCTATACACCTTCGCTGAAATAGCTACGGTGCACGCGGTGGGCTATGTGGTCCATGGTCAAAAAAAAAGCTCTCGATAAATCGAAAGCTTTTTGCGGACTGGACGGGACTCGAACCCGCGACCTCCGCCGTGACAGGGCGGCATTCTAACCAGCTGAACTACCAATCCGTTCCTCTTGGGGAGTGCAAAGATAGAAATTTCTCTAATCTGGCAAATACATTCTTTGAAATTCAGATAAATAATTTTCAAAGTACTGAATGGCAGTCATTTAAAATGCCAGATAAGATTCGCTCCTATAATTGCGTTATGTTAGCAATCGAAAATTATGCAACATAGTACTACTTTATCAAATGGAATCTTAGGTTTAGGTCTGTTCTTAGTTGTGGCAACAGGCTGCAGGAAAGGACAATCACCTCAACAATCTTCTTCAGATGATCACTTTCAGAGTGCCGCGGACTATTTCCCGATGAAGCTTGGGAATGTTTGAAGCTATAATAAGCGGAGAATTCTTTAATACGCAATTTTTAGACGAATCTCCAAACTTTGAGTACGTTACAGCTAAGGATTCTACAAGGCAACAGATTCAGTATGGTGGGTTGCATAGCATATCAACTCCATATGGAACCTTAGATTGCATTAAAAACCGATTGATCTTCCCGCTCAGTGATAGTGTGATCTTTGATCGATACTACGCCAAGGGTTTGGGTATGGTTAAAGAAGATCGATATTATATGGTTGATGGGAAAGCGAGTTCTGGCTATATCTTGGAGCTTACTGGTGTCAAATTCTGAGTGATCCAGTAATTTGTAACCAAAAAGAAATTAACCTATTTCAAAACCTGCAGACGTCCTATAAATATTTCTCCACTGGAACCATAAGCTTTCACCAAATATAGTCCGTTGCTAAGGCTGCTTATTGAAATGTCGCTGGCATTTCCATCATGATATTCAAGAACTTGTTTGCCTTCCATCGTCCATAGTTCTACCCGAATCACTTCTGCCTGATTTGCCAATAGCAATCGAATCGCCCACTGCGCTGGGTTTGGAACTATTTTTAGTTCATGGAATTTTTGAAAGTCAAGGCTTGTATTATCTGGTGGCGGCGGTTCAGCAAGGATTTCTACCTCTAATTTTTCAGTACCTCCATAGCAGCCATCAGGACTCATCGAATAAACGATAAGCATGCCCAGGCCAGAATCGCCCCATTCCACTTGAATATCTCCACTAAGACTATCCATACTTAAAATGGTTCCACCAAGGCAGGTCCAGAGGAAGCCATCTCGGTAGTCTTTCGGCGAACGATAGGTTTTAATCAAATGTTCGGTGCTGGTATCACTTCCTTCAATCGCTTGTATAATAGGACTGCGCAATACGGTGAGCTTAAATGAATCGCGATCTGAGATACAGCTGCCAATCAATACACGACTTGAATACCAACCACTTTGGAGGGTATCATTCCCAATAAAGGCAGGCTTGGCTTTGGAACTTTTAAATCCATTCGGACCAATCCAATCGAAGGTGGCGCCAATAACTGACAGGCCTTGAAGGTATACCGAATCGCTTTGGCATAAAGAATCCCCAACAAGACTGCTTAATACAGGTATTTGTGGAGGAGGATAGGTATATAAGCTAGTACTATCCGTTTCAGAGCGACAAAAGGCATCTTCTATAAATAGGAAATAGGTGCCCACATCGAATGTGTCTAAGGAGTAAAAAGTAAAACCATTGGTGGAGTCGGTAAATCCATTGGGTCCTGTCCAGTGATATCTTACATTCGGTGACTTCGTAGCGGCACTGAATACTACGCTATCGGCCACGCATTTAGGGCCATCGTTTTCAAGCCTGTCTATTTGTGGGGTTTGGTTCACGGTAACATAGGTGAAAGCCGAATCGGATACGCAATTTGCATATTTGACCGTCACAGAATACTTGCCCGTCATTCCGGTATCAACCAGGTATAAGGTCGGATTTTGAATTTTACTCGTGAAGCTGTCAGGTCCATTCCAAGAATAGCTAGTGCCGGCAATGGAATCGGAAATCAGCTGAATGGAATCGCCGTTGCATTTAGGGCCATCATTTGATAGCGCTGGTGGAAGCGGACGGTAGGGAACCAATTTTGTACTGTAGTCGGCACACCCGGTGGTCCATCCATACATCGTATCTCTCAGCGTGACCCAATAAGGCATTCGGTTTTTATAGGTATGAGAGCCATTTATAGCGTAAGGACTCCCAGAAGTGTCTCCGTAGTCCCATTGAAATCCATATTGAGGAAGTCCATAATAAGCATAGCGATTATAAAATCTGTTTTGGAGTACAGCCGAACTATTACTAGGGAAATTGAAGAGCGTATTTCCTTCATTACACCCTAATACCGAAAAATCAGAAACAAGAGAATAGGATACGGTGGGCATGAGAATGAAATCGGCATTCATAGAATAGGAACCAATATTGATTTGATACCCATGCCTCCAATTATTTTGAATTCTACCTGAACTCAGCCATTCAGCCCTTCCATCGCCACTCACGTAATTATTACAGATTACGGAAACGTTTACGCTGCTTTGTGTTTCTAAGGTAATCACATACGGAACACTCAAAGTCACGGCATTTGCGAAGCTGATATGCTTTCGAAGCGAGGATAGGAGCCCACCGCCAAAAGTAGAGTCAATAGAAATGGTGGTGCTGCGAATGGGGCTTCCTTGTGGTAAGGAGTCGCCTGTTGCGATATAAATATTGCAGGTAATGGTAACGCTGGCATTGGTTCCATCACTTTGATAGGCGAAAAAATCAAAGCCATTGATGGTGATAGATTGAGGAGATGGATACCACTGTGCAAAGGCACTTGCACTCGTAGAAGCATTTAGTGATACGGCGTAAAAGGCCGAACTTTTATAATAGGGATAATACAATGTGTCGACCCCACAATTGCCCTGTTTTGCTCCCGATTGCTGAGGGAAATAGCCAGGGGCACTTGGGTTTAGGTCATTAATAAGAGGAACTGGATTCGTTTGAAGCTGAGCAAATGAGAGCCCGCCGCAAAAGAGGAATAGGATGGAGAGTAATTTAAAGCGCATAGGAGCAATTTTTCTACAAGCTACACCACTTTTTAGAGGATGTCAAGAAGTATTCGACTGCAGTCAATAGAATCTCAGTATTTTAGCTGTTGTCGTGGGTTTGCTTTAGCAGCTCTTTCGCTCCCAAAAAGTTGCACCAGGTAGCAAAGCCTATAATCACATGGCTCAAATCCATATAATTAAACCAAGTATGGATGGAGATACCCACTCCGAATACGGTAGCGGCTAATGCGCTGAGTCCAATACCTATCCAGAAATAGGAGAAGACATTTTTAAAGAGGTCTTTACGAATCATATAAATACCAAATCCGCCAACGATTAAAAGCAGCCCAAAGGCATTATGCAGTGCAACCCAAAGGTATTTGGTAGACATAAAGCAAACTAACGTAGTCGCGATAAATAGCGAAGAGGCTAATGCCGCAGAGAAGAGGTAGAATTTTTTAGGAATATGCGCACCAACTAGGCGTAAAACAACCAATTCCAGGGCGTAAACGCTAGCCAGACTTAATACCCAGCCAGGGATTTTTCCGGCCATTCCAAAATAATAAAGAAAGCTATGCCCTAACAAACCGCCTATTAATGTACTGAGTCCTAATAAAGTAAAATGCCAAACCAATAAGTTGCGGCTGCCACTTTCTCCCTTCATGCTTTGCAATTTTTTCGCAAAATAGAAGCTCAATAAAGCGAGTAAAATATCGGTGAGAGTGCCTGTAAATTCAGCGATTTCTAGGGGGCCAAAAAAGAGGGAGGGGCCGACTTCTTTCATGCCCGCAAATTACAAAAAAGGAAGATGCAAATTGTTATGGTTTGCGCTTAAAGGGACGAATAAGTTCGTTGACCTTTTCCATAATTTCTTTAGCTTGTTCCGTGACCAATTTACCATCTTCTGTTGGGATGATGGGTTGTTTAGTTCGGTCGAATAATGACTTGCCTAATTGATCTTCGAGTGATTTAATTTGCTGACTTACTGTGCTTTGTTCGGCGGCACATAGATCTGCGGCTTTGGAGAAACTTCCTGTTTCAGCAACGGCAATGGCGTATTGTAATTGACGTAATGTTACGAGCATGATGCGTGTTGATACAAGCAAAGATGCATCATTCTACTGTAAATGAGCAGATACAGCCGGGAAGATTTTTGACAGAAAGCTGACATTCCTTGCTTGTTAGGATTAATTAGAAGCATTAACTTTCGCTATGAAAATCCCTGCACTGCTGGTTCTGTTTTGCTTTTCCCTTTTGAGTCAGGCCCAAGTTCCATCCTATGGCACATCAAAGACCATAGATATGGCTTCTTGGAATTTATATTGGTACGGACACCCCAGTTATGGGTCAAAGAATAATGTCAAGCAAAGAGCGGGTATAGGTGAGGTGATTCGGAATAGTCGGATTGAAATCTGGTTTTTTCAGGAAATTGTGGACAGTGCTGACTTAAGCCAAGTCTTGGATGAATCTGGATCCTATGGTCATGTATATTCCAATTATTGGCAGGATCAAAAGATGGGCATTGCTTGGGAAGAAGGTAAATGGACCTTGCAATCCGATTCACAATTGTTCAAAAACAATGCAGCTTCCTTTGCCAATGGCCGATTTCCATTATTTGTGGAATTGGTCGCCAAAGATTTCCGAGACACCCTCTTATTAGTAGGTATTCATTTAAAGGCGCATACCGGAACAGAAAAGCAAAAACTCGATTCGTACTTGAACCGCAGGGCTTCCGTTCAGCTATTAAATCAGTGGCAGGGCAATCATATAGGAAGAAAAGTGTTGATTGCTGGGGATTGGAATGATGATATTGATCAAAGTAATTACCATGATACGATTAGTCCCTTTCATCAAGTGATGGATGAGTCTGGTAGCTTCTTGTTTGAAAAAGAATCATACGCTGGCCAACATTCTTGGTATTATGGAACATCCATGATTGATCATATATGGGCAAATTCAGCTATGCATGCGGTATTCAAACCCAATTCGCAGAAGATTCTACCTTTAGATTGGTACCTCGATGCCTATGCTACGGAAGTTTCTGACCACTTTCCCGTTTTTGCTGCCTTTATACCATCCACAACTACCGGACTCATTGAAGGGAACGTCGGCATAATTCTTTATCCGAATCCATGCTACGGATTTGCTCAATTGAGTGGTTTACTACCTGATGATGCACTGTTTATATATACCATGCAGGGTGAACAGGTAACGGGAAAATTCAAGGTAGAGGGCGAAAATGCATGGATTTCTGGACTTCATTCTGGTTTTTACCTGCTTCGAATTCGTCGTGGAGAACAAGACTTCCATTATCGCTTGTTAGTAAACCCTTAGGAGGATTATATTTGCAAAAACGAATAGTATGGCAACGACTTCAGATGTAAGTGTAGGGACATTCCTCCGATATAACGGCGAATTGGTACAAGTGATAGAGTGGCAGCACCGCACCCCGGGAAACTTGAGAGCATTTTATCAAGGAAAAATGAAAAATGTGCGCACAGGAAAATCGGCGGAAAACCGCTTTCGTTCCGGAGAAAACGTGGACATCGCCCGGGTAGAAGTGCGTGAACTGCAGTACCTGTATAAAGACGGAGCTAGTTTGGTTTGTATGGATGGAGAAACCTTCGAGCAAACCTATATCGAGGAACATTTCTTTGGTAGTACTGTTCAGTTTTTGAAAGAAGGAATGATGGTTCAGGTTGCCTTTGAATCGGAAAACCCTGTTTCAGCAAGTGCCCCAACAACCGTTGAATTGGAAGTTACCTACAGCGAACCGGGAGTAAAAGGCGATACCGCTACGAATACCTTAAAACCCGCAACGCTGGAAACAGGAGCTGTAGTTAATGTTCCGCTTTTTGTAAATATTGGAGAGGTAATTAAGGTCGATACAGCAACTGGCTCTTACCTAGAAAGAGCAAAAGGATAATGAAAGCCCGCGGCGCAGAATCTAATTTTTTGGGAATAGAAGACGCAAGCTTATCGAGTTACGAATCATCTAAATATGTGATTCAATCTGCCCCCTATGAACATACTTCGTCGTATTTGAGCGGCTCGGATAAAGGTCCTGAAGCCATCCTTCAAGCCTCCCACTATATAGAGTTTTATGATGAAGAGCTTGATCAGGAAACTTTTCGTTTAGGCGGTATAGCAACCTTGGACCCTATGGATTTCACGGGTAAGGTGAATAAAGAGGCTATAGATTATATCGAAGCAGAAACAAGCAAACTCTTGGCAGATGATAAGTTTGTAATCAGCCTCGGTGCCGAACATACGGTCACTTTTGGTTTTGTGAAAGCATATTTAAAGAAATACCCAAAGCTCAGTGTTCTTCAGATTGATGCACACAGTGATTTACGCGAAGCCTATCAAGACAATCCTTATAGTCATGCTTCTGTGATGGCGCGTGTAAATGAATTAAATATTCCCATTGCTCAAGCAGGAATACGCGCTCAATGCATCGAAGAGGCCAATTTGATTAAGTCGCGGCCAAACATTAAAACAGCTTATGCGCATCAGGTACGTAGAAATCCGAAGTGGATGGCAGAACTGATTGATCATTTGAGTGATGATGTGTATATCACCATTGATGCTGACGGTTTTGATCCTTCAATTATGCCAGCTGTGGGGACGGCCGAACCAAACGGACTCTTTTGGGAGGAAACCATGCAATTATTTCAATTGTGTGCGAAAAAGAAAAATATTGTTGGATTTGATATCGTGGAATGTGCCCCAATGGAAGGTAGCATTTTATCGGAATTTACTTTAGCAAAGGTGCTATACCGTTTGCTCGGTTATATAACAAAGAATAAATAATAATGAGAGTTTACTTAGATAATGCAGCGACTACGCCATTGGACCCTGCAGTGATTGAAGTCATGACCGATATCATGCAAAATCATTATGGCAACCCATCCGCTATTCACGGCCAAGGTCGAGAGGTTCGGACGATCATCGAAGAAGCAAGAAAAACCGTTGCACGACTTGTAAATGTAACCCCATCCGAAATATTTTTCACCTCAGGGGGAACGGAGGCAGACAATATGGCAATTCGTTGTTCGGTGGCAGATTTAGATGTAAAGCGCATCATTTCTTCACCCATTGAACACCATGCTGTTTTGTATACCGCCCAGGAATTGGCGAATGCGGGGAAAGTGAAGTTGGAAATGGTGAAGTTGGGACTTGATGGACATGTAGACCTCGAAGATTTAGAAAAGCTTTTGAGCAATAGCAAGGATAAAACCTTGGTTACCCTGATGCATGCGAACAATGAAATAGGAAATCTATTGGATTTGGACCTAGTAGGGGCAATGTGTGAAAAATATGGAGCACTCTTTCATTCAGACACGGTGCAAACCATGGCACATTATCGTTTTGATTTACAAAAAACACATGTTGATTTTCTAGCGGCTTCGGCACATAAATTTAATGGACCGAAAGGAGTTGGCTTTATTTATATTAGCAATAGAAATAAGCTTAAGCCAATGTTCACCGGTGGTTCGCAGGAAAGAAATATGCGCAGTGGTACCGAAAATGTATACGGTATCGCGGGTTTAGCAAAAGCTTTTCAAATTTCTCATGATCAAATGGATGAAAAAACCGCACTGATTAGTGGGCTTAAAAATTACATGAGGGAGCGTTTAACTACTGAAATCCCGGGTGTACGTTTTAATGGGGATATCAATGGAAACAACTTGTATACGGTGCTGAGTGTGAGTTTTCCGCCATCGAAGGTATCGGATATGATGCTATTCAAGATGGATATTGAAGGTATTTCAGCGTCAGGTGGTAGTGCTTGTTCCTCCGGTACCGACATCGGATCACATGTAATGTCGGCCTTAAAATCAGATACAACGCGTGCCAATGTTCGTTTTTCATTTGGTAAATTCAATACAAAAGAGGAAATTGATTTCGCAATCGAAATTTTGAAAGAGATGCATAGTGAAACAGTCGCACAATAGAGGCAAAGCAATTTCATGAGGAACAGTCTTTTTGCAGTCATCGTTTTAATGAGCGGACTTTTAAATGCTCAGCCATATTACAAGCAGGATAGCGCATTGTCTGCCGGATATTCACTGCTTTATCATGGTTCATATGATGATGCAGGAAAGCTTTTCTTTCAAGCCTTGAAAGAAGCTCAACAATCGGGGAATAGAAGGATAGAAGCGGAAGCTTATCGTTTATTAGGCGAGGTGAATCGTGCTTCATCAAATAGGCCGTATGCCATTAAATATTTAGACGAAGCCGAAGGCATATTCAGCGAAATACAAGATGAATACGGCATTGCTTCAACGAAAAACAGAAAAGCTGCAGTGTATTTTGAGATGGGCGATTCGCTCATGTATATGAAGTATTTACAGAGTTCATTGAAAATTGCACGAGCAAATGGGTTCCGAGATATTGCATACAATTCACTAACCATTCTTGGTGCCGTTGAATATCTAAACGCAAAGGACTATCCCAAGGCAATTATAACTTTAAAAGAGGCCTTGAATATTGCGAGAGAATTGGAGAAAGTTGAGGACTACCCCTATATCTATAATAACCTATCTCGAATTTATCAAGAAACTAATATGTTAGATAGTGCCTTGGTGTATGCAGAAGGGGCGCTTGCACTTGGAGAAGAGTATAATATCCCAGCCTATATTGCCTCTGCCTGTGGTCGTCTTTCCTTAATCTATAGTGCGAAGGGCGAGTATGAAAAAGCCTATGGCTATGAGCGGCGATTTAATGAAATTCACGATACGCTAAATTTAGAGTCTCGAGATAAGGTAGTGGGCGAATTGGTGGAAAAGTACCAAAATGAAAAGCAGGAAGTGGCTCTCGATCGTCAGAATTCACAATTGCGGTATATGTTCTTCGCTGGTCTGATTCTTCTCCTTCTCTTGATTCTAATGTTTGTTCTTTACCGAAATAACTGGCAACACCGATTGAGACTGGCGGAAATCAACGAAAAAATAGAAAATCAAAAATCGGAGTTAGAAGAAAATAATGCGGTAAAAGATCGCCTGCTTTCGGTTTTGTCGCATGACTTGCGTTCCCCAGTAGCTGCATTAAGTAGCTCTCTGGAAATACTCAGAGAAGGGTATGTGAGTGCTGAGGATTCAGCCATGTTATTGGAGGAGTTAAGTGTTCGGGTAGAAAGAACTTCTCAATTGCTCGACAACCTTTTGTTCTGGATTAAGAATCAGCTGAACAAAATTCAACCTGAAAAACAAAATCTCTCCTTAAATGACTTAGTACTCGATTCTCTGGCTTTGCTAGATCCTGCCATTCAACAAAAGGGCATTCACATTAAAAACAATATTTCAGAAGGCTTTGAAGTATGTGCCGATAAGGAGATGCTTCGCATGGCTATTCGAAACTTGTTGAACAATGCGGTGAAATTCTCTGATATCGGAGGCTGGATTGATTTGAGTACAGCCAAAACAGATACAGAAATCCTTTTTAGCATTAAAGATGGGGGTATTGGGATGTCGCAGGAAACCATTCAAGATATTTTTAGCTTAGATAGAGCCGGTACACGCGGAACACATAAAGAATCAGGGATGGGCATTGGACTTTCCCTGGTACGCGATTTCCTTCAAGCAAACGGAGCAAGCATCCATATAGAAAGCGAATTAAACAAAGGAACGACAGTTCAGCTTAGCTTTCCTATATAGTCGGGTGAAACCGGCGCAACGATAATCACGTTTTCCTTATCAACAACTACAGCTCCGGCTGGGTCACCTTTACGTTTTCGGATATTCTTCTTCTCCGTATAGATAACTGGCGCTAGCGTTTCTGTTCGGCGTTTGGAAAACCATAGGGCAAGACCGGCAGCAAGTTCAATAAGTGCCTCAGGGAATGCCTTAGTGCCTTGTTTGCGAATCACAACATGTGAGCCTGAAATATCTCGCGCATGCAGCCAGAGGTCGTCTTTCTTGGCTATTTTCAAACTTAACTCATCATTGTCCTTGGCCTGCTTACCAACCAGAACCGTAAAGCCTTGTATCATAAAAGTATGATAAGGAAGCCGCACCGTTTCAATGGGTTCTTTTTTCGCGGCTTTAAGCATTCCGCGCAGTCCGCTCATGTCATCTGCCGCTGCAATCCGCTCTTCCTTTTCTAGCCACTCAAAGAGACTGGATTCCAATTGATCGATCTCAGTATCGAGTCGATCTTTCTGTATGTGTTGGTTTTTGGCTTTTCGATAATAGCGTTGGGCATTGTCTTGGGGACTAAGTTTTTCATGCAATACAATGCGCAATGGCTCCTGATTAAGGTAGTCAATGACTATAGTCTCCTTGTCGCCTTCCTTAATCTGTGGAAGGTTGCTTAAAATTAAGTCACCTAAATGCCGGTAATTGGATTGCAATCGAAGCGCTTCTTTTTGTCCACTTAATGCTTTGAGTCGCTTTTGAATACGACTAATTTCTGCTTTGGCTTGTTGCTCCAAGCGCTGTTTATTCCTGCTGAAGAAGTACTTGGCCAAATAAAGCTCCGAGGCTGGAGTTAGGGCATCTAATAGCAGGGGAAATTCAGAAATGGTCTCTCCCAACTTGCGAGGAGCTAGCGAATAGGTTTCATCAACGCGATTAAGGTAAACGGGTCCTTCCCAATAGGCATTTACAAACGATTGCCATGATCCGGCTTCCTTCATTTCGCCGATTAATTCAGTGTTCATAAAAGCCGCCTGTAGAAATTCGCTTTCGCTATTTGGCCATTTCGCCGATTCTCTAAGTTTTAGTTCTTCTATCCAAAAGGGGAAATCGTCTTGTTTTATGGCTCGAAATGGATGGATTGCACGGGAACTTAATTCTAGCACATTCGCATGCCGTCCATAGGCTAGTATGGCAATATAGCCGTGTTTAAATTCGAAATGTAGACTACGCTCCCCTGGATGTTCTTTGATGGAGAGCAAGGTGGAATTCCATAGCCCCTTAAACCAGTCGAGTCTTTTGCGGCTGCTGCGAAATGCCTGTTCTGGAATAAATAAGAAAAGGGAATTTGCTTCTATGCGGAAGCAGAGATCTAGCGCGTTTCCATTCGGCTTTTTAAAGGAGAGATACAGCGTATTCTTTTCATTAGAAAAGGCTTCAAGAAATTGCGCGCCTTCAAGCTGCTTATTAAGCTCTTTAGCGAGGCGAGCTATGTACAGCGCGTTGAGGTTCATTTCTAAAAGACCATTTCTCCGTCTATATCTGTCAAGGCAATTGGCTTTCCGGAAGTTACAAGAATAGTATGTTCGTATTGGGCAGAGAGCTTGCCATCAATAGTACGCGCGGTCCAGCCATCTTTTCGGTCTATTTTCGAACGTGCTTTTCCCGCATTAATCATTGGTTCTATGGTGAAAACCATGCCTTCCGCCAATTTAGGGCCGGAGTTTTTTGGAGCCACATGCGCTACTTCTGGTTCTTCGTGAAAACGGAGCCCAACACCATGTCCACAAAATTCGTAAACGGTGGAATAGCCAAAAGAGGTAGCATATTCATTGATAACAAATCCAATATTCCCCAGAGAATTACCTGGATATGCCTCAGCGATGCCAAGGCGCAAACATTCTTTGGTGACTTCCATGAGCTTTTTCGCATAATCACTCACCCGACCTATCTCATACATTTTGCAGGTATCGCCAAAATATCCATCAAGAATTGTGGTGACATCAATATTTAGAATATCCCCATCGCGTAATTCGTATCTGCCGGGTATTCCGTGGCAAATCACGTCGTTTACTGAGGTACAGCAGGAGGCAGGGAAGCCATTATATCCTTTGGTCGCAGCTGAGGCTCCATGATCACGAATGAATTCTTCACATTTTTGATCAAGATAGCCAGTGCTAGTTCCAGCTTTTACAAATTGTTCTAAATATTTAAGCGTTTGAGCGGCAAGAATCGAACTTTTTTTAATTCCTTCTATTTGCTCCGCTGTTTTAATAGTAATTGCCATGCGTTTAAAAAAGAAGCACAAAAATAGGGATTAAGCCTGGTAAAACCTTTCGAAAGCCCATTCAATTAAGGGTTGGGATAGATGCGAAATACATTCCCAGCCACGCGCTTAGTATTATACTCTCCTTCAATTTCCTCAAGAACCAGTGCTTGGGCCTCTTTGTCGCTAAATACCTGGTCTAATGTTCTAACGCGTCCTACTGGCAAATGGGCGTCTATGAATGCTTTGAATAGAACCTCACCCTCCTGCATCTTGGCAAGCGTATTCATTCGTTCAAGCAATGATTTTCTGTTTTCTACGCGTTTTGGATTGCTCTGATAACGCGAATCATCTGCTATGCTCGAATCCCCAAGAATCTGACAAAGCAACTTAAATTGGTGGTCGTTTCCGATAGCCAAAACCAATTCCATCTTATCCTTGCTTACTAAGATTTCACCATAAGGACAAATAGAGGGGTGCAAGGTTCCAAGAGCTTGCGGCAATAATCCATTCATGAGCCAAGCGCTTCCTTGATTGATTAATGCAGAAAGGGCACTGTCGTACAACGAAGCGGTAACATGGGCACCGCGCCCGGTAATCTGACGCTGCATGAGTGCCAATAATAAGCCTTCTTTTAATTGGTGGGCAGCCAATATATCAATCATGGCTACTGGTATCTTCGCTTTATTCTCTGGAGTGCCAGTCATACTAAGAAATCCCATTTCAGCTTGCAGAACCATGTCGAAAGCTGTTCTATCGCTCTCTTCTCCAAAGCCTGTAATTTGACCATGGATGAGTTTGGGGAACTCTTGATGGAGGAAGTCTTGTGTTAAGCCAAATTTTTCAGCATCTCCTTTTTTGAAATTGGTGAGTAGGATATCCGCTTCTCTTAACGCATCAATTACTGCATTTCTTCCTTCTTCGGAATAGAGGTCGGCTTGTAAATAAATCTTACCATAATTGGCGGAGGCAAAATAGGAAGAAAAAGGGGAGGATGGATTGTCTCCTGAATTTCTCCATGCTCGGGAAATATCCCCACCATTGGGTTTCTCGAACTTGATTACCTGGGCACCTGCTTCTGCAAAAAAGCTACCAACCAAAGGACCTGCCAGTACGGAGGCAAGTTCAACTACCTTTATTTCAGAAAGTATACTCATTTTATGGCTCCCATTGACATCATTTGGTAGAGATACAAAACAAATAGTATAAAAGTCGCGACCATTACGCCGAAAAACTGTGAACGAAGCATTTTTTTAGTAAAATCTTGTTCCTCCTGTGGAATAAAAAAGAAAATAAGTCCGAATGGAAATCCTCCAACAACGGCTACCCATAGAGGAAATGAAAGGTTCAAAAACCAAGAAATACCGGAATCATAGTCTTTGTTCCATTGGGTTCCAATGCTAATAAGGAGGTTCAATGTGAGAATCATCCAGAAGAATGACAGCATTCTTGGGTGAATATTAAGCGACTTCATTGGGCGAAATTAATCGCTTCACACAAGACTATCCCCTTCTTTTATCAGATTCTTAAAACTTATTACATTAAAGAGATATCTTAATAGTCTCAAAAAAGTAATTAATTGTGTACATTTGTATCAATAAATAACAAAATAATGGCAAGAAAAAAAGGAGCGGTAGCTGCAAAAGTAGTTGCTGAGAAACAAATTAAACCAACGAACAAAGCTGTGGAATCTTTATATACACATATGACGGCTTTATTGAAGAAAAATAAAGTTTCTAAACGTGATGTGGCTTCAAAGCTCAGCATGAGTTACCAAGGTTTTTTAAATTCTTTTAATAATAGAAATATTCGCTTAGAAGGATGGTATGAGATAGGTGAAATGGTAAATAAACCATTTGTAGCCCGCTTTGAGTCATTACGTGCAGCCTTAGCTTTGGAAGACGGCTCAACTCCAGAAGCAATTGCGGTAGTGGATAAAGCAGCTCCAGCATCCAACGATTTTACTTCTCTTCGTTTACAGAATGCAGAAGACAAAGTGGCGATTCTAGAAAAACAAATAGCTTCTTTGGAGTCTCAAATTCAAGACAAACAAACAATCATTGAATTGATTAAAAAATAATAGGTGAAAACTTGACCTAAAAACCTCGTTGAAAAACGGGGGTTTTTTTATGTCATTTTTTTGGCTAATTCAGTGAGGTAGTCCTTCAGATGCAACAGACGAGATCCATACCAACTAAACATTTCTCCATCTACTAACTGAACATGTCTATTGGGGAGCCATTTTCGAGCTTCTTGTTCATGTTTGCCGGCAAAGGGGAAAGGCTCACTGCTTAATAGTAGGTAGTCGAACTCTAAGCTTGAAACATCTGATTCACTGAGTTCTGGATAGCGCGATAGCTCGCAGGCATTTTGAAAACCAGCTAATTCAAGGAGATGATGTATAAACGTATCCTTGCCTACAAACATCCAGGGTTCCTTCCAAATGGCATAGAGAACACGGTAATTGTGAAAGCGAGTCTGCTTCGATCTAATTTCCTCCAAGTCATCCTGGATTTTGGTCCGAATCTCTCTCGCTTTATCCTCCGATTGCATAAGCTCTCCAAGAGATTGAATCATGGAAAGCGCTTCTTCTGTCGTTTGAATATCACTCATCCATACAGGAAACTCTGAGGCTAATGCTTCGATATCCTCTTGTTGATTCTCTTCCTTATTGCCAATGATTAAATCGGGTTTAAGAGCACGAATCTTGTCGAGATGAAGCTTTTTAGTACCACCAACACGAGTAATATTAAGCACTTCAGAAGCAGGGTGTATGCAAAACTGGGTCCTTCCTACCAGTCGCTCTTGGAGGTCAAGATGGATGAGTAATTCAGTTTGACTCGGTACCAAGGATACAATGCGCTTGGGAGGAGCGGGAAGCCATACTTCCCGAAGCATCTGATCGATATGGCATTGGGAACCCATAAATTAACTCAAGGCTTCGATGATATCGTATCTGGTGATAATATGCCAATTGCCGCCCATGTCCATCATCATAACAGCATTGTTTTCTTTATTGATTTTCCGTGCAACCGCATCAATCGAATCACCCGATTGAACGATTGGGAAAGGAGGGAGCATCACACTCGACACTTTGTTCTCTCTCACAGCGTTGTTCTGCAGAAGCTTTTGGAAGAGCATGCTATCATCCAAAGCACCTACAAACTCACGTTTATCATTCAGCACCGGAATCTGAGAAATGCCAAATTTCTGAAGCTTTTCGCAGGCTATACTTATGCTATCGCTGTCTTTGACGCTAACCAATTTTAGGTTTTTATGCTTTTCAATAAGGTCGGCGGCTGTTTTCGGCTGAGGCTTTTCCATAAATCCTCTATCATGCATCCAATCATCATTGAACATCTTGCCCAAATAACGGGTTCCGTGGTCATGGAAAATCACCACGACTACATCGCCTTCTTTGAAACGGTCCTTCATTTGGATGATTCCAGCAACCGCAGCACCGGCTGAGTTTCCAGCAAAAATCCCTTCTTCGCGGGGAATTTTACGGGTATAGATCGCCGCATCTTTATCGGTAACCTTTTCGAAATGATCAATGAGGTCGAAACGTACATTTTTAGGCAAGAAGTCTTCTCCAATTCCTTCTGTGATATAGGGATAAATCTCTTCTTTATCGAACTCGCCCGTATCTTTGTATTTTTTGAAAACGGAGCCATAGGTATCAATGCCCAAAATCTGAATGTTTGGGTTCTTCTCCTTTAAGTAACGAGCAGCGCCACTAATAGTCCCACCAGTCCCAACTCCAACCACTAAATGGGTGATTTTTCCATCGGTTTGCTCCCAGATTTCTGGTCCTGTTTGTTCGTAATGTGCTTGTGAATTAGCTAGATTATCGTATTGATTTGGCTTCCAAGAATTCTCAATCTCAGCAGCTAAGCGACTGGATACAGAATAATAGGAACGTGGATCTTCTGGTTCTACGTCTGTGGGACAAACAATCACCTCTGCTCCGAAAGCTTTTAAGGCATCTACCTTTTCTTTCGATTGCTTATCCGTAGTCGTAAAAATGCACTTATAGCCTTTGATAACGGCTGCAATAGCTAATCCCATTCCTGTATTTCCACTGGTCCCTTCAATGATGGTTCCACCGGGCTTGAGTTCTCCGCTTTTTTCGGCGTCTTCAATCATCTTCACGGCCATGCGGTCTTTGATGGAATTGCCAGGATTTACGGTCTCTACTTTGGCAAGAACCAGGGCAGGAATTTCAGCGGTGATTTTGTTCAGCTTCACCAATGGCGTATTCCCAATGGTCTCTAGGATTGAATTATAGTACTGCATGTGCCGCGAAGATAAAGATTCATCAATTCACTTAGCGCAATAAGGTGATGTTTCCATCCAGGAATCCCACAATTTTTTCCCCATGCAGCGTATATTCATAGCGAACTCGGATAATATAAACGTCTTGCTTCACTGGGGTGCCTTCGAAAGTTCCATCCCAACCTGTTGCGTTTATATCTGCCTCATACATAAGCTGTCCCCAGCGATTATAGATTTTATAATCCATCTTTTCGAGCGCATATTCAACCGGACGAAATGTTTGGTTATAATCATCGCTATTAGGAGTGAAGGCATTGGGTAAATAAATACGACAGAGGTCATCCAAGAAGCTAATAGTAACGGAATCACTGGCGGTTCCGCAAACATTGGTCACGGTGGCATAATAGGTTCCAGCAGAGCGTGCTTCTACATTTGCATCGCTAATTTTCCCTCTCCATGTATACGTGCTATTCCAATAACTCAAATCGAAGGGCATAAACTCATTCTTACACAAAACAGTATCTGAGCCTAGTTCTACTTCAGGGAATGGGAATACATTGGTATATTGAGTAGAAGAGTCTGCACAGCCATTTACTATTACCCAATATTTCACCGTGTCTTCCCATAAAATACGTGGCTCATACAGCTGATTAACGATATTCTTTCCGCTAAAAAGTCCTCCAGGCACCACGGCTTTTAAGGCAAAGGCAGGCTCATTGGAGCAATGGAAAGAAGAAAGCCCCGTAAAAGCTGGGTTAGGCATTGGCTTAACAAAAGCTAAGCGACTCGTAGTATCCCAACATCCATCCATGCTTTTGAGTCGGTGACGGAAGGTCTTTTGTCCGATAGTTTTAAAATGATAGGTGAAGGCCGAATCAGCAGCAGTGCTATCAATATCGATATTCCAACTCCATAAATCAATTCCTGTGCTATCAAAGCCAAGACTATAGACCTCATATAAATTAGTGCTTAAGCATTGAGCGGAGTCATTATATTCTATTCGAGCAATGGGTTTGGGGAATACGCGTTGAACCTGACTCAAAGTATCCCAGCAATTGCTATCTGTTTGAACGCGCAAAGTCACATCATAGAAATCAGAAAGCGGGTAATAATGAGACGTATTTCTTCCTATGGCCGTATTTCCATCATCAAAATCCCAAAATTCGCCGATCAAATTACCAACTGCCACGCCCGAACTGCTGCTGAATTTGAAGTTCTGGGTATTGATGCATTGTGTGGAATCATTGCTGCTGAAAATGGATACAGGTTTTGGAAATACCCGAACATCGCGCTCCATAGAGTCTTTGCATAGATAATCACTCACTAAAACTTGACGAATGGTATAATTACCGAACGCTGAATAATAATGTCCTTGACTAGCTAAAGTATCTTCCAATAAATCACCAAACCGATAGGTATAATGAATGTTTCCGTAAGCAATGCTCGATTCGTCTGTGATCTGGAAGTCTTGGGTATTGAAACATTGTCCCTCGTCATTCATACTAAAGCCTGGCGTGGGCTTGGGGTAAACAATCATAGCGAATTCCAAGGAATCGGAGCAAGCGGCATTCGACAGTGCCTTTAATTCCACCGGATACGTTCCATAAACGCCATAAACGATGGTAGTATCCAAAGAATTTGATCGTTCGCCATTCCCAAAATCCCAGAAATAGGAGAGTATACCATAGTCGATGGTGGAACTATTGGTGAAGGTGAAACGATTGCCATTAATACACTGGTCGCTGTCGTTTACCGTATAAACCACTTCCGGCTTAGGTAATATGATAAGCTCATGCTGCGTGGTGTCATAACAGCCAAGAGCGCTCTTGGCATAGAGGATTATATCCACGCTATCATGTGCCAAATACGTTTTGTTCGGCTCAAACATCGAAGAGGTGTCTCCATCTCCAAATTCCCAGAAATAACTGAGCGTTCCTGCCGAAATGCTGCTTTGGTTGCTGAAAACAAATTGCTGGGTATTGACGCATTGATCGCTGTCGTTCACACTAAATAAGGCCCGTGGTTTCGGATGAACAGTTAAGGTATTTTGCAAAGTATCCCAGCAATCCAATTCCGATTGCACATAGAAGTATACTGGGTAGGTTCCCGCAGTAGCATAGGTGCGGGCTGTATCAAGGTCGCCGGTATCAAGCAGGTTTTCGAGGTCCCAAAAGTAGTTTCTAAAATTGCCGGAACTAATTACTGTTTGTGCGACAAACTGAAAATCATTGGTATTTACGCATTGGGCGGTATCATTAATCACCCATATGGCATGGGGTTTCGGGAAACTAATCAAAGCGCGACCTACTGAATCCATACATCCTTCATTACTGGTCATAGTCAATACCACGCGGAAGGTATCGGCATAGGTATAGGTCTTACTTGGATTTTCAATCAGTGAACTGTCTCCATCGCCGAACATCCAGCATGAGCTTATACTTCCGCTACTTATGCCACTCTGATTTGTAAATTGGAAAATACTGGTATTCTCACATTGCGCTGAGTCATCAATGATAAAGGCTGGGTCGGGTTTAGGGAAGACTTCTATATCCAAGTCACTCGAATCGCGGCAATCTTTATCAGTTATAAGCAGGAGCGAAATCGTTTGTATCCCTAATGTGGTGTATGGATGGATGAATAGGGCCTGCGTGCTTGTGTCTCCATCGCCCAAATCCCAATAGCGCATATAGCTTCCTTCGGCCAGTTTGCTGCTATCGCGTAACTCAAATTGCTGAGCATTGATACATTGAAAACTATCGTTCAGCCAAATACGTGCTTTGGGATTCGGGTCAATGCGAATTGATTTCGCTACCGTATCAGAACAGGCAAACAGTGTATTGGCAATCAATTGAACAGAGTAGTCTCCGTAAATTAAATAACTATGAAAGGGTGAATCGCTTGTATCCGTCATGCCATCCCCAAAATCCCAAGTATAGCTAAGGTTTCCGTTATTTACGCCGCTTTGATTGGTGAACTGAAAAAGATGATCACTAAAACATTGGATGCTATCGTTGATGCTAAAATCCGTTGCCGCTTGTGGGTAAATTATCAGTGATTGGAAGGCAGAATCACTGCAACCCATTCCAGATACTATACGCAAGGCGAGTTCAAAGCTGCTGTCTTTTAAATAAGCATGCGTGCTATATTGATTGGTATCGCTGCCACCATCGCCGAAATTCCATTCGCGCGTATAATTCCCATAAACGAGGGTGCTCGAATCACTAAAGCTGAAAAGGTTCTCCCGGAAACATTGTGCAGTATCAAAGGCACCAATAATTGCCGATGGCATCGGATAGACCTCCATATCTTTTGTTGTGCTATCTATACAAAGGAAATTGCTTGTACTGACCAGTAATACGGTATAAATGCCTTCTTGCGTATAGGTATGACTTGGCTGTGCTTGAACACTCGTGTCTCCATCTCCAAATTCCCAGCGTGTGGTCCAGGTTCCAGAGTCAATGGCTGTGGAATCATAAAAAACAAAGCTATTGCCACTCAAGCAAAAGCGGCTATCATTGGGAGTGAAATCTGCCACAGGCATAGGGTAGGTGATGGCCAAGTGCTTAATGGTGTCGGCACAGCCTGAGTCCGACAGCATAATCAATTGAATGGTCCAGGTAGAATCTAGGTTATAAGAATGACTTGGGTTAGCTAAACTGCTCATTCCTCCATCGCCGAAATTCCAGCGGCTACTCATAGTTCCACTCGCTACAGTGCTAGTATTGATAAAGTCAAATTGATTGCCAAGGAAGCATTGGGTGCTATCATTGCTAACGAAATCTGTGCGAGGCGATGGATTCACCACAATTTCTTGACGAATAGTATCGCGACAAGAAGCCGTGCTTTCTTGAATCAACTGAATGGTAAAACGCCCGGTATCTGAATAGGAATGGGTATAGATGCTGTCGCTTGAACTGCTTCCATCTCCTGCCAACCAAGTGCGACTGATATTTCCTAACACAATGCTTGACGTATCTGTAAAAGTGAAGGAATTCCCGTATTCGCATTGAAAAGCGTCATCAATAGCAAAACCAATATCGCTTACTGGATAAACATGTAGGGACTGAATACTCGTGTCGGAGCAGCCCAAAGAGGATGTAGCGATCATGGTCACCGTATAGTCGCCGAATGTTGTGTAGGTATGATTGGCAGGACTTCCACTTGCACTATTTCCATCGCCATAGTCCCATACCACGGTATAGGTTCCCGTTCCCGTGGCAGAGAGGTCGGTAAAGGTGAATCCCTGCTGAGCATAACACTGAGCGGTATCATTGATGTCAAAATTGGCAATAGGCTCCTGATAAATGTCTTCCCCACGATTGGTCGAATCAGCGCAACCCCAAGGAGTCTCAATGCGCATACGAATGAGCACTGCACCGGAATTGGCATATTTATGTTTGAAAGTATTGCTCGTCGAAGAATTTCCATCGCCTAAATTCCAAATATAGGAGAGCGGTAATTCGCTGCTGGTACTAGTTAATTGAACCGAATCATCGCGGCACTCAGAAGAGGAAGTGAAGGATGCATTTGGGTAACTATGAATACGCACGTTTCGGCTCACAGTATCTTGACAACCTCCGATATTGGTAACAATCAAGGTGATTGTAAAATTGCTATCCGATCCGTAGTCATGGAATGGGTTTTCAAGGGTACTGCTTCCGCCATCGCCAAAATCCCATTGCCAATCGTAAATTAGGTCGTTAAAAGCTTCCGTAGAATCCTCGAAAAGGGTTGTGGCACCAATACAAACCTCATTAAAGGTAAAATAGGCCACCGGTTGTGGAGCGATAATGACTTGACGGCCAATGGTGTCTTCACAATCGAATTCGCTAAATACGTGAAGAATCACAAAATAATGACCTGTATCTGCATAAAAATGCGTCGGCTGGAGGCTGGAGGAAGTGTCTCCATCGCCAAAATCCCAGAGGTAGCGTAAGGTGCTATTATTCGCTGTGATACTTGTATTCGCGAAGCTAGAGCTCTTATTGGCACAATCCGTATTGAAGCTAAATCCTGCTTCAGGGGTTTCATGAACGCTAACCAATCGAAGACTGTCCCATGCAGTGGAATCTGGAAAAACTGATTCACAGGTAACTAAAATACCGCCTTGATTGAAGCTTCCTTGTGCGGTGAGGCTCGGTACAAAGTTTCCATACAATGCATAGTCAAAATAGAAGATGCTGTCTGATGCAGTGCTTAAAACTGCGTTGCTTGAATCATTAAACTGCCAGACATAGTTTGTGGCATTGCTGCTTTCATTTTTGAAATACACGCGTAAAGGTTCACAACCTACGCTGTCGCTTGTAATACTATAGGAAGCTTGAGGGCCAACTATGACTATATCATGTATGACCGAATCTTTACAGCCCGTTGAGTTTGTTGAGATTAATTTGATCTGATAATTCCCCGGACTTAAGTAACGTTCTGGGTTTTGTAGGCTGCTGCTAGCTAGGTTGGCTCCAAAGTTCCAGGACCAATTCACGAGGCTATCATCCGCTTGAATATAGGAGTGGACGGTATCATAGAGTGAGCTTAAATCGGTAAAGGCAATGGCCTGCGGACACAGGAAAGTATCTCGAATAGCACTGAATCCGGCAAATACTCCAAAAACCCGCACCGAATCTGAATAGCTCACTGTATCCCAACAGGAAAGGCTATCGCGGTAGGCTACGGAGATGGTATAGTTTTTAATTTCATCGTTTTGAATCCAGGGCTGAATGCCGAGATTTTGGTACCCATTCCCATCATCCAAATCAAAGAAAAGGGCCTCTTTATTGGCTGCTATGCGACTTGCATCTGCCCAATAATTGATGCCATTATTGAGGTAATTGATGTCGGGGAGGATTTGGAAACTATCCCCATAACAAAGGGTACTGGATGAAAAAGAAAGCGATGAGGCTGTTCCAATCGCTAAATTAAAGGTATCAGTGCCAGTACATCCATCAGTGGTGAAAATTTGATTGGTAACTTGATAATATCCTGCCGCAGTGTATAAATGAGGTATGGTGTCTAGTGTAGTGGTGTCGGTGCTACTTCCATCGCCCCAATTCCAAATCACGCGATTGACTGAATCTTGGGTTTGATTTTGGAGATAAAAGTCGAAGCTGCTGTTTTTGCAATAGTATTGATTCGAATCATAATTAGACCCAATGCCTGGATCCATAAAATTAAAACGAAGGATACGGGAGTACCATGCGGTATCGCGACAGAAATTACCTAAGGAGTCATCGCCATTTTGGATGATTAAGCCAATTGTTACATAGCCATTGGAATCGCATGGAGCATTATTATAATCGTAATTATGCTCTGTTTGATTGGCGAGCCATTGTCCGTTAAAATTCCCTGAGGCCATGGCACAGGCCGAATCCCACATTACCCAATAGCTCTCCTTTCCGCATAAGGGTTGGGTTTGTGTGAGGCTAATGGAAATGGTTTTATCCGTTTCAGGACCTAAACAGCTTTTGGTTTGAATGGTAAATAATCCGTTTAGTCCATTGCTAGTATCAGGACCTGCCACTGGAGGAGCCAATGAAACGTTTTCCGTTACCGTATCACTGCAACCCGTAATAGAGTCGAAAGCAATCAGTCGGATATAATAACACCCTTCATGATTTCGGTCGTAAAAATGTTTGGTGCTCACGCTATCGGTGGCATAGCGGCAGTTTCCTGTTGCATTTATTCCAGCGAGGTAATTGGTGGTGCAGGAAGGGGCATAGATATCCCCGAAATCCCAAAAGCTTCCACGCTGGGTATTTTGATAGTAGGTACTGGTATTGACGGCATAAACTGTATCGCTAATTTGACATTGATAGCGGTTGCTGATTGAACCAATTCGGGCATAAGGACCAGAAATAGTTAAGGTATCTAAATACCGAATACTGTCGCAGCCGTTCAGGCTAATACGCACAAACGGACGATAGATGCCGGGGAATTCATAGGAATAGGAACTTGTAAAGGATTGGGACGTATCCCCACTGTTCCAAACCCATTTAATGCTAGCGCCACTTATGGGTGTTTGGTGGGCGTAAATGCGGTTATTACTTGAACAGGTGGAGCGAATAGAATCAATGGCAGCATCTACCGTATAGTTGATATTTGTTACAGATGAGCTTCCAAAGCTACTGTCGACGCATCCAACATCGTTTTTAGCCCAGAGCTTTACGGTAAAACTTCCATTGGCGCCATAGGCATGACTCAAGTTTGACCAATTGGTGGTATTGGTGCTGCCGTCACCAAAATCCCATTCAAAATCTGTGATATTAGGTGGGCTCTGATTGCTGTTATTGGTAAAATGGACCTGGGTGACAAAACATCCATCCGTTGTGCTTTGAGAAAAGTCAGTATCAAATTCGGGGTGAATCAAAATGGCTGTATCGCTGCTGATACTTTGAGAACAGCCATTGGAATCTAGCATTTGCACTGCGATAAAATAGGAGCTGCCTGCGGCGTCGGTATAGGAATGACAGGCAAAAGTATCGGTCGGACCATCTTTTATATCAACAAAACCATCATCAAATAAGACTCTTCTTCTTTTTATGCTTGGACTTTGGTTGATAATAGATACACATACCTGATTTCCTTTAAAACACTGTGTATCATTATCGATCACGAAAGTGGCGGATGGAGGAGCCAGGACACGCACGGAATCAGACTTACTTGTACAGTAACGCGAATTCGTGAAGGTCGTTTTAAGGTTTACATAATAATTGCCGGCTAAACTGTATTGATGAACGGGATTGCTTGAGCTAGAAGTGAAGCCATCGCCAAAGTTCCAGAGGAAAGATTGTATGGAGGTATTCGAGCTAAGTAATTGATAATTAAGGTCTATTCCGCGACATGAACTATCGGCACTCAAAGAAATAAGCGGTTGTGGAAATATCTTCGTGGTTAATTCACTTGTGTCAATACAGCCTGCAGTGGTTTCCAAAATGAGGCGAACAGTATAGGATCCCGTATCAGGAAATGTGTGGGTTGGAGAGCTTATACTGCTGGTATCGCCATCACCAAAATCCCAGTAATAAGAGCTAGTGGTGTCTTGCACATCAATCTGACTGCTATTTGTGAATAGGGTATTGAGTCCTAAACATCCATTGCTATAATCAAAGGCAGCTTGAGCATTGCTGTTGATATGAATGCTTTGAATCAGGGTATCTCTACAACTTAGTGTATCGGTAATAACCAGTCGCAGCGAATAATTTCCAGAATTACTGAAGCGATGTTTCGGATTAGCTACCGAGTCTAAATTGGCATTTCCGGAAAACACGTCGCCAAAATTCCAGGCATAACGCGGTTTATAGCTATTACCCGTAAATTGAAAGGAAAGCGTATCTCCTTTGCAGAGTTTACTATTCCAGCTAAACTGGGCATCTGGTTTCTGTTTGATAAAAACGTTCGTATCAAGAACGCTTATGCAAGCCGTTCCAATGGCGCGAACTTGGATGGAATAATTTCCGGAGGAAGGATAGGGATAGATAATAGTATCACCTTGAAGGCTGTCGCCCGTGCCAGTATACCACCAAAGTGCTTGAAGAGTATCTTGGGAGGAGGCATTCAAGTTTCCATAAAGATCTACTAAGCTATCGCCACAATTTTGATCGGTGGTGAAGGAAATTTTAGGATAGGGAAGAATAGTAATGGAATCACCTAGGGTATCTATGCATCCGCCAATGTCTTCGAGTATATGCTGAACAAAATAGCTTCCTGCTTGGGCATATGGATGAACGAGCACCGAGCCTGTATCTGAATTCCCGTCGCCGAAGTTCCAAGTAGAACGAATATAAGTTGTGTCTGATGCCGTAAAAACTAGACTATCACCAATACATGCTTTTTGTGGAGCCATAAAGCGCGCATCGCATTGAGCCTGCGTGAGAGCAGGTGCAATAAGGAACAAAAAAAAGAGTGTTCCTATGTATTTCAGTGAGTTAGCAAGCATGGTTGGTTGGATGGAAAGATAGTCTTTTGTATGACGCCCTTCAACCTTACAGATACCTCCTAACTTAGTATGGTTGCCTGGAAACTAGTCTTCTGCGGCCTTGCTGTATTTTACCAAGGTATAAACGCTTGAAAATAAAGACCAACAGAAGCCCGGATAACCGTTTAGGATATTAAGCTGCAAAATATAGAATTTGAAAAAATTGATAGGAACTCCGAGCATCTTCATGAATGCGGAGCGAGACTTTCCTTGTTTTTTTAAGTCATCGGCCGCCAAACTAGTATAGCGGTTAAACTTCCCAAAATAGTCGGCAATGCTATCATAGCTTGTATGTGCAACGGTGCCTGCTAAGGTCCCCGTTGTTCCTTCATATTCTACCTTTTCATGTACTTCGGGAATGCTCCATTTCGCACTACGACGGTCGAAAAAACGTAATTGCATGTCACTAGATTCTCGTCCATACTTGAAAGCTCTGTTCATGAATACAAGATGGCGCTTCATATACCATGCTTTAATGAGAGGTTCCGTATTGCATAGGGCGCGAACTGAGCTCCAGCAGGAATTGCTGGGCACCTCATCTGCATCTAGGCAGAAAACCCAGTCATTTTGCGCGGCATCCGCTCCAAATTGTTTCTGTTGACCAAAACCTAAAAAGGGCTGTTGGAGCACCTTGGCCCCAAAAGAGCGGGAAACTTCAGCCGTATTATCGGTGCTATTCGAATCCACAACAATCACCTCATCTGCTCCTTGGATAGAATGAAGTAGGGCACCAATTCGATGTCCTTCATTATAGGCGATGATAATAACGGAGAATTTAATCATACTAAGGCTTTGCTTTGATGCATCTCTTTTTCTTGGGGAATTCGCACAAAGAGCAAGATAAAGGGGAATAAACAAATTCCCAGTTGTGTCTGTAAGATCGATTCAAAGCAAAGGGAAATAAGCAAGCAGGCAAAAACAGCCATGCGTAAAACGTTTTTTTGTCGCCAATAAAGTAGAATTCCACCCATTAAGGCTCCTAGCAAAATCAGAGCAGGAAGAATTCCAGCCGATAAGGCGGTTTCTATATATTGATTATGGGGAGGGATTCTGTTTTCCATCCAAAGTCGTGTTCGGTCTTCTTCGTATTGTTTGGCCATGGCATGATCTACATCGCCCGCGCCCACTCCAAATGGGTTTTTCTGAATGAGGTGCCAGGCTGTTTTCCAAGCTTCCACCCGCATAGCAAGGCTTCGGTGATTAATACTACGTTGACCACTCATCGCTTGGAGGTCGGCCATCGAGTTCTTGACCTTATTCTGCACCGCATCGAAGCTGAAATAACTAATAAAAGGGAGGCTAAGAACACCAATGCCAATAATCCATAACCATTTTCTATTCGATGTTTGAACGGCAAAACGAAGGAAAATCAGCGCTCCCGCAAAATAGAGTGCCACAATCCCAGTTCGGGCTAAAAACCAATGGATGCAAACTAAGTGAATGATTCCAAGCAGCAACCAAATAGATTTTCGTCCATCAACCCATGCAAATCCGCAGTAAAGCAAGGCGATGGCTTGCACAATGCTGAAATAAATATGGTTCACTCCTGAATTAGAAAACTTACTGCTACTGATAGCTTCAAGTTTCCAAGGAGCTGAAATGCCGTCCCAAATAGGGATGGCTCCCGACTCTATCAAAGAAAGGTCAATGGCTTCTTTATGGATGAAATAGCGAAACAAGCTGATAAGGGCGAATAAGGCGGATAAACCAATCCAAGTCAAATGAATGCTCTTCCACTGATTTGGTTTAAGCACAAAACCGCTCAGCATGGCTAAAGGGATTAATACCAAGGCCAGCTGGCGCATGATAATTTTTGACCATGCTGGAATATCCTCGCTCCATAATCCGCTGGCGAAATTGAATAGCCATAGGGAAATAAGTAAAACGGCGAGTCCGTTTTTATGCCAAGAATAAGGAGGGAATAAGGCGGAAATCCCTAAGGTAACGCTGCCTACGGACAGAAAAAAGGGGGTGGCAGTCTGATAAACAAATCCAATGCCCAGCAAAAGCAAGCCTAGGTATTGGATTCTGTTCTTCAGGGTTTCCCACATATTATTTAGCGTAATTCAAACGAACAGAAACACGCTCGTTTTCGCCTATTCCGAGTCGTTCTCCAGCGGCTTTACTCAATTTTATTATTACTTGAGATTCCATGTTTTCAGGTTTCCCTACAACGCACACAAACACCGATTTATTGGTTTGCACATTGGTAACCATGATAATTGTTCCAATGAGTGCGGTAGGGTGAAGACAAAAGCTTCTTTCCTGATTCATGCTTTCGCTCACTGCAACTATGGCAAAACCACTTTCTTTGACTTCTCCAGTGGCAGAATTGTATTCGTATTTTCCGACTTGTTCGTTAACCAAAACAGGAGCTTCTTCCATTGGCTTGGTAATAACGGGCTTTTCTTCGCCGCCATAATTTTCTACGTGCTCATCTGGTTTGGTTCCTTTGATGATGAGCACTTGCCCGACAGTCAGATTATTTGATGCCAACTTATTTTTAATCTTAATCTGATCGACACTCACAGTGTATTGCTTGGAGATGGAGTAGAGGGTTTCACCAGTTTTAACTGTATGAATAATAGACTCTTCCTTTTTGATTACAGTAGGGATTAAGAGTATCTGACCCAATTTTAAGCCACCCTCGGCTTCTGGATTGGCCTTCTTAATTGCATCAATATCCACATTATAGCGTCGAGAAATGGCATATAAACCTTCTCCCTTTTCCACTTTATGAAGGATAAAATACTGTCCATTTACTTCCTTTACTCCAATAGAGTCAAGGGTTTGTTCCGTATGCGCAACGCTTACTGAAACGAATAGGAGGCTAAAAAAAAGGAAGATATATTTCATGTGTTGACGGAACTATACCTAACAAAGGTAGCTTTTGCTTTAATTTCGCAGGTATGAGGCTTCTTGCATTTATCATCACCTGTTTGTTAATAATTCCAAGCGCACTAGGACAAGGGCGTTCCGACAGTGTTTTTGGAACGCATTTAAAGGTCTATGAGTTTGAAATTTTCGAAGAAATAGCGCCTGCTGCTACGCGCAAGACTGTTCAGGCGATGGACGAAGCTGCAGCGATGAACGCTGACCTTATTATTCTACACCTCAATACCTATGGAGGCTTAGTAAGTGATGCAGACTCTATTCGGACGCGTATTTTAAACTCGAAAATTCCGGTTTATGCGTTTATTGAAAACAATGCTGCCTCTGCCGGAGCATTGATTTCGATTGCTTGTCATCGCATCTTCATGAAAGAAGGGGCCACTATTGGTGCGGCAACAGTTGTGAAGGGGGATGGGCAGGAGGCTCCAGATAAATACCAAAGTTATATGCGTTCCAAGATGAGGGCTACTGCAACGGCTCGCGGAAGAAGTCCTGAAGTCGCTGAAGCCATGGTAGATGGGGATAAAGTAGTTCCAGGCTTAAATGATACTGGGGATGTGGTCACATTAACCACGGATGAGGCTATTATATGGGGTTTTTGTGATGGTAAATACCCAACGATAGAGGCTATGCTGCAAGGTCAAGGCATTCTTGAACCAGCGATTATCAAGCAAGAATTATCGTGGATAGATAACGCGATTGGATTTTTAATTTCGCCCGGAGTTAGCAGCGCGCTTGTACTGCTCATTTTAGGAGGGATCTATTATGAGCTTCGCAGCCCAGGTATAGGCTTTCCAATACTGGTATCCGTGATTGCTGCCTTGCTCTATTTTGCACCTTTATATTTAGAAGGACTAGCTGCCAATTGGGAAATTCTAATCTTTATCATTGGCCTTGTTTTACTGGGGCTAGAAGTATTCGTCATTCCTGGATTCGGTTTTGCAGGCATATCCGGTTTGGTTTTGATTTTTAGTGCCTTGGTGCTAAGTGCCATCAATAATAGTGTATTCGACTTCAGTATAAGCAGTTCAGAGCAAATTCAAAGTGCACTGACCCGTGTGGTATTTGGCCTACTCGGTTTTATTGCCCTAGCCATTCTCTCCGGCCGCTTTATGATAGATGGACCACTCTTTAAACGTATTGGTTTAGAGGCAACTTTGAGCAGTGGGATGGATACAAAAGAAGATCAAGCATTTTTAGGCATGGAAGCGGTTTGTGCCACCGACTTAAAGCCGCTTGGTTATATTGAAATGAACGGCAAAGAATACGATGCAAAAAGCTTGGATGGATATATTGCTAAGGATGCTCGGGTTAGAATCATTCGAAAAGATGGATGGCAATTTTTGGTAGAGCCTATTTAAAAGGCTAGAGGACCGAGCCACTTGACCATCAAAATTATCCATACCACACTAAATAGGTTCAGAAAAATTCCACTTCGAATCATCTGCTTCATTGGTATATCCCCCGATCCATAAACAATGGCATTCGGTGGGGTGCTTATTGGTAGCATAAAGGCGAAACTAGAGGCTAGTCCTAAACTCACGGCAAAGGACATAGCATCCATATTTCCACTTTGAGCTATCCCAATCACCACGGGGATAAAAATGCTCGCCAGCGCGATATTGCTCATTACTTCCGTGAGCATGAGCATTACGAGCGTAAGTAGTAGTAGCAGCAACCATTCGGGATAATTGAGGTGGGTAAAGGCTTGTCCGATCATATCCATCAAGGCACTTTCTTTCATACCATGCGCCAAGGCCAAACCACCGCCAAAAAGCAGGAGAATATCCCAAGGCAAGCGACGTGCATCTTCCCAGATCAGAATGCCTCTTTTAAAGCTTTTATCGCTGGGCCATACAAACATCATCGAGCCGCCAAAAATGGCAATAATACTATCGTCGAGTTTCGATGAAACAAATAAAGAATTGATGGCCGGAGCAAAAATCCAGAGCGACGCAGTTACTCCGAAGATAAGCGCAGCCTGCATTTCCCCGCGACTCATCTTTCCTAATTCAAGCCATTTCTTTTCTATCAATTCCTTAGCGCCCGCAATTTCTTTTACTTGAATGCGGTACATCACTTTGCTCAAGAAGAGAAAAGTAAAAATCAACATACCGAAGCTTAATGGAACGCCTAAAATCATCCAAGAGCCAAAATTCAATTGTGTATGGAGGATACTTTCAATATAGCCTTTCATCACCACATTGGGTGGTGTACCAATCAAGGTCGCCACTCCGCCAATATTTGCGGCATAAGCTATTCCTAGCATGAGGAGCAGGGCAAAATGTTTACCGTCTTTGTTTAGCGCCTTCGTATCAAATGAAGCTTGTAGAAGCACAATCACCGAACGCGCCATAGGCAGCATCATCAGGGCGGTAGCTGTATTACTCACCCACATGCTCAATAAATAGGTAGCCAAGAAAAAGCCAAAAATGAGTCCCTGTGTATTTTTGCCAAAGAGCCGCAAAATGAAAAGAGCAATGCGCAGATGCAAGCCGGTCTTTTCCATCCCTATGGCCAACATAAAGCCACCCAGAAAAAGGTAGAGTGTGGGATTGGCAAAATTTGCAATAGTCGCTGCACTTGTGGAGATGCCTAAAAGCGGAAAGGCAACAATTGGAATCATGGCCGTAATTCCCATGGGCACGAGCTCTGTAACCCACCAAAGAATCATCCATACGGCAATACCGCATACCGCAGCCATTGCTTGGTCGATGGCGCCAAAGGAGGGAAGCAGCAGGAAAGAAAGTAAAAAGACCAAAGGGCCTGCCAACCAAATTGCGCTTCTTTTCATCCTAACAAAGATGAATTCCTTTGAGCAGTTCACAAAACGCTTGGGAATTCCTCGGCATTTTTGCCCGATTTTATAGATATTGCGGCCTGTTTTAGATGATGAAGATGAAAAAAGCACACCTTGTTTCCGGAGCATGCGGATTTGTTGGAAGAAACCTTGTAAAACGATTATTGAAAACCACAGATGATACGCTCTTTGTGGTCGACGATTTATCAACGGGCACCATGCCTGAAACCTGGCTATTCGAAGAAGGAAAAGACGTAGGAAATAATCTTCGTAGCTACCAAGATGGAAGACTGCTTTTTTGGAAAGGAGATTTCCGTCGTTTTTTAACGGCAATTACCGACGATCATAATCATGTCAATACTGCCTTTGGTCTAGATCTTCCAAAATTTTCAGATATTTTCCATTTTGCAGCCATCGTAGGAGGAAGAGCAAAAATTGATGGAGACCCAATGATGGTTGCCCTCGACTTAAGTATCGATGCGGAATTCTTCTATTGGGTATGTCGCTATAAACCAGAACGGGTTCTCTATCCAAGTTCTTCGGCAGCCTATCCCATCGATAAACAAAGTACCGATTACGCCATTGCGCTTTCTGAAGATGAAATTCGCTTTGATGCAAACCTCGGACAGCCAGATATGACCTATGGCTGGTCGAAACTCACTGGAGAATACCTCGCACAAATTGCTGCGGAATATTATGATATTTCAGTTGCCTGTATTCGTCCGTTTTCGGGCTATGGCGAAGACCAAGACTTAACGTATCCAATCCCTGCTATTGCTGCGCGTGCGGCGAAAAAAGAAGATCCTTTTGAAGTATGGGGCAGTGGAAAACAAGGCCGTGATTTTGTGCATATTGATGATTGTATCGATTGTATTATGATGGCCATTGAAAATATCAGCGACGGACACGCAATTAATATTGGCTCGGGACGATTAACTTCCTTCCTTGAAATCATTGAACTTTTCACCAAATTCGCCGGCTACGAACCAATCATTAAGCCGTTATTGGATAAGCCAGTAGGGGTGCATTCTCGTTATGCCAATATGGACTACGTGAGTGAGCGTTTCGGATGGAAACCGAACGTTTCTTTAGAAGAAGGCATGCGTCGGGTTTACCAAGCGGCCGTTAAACGCTTAGCAGATGGCCAATAAGCGCCGTATTGTTTTATTTGGACCTGGACCCCAGTTCAAGGGCGGGATATCCAATTATAATACCTCTTTAGCTAAAGCGATGGATGCTTTGGGTATTGAGGTGCATATCGTTTCATGGACGCAGCAATACCCGGCTATCATACCCCGCGACTTTATAGACCGCAGCAGCAAGAATAGCCTGATCGAAGGAACAGAAATTAAGGTTCAATACCTGACTAATTATAATAATCCCTTTAGTTGGGCAAAAACCGTTCGGGCAATTAAGAAGCTCAAACCAGAAATGGTCATCTTTCAATGGGCGATTGCCTTGCAAGGATTACCAATGGGATGGATGGCCCGCCGCTTAAAAAATTCAGGGATTGAAGTGGTGTTTGATCTGCACTTGGTGGTTCAAAAGGAAGCCAGCAGCATTGACCGCTTTTTTACCAACTACGGACTAAAAACGCCGAGCACTTTCATTACTCATGCATATAAGACGGTGGATGAGTTGAAGGAAACCTTTCCGAGTATAGTGTATGATGTGAATGAGTCGGGTGAACGAAGCAAGGCACATCAAACGGTTATCAAACTCTACCACCCTATTTACGGCCTTTATAAACCAGACCCGAACTTCGATGTGGAAGCGGTGAAAATGGAAATGGGCTTGAAAAAACATGTCTTCTTGTATTTTGGCTTTATTCGCAAATACAAAGGACTACATCAAGCAATAGACGCCTTTGAAGCACTCAGAAAGGAGCGGGATGATGTTTCCTTATTGGTTGTTGGAGAATCTTTCTGGAAAACCCTCGATTCAACAAAATTAAGCACGAAGATTAAGAGCCAACTATTCGGACTCGCCAAAAAATTGGTTTTGAAAAATTCAGACAATGAACAAGAATATAATCCTTTTCTTGCTTTAGAAAAACGCGACATTCCAGATGTGAAAGTCTATAATAAATTTGTCCCGAATGAAGAGGTTGCGCGCTATTTCCAAGTGTCAGATTGTATTGTATTGTTCTATCTCACTGCAACACCTTCTGGGGTAGAAAGTCTTTCGTATAATTTCAAACTTCCAGTCTTGGCAAGTAAAGTGGGGCATTTTCCTGAAACCATTAAAGAGGGATTTAATGGCTATTTGGCCAATGACCGGGATATACCAGATATGACCCAAACCATGCGGCGCTTTCTAGAAAACCCTATACCTTCGGAAAACATCGCCCAATCGGCGGCATTAATGAGTTGGGAAAACTATGCGAAAACGATTCTTCAGATTCCTTAAAGTTGGTTTAGTATGCCTGCCTGTTTGGCTGAATGCACAAGATGAGCCAAAACCAGAAAGGGAAGAGGACCATAGCAGTTTTGTAGCCGTGCGTTTTGGAACGGGCATAGCTGGTAAAGGCATGAATGAAGGTGAAATATGGAGTCCGCAAGTGGTTGGGGGCTTAAATTTGGCCGTGGAGGGAGCTTGGCTACCGCATCGCAATATTGGTCTGATGCTTTCTGCCCAGAACCATCATTTTACTCAGGCCGTTTTGTCGCCATTTTCTGAACCTGGATATATTGCAGGTCAAACACGTAAACCTTGGAATACGCGCATGATATTAGGCGGTTTATACCTTTCCAAGCCTTTTGTAAATTGGGATTTAGAAGGGCGCTTCTTAGCTGGGTATGGGGCCACAAAGGCTTTTGCAAAGTTTTACGAGAGACAGAATAGTCCTGCTTACGAAGCCCGCTATTCCTTCAATGCAGCAAGCGTATGGTATCAAACGGGAATAACGGCGCGTATTGATAAACAAAAAGGGTGGAGCGTGGCATTGCATTATGATTTAAGCTTTACCCAATTTCCTATCAAAGAAACCGGCACCTATTCTGGAGATATAACTGGCACAACGACCTCTATAATTACCAAGAGTATTCGCCTCTCGGCTATTTCCTTTTCAGTGCTCTATTCCATTCCGCACTATAAATAGAAAAAGCCGCTCCTTTTCAGAAGCGGCTTTTCAAAAATATCAATGAATTTTAGTGTCCTTGGATCAACATCAATTTTCTAGTGAAAGCTTGACCGTCAACGGTTAAACGTACTATATACATTCCGCTGCTCAAGTTTGAGTTAGGAGTGAAGGTGAATTCTTGTTCTCCAGCCGTGCTAGGACCTTCAGTAATGACACTAATCGTTTTGCCAAACAAGTCTAGTACTTCCAATTTTACGTTTTGTGCCTCTGGCATATTTACGCGGATATTGGTTTGACCAGCGCTTGGATTCGGATATACGCTGAAGTTGTTTTCATTCGCTAAGAAATCAATACCCGTGCTAAATCCGAGGTTCACATTATCAATATAGAAATTATGCCCTCCGTTAGAACGGAAATCGAAACGGAATCTAACATTATTGCGCTGACCAGCAGGAATGGTATTGAGATTAACATCAACTTTCTTCCAATGATGCGCTCCAGCAGGAGTAAAGGAAACCGCTACATAAGGAGATCCTCCTGTTGTTGAAAGCTGATTTCCTGGGATATATTGTCGTCGCGACCATGTTTTTCCACAATCGGTGCTGGAAAGTATATCTAGGGCATCGTTCGTTGATCCACCACCTGTAGTTCTTCTTTGAGCAGCTGCATAGTAGAAGGATAGTTTTGGGTCAGAAACACCTGAAATATCAACCGTTGGACTTTCAAGATAGAAACGTGCTCCAACCTCAATAGGTGAGTTATTGACATAAATGGCATAATTACCACCAATGCTACCTTCACCAGTTGATACGCGCTTGAAGTTGACACCACTGGTACTGCTCACTTGCCAATTATTAATTGGAAAAACAGGGAATTCAAATCCTTCAAATAGTCCAGCGCCGAATTGTCCAACATTTCCATATACTGTTACATATGCCTTACGTGTAAAGGTGTCCGATCCAACTGAGTTTTTTGCAATTAGGGTAACATCATAGGTTCCTGCTACTGAATACTTAATTCCTGTAGGGTTTGCTGCGTTACTCGTGTTATTACTGGCATCTGCACCTTCAAAACTCCACTGATAGGTCATCGCACCATTCGCGTTAAAGGAGTTGTTTTTAAAGTTCAATAAACCCGTCTCACAAATATTGGTTTCAGTTGAATAGAAATAGGCTTTAGGTGCACAAGACGCCATTATATAAGGGTCTGCTGTTCCTGTAGCTACTAAGTTGGAAGCGAGCCACATTTTTGGACGCCAGTTAATGAGCGTAGCGTGCATTCTCGCCTTTTGACCTATGGTGAATGTTCCCATACATGAGCCATTGGCATAATCCATATAGTTTTCTACCATGTCTGGTAAATCAGGATTGTCATTATTACAGCTGTTTACATTGTGATCACATCCAAAATTTGGTACCTGAACAGGAGGGGTATCATCCACTTGGTCTCCACCAAAACAACTATCTTGGAATGGATGATATAAGCCTAGCCAGTGGCCAGCCTCGTGAACCATGGTGCTTCCCCATTGTGGCACTCCCACAACAGGATTTGCCGCAGGTCCAATACTGCCTACATTGTCATAACGAACTACAACACCGTCAGATTGGGCGCCACCACTCCATGGAAATTGAGCATAACCCAATACAGTTCCAAGGTTTTGAAAAGCACGGTTAATGTCTTTAACCACCCAAATATTAAAATACTGATCCGTTGGCCAAGCACTTTTTCGTTTGATATTATCGGTAGCGTTTTCTGTTTCAGGATCGTAAATACGAACAACGCCATCCGTACAATTACCATTTGGGTCTTTTGTTGCTAAACGGAATTCAATTTCACAATCTGCTGCAACTCCCCAAAAGATTTCGCGCGTGCGCTCAAACTTCGGTCCGTTAAAAGCACGATTAAGGGTGTCTATTTGATCTTGGCACTGTTGCCAGCTGATATTTTCAGAACCACCAACATGAAAAACATGAAAAACCACAGGAATGATAAATTTCTGAGGTGCTTTTTGTTGCTGTTGATAGAATGTTGCTTTATAAGCTTGGTAATCCTGCTCGAATTGAGCAGCCCTTTCTAAAATTTCTGGGTTTTGCTCTACTTGGTAGTCGTAATAATGGTCGGCTCCACATTTCTCATGGTCTTGTGTTTGTTGTCCGAAAGCCATTGAAGCGCCCAAGAGGCATCCAAAGAGGTAAATTGTTCTCTTCATATTTAGGTACTTGCGAGTCGTAAATTTCATTTCCATTTTAAAGTTCAAGTTTAAAGGTTTTTGGGCAATTGTTAACTATAACTTCATCCTTCGATTTGTCTTCCTGTGTAATTTTAAAGACACCCAAACAACGTCAAGAAGCTGCGAGAGGTTTGAATTGAAAAAATAAAATTGTTAAAGCATTGAAAAACAGATATTAATGAATGGCTCATTAGGAGGGTATTTGCTCAACGGCGGGACGTGTTTCAAAATTGCCTGCTAATAATTCGATACTATCCTGCATAGATTTTCTCCGGTTATGTGGATAATCGTGAGTCTATTTTCTTCGCATAGCTGATACTACATCCTTCACCAACTTTGTATTTCTCCCCGTTCGAGCATTTCTAAAACCTCTGAAGGACGCAAGCCTTTTTGATGCAGGCGCAATCGTTTCTTAAGCAAAAAGCCATAAGGCACACCTTCAAGCTGAAACTGCTGTGTCATGGTTTTTGTCGCCACCCCAGTTAAATAATACACATTATTAACATCCACATAGGATGCGAGCATTTTCGGGTTATCTCCATAATTGAGAGCAATGACTTTAATCATGGGACAGAATTTTTCTTGAATCATTCTTAAAGCGGCTGTGTCTTCTTCAAAACCTTCTTGATTGCGGTTCCAGAAATAGATATAAACGGGCTTATAAGAATACCAACTCAACTTCTGTTTGTTTCCATTGGCATCATTAAAACGAATCTTGGGAACCTTTTTTCCCTCAATCAATTGATGTGTGGCTATTTTATTGGTATCCAACTCGAACTTGATATGACGTCCGAATGAATCAATATGGAGAATTTTATAGCTCTTAAAACTTCGCTCAAAATAATTGACTTCGCCATTAGGTAAAATCTGAAACTCATGGTCTGCGCCCACAAGTTTGTCGCCATAAGCATTAATTAAGATGCGGTCGATGCCTGGGTCATTGTATAAGCCATTATAGTTTATATCCTGCAATGCCACTTGAAAAGAATCACCGAGAAAAGTACAGTCACTTACACGAATATTAAACCGTTGCTCTCGAAAACTAAGGCTCGTGCCTACAAATAGTTTGCTTCCTGCATGTTCATTGAAGAGTTCGTCGGCCATGCGCTTAAACGACAGGTCTTTAGTGAAAGCAAAGCGACTTAAACGATAGAGAACTTTTTGTTGTGGCTGATCGGGATTTCGGATTTCAATATCGATATGATTCATCGGTATATAGAAGGTGTCCGGGGCTCCGTCATCTGTAAAGTCGAAATTATTATTATGGTCGACATATAAAATGGCGGGCAAATGGCGGCGACTATAGTTTGCTACCAAAACGGCCGTATAGCCATTCATGCTTGAAGTGCTGAGTTTGGAAAAAAGAAAGGTATACCCCGTATCCATCACCGAAGTAAATTCAGGAACCTTCACTTTGAAGCGCTCTAAAGGTTTATCATTTTTTATTCCAAACCCTTGGTATGATTCAATGCTATCGTTCTTTAATTGAAATACAGGAGCAATCAGCCTGGAGGTTTCGAAATAGCGATCGGTACCTTTCTCATTGAGACTTAAGGTCATCTGCCTCTGTCCCATAACACAGGAAAAAGAAAGAAAGAGTAAAGCGAATATAAATACGTTTCTCATTTGGCTGCAGCAAGGTAAAAAACAAAAGCCTGTCGATGCAAGATGAACGACAGGCTTTCTTAAAATCTTATACGTGTTAGTCTCTCCCAGAAAAGATGGAAATATAATAGAGTAAGGTAGCAAGGGATGAAAGTGCGGCAACTACATAGGTCATGGCAGCCCATTGCAAGGCGTTTTTGGTCTCTTTGGCTTCGTTTCCAGCAACCATTCCCGCGCTGTTTAACCAGGCCAGCGCGCGGCGGCTTGCGTCAAATTCAACCGGTAAGGTCACAAAAGAAAAAAGTGTAGTCAACGTAAATAGTCCAATACCTATCAAGAGCAAGGTTTGTCCCAAAGCACCACCAAGTAATAAACCGCCAATCAATAGGAAGATTAAATACTTGGATGAAACGCTCACTGGGCCGACCATAGTTGAACGAAATTCAAGCCAATTATAGGCTTCTGCATGTTGCACGGCATGACCACACTCATGCGCGGCTACTGCTGCTGCGAGGGTAGAGCGTCCGTGGAATACTTCATCACTTAGGTTGACTGTTTTATTGCTTGGATTATAATGGTCGGTGAGTCGTCCGGGATTATGAATGACTTGCACATCATAAATGCCTGTATCATTCAGCATCTTCTTTGCGATTTCTGCGCCGCTCATTCCATTTCTTAAGGCGCTTTGGGCGTATTTTTTCGCTTTGGAACGAAAGCGATATTGGATAATCAAACTCACAACCAGGAGAATGATACTGATGATATACAATGATGTTGTCATGTTCTTGAATTATACTCTCCGTACAGCAAGGAATATTCCAATTCCGTTTAACGAATAGAGTAACGGTAAATCATGACACAAATACCGATTAAAAAAATCAGAATCGTGATTTTATTCATGCCATGCATCATGCGTAAATAGCTGCTCTGCTTTTCGCCTGTGGGATTAGGCTGTTTCTTCCAGAACATTAAGTAGGAAAGGATTTTTTTCCAAATCATAAGGTGAATTCGTCGGACAAAAATAACATTTGAACTGGATTAATTGGGAATCCGCTGCGAGAATGTAAATTTGGCAGTGAGAGAACTTACCATGAAAAAACAAGAAGCTTTGACACGTTTGTCGCTCGTTGCTGCCTTGGCCTTGCTTTTGCCGGCTTGTGGCGCAGAGGAAACCACCATGAAAAAAATGCAGTATCCCGAAACCGCAAAAGGAAATCAAGTCGATATATACTATAGCGATAGCGTGGCCGACCCATTCCGTTGGCTTGAAGATGATCGAAGTGAAGAAACGTCAGACTGGGTTACACGTCAGAATGCTTTTACCTACGATTATTTGGCGCAGATTCCTTACCGCGACAGCTTAAGAAGTCGTTTAGAGACTTTATATAACTATGAGCGTGTGGGTGCCCCTTTTAAAGAAGGCCCAAATACCTATTATTTTAAAAACGATGGATTGCAGAATCAATCGGTGATGTACCGCGTGGTTGAAGAGGGGGAGGATGAGGTTTTCTTTGATCCAAATAAATTAAGCGATGATGGAACAGTAGCCCTGCAAGGTTTAGAGTTTACCAAAGATGGTTCCTTAATGGCATATAGTATTAGCAGAGGTGGCGCAGATTGGCAGGAAATCTATGTGATGGATGTGGCCTCTAAGCAACTTTTAGGCGATAAGATTATGGATGTTAAATTTAGCGGCACAGAATGGAAAGGCAATGAAGGCTTTTTCTATTCAACCTATAAAGATCAGAGTGGTAGCAAGCTCTCAGCGAAAACCCAAAATCATAAACTCTTCTATCATAAACTTGGTACAAGTCCAGGTATGGATGTTTTGGTTTTTGGAGAGGATGCCAATCCACGTCGCTATGTGGGTGGATCAGTTTCAGAAGATGGAAAATCCCTGGTGATCTCTGCGGCAATGACCACTACAGGTAATCAAGTGTATTTCGTGGACTTGACCAAGCCTGGTTATGTAGCCGTGCCTTTGGTTGAGAACTTTGATAATGATCATGAATTGGTCTATGCGAAAGATGGAAAATTCTATTTCTTAACTACGCATAACGCACCAAATCGTCGCTTGGTGCTCGTTACCAAAGAGACTATGGCGATAGAAACTTGGAAAGACATCATACCCACTACCGAAAATGTAGTAAGCGTAAGCGAAGGAGCGGGGTATTTCTTTGCCAAATACCAAAAAGACGTATTGAGTCTGGTTTTGCAATACGACTATGACGGAAAGATGATTCGGGAAGTGAGCCTACCCGGACAAGGAAGCGCAGGCGGTTTTGGTGGAAAGAGTGATGAGAAAGTCTTGTACTATTCTTTCACCAGCTATATCTATCCAAGCACCGTATTTGCGTATAATCCAGCTACTGGCGAGTCTACCTTATATAAGAAGCCAGCGATTGATTTTGACCCAGAGCTTTATGAGTCGAAACAAGTGTTTTATACCTCGAAAGACGGAACAAAGATTCCAATGATGATTACCTATAAGAAAGGCTTGAAGATGGATGGCCATAATCCTACCTTATTATATGGATATGGAGGTTTTAATATCAGTCTGCAACCCAACTTTAATACATCGGTGCTTGTACTTTTAGAAAATGGAGGGGTATATGCCGTTCCAAATATCCGCGGCGGAGGCGAATATGGCGAAGCTTGGCATTTAGCGGGCATCAAAATGAAGAAGCAAAATGTATTCGACGACTTCATCGCAGCGGGTGAATACCTCATCAGCGAAAAATATTGTAGCAAGGATTATTTGGCCATCTCAGGTGGCTCTAATGGCGGACTCCTTGTTGGAGCTATCTTGACACAGCGTCCTGATTTAATGAAAGTAGCCTTTCCAGCTGTTGGCGTACTCGATATGCTGCGCTATAATACATTTACAGCAGGAGCGGGTTGGGCAGCCGATTATGGAACAGCACAAGACGATATCGACATGTTTAACTACCTCAAAGGCTATTCACCCGTTCATAATGTAAAAGCAGGAACGAACTATCCAGCGACCATGATTACCACAGGCGATCATGATGACCGGGTAGTGCCAGCGCATAGTTTCAAGTTTGCAGCCACCCTGCAAGAGGGACAAGCTGGTGCCGCACCTATTCTTATTCGTATTGATGTAGATGCCGGTCATGGCGCAGGAAAACCAACCACCAAAATGCTCGATGAGCAAGCTGATAAATGGGCGTTTATGCTTTGGAATATGGGTATTAAGAAATTGTAAATAAGTTTTCAGGGTTCAGTGTGAAAGCTAATAGGAGATTTCAAAACCCTAGGCAACAAAAAGGAATTTTATTGTCTTCAGAGGTAAGTTCACTAAAAACAGATTACTATGGCCATTAAAAATTACTCCGTACATTTTTTGCTTTCGACGTTTACAAGCCTTTCATTACTAATGACTTCCCAAAATGTCCAAGCGCAGTGGAGCAAAGCGCAGGGATTTGCTAGTGGTAAGGTCAATGTTTTAGATGCCAAAGGGGAGGTTCTGTATCTTGGTTCGGATACAGGAGGAATTTATTCCAGTACCGATTATGGCTTAAAATGGCTCGAAAAAAACAATGGCATCACCAATAAAACAATAGTCGCCTTGGTGCTAAAGGACAGTGTTTTGATAGCGGGTGTTGGCAATGGTTTTGGCGGCTCCATATTTGTGTCGAAAAATGAGGCTACTAGCTGGCAAGTACCCAGTCAAAACTATAATGGATTTTTATTCTGTCTTACTCAACACGGGAATGATGTTCTGGCGGGCACCTGGTGCGGTGCAGCTAAATCAACGGATAATGGCGATACATGGAACACGATATCTATCACTGGTTTGCCATCAAATGCTTCTGTAACGGCATTATTAGCCAAAGGCACCACCTTATTTGCGGCTGTCAACTATAGCAGTACAAATAGTGTGGGGATGTTTCGCTCTACAGACAATGGCAATACCTGGGAAGATAAAAGCACAGGAATAGTAAATAAACAGTTTACAGCCATGGCTCCAATTGGTAGCACCCTATTGGTCGCTACCAAAGGCGGCGGCGTTTATGCGAGCAGCAATAACGGGGATAGCTGGACCACTGCCAATACGGGTTTGGGAAGTTTAATCGTAAACAGCTTATATGCAAAGGGCAATAACGTATTGGCTGGTACCAATGAGGGAGTGTTTTTATCAAGCGATAATGCCGCCACATGGACGAATATTAGTAGCGGTTTGCCCCAAGGAACTTCCGTTAACACGATAACTACCTGCGGACCTTATTTGTTAGTAGGCACTGATAGTACCGTTTGGAGAAGGCAAACTGCTGAGGTTATTACCCATACCACTGCATTCGTTCTCAGTTCACCTATTATTATTTACCCCAATCCCAGCAATGGTAGTTTTACGGTTGAAATGCCGGCCGGCGTAACAGAAATTAGCATCAGCAATATGCTTGGACAAACAGTGTAGAATAACAAGAACCCCTTAACGAAGCAAAGTATAATGCTACCAACAGATACGAAGGGAGTGTTTTTCATAAAAATAATAACCACAGAAGGCACAGTGGGTAAAAAAACAGCAGTGGAGTAAGCTGTTTTGAAATTCATGCGAATATAAGATACTTGTAAAATGCTATGTAAAAGGACAGGTAATGCCGTCCTTTTTTTGTTTATTCATTTGGTGGACTTATTCATAGGAATTCTAACAAGCGCTATCGCCGCCTTTATCTGGTTATTCTTTTTTAGAAATGTTGACCATTTCAAACCAGAGAAATGGCTTCCGATACTCGGTTTTTTCGGACTCGGATGTTTGAGCGTCCTTTTCCCGCTATTACTTCCTTCTATATTTGAGTATGATGAGTTGAGTTTTGCTTCTGCCTTTGTCCATGAGTTTATGAGTGTAGGACTCATTGAAGAAACAGGTAAGATGCTTTGTTTGCTTATCGGCATGTCGATTGGCCGTAAATTATTTACAGATAGGGCAAATTTCCTCATCTATGGAGCTTGTGTGGGGCTTGGCTTCGGCTTTATTGAGAATATTTTGTATGCACAGAGTTATGGTAATTTGGTACTGCATGCTCGTGCGGTAATCAGTCTTTCCTTGCATGCTTTTTTAACCGGAATTGTGGGATATGGCATTTCTTGTTTGATGGGTAAGACAAAGGTGCAAGTGCTACTTTGGTTTGTTTGTGCTGTGCTAATTCATTCCCTTTTTAATACAGGTTTTGATGTGGAGGCCCTTCATCCTGTAGCACCTTTTCTTTCTTATTTCACCTTTTTTGTAGGGATAGAAATGTATACCACCATGATGAATAATGCGGTGAATCAATCCGCGCATTTTTCGGATGCTTCTCCTTTTCCCGCTAGCGCTATTCGCAAGAGTATGCTGCTGAGTTTTGGGGTATTATTCTTTATTTTTCTCCTCTTATTTTTGGCTGCCGATGGTTTTGCCGGAATTGGAGAGTTTCTGTTTTTTAGCGGACCCTTAATGTTCATTTTGTATATCGCCATCAACCGTTTAACGTCCATGGTTTTTGTTCAGAATAAGCGTTTTACCATTTTTCCGGCCTTGCCATTTTCTATAGGTAGGGTAGACCTGCAAATTATGGGATATTCGAGAGGGAGAATAACGGTAAAGGGTTTGCCGTATGACGAGGAACCTTTTTTAAGGCATTATCAAAAACGCATTCAAATAAGTCCAATCAACCTGAACTTCGATTATTTCGGTGACTCCGCGGAGATTGAAATTACCGAAAAGGTATATGCCATGAGCCAGCTAATTTTCTATAAAATTCAGTTTCATCAAAGCGGCGATCCGGTGCATGAAGACCGTCATTTCTACCTGATTCCGAAGCTTACTGGAGATACTGAAACCAAGATTCATCTTATTGCTGGACTCATTTCAAGAGACGAGGCCATCGATTCTTCCACAGAAGAGATAGGACCTGGATCCTTCTGTGCATGGGTATACATTGAAAAAGCCCCGGAGAAAAAAGCCTTCCAACATTTTATTGAATTGATGAAAAATTGAAGGTTCTAAAATAGACACGCTTGTATTACGGTTCTGTTCAATTCATCCTTATTTCCCGAGCATAATTCCCTTATTTTTGTTGCATGCAACACGCACCCCTAGCGGAAAGAATGCGGCCACATAGCCTCGATGACTATATCGGACAATCCCATTTGGTGGGAGAAGACGGCATCATCACACGCTTTTTGGCTTCGGGAAATATTCCAAGCATCATCTTCTGGGGGCCACCTGGTGTTGGCAAAACCACTTTGGCTGAACTCATAGCTCGGGCTTTAAAACGTCCTTTTCATGTATTGAGTGCGGTTTCGGCGGGAGTGAAGGATGTGCGCGAAGTCATCAATTCATCGGGTGGGCTATTTCCTCCGCTTTTGTTTATTGATGAAATTCACCGTTTTAGTAAGTCCCAACAGGATGCCCTTTTAGGTGCTGTTGAAAGAGGGAAAATTACGCTGATTGGTGCCACAACAGAGAATCCTTCCTTTGAAGTGATCTCAGCCTTGCTCTCTCGCTGCCAAGTTTATCACCTCGAAAATCATACAGGCGATGACCTCATGCAAATGCTTGAGCGGGCGATGGAACAAGATATCGTACTCAAGACCAAGAATATCACCATCCAAGACAAAGAAGCTCTTTTGCTCTTATCAGGTGGAGATGCTAGGAGGTTGCTGAATCTCTTTGAAATGGCCGTTTTGCAGGACGGCGGGCAGACGGTTAATCTTACAAATGAGTCCATTAAAAAAGTAGCCAAGGAGCAAGTAGCACGGTATGATAAAAATGGTGAGGCGCATTATGATATTGTTTCGGCCTTTATCAAGTCCATGCGTGGCTCGGATCCAAATGCTGCTTTATATTATTTAGCCCGAATGGTCAGGGCAGGAGAAGACCCTCTTTTTATCGCGCGACGAATGCTCATTTTCGCTTCAGAAGATGTGGGACTAGCTGATACAAACGCCTTGGTTGTTGCCAATGCCTGTTTCCAAGCGGTGAATGTTATCGGCTACCCAGAAGCGCGTATTATCCTCTCTGAAGCAGCCGTTTATTTGGCTACAGCTCCTAAAAGTAACTCATCATACAAGGCAATTAATCAAGCTATTAAACGCGTCAGTGAAACGGGAGACTTGGATGTTCCTTTATCCCTTCGAAATGCACCGACTAGCCTCATGAAAGAGATGGGGTATGGCAAGGATTATAAATACGCCCACGATTTCCCTGGCAATTTTATCGAACAAGAGTTCATGCCCGGTGCTGTCAAAGGAGAGCAATACTATTCACCCGGCGATAACGAAAAAGAGCATTCCATTGCAGCGCGATTGAAGAGCTGGTGGAAGGGGAAGTATTCGTAGTTAAACTACTGTTTGAATGTTCTAGTTCATGCTTTTCGTGTACCTAGATAGGGAGCGAGGAGGGAGGAGTGGAGGAGTGAGGAGGGAAAGTGCGGTAAAGAGGCGCTAATCATTCAAAACAGCCTTAAGAGTTTGCCATTGTCCGTCAATGGAAAGTCGATAATAGTACGTGCCTTGGCTAAGATGCAAAGCCGTCGTATCAGCGGGAATAATGTGCTTTCCATAATCCATACTTTGATTGTCAATAAGCAGCGCAACAGCCTTTCCAGATTGATCGAAGAGCTCAAGTTTAATGATGGATGTTTTGTGGAGTTTAAAGGAAATATAAGAGATATGATGGGTAGGATTGGGGTAAACAAGTGCTGGGCAGATTCTTCAGTCTCAATGGGAGGAGTGCTAAGAAGCTTGCTAAGTGGGGTTATATTCGTCCAGATACTGAGGTTCCCATTTTCGAATCGGGTCCAAATCGGGCGAACAATTCCATTATGTACTGTAATATTAGTATAGTCGCCAAAAAAGACTCCTTTTGCAGGTATAAAGGGGGTCTCGCTTATTTTTCGATTAATGAAACTTGCTCCTCCGTCAGATGAAATGGCTAAATAAACATCGGTTTGATTATCGGAATGGGCTCTTCTATCATAAAACACAAAATAGAGATGTCCATCCGTTTGATCGATATCCATCCACGTAAAAAACTGATGCCTATTGGAATTGTCATCATTTACACGAATAGGTGCCGACCACGAAATTCCGCCATCTTTCGACATGGATATCCGCTAAGTTACCACTAAATCGGCTCCAACCGCTATGGTTATTAGTCTTTGGAACAAATTAGTTCCAAAATATCTCCGATTCAGCTTGTAACAGAATTCTGCAAGATACCTGTCTAAATATGACTTGTTTACAGAATGATAAATCCCTAGAAGCTTTCTTTTTAAATTAGCTGTCAAGATTCCAATCCAAGGAAGATGTTTGTCGTTATTTTCTTTCGTGGAAAGAACCGCAACGT
>Ga0209390_10000667_pt1 | contig 68032 bp, 74 predicted proteins | sample BON01_FD_187212 | JGI IMG/M metagenome (GOLD analysis project Ga0209390, IMG submission 187212) | Freshwater microbial communities from Lake Bonney liftoff mats and glacier meltwater in Antarctica - BON-01 (SPAdes) (version 2) | ecosystem: Environmental > Aquatic > Freshwater > Ice > Glacier...
TCACGTAGGAGTGAATTTTCCACCGGCACTTCAAGCAGGCTTCCAACAGAGCTTCCTCAAGTGCAGGGTCTGCTCCCCTTTCCAAAAATAGATCCTTCCGGTAATTCCCCCGATTGATCACGTGATAAATCGCCCCCTCAAATTCCAATCTCGGTTTTCTAGCCAACAATATGAAGCCCCTCAGGGTTTTTAGGCCCGCGCGACATTTAAATTATAGGCCCGACTCCTTCAGCTTTTTTCAGCCTTTGTATTGGATGAATTTAATGCAGGATGGGCTGGGGATGGCGAGGGGTTCGCCGATCAGAGTGAGCCCGCCGCCCGCCGGATCGATGCGGAATACGGCAACGGTGTTACCAGGCATGTTGGCGCAGAGTAGGAACTCGCCGCCCGGCGAGATGGCCAGGTTCTGCGGGCCTTTCCCGTGACTGGGCTCGATCGCGAGCAGCTTCAAGCAATCATCTTCTTGGATCTTAAAAATGGCGATGCTGTCGTGCCCGCGATTGGTGCCGTAGAGGAATTTCCCGTCCGATGTGATTTTGAGATCAGCGCAGGCGCTCGATCCGGTGAATTCCCGGGGCAGGGTGGATATGGTCTGGCGTTCGACGAGCGTGCCCGCGGAGGTGTCCCAATCGTAGGCCGAGATCGAATTGGCAAGCTCGTTGATGGCGTAGAGACGGCTGCCGTCGGGGTGAAAAGCCAGATGGCGTGGTCCGGCTCCGGGGTTCGTCTGAAAGACTGAGTGCTTGGTGAGTTTGGCGTCCTTAGCGGACAGGCGATAGACGATGATCTGGTCGAGTCCCAGATCCGCCGCCAACGCGAATTGGTTGTCCGGGCTGGTTATGAAGCAATGCGCGCGCGGAACGGGTTTCGTGGTGCTTTCGGCGTCTGAATTTCCATGCTGAAAAAACGACGCCGCCTCCGCGAGGGAACCATCTTCCCGGATCGGGTAAGAGGTGACGTTGCCCGTCCGGTAATTCGCCACAAGGACGGTCTTTCCGGTGGCATCGATCCCGAGAAAACAGGAGGCCGATCCTTTTGAGGATTGCCGGTTCAGGAGCGCTAGTTCGCCGTCGGAATCCCGGATGGCATAGGCCGCAATTTGCTCCTCGGGCTTTCCGCCAAACCGCTCCGGGGCATGGATCGAGTAGAGAAACTTCGCGTCGGGAGAAATAGCCAGAAAGAAGGGATTTTCGACATCACCCGTGCTGCTGAGAGGTTGTATCCGAGCGCTTGCCGGATCGAAAACGAAGGCGTGGATGGCTCCTGTATCGCCCGGTGCGAAGGTGGAGATGAAAGTCAGGAGTCGGGTTGTTTCCATGAGCGATTTATTGTTTGCCAAGTGCTGGTTGCGGTTTTTCTTTAAGTGAAACCCTGGATAAAGTCCATCCGCCTTTCGTTGGTTTCAGCAGCCAGAGAGGTCCGATGAGGTCAGGCCTATATTTTAAATATTGCTATTAGATGGGATATCCGGCTGGGGTGCCCCATGGACAGAGCGATTGCTAATTAGGGGTTGGCGGCCGTGGGTTCCCGTTTCAATTGACAGGCGATCTTGATTTTCCACGCTGAAGATTTTGGAGCAGCCAAGACCTCATCATCCGTATTTCGGGCGCGCCTCACCAACTTCTTGAGTTCCATTTCCCCTCCCTCAACTCGCGCACCTCAGCCCAGCTTAAACATAGAGGCGGGTTCTTTTGAAAAAACTTCGGGTAACTTGAGAAAAGATAACCCTTGAGGTGCTCGACGCTGTGAATCACCGCCCTCACGGGATTGAGGTGGATGTAGTTCACCAAGCCCGGAAGCGGACGCCCCTCTTCAATCAGGATGCTTTTGTAGCGGCTTTGAAACAGATGTCCTCGCTCGCCATGGAATCGCTTGAAGCGGTTGGCAAAGCTCCCCTGCAGCCATCCCACGCACCAAATTCGCCTCCGGTGTTTCGACAGCGAGTTGAAAATAATTACTCATCATCACGTAGGAGTGAATTTTCCACCGGCACTTCAAGCAGGCTTCCAACAGAGCTTCCTCAAGTGCAGGGTCTGCTCCCCTTTCCAAAAATAGATCCTTCCGGTAATTCCCCCGATTGATCACGTGATAGATCGCCCCCTCAAATTCCAATCTCGGTTTTCTAGCCATCAATGTGACGCCCCTCAGGGTTTTTAGGCCCGCGCGACATTTAAATTATAGGCCCGACCCCTTCAGTTTTCTCAAATGGGCCACTTTGACTACCGAAGCACAGATGTAGCCCGAAAAAATCTGGGGCGCCTGTGTTTATAGGCCTCTCAGGCCTTCCGCCGGGGAAGTTAGGTTAGAATCAAAAAACTCTGATGTGCAGCGCCACCGACTCGCCGACAAACTCCACACACGCTTGGAAATCGCTTATTGTTGCGCGCAGGCAGCGGCGGTTTCGATGACGAGTGCGTTGGTTTTTCGGAAGCTGTCGGCTTCTTCCTCGAGTGTGGCGAGGCGTTGCCGGGCGCTGATGGGGAGATCCACGACGGGTGAGGGGATTGCGGATTCGTTTTCCGTGCTGCTGTCTTGGGTGTCATCTGTGGGCGGGAGGGGCGAGAGCACCTGATTAACGAGTTCTTGGATTGCTGTGTTGATGAGGATCTGGCTGGCCCGCATCTGCCTCAGGGGGAGTGCGGCGCCGGGTGCATCGAACCACGACTGGATCAACGCGGATGGCTCAAGGTCGTCCCGTAGCAAGCGCGCGTCGATAGCGGTGTTGAGTCTCCCGCGCTCGCCGCGAATGGCCAATGCGAGATCGGACAATGGACGGGACCGGCTTAAAATGACGCAAAAATCTTCGCGTTCTTCTAAAGACCATGCGTCGCGTTTGATGCCGGTGAGGATACCAGAGCAAAAGATTTCCAGGAGCTTGCGACGACAGCGTTGGGATTCGAGAAATGGCTCGTTGGCGACGGAATCCGCAAGCCGCGCCACGAGCAGCAGGTCCTCGGCTGCGGATTGTGAGTTGCCTGTCGAAATAAAAGCAACCGCACGGATCGCGAGCCAATCAGCCATGGCTTCCAGCACTTGGAGGTGCGGCAGCGTGGGCGGGTCCACTTGAGAGTAGTCGATGGGGAACCTCGCTCCCGCGCGATCGGATGCGGATTGCAGCGGCGAAAAATCGAGGCCCATTTGAGAAAAGCCTGCCAATATCCGATCGCCCGGAAGGAGGTAATCTGTTCCCGGATTTGTTACCCCGGCGGTCGCCATCTGCGAGGCGATGGATTCGAGCGTGGCCCGGTTTGTTCCCTCTGCGGACGCGTCAAGGAGGGTATCAACGCTGATTCCCTGGCCCGGATCGATGACCATCTGGAGAAGGTCTCTGGTATCCGCCCGAGGGGTTGAATTCGTGAGCGGATCAAATAACGAATCCTTAAAAAAGTTGGCGTCCGGCGGAATTTCAGCAGGAATGAGGGACTCAAAATAAACGGGCTCGTCCTGCGAGGCGAGGTTGGCGGCATAGTTCAACCAAGCATTATGGATCCCGATGCCAAAACCATCCGTCTTGACGCCGATGACCGCAATCAGACCGGCGCTCACGACTCCAAATGCGATAACCAGCGCCGGAAGAAAGCCGGATCGGCGTCGTCTTGATCTCCCCAGTCGGCGCCACTGGCTGGCCGCTTGGGGGGGAGTTGGAGTGGGTCTCATCTGCGGGCGATCATCCCGCACTTAGGGAGATCGGGCAAGCGCTTCCGTGTCCGAGTCAAAAAACTTTGCCTTTCCGGACGAGCGGGTTTGACATTGGTGCAGAGAATCTGTGTTATAGGAAGATATGACATGGCTAATCATCGCTGGTGGCGTCTTTGTTGGCAGTGCTCTCCAGACTCCCGAGCTGCCCGATATGTATAATTTCACGCTTGCGGGGGAACGTGTTCTCGCCAGCGAGGTGGTTTGTCGCAATCGCTGGGGCACTCCGATGCTGCCAGACGGCAAAGGCGGTTACAGTCTTGTCGCTCCGATCAACGAAGAATTTATCGCACGGAGTTTAATCATTCCTCCACGGACATCTGGCCCGGTCTTTCGTCCCGGTGACGATGTAGCCGTATCGGTCAGCCAGTAGGCGCGCCCATCGGATTTATGCAGGAATCCGGTGCGCATTGCGTGCCAACTGCGCCGGAATCATCGGCACTGGTCGGTGTCGATACACCGGCCCAGACTTGGGTGAATCCTCTTTTGCCGCTGGAGATTGATGTCGGCTGTCACCGCGGAGCATTTATCGTAGAAATGGCACAACGATTTGCGGACGTGCGGTTTTTGGGGATCGAGCGGCAGCGCCACCGTGTCGAGCGGTGCAGGGCAAAAATTGACCGTCTGTGCCTGCGCAACGCGCAGGTGATGCACGGCGAGGGACTCGGCGGATTTGCTACAAGCATTGAGGATCGATCCGCGGCACGAATTCATGTTTCGTTTCCGGACCCTTGGCCAAAGCGTCGCCACAATGTCCGGCGCATGGTCAACGGGGAGTTTTTATTGCACGCCTACCGGCTCCTGATCCTGGGCGGTGAACTTCGGCTGATGACGGATGATCTGCCGTATTTTGTTGCGATGGAAGAGGCTGTCGTGAAAACCCGAGATCATTGGGAGACGATCCCGTGGGAGGACGGTCGAGAGGTGGCGATGACCGAATTTCAGCGCAAATTCGCAGCAAAGGGGCTGGTTCCGTTCAGGCTGGCGTTGCGCGCGATTGGCTAGCAAGGAGTTCGTTGTAGTGCCCTTCCAATGCGGCAACCGCACGCGATTGCTCAAACTTTTGATGCACTGAATCTGCTGCTGCTGCGCCCAACCGGGCATAAAATGCAGGCGACTCAGCCAGTCGGAAAAGCGAGCCGACCAGCGCCTCCACGTCGCGCTCCGCTGTCAGAAGCCCGTCATGGCCGTCCGTAACCGCCTCGGGAATTCCCCCGTGGAGTGTCGCGACGACGGGGAGTCCGGTGGCCATGGCCTCCAGCATCGCATTGGGCACACCTTCTTGATCAAGCTTGGGGGTCGTTTGGCTCGGGTGGATGAAAATGTGGGCCGCGCGATAGAGTGCTGCTAGATCTTTCTGGGCCTGAAACCCCGCGAAGACGACTGCGTTTTGAATGCCGAGCGCGGCTGCGAGTGATTGCAACTCACCCAGAAGTCGGCCATCTCCGGCGATTGTCAGACGCGCTTTTGGGAACCGGGCCAGGAACTTAGCAAATGTGCGCAACGTCACATCGATTCCCTTTTTTTCGATCAGTCGACACGCCTGAACCAAATGCCATGCGCCATCGGTGGGTGCGGTGCGTGAGAAAAACGGAAAATCATCGAGGGGAATTCCGGTCCGGTTGATGCGGATCTTTTCTCGCGGGCATCCCAGTTCGACCAAGCGGTTCGCGAGCGATTCGCTCCGCGCGAGGACCATTGGCAAAGTTTGCAATAACTCGGTGAGGCTGCGGTTATACTGCGGGTCTGCTTCTCGGAGCATGATGTCCATGCCGTGGAACGAAACGAGCGATGGCCCGGTCCAATTGCGAAGGAATGGCAGCAGATGCACTCCTGTGTGGCCAAAATACACATGGAGCAGGTCCGCATGGCGGCGTCCCAGCGCGGCGCAAAGCTGGTCGTATTCCCCCCGGTAAAAAACTGCTTCCGTACGGCGGATATACTTTTTGTGAAATCGGGCGAGGAAGGTGATTCGAGGCCGCGGCAAAACATCGACGTCGGCAAAAGGAAAGGTGTCTGAATTCTCGTGCGATTTCGTCAGCACAAAGGTCTGGAACTCCTTTAGTCCTGTGACCTGACGGTAGATGTGTCGCATCTCCGGCTTGAGGAAGGTGGTGCAGTAACTGGCGACGACGGGCATGGTTCGGACAGCGATAACACCATTCCGACAGCCCCGGCGACCAGATCAAAATCATGTTATGTATTCAGAGGGCTCATGATGCGGGTCGCATCATCGCCGTCAGAAATTGCATGACAGAGTTGACGCATGGCGCGGAAGAGTCATCTTCTCCGCACTTATATGGCTATGACCGAAGGTGAATTTCGAGGATTGCGTGGATCGGTGAAACGGTTGGTGGATTCGCCACGATTTCAGCATTTCATCCTCGGGGTGATCTGTTTGAATGCTGTCACGTTGGGCTTCGAGACGTCCGCGGCAGTCATGCAATCTCCGGCCGGCGCGATTTTTAAGGCGTTTGATGCTGTTGCGCTGGCGATCTATTGCGTCGAGTTGTCGTTAAAAATGTTTGCCTATCGACTGCGGTTTTTCCGGGAGGGATGGAATTGGTTTGATTTGATCATCGTCGGAATTGCGCTGGTCCCTGCTTCGGGGCCGTTGGCTGTCTTCCGGGCGCTGCGGATTTTGCGGGTGCTGCGGTTGTTTTCGGTGGTGCCGCAGTTGCGCGTGGTCGTGGAGGCCCTGCTGCGAGCCATGCCCGGCATGACGTCTGTGATTGTCGTGATGTCGTTGGTTTTTTACGTGGCCGCAGTGGCTGCGACGAAATTGTTTAGCGCGGGTTTTCCTGAGTGGTTCGGATCATTGTGGAGGTCCGCCTACTCGCTTTTTCAAATCATGACGCTGGAAAGCTGGTCAATGGGTATTGTTCGGCCGGTGATGGCAGTGTATCCGTATGCATGGCTATTTTTTGTTCCATTCATCGTGGTGACAAGTTTTGCGGTATTGAATTTGTTTATCGCGCTGTTGGTAAATAGCATGAACGCGCAGCACGACGCCGAGATCCATAAAGAGGCGGAAGCGACCCGCTCCGCTGCTGAAGATGCTTCCAATCACCTTCTGCGTGAAATTGCTGCAATACGCTCAGAGTTGGCAGAAATCCGGGAGCAATTGCCGAAATAATGAATGGCCGGCCAGAGCCCATGGCGGCTGACAAAACTCCTCCGCGCCTCAAGTCGGGCCAGAGTTGGCGGCTGGCGGATTTGATTGATTACGAGCTGCTGCTCGCGCATCCCGATAGTGCGAATCTCGGAGCGGGGGCCTTGCCGATGGGGGCCTTGCGCGATGACACGGTTAAGACCCGGCGGCAGTGGTTGCGTGTCTGGTTGGATGCGGCGAGGAAGAAGGAATATGGCGAAGAACCATCTCCCGGGGCATTGTGTGCATCCGCTCGGTCGTTTATTACGGTTTGTTGTGTGCTCGCAGGTGCTGCGCTTGGGCTGGTCGTGCTCGGCGGCTTGCTTGCTGGATTTGGCGGAGAAATGCCCGGAGGCGCTCCGAGGCCAGTCAATGTCCTATGGGTCTTCATGGTCGGGCTGCTGCCGCAGTTGGTGCTTCTTGCGATTGCGTTGTGTACGGTGGTGGCTGCCGTTGTTCGTCCAAGCTACTCCCCGCCGCTATTTCTGCGGTTCCTGGCTTCAGGGATTCTTGTTCCGCTCTTGGGGCGGGTTGCTGCGGCATTGGTTCGCCAATCGGGACATGCTGGAAAATCCGAGGTTGCCAGGCTGCGTGCTGCGGCTGGATTGATGCTCGGCCGGGGGCGATTGCATGGTGGGGCATTGGCGTGGCCGCTTCTTATCTGGCTGCAATGGGCGGCACTGGCTTACAGCGCCGCGATGGCTCTCGGGATGTTCGCGGTGATATTGTTTCACGAGCAGCCTGCTGGCTGGGGCACTTCGTTCCCGGGTATTGTCACCGGCGAACGTGTCGCTGAGGTGGTCCGTAATGTCGCATTTCCCTGGAGGGAAATTTGGGGTGCTGGAGTCGGATATCCCGACCCGCAGCAGGTCTTCGGCACCCGTATCCAAAGTGGGATGCTAACGATCGACGCGAACGATGGTGACCGGTATGCGTGGTGGCCGTTCCTGTTATTGTCGCTCGTGAGCTACGTGCTGCTGCCCCGGATCGGATTGCTGGCGCTGGCGCTCTATGGTCAGCGGTCGTCCTTGAGACGCGAAGGTTTTCAGGATGTGCGAAGTGACCGGCTTTTTCGGAGTTTGGTTCGGCGGGATCTGGGGCTGGATGCGGGCTCTGCTCCGGCTGGTTCTTCGCCGACCACGCCTGTCGCACCTGGTCGGTTAATTTCGCCTGAGCGAGATCGTGGGATGGCAAGGCATGCGGCGTTGGCAGTGCTCGACGAGGAATTGGATTCTGCGGAGACGCGACGTGTGCTGGCCGCACGGGTAGATGACGTGCTCGGGTGGGAAATTACCGACTATTTTCCAGCTTATCGCGCCAGTGAGCAGAGTCGATTTATCGAGGCTTTGCAGGAGCATAAGGCGGAGAGCAAGGTGCCGAGAGTCCTGATAATTAAGCGTGATATCGCGCCCACCGTGGCAAGTCTTCGTGGTTTTGTTCGGCGTGTGCTCGACGTGCTTGGGCCGGATGGGCACTTGGTCTTCGCCATCGGGGGCAGGGTGGATTTATGCCGTGACCTGCCCGACGCAGATCTCCTGGGCGTGTGGCAGGAGATGGCGGATCAACTCAAAATGCTGTCGCCCAACATCGACGTGATCCGGATTGCGAACCCGGTGGCTCAGCAATGAATGCTCCAAATGCCGTGCCTGCTTTTGCCGTCGTAGGTGAACCGAATGAGGGCAAGACGACACTCATTGCGACGCTCGCCGAAGCCGACTGGGCAGAGGTCGATAAGCGTGCAGGAACCACTCAGAAGCGAACGTCCTACACAGCCACGCTCGACGGGATCCCGATTCTCCAATTCATCGATACTCCCGGATTTGAAAACACCGCGACGCTTCGGGAGTGGTTTGATGCGAACAAAGACCAGCGCGTTGATCTGGCAACTGCCTTCGTGGATGCACACCGCGAGGTGCCGTCGCTCCGCGCAGAATGTGAAATCCTCGCGGCTTTGCAAAATTCAGCAGTAATTTACGTCATCGATGGCAGCCGCCCCGTCCGGCGTGAGGACGTCGATCAAATGGAGATCCTGCGACTGTGTAGTGCGAATAGGATCGCGGTCCTGAATTGCAAGACCAGTGATACGCGCTGTCTCCCGGAGTGGCGGCAACTGCTCGGAAGATCCTTCACATGGAAGGAATTTGACGCACACCACGTGAATTTTGAAGACCGCATCGACCTCCTCAAATCCATTGCGGTGGTCATGCCCGCTTGGCAAGCCGAGATGGAGCAGGTCGTCGCTCGCTACCAGGAAGCTTGGGAAGGTCGGATGATCGATTGCCGAGATCGGCTTATGGAATTGATCGAGGATACCGTGAATCTGCGGGTTTCGGTGCCAATCAAGCGGTCGGGCGATGTGTCCCGCGCCGGAAAGATCGCCCAAGCTGATTTTGAGATCAAAATCCGCGAGTGTGAGCAGCGGTTTCGTAAACATATTCGCCGCCTTTTCCGGCACAACCGAACCGATTGGACGCTCCCGACGGGAGACCTGCTCGACGAGGATCTTTTCTCCGAGCGTGTATGGAAACTTTTTGGCTTGAGTCGCAGGCAGATGGTGATCGCGGGGGCCGCTATGGGCGCGGTGATTGGCGGCGGGATTGACATCATGGTCGGCGGGCTAAGCCTGCTTGCGGGAAGCCTATTTGGCGCTGCAGTCGGTGCTGTGGGTGCGTGGCTGGTCGCAGAGAAAGCGGTCGAAATCGAATTACCTCGATGGGGGCCACTGCGCGCATTTCCGGGATCGCAAAAGCTAGCCCAGGCCGAAGAATGTGTGGTGGCACGGTTGCTTCCAAAATCCAATCTCGTATGGATATTGCTTGACCGCGCGCTTGCTTACACTGCCTGCGCCGCGACGTGGTCCCACGGGCGGAGGGAGGAAAAGCCTCAGGATGTTGGCGCAGACGACCAACGCCTCGGTGTGAGTTCCAGATGGTCAGCCCATGAAAAGCTCCCGCTCATTCAATGGATCGGTTTTTTATATTCCGGCAAAACCTCGGATCAGCGGTGTCGGAAGGCCCAGCTTGCAACGGAGGATTTTCTGCTCGGACAAATTCGTGCAGTCGGAGCCGGGCCGGTATTGACGCCGTCATCCCAATTGTCGATCCCCATAGAAGCACCATCCCATACACCGCGATGATTATTCAGCCTGATACATTTGTTGATTTACCCACCTCTGGCGGACCCATGCGGGCGCACCTCTTCATCCCTTCCGGTGTTTCGCGGTATCCAGCGGTGATTTTTTACTCGGAAATCTTTCAAGCCACCGGTCCGATCCGGCGAATGGCCGCTGCGCTCGCAGGAAATGGGTATCTTGTGGCCGTGCCGGAAGTCTATCACGAGTTCGAACCGGCGGGGACAGTCCTCAAGTACGATCCCATCGGCTCGGATCGTGGGAATACGCTTAAATTCACTAAGTCCATCGCCGCCTATGATGAGGATGCAGCAGTGCTGACAGCATTCCTGAAGGGGCACCGGCAGGCAAATGGCCGTGTGGGCAGTTATGGAGTGTGTCTGGGCGGGCATCTCGCTGTTCGCGCGGGGTTCCAGTGCGGTGTTGATGCGGTGGCAGCTTTTTATCCCACCGACATCCACTCTGGCTCGCTGGGTGCGGGAAAATGTGACGATACGCTGGCTCGATTGGGCGACGCGATGGCACCGTTTCTTTTTGTTTTTGGACGACAGGACCCTCATGTTCCGCTTGAGGGGCGTCGTAAAATCTCGCAGCATCTGGAGGATGTCGGCGCGGATTTTGAATGGCATGAATTTAATGCCGCCCATGCCTTTTTGCGTGATGAAGGGCTTCGTTATGACGCAGCACTTGCTCGAGTGTGTCTGGATTTATTGCTCAGATTTTTCGGTGAGAAGCTTGCTGCGGCTTAATGGAAGCGTTCACTATCTGCACCAACTGAACGCAACGCGGCGTAACTTTTTTTATCTATGCGCACAGTTATTCATTGGTTCAGGCGGGATCTGCGGATCTCCGATAATTCCGCGCTTAATGCAGCGGTCGGCGATGCGCAGGTGGTGGTGCCACTTTATGTCCTATCGAAATGGTCGGGCGGACACCGATGGACGGGGCCGAACCGGCAGGCATTTCTTTGTGGATGCCTGCAGTCGCTGGATGCGAATCTTCGCGCCGTCGGCAGTCGGCTCATCATTCGTCGTGGCGACGCGGTAACTGAGATCTTGGCGATGGCGCTCGAGGCGGGCGCCAGCGCGATTTTCATAAATCGTGATCCGGATCCGTTCGGTCGGGAGGTCGAGCGCAGGTTGGAAGTCGAGGCCGGGAAAATTGGCATTGATGTACGGTTGTTTAAGGACACCTGCGTTCATGAACGCGACGAGGTCCTTACGGGAGCGGGCGATCCCTATCGGGTTTTTTCTCCTTACGCTCGGGCGTGGATGAAACAAGAAAAGCTGCTGCCGGGCGCGAGGGTGAGGGCATTGATTCCGCCGTCGCCTACCCTTGCGAGCGAACCTCTACCGGATTTATCGACATGGGGGTTATCCGAAGCAGGTGGTGATCTGGTGCCCGCCGGCGAGCGCGCCGCGCGCGAGCGACTCGACACGTTCTTGAAGGGAGCGATATCGGTCTATCGGGATGCACGAAATACTCCGTCCGGCGAGACGACCTCCCGGCTTTCGCAGGATCTGCGGTTTGGGCTGATTTCCATTCGCACGGTTCTTCAAAAATGTGAATCGATTGCGGCCGACGCAGGTCCGGAGGCGCGTGATAGCGCGAGCACCTTTGTTTCTGAGCTCATCTGGCGAGAGTTTTACATGCAGATCCTATGGCACTTTCCTGCGGTGATTGAGCACGAATTTAACCCGAAATACCGCGGGATGCCGTGGCCTGGATCGGATGCTGTATTCGATCGTTGGACTCGGGGTGAAACGGGTTTTCCCGTCGTTGATGCTGCGATGCGTCAACTTGCGCAGACGGGATTTATGCATAACCGCGCGCGCATGATCACCGCTATGTTTCTCACCAAGGACCTGCATGTGGACTGGCGGCGGGGGGAACAATGGTTCATGCAGATGCTCGCAGACGGCGAAATCGCCAGCAATAATGGCGGATGGCAGTGGAGCGCTGGCACAGGTGCCGACGCAGCGCCTTATTTTCGAATTCAAAACCCTTGGACCCAATCAGCCCGCTACGATCCGGACGGCAAATATATCAAGACGTGGCTGCCAGAGTTGAATCAAGTTTCCGCGAAACGGCTCCACTCAGTACCAGAAGACGGACGTCCCTTGGCATCGGGGTATCCAGTACCGATGGTCGATCATTCGGTCGAACGCGATAAGACGCTGGACCGCTTCAAGCGGCATCTGGCTGCGGCTTCGTGAGCGTCATAATTACAAGCGCCCAAAAAGCCTGAGCGAAAGCATAGACGGGGATTTGTAGCCCGGGAGGCAGCGAGTAGATCACGCAGACAGCCGGAGTCCATACCGCCCAACTAGGGAGAAACACGGGAAGCACCCTCAGTCGGTAAAAGTCCGCAGTAAACATCTTCGGCAACGCAGCGGGTTGGAACCCCGTGTGCCTCCAACTGTAAGCAATGGTAGTCACCGGAACCGCGATCAATGGAGTGAATACCAGCATGTCGACAAGAACCTTGAGCATCACCGTCTGAAGCGTCGCATCGTTGCCAAACCAGACTCCTTGGAGCCGGTAAAATGCATCCACGATCACGCCCATCGCAGACCAAACAATCATACCGAATACCAGATTTATGCCATTTTCCCCCCGCACGACACCCCGCTGGAACGATATAACTCGGAGGACCTCAGGTAACACCCCGCCCGCCACAGCCCCCGCAAGCAATGCATACCAGTAGCCAACCTCAGTTTTCAGAGACGCCAATTGGTCGAGAAGACGGCGCGCCTCAGGAGAAACGACATAGGCCGCTAAGAGTGAGAGCATCATCGCTTGCAGGGCCAGCCCTGGAATTAGATTTGCTCGCGCGGCCGCCAACCCAGCTGAAAAGTATCGTTTCATCAAAAAATTGGAAAAAAATCAGAAATCTTTGAACACGGAAGCGGCATCCATGTCGAACCTTAATGTCGTTAAGTAAATAGATATCAAAAACCGCTACCACCATCCCAACCGTAAAATACCATGGCTATAGAAGACACTGACACAGGATTTCAGCTGTATCTGCGAGAGATCGCAAAGTTCCCGCTATTAACAATAGAGCAGGAAGTCAAGCTGGCGAAGAGAATTAAAAAAGGCGATGCCGAGGCCCGCTCCGAAATGGTGCGGTGCAACTTGCGGTTGGTCGTAAAAATCGCGCGCGACTACCAAGGGCTCGGTTTGCCCCTACTTGACCTGATTTCTGAAGGGAACATCGGCCTGATGAAAGCGGTGGAGCGGTTTGATCCTGCGAAGGGTGGAAAACTGAGCACTTACGCCGCATGGTGGATTAAGCAATCGATCAAGCGCGCGTTGGCAAATCAGAGCAAGACGATTCGCCTGCCCGTGCATCTGGTCGATAAAATTTCTAAGATCCGCCGGGTCGCCGCGCAGATGAGCGAAGAACTGGGACGCGACCCCAGCGATGAGGAATTGGCTGAGGAGATCGGTATTTCTGCTGTGAAAGTGGGACAACTCAAAACAGCAGCGATTCGACCCGCTTCGCTAGACGCCCCAATCGGCGACGACGACTCGACGGAATTCGGCGAAATTGTCGGTGATGCAGAGGCCATGGATCCCTTCGAGATGCTCCGCGACAAAGATCTGCATGATGAAGTCGGCGATTTGCTGGAGATCCTCGACGACCGCGAGCGCCACATCATCAACTCACGCTTCGGACTTGAGGGCGAAAAACCTGAGACGCTCGAGGAGGTGGGCGTGAAATTCGGGGTAACTCGTGAGCGGATCCGCCAACTTCAGAACATCGCGCTCGTGAAGATGCGGAAGGCATTGAGCAAAAAAGAACGCTCTAAGGTGGACTCGGCCCTGGTTTAGTGGTAAAAGGTTTTCAGTCAGGAAGCTGACAGAGAATTTCCCCACCCGAAATGCGGGCGTGGTTCCTTCGGGATCCACGCCTGCTTTTTTTGTGCTTTTGAAATCGAGCGGATCAGATTGGCTTCAGGTAGTTAGCCAAACAGCCCCCGTTTTGCTTTTGGTGGCGGGGTGCGCTCCAGCAGGCCAATTCGGTTCCGGTCCCGTGCATGCGCGACAGCGGTGTCTTTGCTGATCTGACCGCTGAGAAAGAGGTCGCTGAGCGAGTCGTCGATGGTATGCATTCCGTCCCGCGCACCAATCTCGATAAGTCCAATCAACTGCTCAAACCGCCGATCCCGGATACAGGCCCGGACCGGGGTGTTCGCCACGAGGATCTCGCTTGCAAGCGCACGCCCTGTGCCGCTCTCGGTCGGAAGAAGGCGCTGCGATATGACCATTTCCAGTGCATTTGCGAGTTGTGCTAGGACTTGGGACTGCTGATCGCCGGGAAACGCGTCCACGATCCGGTCAATCGCTTTTGGGGCATCAATCGTGTGTAGCGTGGCGAATACAAGATGACCGGTTTCGGCAGCGGTGATGGCGGTTCGAATGGTCTCAAGATCTCGCATTTCGCCGATCAAGATGACGTCCGGGTCCTGTCGAAGCACGTGCCGCAGGGCTTCGGGAAAGGAATGTGTATCCGTGCCGACTTCGCGTTGTTTGATGATGCTGCCGGCGCTGCGAAAAATATATTCCACGGGGTCCTCCACCGTGATGATCATGGCAGTCCGTTCCTGGCAGATGGTATTCACAAGCGCTGCCATCGTTGTGCTCTTGCCCGAACCAGTGACGCCGGTTACCAGGACCAGACCACCTTTTAGTTCAGTTGCACGCCGGATGCTTGGCCGATGCCCCAGTGTTGAAAGTTCGGGAATTGTCTCGGGAATGTGCCGGAATGCAGCTTCCACTGCCCCCCGGCTGAAATGCGCATTGCCTCGAAAACGTCCGACACCTTGAATTTGCACGGCAAAATCGAGTTCCCAGTCCTGCTCCAGCCTCGCACGCTGCTGATCCGTGAGCAAGCCAAGCACCAGCGTCCTAGTATCATCGGCGCTGAGCACATCTTCGCCGACAGGACGCAGGGTGCCATCGAGCCGGAGCGCTGGTGGCACACCGGTCGCAATGTGGAGATCGGACGCGCCCAACTCAACGGCGTAACGGAGCAAATCAGATAGATTGGGGAGGGGCATAATCGCGGTTTAGAATGTCCGGTTGGTGATTCCTTTAAGTTGCAGGGAAAGATCAGATCGTGCGTCGGATGCTGCAAGCGCTTCTTCTTCAGAAATCCGTCCTTTGCGGCAGAGAGCGAGAAGTGACATATTTTGAGATCGTGCCGATTCCCCTGAGGATCGCTCGATAAGTTGCTTGAGGTCATCCAGTCGGCTTTGCTCGATCATCGGTCGCACTGCTCCGGCATTGGTCACGTATTCAACTGATGGCACCCGGTCCCCCGCTAGCCCTGGGATGAGTCGTTGCGCAAGCACACCCACCAGATTGGCGGCCAAGACCCTCGCCAGCATGGGACGCAAATCGCCGGGAATCAGCTGGGTGATACGCTCGATGGCATCGGTGGTTCGGTTGCCATGCACCGACGCCAGAACCAAATGTCCCGTCTCGGTCGCTTGCAGTGCGGTGACGGCTGATTCGGAATCCCTGATTTCGCCGATGAATATCACATCCGGCGATTGTCGCAGCGCTTGGTGTAGAGCCTGCGGGAAGGATGGAGTATCAATTCCCACTTCCCGCTGGGTGATGATCGATTGGTGATGTTCGAAAATGAATTCCACGGGGTCCTCGACCGTGATGATGTGGCGAGGGCTGGATTGTGCCATATCGGCGATGCAGGCGGCAAGGGTGGTGGATTTTCCGGAATTCGTGGGACCAGTGACCAGCACGAGTCCAGATTTGTGTGAGAGCCAGTCCAAAAGAATTGCAACGGGCAACCCGAGGCTGTGCAACGAGGGGATATCCCTGCGAACCACGCGCAACACTGCTGCGCGGGTGCCAAGTTGATGGAACAAGCTGGCGCGAAACCGTTGCCCATCTTCAAGAACGACCGCTGCGTCTGCATCACGCACGGAGGTATCTTGCCCCGCCGCCTTCCAAATTTCTAGCAGGAGTGCTTCCGTGACCGGCGTCGTGTCCGGGATGGCATGGATCGTCCCGCTGACACGCATGGAGGGGTGTTCTCCGAGGTGAAAGATGATATCTGAGGCGCCATTTTGGATCGCTGTGTAGCAAAGAGGGGGTAAATTCATCCGGCTCACATTCGATACTATAGTAGATTCCATCTGGAAACGTTCATTTTTTGATTGTTCTACGCAGGGCAAGCGACGATGGACCCGTGAGATTGATGACTATTCGGAAAACTTGAACTTGGTCCGCTGTGGCGGCGATTATCCTGCTTGGCTTGGGTCTCCGGATTTCCTGGATGAACAAGACGGCGCTTTGGTGTTATGAAGCAGAGTCGAGCATCAACGCCCTCACGATTATCGGCACGGGTATTCCTGGGTGGAAATATGTTGGGTTTCCCATCGTTAAGAACACGCTTACCAAGACGTGGGACGAGAATCCGGAATATGAGTTTCGCGACAGCACTTACTCCGATCGTGGTGTGGTGGTGTATCACGGATGCCTGCCACTTTATACCATTGCGGCATCCTAATGCTTGTTTGGGTTGCGCCCGGATGAGGCTGCGGATCCTCCGAGGGTGCTGCATGGGACGGATCAGATTGACATCAGAACTCTCGCCCCGAGATTGCCTGCACTGGTTTTTTCCGTAGCCGTGATGCTGGTGATTTTCTTTCTGGCTAAATCGCTCGGCGGCCAGCCAGCCGGGTTTGCTGCGCTGACTCCTGCAAAACACATCGATAAAGCACGGATTTGCGCTGCGTGGTGGATCATGAGAAACGTTATAATCTAAGATGCTTACGGATATTCTCTGCGAAAGATTCCGGATCGGATGCAGAAAGAAAATCACTCTCGAGCTGAAGTAGCCCCTGCTGGTGAACTCCGGCTTTGAGAAATTTCTGATCGACCTCGAGGTTGGGGAAAAACCGTGATGCGAGCATCCAGTGGGACCGCTCCACGGTGCTTCCCGGTTCGTTTAAGAATTCCTCCCAAAGCGATTCGTGCCCCCTCAGGACCACCGGATAAAAAAGGTTTGTGACGATATCCTGCAGCCGCTGACCACCGATCAATGCCTGAGGTGTTTTGAGCGGAGCGGCATTGAGGTTAAAGTGAAACGACCAGAACGGATGCTCCAAGGCTGTCAGGGCATCGACGAATTGCTTTCGGTCGCCGGTGTGCAGGGCTGAGGATATCGATTTCCAGTGTCGTGCAATTTCGACCAAAGCCGCTGTGCGCCGGTGCGGATGATTGGCCGGGCGGATTCCGCCGAGGGTCCATAGATCCGGGCTGATCACCAAGCGGTCATTGGCAGTGCGAAGCGGCCACCATTTTTCCCATAGCCCGCGGAGGTAGTCACGGACAGCGACGGGAACGAGGGAGGGCTCGGGTCCGTCGAGAAATCCGGCAAGTCCGAAGAGAAGTGCCTCCCCACCGGGGGAGGCGGCAAGTCCAGGACCACATCGCTCGGCAAGCAGCAGAAACGGGAGTTTGTTGCGCTTGTATCCCAGGGTCACCGCAAACGCCCGATACCATGCAAGGTCGTCTCCGCCGGCCTCAGCGGCCCGGGTAAGCGCGAGCGATTTCCGATGCAGACGGTAGCGTGCTGCCGCGCGGAGGAGGATCACCGCTTGGTCTTGGGTCTGGCAGAGTTGCAGCGGATCTGTTGGGGAGTTATGGACGGGTGTGTTTTGACCTCCAGGTAGGATTACCTGATGCACAAGGCGATGCTCACGCGTACGGGTAAAAAACCGGCTGGTTGGCTGCCGTGAAAATACATGCAGAATGGTCCGGTCGAAGGCCGGGTTATCGACGTGCCCATGCCGCTCCCAATCCCGGACATCCGTGTCGATTTCCACATCGCCGCGGAGGATCGTGCCGTCTCCAAGTTGTAGCGTGGCTCCGGTAAAGTCGGGGCCGGGTTCGCGGTTCCATTCGCCGAAATCGACGATGCGAAGTGGGATGGCATCGAGTGTCGTCCAGTGGGTGCCAAACTCTCCCGCGTACCATCGGGTTTGGACTTCAATCTCGGGGGTTTTTCGAGCGGACCTAGGATCCTCGCAAATCCGTTGAGTCGCGGCGAGGCTGGAGTACCATTCTGAGGGAATTGTTTTCATCGCGGCGGGGACAGCGGGGTTGGCGGAGGCGGTGGGGGTTGGAGCTTGAGGAGTATAGCATCCAGAATACTCCGTTGTGCAGGATCCCGGAAATCTCCCAATGCGTCGGCGAGTAAACGAATCGCCCCTTGCGGATCGCCCTTCCTCCGGAGCACGGCGAGTTTTTGCCAAATCAGGCGAAACCGCACCGATTCGCGGGTCTCGATGGCCAGTGCCGTGTCCAGCGAGGCGAGTGCTGCAGTGGCATCACCGGACGCCATTTGCGCATCGGCGAGGCCTTCCAGGAACATGGAGTTCCCGCTGGACCGGGCAAGTATTCGTAGCGCCGGGGCTGCGGCTACCACGTTGCCTTGGGACGCCAGGACCGCTGTCCGATAGTCGACGAAGGCCTTTGCGCCGGGCGCGGTCGGGGGAGAAGTTGCTGTCCAAGCCATATACGGCCGATAGAGCGGGTCGCCCAACACGATGTTCATCCATGAAAGAGCCATGTTACCCATGTATGCCGCCTCGCCAACCGTGAATCCCGCCATCAAGCGATCCTGAAATACATCCAGATTCGTGGTTAGCGAGAGGTAAGGTTCGTAGACGTTCCCGAGTGTGACGGCCGCACCGCGGAGGACGAGCGGGCTGGCCCAGCCCGAGGTTGAACTGCGCAGCGTGACCGCACTGAAGGAATGGATGTGTGCGGCCACAGCGCCTGTCTGAAACCGGAATGCCGTATCTGCAAAGGGACCCGTCGCATTAGCCGCATACCAGCCGTAGTAAACGGCGGTGGCGGGCATGGGAAAGCCCCTGGGAATGAGCTCCTCAAAATCATCGAAGAGCACGGGGACTCCCTGTTTTCGGAGAAATTCAGCGCCCTGTTGCAGCCATTTATCGCCCTCCTGATAGGGGCCGGATTTTATTCCTCGGGCGTCGATTACAGCCCATCCCCAGAGGCCTTGTTTCTCCGTCGCGATCGCGGCATCGATCATCGACCGCACGACGTCGGCATTCGGGCCGTCCAAACGCCCGACCAGCAGGGGGCTTGCGGAAGGTGGCACATCGAAAATGGATGAGAACCGCCTGAAGTAAGGATTTGGCACGATCCCGGGATATTCATTACGGAGGTCAAATAAGGCCGCCAATTCGGAGTCCACGGATGATTCGTTGCTTTTGAAAAGCTGCTGGATGGAGTGATCGGCAGGGACCTCATGTATGGCGCTCGATTCAGGAAGCAGCGCGTCTGCGCGGACTTTGAGTGGGATTCCCCGCATGATGACGAGGTATCGCATTTTTGTGGCAACGACGGTGTCGCCCTGAGTCATGGTTTTTTGAATCGCCCACCACTCGTTGGCTCGAAACGCAGCCTCAACGGGTTTTTGGATGGTCGTGATATATTCGTTGCGGGAGATCTCCTCTTCCGTGCTGCAAACCAACCCGAGCACCTGGCGAAACGGGATGCCACGCTGCTCGGCGTAATATTTTGCGAGATCGCGGGATTCCGGAATCACACGGTTGTACAGCACCACGGTAAACTCGCTCAAGTCGCGGAGTTGCGCCCGTGCCATGCCGGCGCAGAATGTGAGCGTTAGTGCGAGAGCAATCAGTTTGATCATAATGCGAGCCGCAATCCGTCGTAGGCCAGTCGGACGTCATCCGGCAGTTTTGCTTCGGTGCCCACATGGCCGAGGTCGTGCGACAGGTGCGTGAGGAAAGTGCGCTTCGTTGCAATGCGTTTGGCAATCACGACCGCTTCATCCACGGTCAAATGGGTGGGATGCGGGCGCCAGCGCAAGGTGTCTAAAACCAAAACTTCCGCGCCGGTGGCGGCCTCCGCAGCGGTCTCAGGCACCGCGCTGCAATCGGTGAAATACGCGAGGCGCTTACGTCCCTGCCACGAAAAAACAAACCCGCTGGTATCAAAGCGCCCGTGGGGAAGCGCAACCGGGGTGATCTGGATGTCGCCGATTTCAAAGGGGCCATGGAAGATGTGAGGCACGGCATTGAGGTAGTTGGGTACTTGCGAATGGCCTCCAAAGGCAAATCCAAATCGCTCCTGTAAATTTTCCATTACTTCACGCGAAGCATAGACAGGCAGACTCCCCCCATTGACTTCGCAAAATATGCGCAAATCATCAAACCCCGACGTGTGGTCCGTGTGCGAGTGAGTAAAAATCACCGCGTCAGCCCGGGTGAGGCCTTCCCGCAGGCATTGGGTGCGGAAGTCGGGGGGAGTGTCGACTACGAGGGATGTCGTTGGTGTCTGGATGAAAATGGACGTTCGCAATCGCTTGTCTCGAAGATCAACAGAACGGCAAACATCGCAGCTACATCCAATCATCGGCACGCCGTGGGAAGTGCCAGTACCGAGAAACGTAACATCAAAGTGCGGGCTGGCTTTCATTTTCAGAGCGAAGGTGTCATACTCTAAACCGATTCTGCAATGCTCGCTTCACTTCGCATCCGAAATTTCGCTCTCGTCGAGTCCCTCTTTTGGGAAATCCCGGCTGGCTTCACTGCTATCACAGGTGAAACTGGTGCGGGTAAATCCATCCTGATCGGCGGATTGAAGCTCTTGCTTGGCGAACGCGCGGACAAGACAGCGATCCGAACCGGCGCCACGGAGTGTGCGGTCGAGGCGGTGCTCCTGCTTCCAAAAAACTCACCCGTCCCGGAAATGCTTGATTTGGCGGGTGCTGAGCCCTGCGAGGACGGACAACTCATCGTGAAGCGCACGATATCAGCCACCGGGACAGGACGGCAGTTTGTAAATGGATCGCCTTGCACCTTGGCATTGCTCCGGCAAATTGGCGATGCACTCGTCGATCTTCATGGGCCTCACGACCACCAGAGCTTATTCTCCCGTGCAGCGCAGATGCAGCTGCTTGATGCTTTCGCCGGCGCCCGCGATGCCTGTGCGGCCTTCCGTGACGCGCGTCAGCGGTGGTTGCTCCTTACCGCAGAGAAGGCAGACTGCGACACAGATCGGCAGGCAGTCCAGCGCGAGATCGATTTGCTCACGCATCAAATTCAGGAAATCGAAAATGCAGATCCCCGCCCGGAAGATGAGACGGAGCTTCCGGCGCGTCATCTTGCGGCCACCCACGCTCGCCGACTGCGGGAGTTGGCGGCGGTCGTGGAGCACGGATTGACTGCTGGCGAAGTCTCGGTGGATTCCGTGTTTACTGATGTAGGGCGGCAATTGCGCGAGATGTCGCGTCTGGATCCTGCCACGGACGGATTTGCTGCCCGTGCGGCGGCACTGTTGGATGAATGCCGCGAATTGGCAGGAGACGTGACACACTACGCCGACAAAATCGACGAGGATCCAGCCACGCTCGCGGAGATCGAATCGCGACTGGACACGCTGGAATCGCTCAAGCGTAAATACGGCTCCTCGGTATCTGAAGTATTGACGTTTCAGCATGCCGCATCCGAACGCCTGAGCGCCCTACAGAGCCGGGAATCGCGCCGCGAAGGCTTGGACGAGGAAATTGCTGAAGGCCAAGCTCAGATGATGCAACTGGGCGCAAACCTATCGGCTCACCGGAAAAAAGCGGCACCCAAACTGGCCACCGCGGTGCGAAAGCATCTCAGCGATTTGGGATTTCTCAAAGCGGGATTCGAAATCCAGCTCGACCCGGTGGAATCACCCGCACCCGATGGCCTCGAATCGGTGGACTTTGTCTTTTCCCCCAACCCGGGTGAGCCGCCGCAGCCACTCCGGTCCATCGCATCCAGCGGAGAAATCTCGCGCGTCATGCTTGCGCTCAAAACATCGCTTGCCGCGCAGGATGAAGTGCCGGTGCTGGTTTTTGACGAAATCGATGCCAATGTGGGCGGCGAAATTGCCTGCGCCGTCGCTGCAAAAATGTGCGAGATTGGCACCCTCCGCCAAGTCCTGTGTATCACGCACCTTCCTCAAGTGGCGTCCGCCGCGACCACCCATTTTGTGGTTAGTAAATCCGTGATCGACGGACGAACGATCTCTACCTTGGACGTCATGGATGCCGCTTCGCGCACCAGCGAACTCGCCCGCATGCTCGGTGATCGCAAAGGAACAGCCGCACTGGCACACGCCCGCGAACTCCTCACGAAATAAAATTACCCATGTCCAAAACGACACTCATCATTGGAGCCGGCCTCAGCGGTCTGGTTGCCGCTAACGTCCTCCGCAAGGCAGGCGCTGCCTTCACCCTGATCGAATCCTCCGACGCGGTTGGCGGGCGGGTCCGCTCGGACATCATCGATGGCTTCACGCTGGATCGTGGGTTTCAGGTGCTGCTCGATTCGTATCCCAGCGTGAAACAATTTCTCGATCTGCCCGCGCTTGCTCCCCGTTATTTCGACTCGGGTGCTTTGTTGGCTGACAAGGGGGATTTTTTTCGACTGCTGCATCCGCTGCGTCACCCGGACTGGTTCGCATCAACCGCGCTGACGCCCGCATTTTCCTGGGCGGACAAATTCGCATTACTATCATTGGTGCTGGGATGTATCGCGCATTCGGACGCGTCAATTCTGGGAAGGGTGAATGCCAGCGATGAAACCACCAAAGCCCTACTCAAGCGGACGGGTATCAGCGAGGCAATGATCGAGCGATTTATCCGCCCGTTTTTTGGCGGGGTATTTCTCGATGATTCGCTAGAAACCAACGCAGCGTTGTTTCGTTATTATTTAAAGAAATTCGCTTTCGGGCGGGTCCTGATTCCCTCAGGTGGGATGGGAGCAATATCCAGTCAGTTGGCTGCCCGCCTCCCGAGTGAATCCCTGCGGCTCAATGTCCGCATCGACCATCTGGAAATTGCCGGTTCACGCGTAGTCGCCGCCGTCGCAGCATCGGGCGAGCGAATTGAGGCGGGTGAATTTGTCCTTGCGACGGATGAAATTTCGAGCTGCCAATTGCTGGGACATCCCGCTGCCGCGCGGCCCGCGCTGGGTGTGACCACGATCTACCTGAAATCCCGACAGTCGATGTATACCGGCGGGCTGCTGGTTCTCCCATCGACAAATCCCTCCCGCCTGACCACCCATCTCGTGCAGATTTCGAATATCGCGCCAGAGCTCGCTCCGCCTCCCTGGCATCTGATCAGCGTGACGGTGCTCCATCCTGGGGTACTTACGGACGCAGAGCTTAGTGTGCGAGTCATTGAAGAAGTCGGAGACATTTTTACTGAGGTTCGCGGGCATCTGGAGCCGCTGCATGTGGTTCGCACGCCCTACGGACAATTTGTGCAGCATCCTGACGTCCCGTCCCTGATCCGCGGGCTGACAATACCGGAGAATCTCCGGCTGGCGGGAGATCAAGTCGGGACCGCAAGCATCGAATCCGCAATGTCCGCCGGAGCCAATGCTGCGACCACGGTGCTTGCAGGACGATAAAGTTTTATTATGCCCACCCTTGCCCTCTCCACCTGCTGGAATTCCAGCCGACACCGCACCGGCGATGATTGCCTGCGCGAGATTGTGGACATGGGGTTCGAGTATGCCGAACTCAGCCATGGACTGAACGTCCACCACATGGAGGGAATGCTGAAATTTGTTGAGGCAGGCGGAATCAAAGTTACGAGCCTGCACAATTTCTGTCCGCAACCGATCGAAGTCGTCACCGATTCGCCCGACTGCTACCAGTTCAGTTCCAGTCGCTCGGAAGTCCGCCAGCGCGCGGTGAAAGTGACGCTTCAGACGATTGAATTTGCCAAGCGCTTCGGTGCGGATCGCATAGTCGTCCACGCGGGAACTATCAACAAAATGGTCGGCTTTGGCCGGGAACTCATCGATCTGGTGATGCAGGGGAAGTATCTCTCCAAAGAATATGTGGAAAAGAAGCTTGATGGCGTCCGCCGACGGGAGGATGCATCCCCGGAGGCCATTGTGAGGCTGAAGGAAACGCTCAAACCCGTGGTCGCCGCGGCAGGGGAAGCCGGAGTCCGTCTGGGTATCGAAAATCGGGACAGCTATGAGCAACTCCCGAGCGAGCGTGAGTTTCCGGAGCTGCTGGATGAGTTGGGGCCGCCCTGCGGCTACTGGCACGATTTTGGCCACGCCCAGCGGAAAGAAAACCTTTCTCTGATCAATCACGCCCAGTGGTTGGAATCCATGGCTCAACGCGCCATAGGATGCCACGTGCACGATTGCGTATGGCCCGTGGACGACCATCAGGTGCCGTTTTCAGGACAGATTGACTTCCCGCGTCTGGTCCCCATGCTGCCGCGGGACATTCCATTTGTGATCGAATTACATCCGAAGCGCCCGGCGGACGATGTGGCTGCAGCGGCGACAAAATGGCGAAATACCTTCTCTTGAAATGAAACGAATCTTAGTGACGACGCTCCAGGCTGCGATCTCGCTGGCCCTGATCTGGTGGATTTTCCACGACCCCGCAAAGCGACAACTCATGGGCGATGCGCTCGGTAGAGCAGACCTGTGGTGGTTCTTGCCGGGGTTGATTGCGGTAGGAGGCACAGTCGCCTTGCAAACATGGCGTTGGCAGATCCTGCTTCGTGCCGCGGGAATCCACCTTTCCTTTTCCCGCTGCGGACAGCTTCTGCTGATCGGGATGTTTTTTAACTTGTTTCTTCTGGGAGCCACCGGCGGGGATGTAGTCAAAATTTACTACGCGATGCGCGAGGCGCCGGGTGCCAAAGTGAGTGCGTTTTTGAGTGTTGTCGTGGACCGTGTGGTCGGGATTCTTGCGCTGGGGTTGGTTTCGGTGGTGGTTGTTATTACGAGTTGGCAGGCGCTCACCAGCACGACGCTCGCCCAGGGACTGCTGCTGACGCTCGGGTTAATTTTATGTGCGTCGGTCGGAATGGTGGTTGTCGCCGTCCTCATTGCTGCGTTCAAGTTGGAGCAGCGGTTACCGCAGAAGATGCCTCTCCGCTCTGCCATCGTGGATCTGGCCGAGGCTGTGAATCAGTATAGCCGTGCGCCCGGTGCTATTCTTAAGGCATTTCTCATTTCACTGCCTTCGCACTTGTGTTTGTTCAGTACGTTTTATTTTGCAGCGCGGGCTTTCCGATTACCGTTGGGAATCACTGAGACGTTTTCAGTGATTCCGATTGTGAATGTGATCACCGCACTCCCAATCAGCTTGTCGGGTATCGGGGTGCGCGAAAAACTTTTTGAAGACCTGCTGGGACAACTCTATCAGGTGCCCGCCGCAGAGGCTGTTCTCGTGGGCATCTCCGGTTACCTCATGGCTGTTGCCTGGTGTCTCGTCGGTGGCGTGGTCTATCTCATCTATCGCCCGGGCGACGGAAAAGCCGCGTCGCTGCGTGAGATGGAATCAGTCACCGAATCCATCGCTGAACACCCAGAGCGCGCATGAAACGCTCCGACCGGCCCCGGGTGGTTGCCAATTTTGCCCGTACTGCTGACGGTAAAGTCTCGACGCGAAATCAGACGCCGACCGGGTTCACATCCAAACTGGATCTTCGGCGTTTGCTCGAAATCCGAGCCACAGGGGACGCCGTCATAGTGGGTCGGAAGACGCTAGATGCAGACTCGATGTCGATGACGCTGCGCGATGATGATTTGCGGGAAATCCGGCTCGCGGCGGGTAAGTCGGCAGAGCCTCTGCGGGTCATGATTTCTGCCAGCGGGCGGCTGGATCCTGCGGGAAAGGTATTTCAGACTCCCGGGGCAAAACGGATTGTTTTTTCGACGACCGCGATGCCCGCAGCTATCCAATCGGCGCTGGCACCGCTCGCCGACCTTCACTTGGCAGATGGGGCAGAAGTTGACCTCACCGCGTTGCTTTGCACGTTGCGAAAGCAGTACCGGGTGCATACGCTGATCTGCGAGGGTGGCCCAACGCTGTTTCGCAGTTTGGTTGAAATTGGTGCCATGGACCAACTGCACGTGACATTCGGCCCCGTCGTTTTTGGCGGGGCAAATGCGCCCACTTTGACTGGCAACGATCCGGTATTTTTTGACTTTCCCGTGCGATTGAAAATGCAAACCATGGAAGTCCTCGGCAGCGAATGCTATGTTTCGTATCAGATCCGCAAAAATTCCGTATGAACACAGAAACATCGATCGTCATTCGAGCACCCAAAGAGGTCATTTTTGAATCTGCCGCAGATTTGTCGCGCTGGCCTGCAATCCTGCCACATTATCGTTACATCACCTACATTGAGCGTGGCGTGGACAGACATATTGTCAAAATGGCCGCTCACCGCACCGGAATACCCATCGCCTGGATGTCCGAGCAAACGATCGACCGGGAGCGGTTGGAAATCCACTTCCTCCACCTGCGAGCCTTCACCAAAGGAATGGGCGTGGTCTGGAAATTTGAAGACACACCCGACGGAACACTCGTCCGGATTGTTCACGTGATGAACTTCCGAATCCCGGCACTCGCTCCAATCGCTGACCGAATTATTGGCGAGTTTTTTATCGATCACGTGGCTCGCAAGACCTTGGCGACGTTTAAGATTCATCTCGAAGGCCGCGCCGTTTCACTGAGCGGTGCGTAAAACTACTAATATTCCACCCTCGATCAAAGAAAATGCTTTGACGCACAAGAGAGTATGTGGTTGTTTCGTTTTAGTTTAAAAAACATGCACATCTCAAGAAAAACAACTCACGGTTTCACTCTCATCGAATTGCTCGTCGTTATCTCCATTATCGGAATTCTGGCATCGCTCGCCATTCCGGCGGTCAGCGGTGCGCTCGTCCGTGGTCAGTTAACTGGGACGCTTAATAATGCCCGACAACTGCACTTGGCTACCCAGACAATGGATCTGGACAATACGGCGGCTGGTGTAGGTGGAGGCTGGCCAGGTGCTTCGAACACGAATGTTTCTTCATTTGCTCTTTGGATAACGGCCCTGACAAATGGCTATCTCTCGCCACAGGAGATTCAAAAACTAATGACCGCTCAGTCTGAAGTTGCTGCCAACCCTCCAACCGCGACGCCGAACGCCTTCAATGTGTATCAAGTGGGTAACGTGGAAGATTCCTTGGCGGTGTTTATAACAACGAAGAACTGGAACGCGACGGCACGTGCAACGCTTCCAACTTCCGTCAACAAACCTTATGGTGATAAAGGGGTGGTTGTCTTCCGCCGGGGTGGTGACGGAGTAATCGTTCAAAATCGCTTTTTAACGAATACTAACTCAGTCCCGATTCCTACCAATCAGCCCGCTCTCCTGCAGTAAATTTAAAATTCGGGTTACGCTGAAAACCATTTCTAATGCTGCGAGGGGTTTAGCTCTCGCAGCATTTTTTTTAATCAGTTTAGCAGCGTGCGATAATAAAAATGGGGACTCGCCCCTGCGAGTTGGTTGCGACCTATCCTACCCGCCATTTGAAACGATAGGTTCCTCCGGTCAACCAGAGGGGGTGAGTGTGGAACTGGCGCGGGCTATCGGGGAAAAAATCGATCGTCCGGTTGTCATTGAGAATATTCCATTCGTTGGATTGATCCCGGCGCTTCAATCGGGACGAATAGACATGGTAATTTCGTCCATGACCGATACGGAAGAGCGTCGTAAGTCGATTACGTTCTCCGATCCGTATCTCACCGTCGGTCTCGCCTTATTGGTCAATAAACAATCGGGCCTTGTGGGCTTGGAGGAATTGGATCAAGCGGGGCGCACACTCGTCGTACGGCAGGGAACCACAGGCGAAGTCTGGGCGCGATCCACGCTCAAGCAAGCGAAAATTCTTGCAGTGGAGCGTGAATCTTCTGCTGTGATGGAAGTTGTTCAAGGGAATGCCGATGCGTTTGTCTATGATCAAATGTCGGTTTGGGAAAATGCCCGGAGGCACCCTGACTCGACGGTGGCAGTACTATCGCCGGTGCGCGAGGAACGCTGGGCCATCGGGCTAAAAAAAGGCAATGACGAGCTTGTCGTCCAAGTCAACAACGCGCTGCGTGAACTTAAAGCGGAGGGCTTTTTCAATCAGCTTGGGAAAAAATTTCTTTCCCGCCAGAAAGCAGACTTTGAGGCCCAGGGAGTGCCGTTTGTTTTCTGAGTTTGGCGACCGCTTTTTCCTTATCCCTCGATTTTCCCCTCACTCAAGATAACGGATTCATTGGTCGCATTCGTCAGCGTGACGTCACCGATGATTTGAACGCCGGAATTGAAGCGGAATCTGCCGATGACGTGCAAGGATCGGCAATGCGTGAGCGATGGGGCACCATTCCGGATGGCGGTCTCCAGTTGATCCACGAGTTTATAATTGTCATCAAGGTCCACCCTGGGAGGAACGCCGTTTCGACTGGCAGCAAGGGCGACTTCTCCCGCTTCTGAAATTTGATAGGCATCAGATCGCAGAGTCATCAGATCTGCGGTTGTTTTTACGGGAGTAAAACGGGTGCGTGGCACCACCAATGCAGAGGAGTCTGGAAAACACGCAATCGCTGCGCCCATGGCTGTTTCAAGTTGCAGGACAGCGGTAGAATTTTTGTTCCTCGGATCCACCGTTTTGCGATTCTGGATCACTGGAAGCGGCAAAAATCCACCAGCCTCCCGCACCGCATCCCGCAGTCGATCCAGTCGGAGCCAAAGGTTGTTGGTGTTAAAATACTGATACCGATTGATATCCTGAAACGCGGCCATATCGTGGTCGGGACACTGGGCTGACTCACGGAGAATCAACTGCCCGTCCTGCACGGCGAGGTGACCGCCCTTGCGATCAGACTCAGTCCGGGCAGTCACTTCCATGAGGAATGGCGTGCCGGATTGCGCGAACCAAGACAAAATACGCGGATCCAGAGTGGCACCCAAATTGTCGGAGTTGGAAACGAAAAGATAGCGAATCCCGGATGCGATAAGGGCGTCCATCTTTTCGGCAAGCACCGGATATAAATCCCCGTGCCCCGGAGGGCACCATTCAAGATCCGGATTCTCGGGCCACTCGACCGGCTCCATTGTCGCGGCGTTGATCTTGGGAATCTTGTTCTGCAATAATTCGATGTCACGGAAGTCCCCGATTTCGCCATGCCTTTTCAGGTGCTGGTGGGTGTCTGCACTCGTGCTGAAGCTATTCATCAGCAAAAACCGGACGTTTGCTCCCGTGGATTGCCGGAAATGGGCCACCTGCCTCACTATCAAGTCGAGGAACGTCAGCCCTTCGCGGACTTCCAGCAGCGATTTTGCCTTTTCGAGCCCCATGCTCGTTCCCAAGCCGCCGTTGAGCTTCAGGACCGCGCAGGATTCCAGCAACCTGCGAAGCCCGGGAGTATCCATCGGCACCTCCGGAAGATTTTCGATATCGGGAATCTCCGCTGCCGGCTGAATCGCATCCTCGGAAATCAATCCCGTCTTCTCGGAAATTAATAAAGAATAACTGCGCTCGAAACAACGAATGGCGGAAGCCGAAACATCGGCGGTTTTCATTTTCTTGAGGAATGCGGGAAATGACATGATAGAAAGAATATGAAATTCGGGATGCCGTGATCGACGGCGGTATTACTTCGCCACGGCTGTGAAGCCAGGGTCAATCTCGAAACCAAAATAATCCCGTGCATTTTCAAAGCAGATTTCCCGCACCATCGAGCCCACTAGATCCATGTCCTGCGGGAGCTCGCCTCGCTCCATATCACGCCCGAGCAGGTCGCACAAAATACGCCGAAAATACTCATGCCTCGGGAATGACAGGAAACTGCGCGAGTCGGTGAGCATCCCGACAAAGCGCCGGAGTAAGCCGAGATTGGAAAGCGCGTTCATCTGCCATTCCATTGCCTCCTTCTGATCTAAAAACCACCAGCCGCTTCCGAATTGGATCTTCCCGGCGACCGATCCGTCCTGGAAGTTTCCAATCATCGTTCCGATCACGTAGTTGTCTGCTGGATTCAAGTTGTAGATGATTACCTTGGGCAGCATCCCCTCGCGATCCAGCGCATCCAGATATGATCCAAGGGTGCGAGCTTGTGAAAAGTCACCGATGGAGTCGCATCCGATGTCGGCGCCCAACGCTGCCGCATTGCGGGAATTCACGCTGCGCATCGCTCCGATGTGCAGCTGCTTGGTCCATCCCTTGACGGCATCCCATCGTCCGAACTCGAGCATCAAATACGTCGCAAATTGTGCTTGCTCGTCCGCGGTCGCTGCCACTCCTGAGCGTGCCTTTTTGAAAATCGAGACCGCTTCGCTATGACTGCATGGCGCATAGTAGCACGTTTCCATGCCATGGTCGGATAGGCGTCCGCCCAACGCGTGAAAATCATCATGTCGCTTTTTGAGTGCTTCAACGAGATCATCAAAGGTCGTAACAACCATGCCGGCTGCGCTGGAAAGCCTCTCCAGCCATGGGTTGAAGGCATCTGGAGTGCAAACGCTGAATGCCTTATCCGGCCGGAACGTGGGATAGACCCGCGTCCGGATTCCACTGGATGCGATTCTTTCGTGGGTCGCCAGCGAGTCCGCCGGATCATCGGTGGTGCCCAACACCGCGACGTCGAACATTTCCAGCAGGTTGTTTACCCGCAAGGACGGGAGCTTCGCATTGCACGCCTCCCAGATTTGATTTCCTGTTTCTGGAGAAATCATGACATCCAAATCGAAGTGCCGCGCGAGTTCCAAATGGGACCAATGATACAGCGGGTTACGCAACGTGTATGGAACCGTGGCCACGAACGCATCGAACTTTTCGCGCCCGCTGGCATCACCTGTGCAAAACCGCTCGGCGAACCCGTTGGATCGCATCGCCCGCCATTTGTAATGATCGCCCGCCAACCAAATTTCGAACAGGTCTGAGAACTGATAATTCGATGCAATCTGCGCGGGAGGCAGGTGATTGTGGTAATCTATGATCGGACACTTCGAAGCGTGGCGGTGATAAAGCTCCTGCGAGGCATCGGTCGTTAAAAGCCAATCGGCATGAATGAACGTGCGGGAATGAAGGAGTGGATTTTCCATGAAGGGCGATTATATCAGGCCTCGCGCGGCATCTCAAGCTCTCGATGCTCGACCTGCGTAAGGGCGAAAGGCACATCTCGTGCAAGAAGTTCCACCGGGATTTACCTCGCAGAACAACAATATACGAAAAAATGTAAAAATTGTATTGCCGAAGAAATCCTATTTGGTAGTTTCTTCGTTCCCGCATAAAGACGGGGAGTAAGGATAACCACATTCCTGTGTGGTTTTTTTGTCCCCGGACATTTTTTCGGGAGAATTTATTTGGAGAACATCAGATGCCCACAATTAACCAACTAGTCCGCAAAGGACGCGAAAAAGCGATTGTGAAATCGAAGTCGCCTGCGCTTGTCAACTGCCCTCAGCGGCGTGGCGTGTGTGTGCAGGTCATGACTCGGACGCCCAAGAAGCCGAACTCCGCTCTTCGCAAAGTCGCCAAAGTACGCCTCACCAACGGACAAGAGGTAATTGCCTACATCCCCGGAGAAGGCCACAACCTTCAAGAGCACTCGATTGTTCTTGTCCGTGGTGGACGTGTGAAAGATCTTCCAGGCGTGCGGTACCACATTGTTCGTGGAACCCTCGACAGTCTTGGAGTTGATGGCCGCCGACGCAGCCGCTCGAAATACGGCACTAAACGCCCGAAGCCCGGCCAAGAAGACACCAGCGCCAAAGGCAAAAAGAAAAAATAGGTCAATATTATGTCCCGCCGACGCAGAGTTATTCATAAAGAAGTAAAGCGCGATAGCCGCTACGCCAGTCCGCTGGTTGCGCGCCTCATCAGCGCAGTCATGCAACGTGGAAAAAAATCGACCGCCGAACGCATCGTTTATGGTGCCATCGACAAAAGCCGAGAAGGCAGCGACACGGTCGATCCTCTCGAGACGCTCAATAAGGCGATCGATAATGCGCGGCCTCGTTTGGAGGTTAAGTCCCGCCGTGTCGGTGGTTCAACCTACCAAGTCCCTATGGAAGTTCCCGCGGATCGCCAAGTAGCACTCGCAATGCGCTGGCTTGTGAATTTTGCCAATAACCGCAAAGGCATTCCCATGAAGGATGCGCTCGCCAATGAATTGCGCGACGCCGCAGCCGGACAGGGTAATGCGATCAAGAAACGTGACGATATGCATAAAATGGCGCAAGCCAATCGTGCATTTGCCCACTTCCGTTGGTAGTCCGTCCTTACTGAATTTACGAAAATTTTTCCTCGCTCTACCATGTCTGCTACGCTCCAAGAAAAACCCGCAGGTTCGGCAAACCCGAACTCGCCAAATCGTGCTTTTCCCCTCGAGCGAACCAGAAATATTGGTATTTGTGCGCACATCGATGCGGGCAAAACGACGCTGACCGAACGCATCCTGTTCTACACAGGGATGATTCACAAGATTGGCGAAGTGCATGACGGTACGACGGTCACCGACTGGATGGAGCAGGAGCGCGAGCGTGGTATCACGATCACCTCTGCTGCAACGACCTGCTCTTGGTTGCAGAAAAAAGAAGACCACGACGGGGTTTATAAGATGTTTGAGGGCATCAATCAGCGGGTAAACATCATCGATACTCCCGGGCACGTGGATTTCACTGCCGAAGTCGAGCGTTCCCTCCGCGTGCTTGACGGTGCTGTTGCTGTTTTTTGCGGTGTCGCTGGAGTGCAACCGCAGTCTGAAACCGTCTGGCGCCAAGCAAGCAAATATAACGTTCCGCGCATTGCGTTTGTGAACAAAATGGATCGCGTAGGAGCAGATTTCGAAGCCGCTGTCGAAAGTATGCGCACCAAGCTCGGCGCGAATGTCTGGCCCATCCTGCTTCCTCTCGGGAAAGAAGATTACCTTCGCGGACAAATCGATATTCTCAATCGCGTTGCTGTTTTGTATAACGATGATGATTCCATGGGTTCGACCTACGAGATCATTGAGATCCCTGAAGATTACAAGGCGCTCGCCGAGAAGGCGTATAATGATCTGGTCGCGCAAATGTGTGACCTCGATGAGGAAATCGGAATGCTTTTCTTAGAGGAACAGCCAATTTCCAAGCAGCAACTCAAGGCTGCCATCCGTCGCCAAACGATCGCAAACCGCTTCGTTCCTGCAGCCGGCGGGTCTGCTTTCAAAAACAAGGGCGTCCAGTTCCTCGTTGACGCTGTGGTGGATTACCTCCCTAGCCCCATCGACATTCCGCCAGCAAAGGGTCAGGATCCCGATACGCTCGAGCCTATGCCTGCGGTATCCGATGATAACGCAAAGTTTTGTTCGCTCGCGTTCAAACTCTGGAGTGATCCCTTTGTCGGAAAGCTTGTATTCTTCCGCGTCTATTCCGGAAAACTCCAAAAGGGAGACACGGTTTACAATCCACGGACCAATAAACGCGAGCGCATCAGCCGCATCATTCAGATCCAAGCCGACAAGCGCGAAGACGTTGATGTTTGTTATTCGGGTGATATTGCGGCCATCGTCGGCATCAAAAATATCACGACGGGCGACACGCTTTGCGACGAGGATTTCCCGATCCTTCTCGAACCACCGTCGTTCCCAGACCCTGTTATTTCGATGTCTATCGAGCCTAAGACCAAGGTGGATCAGGAGAAGATGGGAATGGCTTTGCAGCGACTCGCTGAAGAAGATCCTACCTTCCGTGTATTCACCGATGAGGACACGGGCCAGACGATTGTCGCTGGAATGGGTGAGCTTCACCTGGAAATTATCCGAGATCGCCTGCTCCGCGAATTTAAAGTGGACGCCAACTCGGGCAAGCCACAGATCGCTTACAAGGAAACCATCCTCGTCGCAGCAGATGGCGAAGGGAAACTCGTTAAACAGTCCGGTGGACGGGGCCAATATGGCCATGTGGTCATCAAACTCGCTCCGAATGAACGCGGCAAGGGGATTACCATCGAGAATAAAACTGTGGGTGGATCGATTCCAAAGGAATATATTCCAGCGGTTATCAAGGGCCTGAACGAAGCCACCCTCAATGGCGTGGTCGGCGGATACCCGGTGATCGACATTCTCGTGGAAATCGTTGACGGCAGTTACCATGAAGTCGACTCCAACGAGATGGCATTCAAGATGGCGGCCATCTTTGCGCTGAAAGATGGTCTTAAGCGCGCAAAATCCATTCTTCTTGAGCCAATCATGAAGGTGGAAAATATCACTCCCGACGAATACCAAGGCGATATCATGGGGGATCTCAACCGCCGCCGCGCCCGCATCTCGGGGCTGGAGACCAAGATCAATCTTACCACGATTTCTGCGGAAGTCCCCTTGTCCGAAATGTTCGGGTACGCGACTGCAATCCGCTCGCTTTCGAAAGGGCGCTCGTCCTATTCGATGGAGCCATCTCACTTCGAGCAAGTCCCGCAGCAGGTCCTGAATGCGGTCATCGAACAAAAAAATTAATTGAGTAACCAATCATGACGAACGGCCAGAAAATACGCATTCGCCTCAAGGGCTTTGACTACCGGATCCTTGATGCCTCGGCATCAGAGATCGTGGAAACAGCAAAGCGCACGGGCTCCAAGGTTACGGGTCCAATTCCGCTTCCGACCCGAATTGAAAGATTCACGGTGAACCGGTCACCCCATGTCGACAAAAAATCGATGGAGCAATTCGAAATCCGGACCCACAAGCGGCTTCTGGATATCGTTGAGCCCACAGCAAAAACTGTCGATGAACTCCGCAAGTTAAACTTGCCCGCCGGCGTGGACATCACCATTAAAATCTAACAGCGCTCACGCGCACTTGAAACATGAGTATTGGACTCTTAGGTAAAAAGCTTGGCATGACCCGCGTCTATGACGAAACCGGCAACGCCATACCGGTTACCGTCATCGCAGCCGGGGGAAATCGCATTCTCCAAGTCAAATCCGACGACACGGATGGCTATTCGGCCGTTCAAATCGGATTTGACGACCAGAAGCCACAGCGTGTTGCGAAAGCACAGCTCGGGCATTTCAAAAAAACAGAGTCGACTCCGAAGCGTTTCATCCGTGAATTCCGCTTGGTTGAAGGCGAGTCTGCTCCGGAATCTGTTGAACTTCCTGTCACCACTTTTGAAGTTGGTCAGTATGTGGACGTGATCGGCCAATCCAAGGGCAAGGGATTTCAGGGTGTAATGAAGCGGCACCATTTCGCTGGGCAGCCAGCCTCTCACGGATCCAAGATGCACCGCCGCAATGGTGCTATTGGAAACCGCTCGACCCCGGGCCGTGTGTTCAAAAACATGGGAATGCCTGGTCACATGGGCGATGAACGCATCACCACCCAAAACCTTCAGATCGTCCAAGTCCGTGAGACTGAAAACGTTCTCCTTATAAGCGGTGCCGTTCCGGGAGCAATCGGATCGTATGTGATGGTTCGCCCGGCAATCAAGAAACATAACCTAAAAGCCGCAATTTAAGCCATGAGTGCTTCCGTTTTCACTTTACAAGACGCCGAAGAGGCGAAAATCACCCTAATTACCGACGAAAAGAAGGGCAATCAGGCTGTCCACGACGTCGTTGTTGCTATCCAAGCGGCTCGCCGCAGCGGCACCGCATCCGTTAAAACCAAGGGTGAGGTCGCCCTCTCCGGTCGCAAGCCCTGGCGCCAAAAGGGCACTGGTCGCGCTCGCGCTGGCTCCTTCGGATCGCCCGTCTGGGTCGGTGGCGGTGTTGCGCACGGACCAAAGCCTCGCGACTACACGAAAAACGTCCCTAAGGCAGTCAAAAAATTGGCCTTTCGCAAGGCTTTGAGCGCACGCATCCTCGATGGCGACGTAATCATGGTGGACTCGTTCAACGTTGCTACTGGCAAGACGAAGGAGTTTGTTTCTCTCCTGACATCTATGAACGAGAAGGCAAAAAAAACTCTCATCGTTGGTGCCAGCTTTGACGAGAACACCTTCAAGTCTGCGCGTAATGTGCAGCGCACTCTGTTGGCTAATGCCACTGACGTGAATACCGAGCAATTGCTCGCATTCGACAAAATCATCCTTACCCGCGAAGCGGTTGAGAAACTCTCCGAAAGGTTGTCCTAATGAGCCAGGTTTTCGATCATATTAAGACGGTCATCCTGACCGAAAAAGCGACGTTACTCGCAGAGACACAAAATAAATACGTCTTCCGAGTTAGCCCTGCTGCAAACAAAAAACAGATTAAAGAAGCCATCGAAATTCTTTTTAAGAAGACGGTGGTTGCTGTGAACACCGCCAATTACGCCGGAAAGAAAAAGCGCGAACGTCGTGCTGATTTCGGTCGCAAGCCGCATTGGAAAAAAGCGGTGGTCACGATCAAAAAAGGCGAAAAACTCGATCTCGTTTAACTACGGGAGGTAATCACCATGGGACTCAAAACATTTAGACCACTCACTCCGTCGCTGCGCTTCAAGGCGCTCCCGGACTTTGCGGAAATTACGAAATCCGAACCGGAAAAGGCGCTTCTCCGCCCGCTCAAAAAGAGCGGTGGGCGCAATAATAACGGTCGCATGACATCACGCCATCGCGGCGGTGGGCACAAGCGGCAATATCGGCTTATTGACTTCAAGCGAACCAGGCGTGGGGCCGTAGCAGATGTCATCGCGATCGAATACGATCCCAACCGCACCGCGCGCATCGCCCTCCTGCAATATGCAGATGGTGAGAAGACTTACATCTTGGCTCCCTCGGGGTTAAATGTAGGTGCAAAAGTTCAGGCAGGTGAGGGCATTGATGCAGCAATTGGAAATGCGCTTCCGCTGAAATCGATCCCGCTTGGAACTACGATCCATAACATCGAGCTAATTCCCGGACGGGGTGGCCAAATTGTCCGCAGCGCGGGCTCGCAAGCCACCCTCGCTAACCGCGAAGCTGGATACGCTTCTGTGAAATTGGCCTCCGGCGAAATGCGCAGGATCCACGAGGAATGCTACGCGACTGTTGGCCAAGTAGGAAACACCGATCACATGAATGTTTGCAGCGGTAAGGCTGGTCGTTCCCGTTGGCTGGGTATTCGCCCGCATGTCCGGGGAATGGCAATGAATCCGATCGATCACCCGATGGGTGGTGGACAAGGTAAGAGCAAGGGCGGTGGTGGACGTCACCACCCGATGAGCCCGTGGGGCCAGTTGGCAAAGGGCTTCAAAACCCGCCGCAAGCACAAGACATCCGACAGCTTTATTATTGAGCGTCGCAAGAAGAAGTCCAAGAAATAGCACGCCATGGCAAGATCACTCAAAAAAGGTCCCTATGTGGACATGAAGCTTCTCGATAAAATCGACAAGCTCAACGACGCAAACCAAAAGAAGCCGATCAAGACTTGGGCTCGCCGCTCTACGATCACACCCGACTTCGTTGGTCACACATTTAACATTCACAACGGCAAGACCTTTATCCCGGTGTTCGTCACCGAGAATATGGTCGGCCACAAGCTCGGCGAATTTTCACCTACGCGAATATTCAAAAAGCACGGTTCTCACACCGCAAAAGTGACGAAATAATTAGCAATGAAACTTGCTGCAATAGCGGCAGTCCTTTGCGTCTTCGGCTCCGGATTCAACTCCATGGGCCAAGACAATCGATCTTTGACAAATTCTGGATTTCGCATCCCGCAGCTCGGCTCGGGGGGGGGAGGTGTGTCTCGAGAAGACGCTTTCGCCTCACTCCAAGAGCGCTTGCTGCTGGCTGAGAATACGATCCGCGCTCTCACGCAGAGTCTTGCCATCGCGAATAGCGAAGCAGAACTCTTCAAACGTCAATCCGCTGAGCTTTCGCTGAAGTTGCAGACTTTAGGGCTCTCTGGCATTAACGAAGACGAGACGAGGTTGGAACAACGCCTGCTAGGTGCGGTCCGTGACCTCCGACTTGCCCGCCGGGAAAATGGGGAACTTAAAGACGCGCTTGTGATACAAACGGAGACGGTGCTCGCCATGCTGGCCACCACGGATGGCATCGACGCGGAGATCCGCTCGACGCTCGAATCTCAGCTCCGAAATACGAATGAAGTGCTCGGTGTGACTCTCGGAGTGGCGAGCACAGCGGCTTTGGAACCCACGCTTTCCGATGGAATGATCGTTGATATACGGGAAGATTTGTCTCTCATCGTCGCCAATGTTGGCGACCGACACGGAGTGAAAATCGGCATGCCGTTTCAAGTGTGGCGTGGTGAAAACCGCGTTGGCGTCGTCAAAGTCGTCGACGTGCGGGATCGCATCAGCGGAGCAATTATCCAGAATTTAGAATCATCTACCAACCCGGTGAAAGCCGGCGACCGACTCCGGGTGGACGCCCGACAATAGAAACAATCAGACAACGACAACTTCCAAATTCATGCAGGTTCTATCGACATATCGTTTTGCGCGTATTTCCGCGTTTAAAACACGCGAAGTGACGCGGGAAATCCAGGGTCTTCCTGCGACCGACGCGCTCAGCCTTTTAAAATTTACGCCCAAGAAGGCGGCTTTGCTTATTGCAAAGACGCTGAAGAGCGCGATTGCAAATGCGGAGAACAATAATAACCTCCGCCTTGAAAGCCTTGTGGTTTTAGAGGCAACGGTCGGCGAAGGCCCAACAATCAAACGCTTTGTTCCTAAAGCCCGGGGGAGCGCAGGCCCGATCCGGAAGCGGACGAGCCACATCCGCATCATCCTTACCGATGAGGTCGAAATCAAACGTCGCGAACCCAAATCTGCGAAAAAGAGCGTCAAGGCCAAGCGCACACCAAAATCCAAAGCTCCAGCAGAGGCAGCACCTGAAGCCGCCCCCGCTGTTGTGGCCGCCAACCAAGAATAAGTTATGGGACAGAAAGTAAACCCAATCGGATTTCGTCTTCCAATCAACCGGGACTGGCGCTCGAAGTGGTATGCCTCGCGCAAAGATCTCGCGGATTTCCTCTTCGTGGACATGAAGATCCGCACTCATCTGAAGAAACGTCTCAAAACAGCAGCTGTTTCGAAGATTCTTATCGAGCGTGCGTGGAACACCGTCCGTGTTACCATCTTCACCGCCCGTCCAGGCGTGGTCATCGGCCGCAAGGGCTCCGAGATCGAAAATATGACGAGTGAAGTCTCGCGTCTCGCTGAAGGGAAGTCTGTCAAAATTGACATCGTTGAGATCAAAAAACCTGAGATCGACGCACAGCTCGTAGCGGAAAACGTTGCGGGTCAAATGGAGCGCCGAATCTCCTTCCGTCGTGCGATGAAGCGTGCCGTCCAGACTGCCATGGCCATGGGCGCAGAAGGAATCAAAGTCCGGTTGTCCGGCCGCTTGGGTGGTGCAGAAATCGCACGCACCGAGTGGTACCGCGAAGGAACCATCCCTTTGCACACGCTCCGACGTCCAATCGACTACGGGTTTGCAGAGGCTGATACTACCGCCGGCAAAATCGGTGTCAAATGTTGGGTCTGCCGCCCAGCCGACAAGGTGGAGGCTGACGCCGCCCCGGTCGAAAATACGACGGCCAAAATTTAACATACTCTAGGAGGAACTGTCATGCCACTCATGCCCAAACGGGTTAAATACCGTAAATCCCAGCGGGGAAGCCGCAAAGGAAATGCGTCCCGTATGCTCGCCGTCGATTTCGGTGAATTCGGCCTTCAGACGCTGGAACGCGCTTGGATTACGAATACCCAGATTGAAGCTGCTCGTGTTGCGATGAATCGTAATATGAAGCGCAAAGGAAAACTTTGGATCCGGATCTTCCCGGACAAATCTGTTACCAAGCGTCCGCCAGAAACCCGGATGGGTAAAGGAAAAGGCCAACCGGAATATTGGGTTGCCACGGTGCGTCCCGGAAATGTACTCTTTGAATTGAGCGGCATTCCCGAGTCCCTGGCACGCGAGTCTTTGCGCCTAGCGGCAAACAAACTTCCAGTGCGCACGCGCTTTCTTGCGCGGCGTCACGCCTGATCTCGCATCCCGCATCCAAGATAATGAAAATTCAGGAAATCCGTGAGATGACAGTCAAAGAGCTACTCAACCGCAAGCGCGAGTTGCAACAGGAGGCATTTAACCTCCGTATTCAACAACAGGGTGGTCAGCTCGAAAAGCCACACCTTTTAAAATCCAGCAGACGGGACATCGCCCGCATCGAGACCGCGATCACGGAGAAAACCGCCGTCACACAGTCATGAGCGAAAAAATTACCAGCCCCAATCCCGTCGAGTCCACCCGCGGTCTGCGTAAGACACGCGTCGGTGAAGTTGTCTCGGACAAAATGGATAAAACCATCGTTGTTAAAACAACTAACCGTGTGCCGCATCCCAAGTTTGGCAAGATCATCAAGCAAGTAACCAAGTTTCACGTGCACGACGAAAAAAACGAAGCCAAGATCGGCGACCGCGTATCTATAGCGGAAACCCGTCCGCTCAGTCGCCTCAAGCGCTGGCGTCTCGTCGAAGTGATTAAACACTAACACCAAATCCGCCTAAATATATGATTCAATTACGTTCCAGATTGGACGTGGCAGACAACACCGGGGCCCGTATGGCCACGATGATCGGTGTAATCGGCAAGTCCACGATGACTGCGGGAGTGGGTGATGTGATCACCTGCAACGTCAAGGAAGCATCAGCCGGCGGCACCGTCAAAAAAGGTGATGTGGTGCGTGCTGTGGTGGTTCGCACCCGGCAGCCTATCAAACGTGCGGATGGATCCTGCCTCCGCTTTGATAACAACGCCATCGTCATCATCGATAAAGACCAAAATCCCCGTGGCACCCGTGTTTTCGGGCCTGTCGCCCGCGAACTGCGCGAGAAGAACTTCATGAAGATCGTCTCGCTTGCTCCCGAAGTGCTATGAGCAAATCATTATTCCATGTCAAGCGCGGGGACACCGTAGAGGTGATCTCCGGCAACCATAAGGGAGCCACGGGCAAAGTCCTCGAGGTCATCCCGGCTAAATCGCAGGTCCTCATCGAAGGTGTGCGCATGATCAAAAAGCATCAGCGTAAAACTCAGGACCAGCCGAACGGTGCCATTCTCGAACGTGAGGGCCCGATTCATGTTTCCAACGTTAAAATCACGGAGAAGAGCATCTCCGACAAAAAGAAAGCTGCTTAATCGCGAATGAGTGCGCTACCAGAACCAGAACTTTTGACCGAATACCGCTCGCGGGTTATTCCTGCGCTCCAAAAAGCGCATGGCTATTCCAACGTGCACCAGATACCACGCCTGCAAAAGGTGGTGGTGAATTCCGCCGTGGGATCCCACGCTGACGTAAAGGAAGCCCTCGAAATCGCTAAGGCTGAAATCGGAGTGATCACTGGTCAGCGTCCCGTGGAGACACTTGCGAAGAAGAGCATTGCGAATTTTAAGCTCCGTCAGTATCAAGCGATTGGCGCCAAAGTAACGCTCCGTGGCCGTTCGATGTATGAGTTTCTTGAGCGTTTGATCAAGACCGCGCTCCCACGGATCCGTGACTTTCGCGGTGTTTCTGCCAAAGCCTTTGATGGCCGGGGTAACTACACGCTCGGAGTTTCCGATCAGTCGATTTTCCCTGAGATTGAACTCGACCGGATCAAACGTAACATTGGATTTGACATCACGATCGTGACGTCCGCCCGCACCGATGCGGAAGCAAAAACCCTGCTCATGGAGTTGGGAATGCCATTTTCAGACAAGCCGAAGCCTTCGGCACCAACCAAGAACGAAGAGGAGGCAGCGACACAGAGCTAAGCTAAATGTCCACCGGAGCTTCGTTCCCGGTGACAACCGCTTGAAACGCTGCAAATTAAAATGCCCGTATCAGATCCTATCGCCGACCTTCTAGCCCGCCTGCGCAATGCTGGCTCCGCTGGAAAGAGCGAATTCCTTGTCCCTTATTCCAAGATGAAGGGGGAACTTGTCCGCATTCTCAAGAATGAGGGCTACATCGCCGACTACGAACTCGACACCACAGGAAAACACCCCGTGCTGAAGATCCGCCATAAATTCGTCAACAAAGTGGTTGCGATCGCAGGATTGAAGCGCGTGAGCAAACCCGGGTTGCGTAAGTATGTTGCGGCGGATGAAATTCCACGTGTCCTTGGTGGCATGGGCATTGCCATCGTCTCGACATCGAGCGGTGTGATGACCGGCCACGAGGCTAAACGTAAAAATGTGGGCGGCGAATTGCTCGCCTACGTGTGGTAATCTCAAACTGAGGAAATCGTCATGTCACGTATTGGCAAAAAAGAAATCAACCTTCCTGATAAGGTGAAGGTAAATATCGGCGAGAATAGCGCCATCACCGTCGAAGGCCCGAAAGGGAAACTTGAGTGGACTCTGCCTAAGGCAGTGAGTGCCACGCTCGACGAAAAAAAGCTGACATTCGAACGCGCTGGTGAGAACCGCGCGACCAAGGCACTCCATGGATTATCCCGCGCACTCGTCGCGAATATGATTGTTGGCGTCTCGGAAGGATTCAAGCGGGAACTGGAAATCCAAGGCGTTGGCTTCAAGGCTGCGGTTCAGGGGGACAAGCTCAACCTAAACATCGGCAAGTCTCACGCGGTGCTTTTCCCGATTCCAAAAGAAGTCAAGGTCACCGTGAATGACAATACGAAAATCGTAGTCGAGGGGATCGATAAACAAATTGTCGGTCAGTGCGCTGCGAATATTCGTGCCTATTACCCACCTGAGCCTTACAAGGGCAAGGGAATCCGGTATGCCGGCGAGCAAGTCCGCCGCAAAGAAGGCAAAACCGTCCAGTAATTCGTAACAAGAACTATCACTATGGCAAACAATCGCATGCGCAAAATCCGGCATATCCGGGTGCGCAAAAAAATTTCCGGCACAACCGAGCGTCCGCGCTTGTCCGTCCATTTCTCGGGTCGGCACATCACGGCACAGGTCATTGACGACACGCAAGGCGTTACCTTGGCATCTGCCAATACGACAGAAAAAAACATCCGCTCGACCACGGGCGCGCATTCGAATGTGGCGGCGGCTGAGCATATTGGCAAGCTGATCGTCGAGCGTGCCACGCAGAAAAACATCCGCCGCGTCGTTCTAGATCGCGGAGGTTACAAGTACCACGGTCGTGTCAAAGCGCTCGCAGATGCAGCGCGGGAGGCCGGATTTGAATTCTAAAAATACACGCATGGCGAACGATCGTAGAAACTCCAACAGGCCAGCACCGGCGAAAGTCGACGATGGTAAACCAGAGACAGTTGAGAAGGTTGTCTTCATCAACCGTTGTTCCAAAGTGGTCAAGGGTGGACGCCGTTTCAGTTTCAGCGCTTTGATTGTGTCCGGAGATAAGAATGGCCGCGTCGGTTGTGGATTTGGCAAAGCTAATGAAGTTGCCGAAGCCATCCGTAAAGGCTCCGAAGCTTCGAAAAAGAACATGGTGAAAATCGCTCTGCGCGAAAACACCATCCCGCACGAAGTGACGGGTGAATTCGGCGGTGGGCGCGTCTTGCTCCGCCCTGCATCACCAGGAACAGGAGTGATTGCAGGCGGCGGCGTCCGTGCGGTAATCGAGGCAGTCGGAATTCGGGATATCCTCGCAAAATCCTTGGGTTCCAGTAATCACGCCAATGTTGTCAAGGCGACTATCGAAGCACTAACCTCCCTGCGTCCGCGGGAAGAGATTATGAAAATTCGCGGCAAAAAACCACGGCCTGCGACACCGGTTCTGCCGGTCGACGAAGTTGCTGTGCCCGCCAAACAAGAATAAGGAAAACCGATGAGACTGCATGATTTGAAACCCAATCCGGGTGCTAAGAAACGGCGTAAGCGCCTTGGTATTGGTGAGAGCTCGGGCAAAGGAAAAACATCCGGCAAGGGCCATAAAGGCCAAAAAGCCAGGTCGGGTGGGTCAATTCGCCCCGGCTTCGAAGGTGGACAGATGCCTTTGATCCGTCGTTTGCCAAAACGCGGGTTTAACAATAAAGACTTCAAGACCGTCTTCGGTATTGTTAATCTCGATGATCTTGAGAAGCGCTTTGAAGCAGGTAGTTCTGTAAATGAAGCTGTTTTGCGCGAAGCTGGGCTCATCCGCGGTAAAATCGATGGGTTGAAAATCCTCGGTCGTGGCGAAATCACTAAGAGCCTCACGCTCGAAGTTGATGTCATCACAGACTCGGCCCGTGAGAAAGTCGTAAAAGCCGGTGGATCGATTACCATCCGCTTAAAAAAAGTTCTGGCTGCCAGCTAGCCGAAAAGTATTGAAATCCGGAGGCACTTCCGTTGTGAATACCGGTGGGAAAGCGGCGATGAGCCGCTTTCTGTATTTCTCCCGACGCCCACTGCTCCCAATATTTTCCGTATAAATTCATGATTTCCGCGTTTACGAACATCTTCAAAATCCCGGAACTGCGCCAACGCGTGCTTTTCACGCTGGCAATGATTGTTATCATTCGGGTCGGCGCGGTGATTACCACACCGGGAGTGAATGCGGAGGTGCTGCGCGAGTGGTTTCTAAACGTGGCATCGAACACTACAGGCGGGGGCGTCGCGGCTCTATTCAACCTGTTCAGTGGTGGCGCGCTTGCACACGGAGCGGTGTTCTCGTTGGGCATCATGCCGTACATCAGCGCGTCGATTATGATGCAGTTGCTCACGGCCGTGATGCCGCGGTTAAGCAAACTTTCACGCGAGGACGGTGGTCGCCAGAAAATCCAGCAATACACACGTTACGCGACGCTTGTTCTCTGTGTGCTCCAAGATGGCTTCTCGCATTGGTCACTCGAAAATCCGGCTTCGAATCCATTTCTGCCGGGAATCATGGACACCATCACTCGTATCGGCGTGCCGTTAGTCTCTGATCCTGGCCTCGGCTTCCGGTTGCTGACGATCGTGACCATGACCGCAGGCACCATGTTCTTGATGTGGCTAGGCGACCAAATCACAGACCGAGGTGTGGGAAATGGAGTTTCATTGATCATCGCTGTCGGTATCCTCGCACAGCTTCCAGCGGGTCTGATTCAAGCATGGCGGACGTTCGTCCCCAGCGAGGCCGGTGCTGCGTCGCAAGTGAGTCCGGTGGTGCTCGTCTTGATGATCGCGTTCCTTGTGCTGGTGATTGCCGCAGTCATTGCAGTGACCCAAGCGCAGCGTAAAATCTCCGTCCAATATGCCAAACGTGTCGTGGGGCGAAAGGTTTACGGCGGACAGACTCAATACATGCCGCTCAAGGTGAACTATGCAGGTGTCATGCCTATCATTTTTGCGCAGGCAATTTTGTTGTTCCCTTCAACCATTGTGCAGATGGCTTTTCCTCAATCGCCGCTCGCTCGGAGTATTGCTGATGCCCTCACGATTGGGTGGCCACATTACGTATTTTATGCTGCGATGATTTTCTTCTTCAGTTATTTCTGGGTGGCGACTCAGTTCCAGCCCGCGCAGATCGCGGAAGATCTGAAAAAATACGGGGGCTTTATCCCTGGCGTTCGGCCGGGTAAACCTACGGCAGAGTTCTTGGATTTCACCATGACGCGCCTGACGTTCGCCGGTGCGATTTTTCTCACGATCATTGCAGTCCTTCCGGAGTTACTCAGCCGCTCGATGCAGGTTCCTTACATGACTGCGCAGTTTTTTGGTGGCACGGGCCTGTTGATTATCGTTGGTGTGGTTCTGGATACGATGCGTCAGATCGAAACGCATCTTTTGCAACGCCACTATGATGGATTTCTTCGGAAGGGCCGGATTCGTGGAGCGAGAGATAATCGGAACCGCATGAGTTCTGGAAATGTGGTCTCCGAATCATCGCTTCTTTGGATTTATGTCTTAATCGCGATCCTGGTCATCGCTGGAACGACCATCTTCCTTGCGGGCGGGAATTAGTGCGTCGGTGAAGAGTAACCTCATATTGCTCGGACCACCCGCATCGGGAAAGGGAACGCAAGCTGAGTTGCTTGCGGACCGACTCAAGCTCCCCGCCGCATCCACAGGCGCTATGCTAAGGCAGGAGCGCGAAGCGGGATCTGAGTTGGGGCTCGAGGCCGAGAAGTGGACCCGTGAAGGGAAACTTTTTCCTGATGATCTCGCTCTACGAGTGGTGAAACACTGGCTTGATGCTGACCGATGGGGAAAATTTTTGCTTGATGGATTTCCCCGTACGCTTGGGCAGGCACTGGCGTTCGATGATGCGCTGGACTCGCATCGGCTAAAGGATGACTTGCTTGCGCTACAGCTTGACCTTGCCGAAGGTGCAATTCGGGCTCGGGTTGCGGACCGCCTTACCTGCAGTGATTGCGGCGCAACGTATGGAGCAGCCTTTCACAAGCTGGACGAATCGAAGCCATGCCCAGAATGCGGCGGGATGTTGGAACGCCGGGCTGACGACACGAGTGCCGCCCTTGAAAATCGCCTAAGTCAATACCAGGAATTGACGCTACCTGTTTGTGAATTTTATCAGTCATCGGGCCGGCTTGTCAAAATCGACGCATCGCAATCGCGCGAGGCGATCCACGAAGCCATCATGACGGCGGTTCTAACGGAGGATGGACAATGATTCCCATCAAGACCGACGCTCAGATTGACAAAATGCGTGCCGCAGGAGATCTGGCGAGCACCGTCTTGAATGCGGTAGCGGATTTGATTCAGCCAGGAATTACCACTGGAGAACTCGACCGCGCCGGCGGACAGTTTATCGCTGATGCTGGAGCTAAAAGTGCGTTCCTCGGCTACCGTGGAACGTTTCCCTCACATCTTTGTATTTCCGTGAACGACGAGGTGGTCCATGGCATCGGTGGAAAACGGAAAGTCAACTACGGTGATATCATTAAGCTCGATTGTGGAGTGATTCTTGGAGGATGGATCGGCGACACAGCTGCAACAATCCCGGTGGGAATCGTCGATCCTGAAATTGAACGCCTCTTGCGCGTGACTGAGGAGACCCTCATGGGAGCACTCGCGCTTGTCACCGAAGGTCGTCGCCTCGGAGATGTCTGTCATTTTATCGAACAGGAAATCGTCCGCAGCGGGTTTTCTGTCGTGCGGGAATTCGTAGGTCACGGCGTAGGCAGTCGCCTCCACGAGGAACCGCAGATTCCCAATTATGGCCGCAAAGGCACGGGCCCCAAGCTCAAGGCCGGAATGATCCTTGCTATCGAGCCCATGGTCAATCTGGGACGTGAACAAGTGAGATTACTTCCAGACAAATGGACGGTCGTCACGAAGGATGGATCACCGTCCGCACATTTTGAGCACACCGTTTTAGTGACAAAAGATCAACCAGAAGTCTTGACATGGCGCAGGAAGTCGCTATTCAACTAACGTATAAGGTCATCGAGTTGTCTCCAAATTCCCCTTTCCAAGTTGAACGGGGTTGCCGGTGACGAAGAGCTCGAAAGCACTTCCGGCTTAGCGGCGTTGATTTCAACGGTACGCACTTGGATACCACTTCCAAGGCCAGAGTGTCCCCAGATGACCCGACCAATTAACCAGTAGAAATTTTAACCGAAACAAAAAAAACATGAAAGTTCGAGCATCCGTCAAGCGGCTCTGTGAAAGTTGCAAAATCGTGAAACGTGAAAATGTTGTACGAGTTATTTGTAAAAATCCACGCCACAAGCAAAAACAAGGATAATCCCATTTTTGATTTTGGGATTTGGATTTCTCAATCGGGTGTATCTACCCGATTCACGGATCCCGGCGGCTGGCCTCCAAAATCACGAATCGAAAATCACCAATCCCAAAACTATTATGCCACGCCTACTTGGAGTTGACATCCCCGGAGAAAAACGCATTGAAGCGTCCCTCCCATACATTTACGGAATCGGGCCGAAGACCGCACGACGCGTCCTCGAACAAGCCCAGATTGATCCCAACATCCGTGCCAAGGACCTCAGTACTGAGCAAATCGGTGCCATCGTTCACGCAATCAGCGGCAGCCGCCTCCTCATCGAGGGCGACCTTCGCCGGGAGCTGCAAGGAAATCTAAAGCGCTTGCAGGCGATCAATTGCTATCGCGGTATCCGCCACCGTCGCGGGCTTCCTGTTCGCGGTCAGCGCACGTCCACCAACGCACGGACCCGCAAAGGACCTCGTCGCACCGTGGGCGTCCAACGCAATCCAAACGCCAAGACCGGCAAAGTCTAATCTGAATTAAGAGAAATATCATGGCCGAAGAATCCAAAGACCCAGTCGCTCCCGACGCCGATGCGGCGCCGGAGGAAAATAAACCCGCTGCCGAAGCAACGCCCGTTGCTCAGGCGCCTGCTGACGAAGCGGCCCCCGCTGCCGCCGATGCGGTGCCGGAGGAAAATAAACCTGCCACCGAAGCAACGCCCGTTGCTCACGCGCCTGCTGACGAGGCTACAGTGGCGCCCGCCGCACCCGAAGTTGCAGCTAGCGAGGCAGCCGCTACAGCGCAGGCTGAGACGCCCGCCTCCAACGCAGCAGCTCCTACCGACGCCAAGCCGGTTGCCGAGGTAAAACCCAAGGCTCCAAAGACCAAGGGCAAGAAAAAAACCGCCGAAGCAACTCCTGTTGAGCCTGCGAAAATCAGCATCTCGCTCGATGACGCCATTGAGCCGATTAAGATTGTCAAGGCCAAGGGTAGTAAAAACGTGACGCAGGGCATCGCTCACGTTCAAGCCAGCTTCAACAACACCATTGTTAGCCTCACTGACCTCCGTGGTGCGGTGCTGGGATGGTCGAGTGCTGGCAAATGTGGATTTAAAGGCTCTCGGAAAAGTACGGCATATGCTGCGCAGATGGTTGCGCAAGACGCTTGCCGACAGGCCATGGGCCATGGGCTCAAAGAAGTCGAGGTCCGTGTGAAGGGCCCAGGAGCAGGCCGTGAGTCTGCCGTCCGTGCCATGCAGGCCATCGGGCTCGAAATCGCAATTATCCGCGACGTGACGCCGGTGCCACACAACGGATGCCGCCCGCCAAAACAACGCCGCGTCTGACCGAAATATGAAAATCTCAACTTCCAAATTTTAAAATGGCTCGCTATACAGGACCAAAAACAAGGATAAGCCGTCGCTACAATGTGCTTCTGGCTGGATCTGCAAAGGCGTTCGAACGCAAAAATTACCCACCGGGCATGCATGGCCCGAAAGGCTCGCGACGCAAGGTCTCCGACTATGCGCTCGCGCTCGCGGAGAAACAAAAACTTCGGTATCAATATGGCGTTCTCGAGAAACAATTCCGTAGGTACTTCCAGATTGCTATCAGCAAGCGGGGTGTAACCGGTGTCACACTGCTCCAACTTCTGGAAACCCGCGTGGATAACATCGTCTATCGAATGGGATTCTCCCGGACTCGCGCAGGAGCGCGGCAACTCGTCGCTCACGGCCACGTCTGCGTCAATGGCCGTAAACTCGATGTTTCTTCTGCAAACCTGCGTCCTGGGGACAAAGTATCGATCAAGGACGTTCCCGGATCAAAGCGTCTCGCGCAGCGCGGGGTCGAACTCTCGGTCGTCAACGCACCTGATTGGCTCACAGTTGACAAGGAAAACTTGACCGGTGAGGTCATGAGAATCCCGACTCGTGAGGAAATTAATCCGATCGCAAACGAACAACTCGTCGTCGAACTTTACTCCAGATAGTTTCAGATTTCCTTCGGGAGTGACTTCTCCCTCGAAATCGGACGGATGCCTTGGGCACTGTCGATGATGCGCCCGCCTTTTGGCGGGCGCATTTTTGGTTTCAAACCAAGTGATGTTGCGCGGGACCGCATCGTGCCCGCTTGGGGGAGTTCCGGATAAGATCTGCCCGAGTCGGAACGGTTCGCATTTGCTGCGGGTAATAGAGAAAATGCGGTTTCCCCTCTCTTATCGGTTGTCGCGGACGGCGCGGTGTGCTTTGTTGTTCGACTCGCAGTATAGCATTATGAACGTTTTTGTAGAATCCAAACCCAATTGTATCGCCACGCTCCGCGTGGAACTTGAACCCGAGCGCGTTGAAAAAGAATGGCAGGCAATTTCCAAAGCCTTCCAAAAGCAGGCACGCATTCCAGGCTTCCGCCCCGGCAAGGCTCCTCAGGCTCTGATTGAGAAGAAATTTGAATCAGATATCCGCGAGGAGCTTCAAAATAAGCTCCTCCGGTCGGCAATGAATGAAGCCATTGAGCAAAAGAAGCTTCGTGTGATTTCGGTTTCAAACGTGGAAAAGGTTGAGATCATGCCGGATCGATCGATGCAGTTCACCGCGACATTAGTGATGTCGCCTGAATTCGACATGCCCAATTATTCGACGATCGAAATCGACGCGGAACGTCGTGCTGTGGGTGACGAGGACGTTGAGAATGCGTTGAAGACCATCTCCGAGCAACATGCGGAATTTGAAACAATCGAGGGGCGTGCGCTCGAAATGGAAGATTTTGCAGTGCTGACGTATGAAGCAAAATTGGATAGTATCCCGTTGTTGGAATCGATGCCCGATGCGCCTAAACTCCTTGCTGGAAAGCCCAATTGGTGGATTCGTGTTTCCCCCGGTACTTTGGCACCTGGATTTACTGAAGCACTCGCGGGATTGGCGATCGATGAGACCCGCAGCTTTGATCTCACACTCCCCGGGGACTTCTCGCATGAACCGCTCCGTGGTAAAACGTTGCAGTTTACTGCGACACTGCATGAGATCCGCACGCGCAAATTACCTGAGCTCAACGATGAATTTGCGTCGAAAGTCGAATCCGGAAAAACCATGCAGCAACTCCGCGATGATGTTCGCAGCGAGATGGAAAAATATGCCGACCGTGATTTTGAGACAGCCAAGCGCAATGGTGCGATCCAGCACTTGCTGACGAATGTCACCTGTGACCTGCCAACGCACCTCGTGAACAACGAAATGCAGGATATTCTCAAGGAGATCGTCCAAGAGAATCAGGTCCGTGGGATCAGTGACGATGAATTGAAATCTCAGGAGGATCAAATTCTGGGATTCGCAAAACAAAGTGCCGCGGACCGCGTCCGTTCCCGGTTTCTTCTGCTGCGCATCGCCGAACAGGAAAAACTTGAAGTCACTCAGCAGGAGATGACGACCTATCTCATCCAAATGTCGGCCCGGTATGAAATGCCCGTGCAGAAGCTCATCAAAGATCTTCAGCGTCGCAATGCGTTCGGCGCAATCCGTGAGCAGATTCTTGTCGGTAAGACCCTTGAATTCATCGCATCCAATGTTACCGTTAGGGCACCCGCCGAAGTAATTGCTCCAGCGGCTTAACAATCATCTCGCGAAGTAAGTAAATTTATGTTGGTTCCAATAGTAGTAGAGCAAACCGGGCGCGGAGAACGCAGTTACGACATCTTTTCCCGGCTCCTGAAGGACCGGATCATATTCATCGGCACCGGGATCGATGACACGGTCGCAAATCTTGTGATCGCGCAGATGTTGTTTTTGCAAATGGAAGATCCTAAAAAAGATATCCATATTTACATCAACTCTCCGGGTGGTTCGGTGACCGCTGGGCTTGCGATTTACGATACGATGCAGTTTGTGACGTGTGACGTGACGACGTATTGCATGGGTATCTCCGCCAGCATGGGTGCAGTTCTATTGGCTGCCGGAACCAAGGGGAAACGCTATGCACTTCCCAACTCCGACATTATGATCCACCAGGTTTCCGGTGGAGCCCAAGGGCAGGCCAGTGATGTCGAGCGGCAGGTTGAGTTCATGTTCAAGTTGAAGAAACGCTTGAATCGCATCCTCTCCGAGCACACGGGCAAGCCAATCGAACAGGTCGAGCGCGATGCAGACCGTGACTACTACATGTCCGCTGAGGAAGCGAAGTCGTATGGGCTGGTGGATCACGTGGTTCAAACGCGTAAAAACGCGCCGCCGGAGTTACAGGCGGAAGCCAAACCTGCGGAATAGCCTTTCCGGATGGCGCGGCCCTCCAACCTCACCATGTGCTCTTTTTGCGGAAAGAGCCACTCGGAAGTCCGTAAGCTGATTGCGGGTCCGGGCGTTTATATCTGCGATAGTTGCATCACGGTTTGCAAAGGCATTCTGGATAAGGAACTCGGTGAGGATTCCAGGAAACAGAATCCGTCGCTGCGCGTCCCAAAGCCTGCTGACATCCGTCGCGAGTTGGATCAGCACGTCATCGGTCAAGATATAGCCAAAAAATTCCTCTCCGTCGCAGTACACAACCACTACAAACGCATCTCCCAGGATTCCGGCGAGGATTCGCTCAAGCTTGACGCATATGCGGGCGTTGAGATCGAGAAGAGCAATATCTTGCTGATTGGCCCGACTGGCTCCGGAAAGACGTTGCTCGCGCGAACACTCGCTCGTGTGCTTGATGTGCCATTTTGCATTGCCGACGCGACGACGATTACCGAAGCCGGATATGTCGGTGAGGATGTAGAGAACATCGTTCTCCGTCTCCTCCAGAGCGCGGACTATGATGTCAAACGGGCTGAAGCGGGAATCGTGTATATCGATGAGATCGATAAAATCGGCCGCAAAACGGAGAATGTCAGCGTCACGCGCGATGTCTCGGGTGAGGGCGTGCAACAGGCGCTGTTGAAAATCCTCGAAGGCACGGTATGCAACGTGCCGCCTCAAGGTGGTCGCAAGCACCCTCAGCAGGAATATATTCAGGTCAACACAGACAAGATTCTATTTATTTGTGGTGGTGCATTTGTAGGGCTGGAAAAAATCGTTCAACGCCGGAGAGGGGCCAACTCCATGGGCTTCCATATTCCAGGTGGCGTGACGACAGTGAGTGCCGCAACCGCTGCGGCGGTGCGTGCGGTGGAGCCTGAGGACTTGATGAGCTTTGGGCTGATCCCGGAGTTTATAGGGCGGCTTCCGGTGGTAACCACGCTTGATCCGCTGACTGAAGATGAACTGGTGGCGATTCTCACCGAACCGAAAAACGCCATGGTGAAACAATATTCCAAGCTCATGGCGATGGACGGCATCAATCTTACCGTCACTAAAGATGCTCTGCGTGCGCTGGCTGCCGAAGCCGTGAAGAAGGGAACGGGAGCTCGTGCGCTCCGGTCTCTCATGGAGCATATTATGTTGGACGTGATGTACGAGGCACCGAGCCGCGACGATATCTCGGACATCACTATCAATCGCGCTGTCGTCGAAGGAAAGCGCTCGCCCCTCCTCCGGCGTAAGCAGGAGAAGGATGCGGCGTAGGCCTAACCTCGCATGATCGCTCCGCAGGAGACGTTCGCCTACCTATTCGAGCGGTTTCCCGCATTTTCGCAGACTTTCGTTTACAGGGAAGTCCTCGCCATGCGCGGAATTGGAGTGAAGGCAAAAGTCTTCTCGATCCGCGAACCCAGCGGTGAGCCCTCTCAGGATTTTCCTCCCGAGCTGAACGGAATTACAGAATATCTGCCGCCGGGTTTTCAGGACCGTATCGAGGTTGATGCGGGATTCCGCCGTGCCGCCCGCCGGGGAATTAAGCAGCTTTCGGAGCTGTGGGGAGATGAATCCGAGAAGCGCCGGATCTACGAGGCGCTCTGGTTGGCTCCCGAACTCCGTCGTGCAAGAATTAGCCACGTTCACGCGCATTTTGCGGGAATGGCAGCAAGGACGGCATTCTGGCTGCATCGGCTCGAAGGGATTCGATTTAGCTTCACGGCGCACGCGAACGATATCTTTTGTGACGAGCCTATCGAGCGGCTCGATCAGATGATTTCTGCTGCCGAATTTGTTGCAACAGAAACTGAGTTCAGTGCGAAATTTCTGCGCGAGCACCATCCGGCGTATGCAGGCAAAATTTTCCGTATATTCAACGGAATCCCGCTACATCCGCTTACGAGAGCAGTGGCGACGCATCCGCCCTTGGTGATCGGCGTCGGAAGATATATCGAAAAGAAGGGATTTGAGGATTTGATCGCGGCCTGCCGCCAGTTGCAGGATATCGAGTTTGAATGTCAGATCGTGGGTCAGGGACCATTGGAAAATGCGCTGCGCCAACAAGCGGGCTCCGGGGCCGGAAATGTCGTAATTACTGGTGCCCGAACTCAGAATCAAATTACGGCTGCTTTTGCACAGGCCTCCATCTTTGTCCTTCCCTGCGTTTACGCTGCGGATGGTGGCAGTGACAACCTACCGACGGTGATTATGGAGGCAATGGCTGCGGGGCTGCCAGTGATCTCAACGCCGGTTGCTGGCGTTCCTGAAATGGTTGTGGATGGGGAAACCGGCTATCTTGTTCCAGAGCACGATCCTGGAGCGCTTGCGGCGAGGATCCGCACCCTGCTCGGAGACCCTGGGCAAGCGCAGGCTATGGGGCTCGCTGGACGCCGTCGATGCGAACAGCTATTCGACGCCGAGCGCGTGGCCGGGCACCTTCGGGACATTCTGCAAAAACATGGCGCCCTAGAGTCCCCGACCGTGCTCCCATGGTGGAATCGTTGGTTTAAAAGTCCAGCGCAGTGACATCTCGTCCGCGCCACCGCTGAGGCGGCGCGGCTACTTATTGCTATCAGCGTTTACTGAGTCTGCAGCGCTTCTTGTTGCGCGACGTTGATTTTGTTCAGACGGCGAATTTCTGTGCGGATCCGGGCAATCTGACGATTCCTCACCGTTACATTTTTCACGTTGTTGCTGATCTCAATCACTCGAAACTGGAGATAAAAAATCTCCTTTTGCACGGGAGTGTATTGGGGCGGCAACGGCGGAGCCGGGGCTGGCGCAGGTGCGGGAGTCGGGGCTGGCGTGGGCGCCGGGCGTGGTCCAAAGGTAATGCCTGTCGCGTTGGACACATCGATGTTATTCGTGCCACCCGGGCCGTTGTTCACGATGGTATTGTCAAACACGAACGTCCTGTTGCAAGCACCAGTTGCGTAGAGCCCGACGACAGTGTTCAGCGTGATGCTGTTTTTAATGATGTCGTTATCTGTAGAGCTCTCGATGTAGAGCCCCGCTTCTCGATTTGACTCGATCGTGTTTTGAAACGCGGCACTGGTGCCGCCGATTGTTGTGCCTCGTGTGCCAGAGCCAAGGAGAATGCCGCCGAGGGTATTTGGAATTGATGCCTGATTCAACCCGGCTCCAAGACCGACGAACGATCCATAGATGCGGTTATTGAACGCTTGTCCGACGATCGCGATTCCATATCCGTCGTTCCCTGAGGCATGCACGGCGCTTTCAATGGATGGTTGAAATCCACCGATCGCATTATTGTGCGCGGTGCCGCTGATGACGATACCGGATCCCTTGTTCGGAATCGGAGCCGAGATCTCCGTATTTGTTCCAGTGCCCGTGTCCGTGATTTCCACGCCCGATGCATTGCCTGTGATCTCAATGCCGTGGGCTTCGTTCCCGGAAATGATGCACGTCTGGACCCGATTGTTTCCCCCCGTGGCGGATATCATGATTCCATTAAGTCCGTTCGGCGATGCGATTGGCTGAAACGCCGCGATCCCGCCAAAGGTATTGAATGAGATAAATCCGGATACCCTGTCGCGGACTTCGATGCCGTGGCCAGCATTGCCCGAAATCACGTTTCCAAGCGGGATCACCCCACCAACCTGCGTGTTTGCCGAACTACCGGCGACCACCAGACCGTTGAAGCCATTGGGTACGCTCGTCGCATTATCGGCTCCCATGCCGAGGAAGTTGGCTTGGATCGTCACGTTGTCCGAGTCTTGGACCCGGACGCCATTGTAGCCATTTCCTGCGATGACATTGTAAGCGACAAAGGGATTTTCGTAGAGTGTGCAGCCGATTAGCGCGTTCTGCGGGGCATTGCGGATGACGACTCCGTCGAGTGAGTTCCCTGCCGCTACATTACCAGTGCTGTCAGTGCCGATGAAGTTACCGCTCAGCACATTGTTCATGGAATTCTCATCGATGAGAACACCATTGCCGAGATTGCGCGAAATGAGGTTGCCCTGTGGAGGTCGTTGGAAAACGGCGTTGGCTGGATTTTTACTACCAGTCGGGTTGTTGATGCCGCCAGCGGGACCGCCGATCATATTATTGGATGCTCCCTGTGAGATGTAGATGCCATGCCAGGCGTTCCCAAAACCAGCCGTTGCACTGCCAGCCGGGTCAGTGCCGATGAAATTCATAGCGATGACGTTATCGTTGGAAGCCGATAGCGTGATTCCATTGCCGCCATTGCCGCTGATCACATTGGAAAGCTGGAACTCAACGTTGATCGATGCCTGATATGAAAATGGAGCGGCATCAATCACCAAGCCAACGACCTGATTGCCGTAAACTGAATTCGAACTCGTGATGCCTTCAGCGACGCCGGGGTAGTTCAAATCAATCCAGGCGGTCTGGCTGAACGTTGTGTCCGCATTGCGGACCACCCTAATCCAAGAACCCTGAGCGGGATTCGTCGTGCCTGCTTGGACGGAGTCCGCATTGAGCGTGTATACTCCAGGTTCTTGACTGCTGATTCCCTCGAAATGGCTGATGAAGTCTACTCCCACCGGGCCGTTTGGGTAATCGAACGAAGTCCAATTGGAAAACACCTTGGTGGTTGGGTTGTAATCCACGAGATATGCTTTCCCCTGCTCCAGTGGAATCCCCGGGGTGATCAGATTGTTGGTTACCAAGGGGCTGTATCCGCCGCAGATGGTGTAGCTGATTTCACTATTTTTCCAGATTCCGTATGCCGTGTTGCTCTTGGACCCCGGGAATTTAATCGTGTCAACGAACACACTGTTTACGATATCGTATATGTAGGCGATGCTGGGGCCGAGGGGCAGATTTCCTGCGGGGCCGTCCGCGTTACCCACGGCTAGTTTTCCCATCGTGCTGTGGGTGTATTGGTAGGTTGCACCCGGATAATCAATGGTGCGAAACTCTCCGCCGGATGGCAACTGAGCCGTGGTTCCCTCCCAGAGAAATCCGTAGTTATATGCTTCGGTTCCACTGGCACGGTAGCTGCCAACGAGCCGTATAATCGAGCCCTCACCGTTGTCCGGTCCATAGACGCTGGTGGCAATAGTGTCCGGTCCAGGATAAACCACACCATAGCTCGTGCCGCCTCCTGCCAAGGGACCGACGTAGAGAAGTCCATTGGCATCAGAACTACCACAAATCAGGTATTGGCCCACATTCGCTCCGTAGTTTCGTATTCCCTGCCATGCACTCACCGGCTGGATCGTGAACGCACCAGCGTTTGAAGTGTCGTAGTAGTCGATTCCTGATACCGGATTAAAGTTTCCGATTAGATTTGCTATGGACGGCGCTACCACAAGAATTCCATCACCGAAATTCGGATCCTTACTGCCATTTGGGAGGATGCCGATGTAATTTGCCTGCACGGTGACGCGCGATGCCACAAGCGTGAGTCCTGCACCGCTGGCGCCCACCAGCGAAAGTGCGGTGATCCGTGAATAGTTTGCGCCTGCTGCGAATTTGAGACCCGAGCGTCCATTGAAGTCGACTGCAACGACAGGACTTCCCGAGAAACCTGGTGCAGATGAACCGTCAATGCTGACTCGTTTCGAGAGTTCTGGAAGTGCCGAACTTAAGGTAATCGTTCCAGCCACGGAGAAAATAATTTTCTTTCCGTTCTGTCCGTCATAGGCGTTTGCCTGCTGGATGGCATCCCGTAGCGAACCTTCGCCGGAGTCATTGAGATTTGCGACTGTGAGCGCACCATTCGCGAAGGCCGCTGGGGAGAGCGCGAGGCAGAGTAGAACTTGGAAGGGCAGATTTTTCATACGAAGACTTTAGTAATACGCCAGACCCAATAGGTCTGAGTGGCTGCAAAGTCAAAAAAAAACTTCTTCGCTGTTTTCGGTGGGTGAGCATGTTCAGCTAAGACCCGGAGGGTCCATTAGGAGATGAGCCGGTGGTGCAAACCCTGAGCTTTCTACAGATCAACCCTTATCCTGCATTTTTCATGATTCAAGCGCATCTCATCTGCGCCGAAGCCGTCGCCGGTTTGCATTGGGAGAGAATATGCCCCACCACGAGTTTCGGTAGTTGCCGCCTGCTGGCCGTGACGGGGCGCGTATTCTTCGGCGATCCGCGCGGACGCGGACACTCTGGACCGAGGAGAAAAGAATTAAAACCATGAAGAGCATGAAGATTTAGAAAAAATCTTCCTCAGCCATCTCCCGCTTCATGTCCTTCATGCTCTTCATGGTAGAAAGAAAAAGGGTTCGCCTCGTCGGCAGTCAACGCGGCGGCAAACAGCGCAAAATCCCGCTTATGCCCGGCGCGCTCGTTGTCCACCCGCAAGCGAGTCGGGCAGCGAGTTCTCAAACCGCCCTGTTGTTTCCCCCTCCCTTTGCGTTAATCGTCCTTCAATATTATGCCCAAAAAGTTGTGTAGAAAGCTCAGGGTTGGCACCACCGGCTAGTTTCCGCAAGCCCTCCGGGCTGACGGAGTCGTAACCCCACTGGAAATAGCGAAGAACCAAAATAAAGTTTTGTCGACTTTTGCGTAAGCGTGGTTCTGAGGCGATCGGCAAAATGCTGATTGTTGGCCCGAACCCGATGTGCCAATGAGCCCTAAATTTTCATGAGGATACCGTTGAACGTCGCGCTGGGGCGGAGTGCCATCGATGCTAGGTCATCATCGGGCTGGTAATAGCCACCGATTTCGACAGGCTTGCCTTGAACGGCGAGTAATTCTTGGACGATCTTGCCTTCGTTTTTGCAGAGTGCGTCGGCAATTGGGATAAAAATCGCCTGCAACTCTGCGTCGTTTGTCTGTGCGGCAAGTGCCTGTGCCCAATACAGCGCGAGATAAAAATGGCTGCCACGGTTGTCGATGCCGCCAACTTTACGCGATGGCGACTTGTCATTTTCCAAGAATTTTCCGGTCGCCTCATCGAGCGTATCGGCAAGCACTTTTGCTTTGGAATTTCCAGATGTCTGGCTCAGGTGTTCCAACGACACGGCAAGCGCCAAGAACTCACCGAGCGAATCCCAACGCAGGTAGTTCTCTGCGGTAAACTGCTGCACGTGCTTCGGTGCCGACCCGCCAGCGCCAGTCTCGAATAGCCCGCCGCCATTCATGAGTGGAACGATGGATAACATCTTTGCACTGGTCCCTAGTTCCAGAATCGGAAAAAGATCGGTGAGGTAATCACGCAGTACATTTCCGGTTACGGAGATCGTGTCTTGTCCGTCCTTGATTCGCTCAAGGCTGAATTTGCATGCCTCTGCGGGAGGCAGGATCCGGATATCGAGACCCTCGGTATCATGATCTTTCAGATAGGTATTCACCTTGGCGATGATCTGTGCGTCATGTGCACGCTTCTCGTCCAGCCAGAAAACTGTGGGTATGCCCGTGGCACGTGCGCGGTTTACTGCGAGCTTTACCCAGTCGCGGACAGGCGCGTCTTTGGTCTGGCAGGCGCGCCAGATGTCACCGGCTTCGACGGCATGCTCGAGGAGCACATCGCCTGCGTCATTGACCACGCGGATGACTCCACTTTCAGCAACTTCAAATGTCTTATTGTGAGACCCGTATTCCTCCGCTGCCTGTGCCATAAGTCCGACGTTGGGAACTGACCCCATGGTGCGCGGATCAAGGGCTCCGTGCGCTTTACAAAAATCAATCGTCGTCTGATAGACCCCGGCATAGCTGCTATCCGGAATCACTGCGAGTGTGTCCTGCTCCTTGCCGCTGGCATTCCACATCCGTCCGGATGTTCGGATCATGGCAGGCATCGACGCATCAACGATGACATCGCTGGGAACATCAAGATTCGTGATTCCCTTGTCCGAGTTCACCATCGCGACGGCCGGACCATTCGCATAAGCAGCTTGGATGTCGTTTTCGATTTCCGCTCTTTTATCCGCAGGCAGGGACTGGATTTTGGTAAGCAAATCGCCGAATCCGTTCTTAAAATCCACGTTGAGTTCTTTGATCGTGGTGGCGTGTTTAGATATGAGGTCTTTGAAAAAGACGCGGACGCCGTGACCGAAAATGATCGGGTCGGAGACCTTCATCATCGTTGCTTTGAGATGCAAAGAAAAGAGCACCCCTCCCGCCTTCGCCTCGGCGATCTGATCTTCGAGAAATGCAACCAGCGCTGCTTTGCGCATCACTGTTGCATCCAGAATCTCACCCGCTTTGAGCGCGGTTGTTCCTTTCAAGATTTCGACCGGGCCGCCGCCAGGACGGAATTCGATTCTAACAGACGTGGGTTCAATCACCGTAACTGATTTTTCATTCGAGAAAAAATCATCGTGTTCCATGGTGCCGACCCGGGTCTTGGAATCGGGGGACCATTTGCCCATGGAATGTGGCTTCTTGCGGGCGTATTCCTTCACAGCCTTGGGAGCGCGGCGATCGGAGTTTCCCTCCCTGAGGACAGGATTTACGGCGCTACCTTTGATTTTATCGTATCGGGATCGCGCTTCATTTTCGACGTCGGATGTTGGATCGGCGGGATAATCCGGGATTTGATAACCCCTTTCTTGAAGTTCGGTAATAGCAGCCACCAATTGCGGAATCGAAGCGCTGATATTCGGAAGCTTAATAATGTTGGCATCCGGTTGGAGTGTGAGCGCACCGAGTTCTGCAAGGGCATCGCCCACCTTTTGCTCGTCGGTTAATGATTCCGGGAAATTTGCCAGTATGCGTGCGGCCAGCGAAATGTCCCGGGTCTCAACTGCAATCCCGGAATGCTTCGTGAACGCCTGGACGATTGGCAGAAAGGAATAAGTCGCCAAGGCCGGGGCTTCATCGGTTTTGGTATATATGATGGTTGGAAGTTGGGACATGATTTCGTGAGGATGGACTTGAGCCCGGTATTTATGCAATGGCCAGCCGGACCCGCAAGCAATTACGCGCAGCCGAATGTCTCTCGCGTCCAAATCCTCATAGCGATAGTCTCTTCCTCAGAAAAATGATTTTCCCCATTTCAAACGTGGTCTCGCTAGTCGACGCGGGCTACCGGGATCATGGCGATTTTCAGTCTGGTTTTCACGAGGTTCTCGCAGTTGGTGTTTTGCCTTGGCGTAACGTTGGCAGCCCTCATCGAGACTGCCCATCGCCGCAGAGAAGAGGCGCTGTGTGAGACTCCAGCGATGAACTCGGAACTGGAGCGGCTTGTCGCCGACCGGATGCAGTAGCTTTAAAAGGCGACAGTCCGTGTGGAGACGGCTTCCCAGAAGTCCCGTCTGATAGCGGAGTCAGGCGAGATCCTGCTCAAGCAAGTTGGAGATATCCTGGATCTCTCGAAAGTTGAGTCCGGGAGGATCGACATCGAAAATACACTCTTTGTTCCTCGCCAGCTGATTGAAGATCGTGCTGCTATGCTCGCGGCGGTGGCAGAACTGAGGGCCGTTGATTTGGTCTCGTAAATGGATGCGGAGCTCCCAATATTTGCCTGGGGCGACAGTTTTCGGTTTCGGTAGGTTTTGCTTAATCTTGTAGCAAACGCAATCAAGTTTACCCCGGAGGGAGGGCTTGTGGAACTCCGGGCGATCTCCGATGGGTTGGATGCCGACAAGGTAACGATTCGCTTTGAAGTTTGTGACATGCGCATTGGAATGGATGAATCGGGTCTCGGCCGGATTTTTGAACATTTTTCGCAGGCGGAGTCGTCCACTTCCCGGACCCACGGGGGAACCGGCCTCAGATTGTCAATCAGGGCGCGTCTTCTGGAACTCATGGGGGGACGATTCTGAGCGGAGAGCCAATTGCATCACGGATTGGTGCTTTTTTTCGTCCTCACGGTTCCCGTGCTCGCTGCCGCAGCGGAGTCGATCCGAATGCCGGATGCCCATGCTCTGCTTCGTCTTCATGTGCTGGTTGCTGCTGATAATGCGATCAACCGGGAGATTATCGCGCTGCAATTAGAAAAACTCGGGTGCACATGCACACTGAAGTGTGATGGAGTAGAACTCCTAGACGCACTGCGAGAGGGGCCGCTACCGGATATGATTTTTCTCGATTGTGAGATGCCCAATTTCGACGGGTGGGCTGCAGCATGGCAATTGTGTGCCTCGGTTTTGGCACCGGATGCCACGGGCCAGCAAAGGCAGGCTGCCAGGTTCCCCCGTGGTCGCTTTGACCGCAGCAAGCTTACCTGAGGGTCGGAGTTGCTGCAGTGCTGCGGGAATGGACGACTTTCTTTCCAGATCCGCGAAGCTGGAAGGAATCAAGCGAGCGCTCTCGGATGTGATGTCAACTTGCGACAGGAATAACTCGTGGACGGCGCCGCGGGTACAAAAAAGTGCGCAGACGAGTTGAACTCGGCTGCGCACGGAGGTTTTAATTTGCGGGGTTACGATTAATTCGCAGGCATGATGACTGCATCGATCACGTGGACGACTCCGTTGCCGGCTTTGATGTCTGTCTCGGTGACTGTTGCGCCATCGACTTTGACTGTGCCATCTGCGACAACCAAAGATGCCTCAGAGCCTTGCACTGTTGGGGCTTTCATCGTCTTCACATCTGCAGCCATCACTTTGGCAGGAACCACATGATAGGTGAGGATGGAGACGAGTTTATCTTTGTTTTCCGGCAGAAGCAGGGATTCAACTGTGCCAGCTGGTAGCTTTGCGAACGCATCATTTGTCGGGGCAAAAACCGTGAACGGTCCTGCTCCCGAGAGCGTATCAGCCAAACCCGCTGCGGTTACTGCGGTGACGAGCGTGGTGAAGCGATCATCGGCGGCTAGTGCGGCGACGACGGTTGCTTTAGCAACTCCTTTTTCGCCATATTGGGCTGCGGCGGTTCCTGCGAACGTGAGGGCAATAACGACAGATGATAGGATGATGGGAATTTTCATAATTTTTCTTGGTTGTTAGGTAACAATTAGTGATACGACGCGCGGCGGACTGTGGATCACTTTTAAAGTGGGTAGTAATCCCCAAAGCAGAAAAAGTTAGTGCCAGCGGGACCCCCCGCGCTGCGTCGGCGACTCCAAGAGCAGGACTTCAGCTTTAGAAAGGCTTTCCAATCCGTGACGCAGTAATTTTTCCACCGCCTCGTCACGCGTCGATGCCTGCGGGAGATCCATCCCGGTGTTCCAATCATCAGCAATCGAATTCGTGGTGGTGTGTCGCTTTCCGGCAAAAATCAACCGTGCTGCGAAAGCATAAAAAATCCCAAATGCGAATCCACCCAAGTGCGCCGCATGTCCGATACTTGGCGCGAGTCCGGACACCCACAAAAGAATTGATCCTGCTACCACCACAATGCCCAGCAACCCGGCTTTGAGGCGCACCGGGAGGACAAAAAACAGCAGTGCCGTGACAGAGACCTTTGGAAACATCGTCGTCAGCGCGAGTAACACGGCACAGACGCTGCCCGAAGCGCCAATCAGGACGCCGCCAGGCGCGAGGAAGGGCAGTTGGCAGAGGCCGCCGGCAATGCCACCACCAATATACAGCCCGAGGAAGGCAATCTGGCCCAGAACATCTTCCATATCGCGTCCCACGAACCAAAGCATCAGCATGTTGACGAGTAAATGAACGCTGTTGCCATGGAGGAACTGGTGTGTAACGAGTTGCCACCACCACCCGTTCGCCAATCCCGTGCTGCTGAGACCGAAGATGGTGCTGATCTGTCCGGTGAACGATGGCCCTAAAACCGCTTCAAGAGCAAAAACTGCAACATTTGCAAAAATCAGTAACTTGGTAATCTGCCCAATGAGGCCCGGTGAGTGTTTCATTCTACAACGTTTTTAGAAATGGATTTTGAAGCTCTCGTCCGCCGGGTCCGACGCGACGGAGCCAAAACGAGTAATCGGCGCTCGGCAAAGCGGAATTCCACGGGCACGGATCCGGTGATCTCGCCGTCGAGTTCCACAGGGACATCAGCTGTGGATTCTACTTTCAGGGATCGTGTTTGAAAATAGTCTACATCCGGGAGTTCCGGGTGTGCCTGGAAAAGAATTGCCTGTATGTAGCGGATCACGTCCCAGTGGCTTTGATTCTTAAAAACGACGACGTCCAGCAGGCCATCATCGAGAACGGCATCGCGAAACAAGACCAATGGGCCGCCGTAATAACGGCCGTTCCCCACTAAGACGAAACAGCCGGTCCGTTTGCATCCATCGGCATCTGTGATCACCAGCTTCGGTGGCCGGCCTGCAGCAACCTGCGCGAGGGACACAACGTAACTAACCGGACCTAAGGCCCGCTTAAAGTCGGGTGTCGTTTGCCGCACCACTTCGGCATCCAGACCGACACCTGCGAGTTGGACGAAATATTCATCGTTTCCCATCGCTAGGTCCACTTCGCGCGTATGGCCCGCTTCAATCACGTCCCATGCTTTGCGCAGGTTGTTCATCGGGATGCCCAGTTCGAGGGCAAATACATTCATTGTGCCCACGGGCAGGATGCCAAATGTGACGTCGGATTCGCCGATTCCGTTTACCACTTCGTTTACGGTGCCGTCACCTCCGGCAGCGACAATAGTTTTGTACCCCTGGACGACCGCCCGCTTGGCCACCGCTTCTGCATCCCCTGCGCCAGAGGTGATTTTCAACACGGCGCGGATTGACAACGCACGGATTGCTTCAACCAAAGATTTGGCCCGATCTCCTCGGGCGGCGGGATTAAGTATGACTAGGATTTTATTCACGCTTCACATTCGGTGAGGGGACGTTAGTTTGCGGACGTGATTCGACCAGCCAAAATCATCGCAGTCATTTTTTGCGCTCTTGCCGCAGTGGCATTGATCGCCCTTATTGGAATTAATCTTTACCTCCAATCCGGCGATGTGCAACAGCGTATCCGCTTGGCAACCGAGGATGCGGTCGGTGCTCCAGTGAGCGTCAGATCGACCCTCTACACGCCGTGGAGCGGTCTGACGATGAGCGGATTGACCATTCCGCCGTGGATCCAGCCAGCGCCGAATATGTTTGAAGCGGCAAAGTTTTCTTTGCGGTTCGAGCTGATGCCACTTTTCAACCGGCGTTTCGTGGTCCGCGAAGTTAATCTTGATGAACCGGTTTTTGCCCTGCGCCAACGGGAAGATGGAGCATGGTCCACGGCTCCGCCCGCAGACGCTTTGCAGCCGACGCCAGTGGCCCCGCCGGTAACTGCAGAATCCCCCGCTCGGCATGCAACTCCGGGAGCGCCACGGGAGGTGGAAGACTTGCCACAGGTGATTACCGAGCGCCCACCTGCCATGCCGTATGTCGTGGAGCTTCGTAAATTGCACGTGCGCAACGGGACTCTGCTCCTCGTCGATAATCGGGGGCGGCCGATGGTCGTGTTGCGCGACGTGCAGGTGACTACGGACATGAAATCCATGACCTCTGGCAGTGGCGAGTTTTCGGTCGCCAAAATGGAATTTGGTGGAGTTCTGAAACCGCGCAATCTTCGAGGGAAATTTTCTTTTGCCGGGCGGACGCTTAATGTCACCGATATCCTCTGCGACCTTGCGGAAGGGACCCTTAGTGCCCAACTGGATGTGATCGCAATCGACGGTCCGGCGTCCAGCTTCGAGTTCTTACTGGAAGCAAAAGGCATTTCCATCCCCGCGCTTCTCGTCGATGCCACCGGCGAAGCCGTGGGAGCCTCAGGGACGGCAGTCGGCACCCTGCAACTCCGCGGCAACCCCAGTCGTGCGGAATCGCTCACTGGCCGTGGCTTGGTGGAACTCGACGGTGCACGAATGCAGCCTGTCGACTTTATTCGCCAGATTGGAACGATGCTCAGCATTGATGAGCTCCAAATGCTTGACCTGACGGAAGCTGGTGCGGAATTCTCCATCGCAAACAAGAAGGTCAACATCGAGCGCTTGTTGCTCCGCTCGGATAACCTCATGATCGCGGCCGAGGGTCCGATACGCTTTGACGGGAAAATGGATTTAGACGCCCGCTTGTTGCTGAACGAAAAACTGCAGCGACAGCTCCGCCCGCTTCTCAGCAATAACTTCACCGCTTCCGAGAACGCGGATTTTCAACAGGTCACATTTTCTGTGAAAGGCCGGATGTCCCGTCCGGAAACCAATCTCGTCGAGCGGATGACGGGAATTCAACTGGGGAGCTTTGGCGGGCTGATCCGAGGGCTTTTCAAAACGCCGAAACGCCCACAACCTGCAGATGAATAACCGGAAGGCCGGATCGAGACAATGCGCGTGGTAGCAGGATCAGCCGGAGGAATCCCGTTGATCGTGCCGAAATCGATCACGCGCCCGACGATGGACAAAGTGCGGGGAGCCGTATTCTCCAGTCTTGGCGAAGCGGTGCCCGGCATCCGGGTGCTGGACTTGTTTGCGGGGTCTGGTGCTTATGGCATCGAAGCCTTGAGTCGTGGTGCGGCGTCAGCGATATTCGTCGATAATCATCGGAACGCGGTGGAGGCCATCCGGTCTAATTTGCAAAAGACGGGCCTGGTTGGTCGCGTTCAGCTCGGAGATGCTATCGCCTACCTGTCGCGCATCCCTGCTGCCGCATTTGAACTGGTGTTCGCCGATCCGCCCTATGTGAAAAGGGATGCTGATACCAATTTCGCGAGGCAACTTTTGCAGTGTCCAAATCTGAGGAGCGTTTTGACGGACGGAGGCACACTGGTATTGGAAACCGCTGCGAATCAGATAATCCCGCACCCGGATAGCCTTGGATGGGCTCTTCTCCGGAGCCGTAACTACGGCGACACGGCTGTGCACTTTCTTTCGCCCACACCATGAGTGTGATTCGCCTTTTTTATAATCTAGCGTTTCCACTGGTCGTTATTGCGATGCTGCCATGGCTGATTCAGCGAATGATACGACGTGGAAAATACCGCCACAAATTTGGCCAGCGATTTTCGATTTATTCTCGTCGCGTGCGTGCCCGGCTGGTTGTCGGCGGGTGGACCTGGGTGCACGCGGTGAGCGTCGGTGAAGTTCTGATCGCGCTGAAGCTCATTCGCGAACTCAAAGCACGTGAAGATACCCGGAAGTTTGTGCTATCGACCACCACCTCGACTGGATTTGCACTTGCGTGTGAAAACCGGACTTCGTGGATTGAGCCGATTTACAATCCCATGGATTTCTTTTTGTTTACTTGGCGCGCGCTTCGCCTCATCCAACCAAAGCAGATTCTTCTGGTGGAAGCCGAAGTCTGGCCGAATCTGGTTGCCCAGGCCCGTCAGCTCGGAATTCCAACGCTGCTGGTCAACGCTCGGCTCTCACCAAGATCGGAGCAGCGGTTCCAAAAGTTTCGGTTCTTCACGGCTCCGATTTTCAATCAGCTTACAGCCATCTGTGTGCCGGATGAAGAGGACGTGGATCGCTGGACCCGTCTCGGTGTGCTGCGGAAAAAGCTCCATCGCACAGGAAGCATTAAGTTCGATGATGCCAGCGCGCACACGCCCAACACGCGTGATTTCTGGACGGTGCTGGAGTGCTTCGGAGTGGTGCGCGATTCTCCGATCCTCCTTGCGGCAAGCACCCATGCCGGTGAGGAGGCCGTCCTCGGGAAATGTTTTCTCGAATTGCGGAAGCAATTTCCCGACCTCTCGCTGGTTGCTGTCCCGCGGCATGCGGAACGTGCGTCGGCAGTGAAATCAGATCTGGAAGCGCTTGGGCTGCGTGTGGCGCTCCGGAGCGAAGATCAATGGGAATCTGCGCCGCCGGACGCCGTGGTGGTGAATTCCACCGGCGAGCTGCGTGATTGGTATCGCTGCGCCACGGTTGTTTTCGTAGGGAAAAGCCTCCTGCACAAGGGTGGTCAAAATCCTGCGGAGCCGATCGTGTGCGGTCGGGCAGTCATTGTCGGACCGCATATGCGAAACTTCGACGTTCTGGTTAGCCAACTCGTCCGGCACGACGGCCTCGTGCAAATTTCGGACTCTTCGGAGCTTACTGCAGCTGCTGCCGAGTTGATCGTATCGCCGGATCTACGGCAACGGATGGTACTCCGGGGGCAAGATGTCATCGAGTCACACCGCGGATCCACCGCCCGCACCTGCGAAATTGTGGAATTATCTTAACCGTCTGCAAATGTGTGGTGAGCGGCCCTACAATTCGAGCAACTGCGCCGTCCGTGTTATGCCGTCGAAGTAGATGCAGAATGGGGGAAATACCAAGTAGTGCGCCGTCAGTGCGTTTTCTACATAGTCACATACGGCGGTGGTGATTTCTTTTTGGCCGTCGATGAACTCATGCAGCTTGGCCGGCATGACGAGATCGAAGGAAACGTAGTTTTCCCAATCGGCTCTGGGGATCGTGCGCAGATCGATAGCCCTGGGCAGTGACTCCAGCACGCGGAGAGTTTCTTCAATGTCTCCATCGACGTATCGCATGATGGCATCGATGTCGAAAACTTCATTGAGGACCTCATTTTGCTTTTCTGGCGACAGCTCGTAAAATGGTCGATTGGGGTCCGGTGATTCAGGGGTTTGCATGGGTGTATGTGTGGTT